>Ga0209567_10000246_pt1 | contig 29162 bp, 27 predicted proteins | sample COG_12_FD_184756 | JGI IMG/M metagenome (GOLD analysis project Ga0209567, IMG submission 184756) | Pelagic marine sediment microbial communities from the LTER site Helgoland, North Sea, for post-phytoplankton bloom and carbon turnover... | ecosystem: Environmental > Aquatic > Marine > Neritic... | reverse complement strand
CCACATCCTTGATGACCTGATCGATATTGCCCGGGCGGATGCTGAGCAGCACAAGGAGACGGCATGAACCCGACACCGCCCCAAAAGACGTTCTTTTTCCGTGTGGTTGCGTTTTTTAGCCGGCTGCAACTCTGGTACCTGATCCGTAAAATCGACAACACGCGGGTTTTGCTGCTGCTGTTCATATTTGTTGCCGGCGCCGTTGCTCTGGGCACCATCTCCATTATCGCTTACCTGACCCGGCTGCCGCTGCTGTTTCCCCAGCTGGGCCCTTCCGCATTTATTTTGTTTCACACCCCCATGTCGGTTACGGCCAGCCCCCGAAACGTCCTGCTGTCACACACGCTGGCGGTGGCCTCCGGCTTGTTTGCCCTATGGCTGGTGGGCTGGTTCTTTCCTGAGGCCGGCCTTTCCGATCCATTTTTGTTAAACTGGTATCGCATTCTGGTGATTGCATTGACGATGGGCCTTTCCGGGGTGATTATGGTGGGCGTAAAATGCATTCACCCGCCGGCGGCCGCATCGGCGCTGATTGCGGCCATGGGATTTTTGAACACGCCCGAACAGGTGCTGGGCGTCATTGGCGCGATGCTATTGCTGGTTATGGAAGCGATTCTGTTTAACCGCTTTATCGGCGGGCTCCCCTATCCCCTGTGGCGGGCCGACCCGAAGGTGGCTCGAAATTTTGGCGCCATGGCTGGAATTCCCGACAGCGAAACCACCTTTTGGCGCCGGCTGGCCCACAAAACGTTTCAGATCCGCTAACTGACCCGGGGGTCTATGCAGGGCCTCAAGAGTGAAGCTGCATCCAACCTCCTGATATTTACATCTTTGCGAAGGCAAATTCTCGCCGGTTTCATTGGTGGTGTGTTTTTCTTTTATGCAAGCGGTCAATGAGAATTTGACCCACGCGGGCATTATCCAATATTCCGCTGAAATCGGCACTTGATGGTCCGTCGGCAAAAATGGGGACCATTGATGCCGTGTGCCCGTCGGTTGTGAATGCGGTTGTGGAAACCTGCCGGTCTTGAATCGAACCACCGTGCACGGCGAACCCACCGGCCTCGTGATCGGCGGCCACCACTATCAGGGTGCGGCTCTTTGCTTGGGCAAAATCCAGTGCCGCGCCAATCGCATCGTCAAAATCGAGCAGTTCTAAAATAATGTTGGGCGCATCTTTATGGTGGGCGGCCCAGTCAATCTGAGAGCCTTCGACCATCAGCACGAATCCGTTGTCATTTTTTGATAGAATTTCAATGGCCACGCGGGTCAATTGCGCCAGGGAGTAATCACGGTCTGCTGCTGCGGGCAGACCTTCCAGTGCCAGCAGGGCTGCCAGGTTTTGGTCGTCACTGTACGCTGATATGTTATCAGCGCTTAGCACCAGCGGCATGCGGGATTCAAGCGCTGCCAGTAAATTTTTATCGTCTTTTCGCCGGCTGCCTTGACTGGACGCCGGAACAAAATACGCTCGGCCCCCGCCGATTAAAACATCGATGCCGCTGTTGACAATCTGCACGGCGATCTCGGCCTGCTTGCGGCGGTTATCGACGTGGGCCACAAAAGCTGCCGGTGTGGCATGGGTAACCGATGAGGTCACCACCACCCCGGTGGACTTACCCACATCCCGGGCGTGTTCAAAAAGGGTCTTTAGCGGGGTGCCGTCCGGCAAAACCGAAACGGCCCGATTGTTGGTTTTTTTTCCGGTTGCCAGCGCAGTTGATGCAGCCGCTGATTCGGTCACCAGCCGGTTGGCCGAGTGAGTGGTCATCAGCCCGCTGACGGGAAACCGTTCCAGGTGCAATGTGCCCGCGGCGATCTTGCCGGCGCTGATATGGGCCACGCCCATGCCGTCGCCGATGAATAAGACAATATTTTGCGGGTAATCATCTTTTCCGCCGCAACCCAGCAGCAGCAAAACAAAAAGAATGCGCCAGCCCAAAAGGCGGGGTTTTTTTGACTTGTCGGATAAAGCGGTCATTTGAAAAAACCTGAATAGCGATAATGATGGCCGCGGAATGGCGTCATTGCGAAAATAATCCTAAAGAGCGAAATCAGGGGGTTGGGTCCTTGGAGGTGACCTTAGTCAGGACCCGCTCTGCAATTAAGCGGGCGACTTGATCGGACTTATCCAGGACCGAGGCCGAGGTCATGGCATCCACACCGGGTGTGTCAGGTGTCCAGCTGTCCCGGATGCCGGTGGTCAACACAATTAGTTTATCTTTGCGGGGCTCGCGATCGATAAAACTTTCCACCCGGGGATCCGGCCGACCGGCCATACACCGGTTAATGATTATAATGGCAGAATATTCAGCGGTCGGTTGACGCTTAAGGCCATTGACATCAATGATTTTTAAATAAATGTCCTTTTGCTTCAGACGGTCATAGATTTCTGATACCACTGCCTGTTTAAACTGACTTTTCTGGGTGGCCACCAAAACCTTTTTATCTGAGGCCGCCGGCTGGCCGCTTTCTACGGTCGCCACCGGGGCTGAAACACATCCCCAGACCAATAGGCTCAACCCCACCAATAAAAGCCGGATCATTTTTTTGATACCCATCTTGATGTTTTTCCGTGATTGCCTATTCTAAAAAACATAAGCATTATCGAAAGAAAGCAAGCGAATCAAGGTCGATTTGCATTTTGGGGTGGCTTTGATCTTCAGACCCTGCGGTTCAGCGGGGCAACGGAATGGTAAAGATTTTGCCCCCGTAGCCGTGGACCGAATCATGGGCCTGAATGCTTACCATGGATATATCTGCAGGGATCATCACGCCACCCAGACTGCGGGTAAACGGCTGCTCGTTTTCGTGCGGATGATGAAGCGTGCGCGTGGCCAGCACGGCACCGTCGGGGGCCACCACGTCCCATTTATTGGCGTAGTGGTCCCAACCTTTGTCATCGTGGCGCACGGTCACCGAAAATTGGAAAGTATCGGGTCCCACGGGCTTTACGTTGACCTCTAACACATCTGCTTCGCCCGCATAAAGACTGCTTACCAGCATTGACAACAAAGCCATAGCAGCCAAAATTTTCATCGTTTCCCTCTCAAATTAAGGCAATATAAGATCTTTTTTGTGACTTGCAAATTCCTTTGATCGAATTTCGGTCGCGCGGGTCATTGTCGCAACACGATTTTCCGGCAGGGGGGTGACGCCGAAGGCAACTTTTGTAAATGCAATGGATTTAATGGCCTCCACTACGGCCTCTTGATCACCCGGGTTGTAAATATTCAGTGGATCGCCGATGGCAATGCTGTTGGGGCCCAGAAAAAAGCCGTCCGGTATTTTCGTTCCGGCATGCACCAGCGCGCCGACGGCCACCACGGCCCCTTTGCCTACCTGCGAGCCCTGCAGCACTGTCGCGCCGGTGGCGATATAGGCATGCGACGCCACCTCGCAACCCAGGAGGGTGGCATGCGGGCTGATAAAGGCATGGTCACCGATTCGAACCGGATGATCGACATCTTCAACTCTGGTTGCGCGGACGACCGCATTTTCACAGATAATGCTGAACGCCCCGATCTCAACGCCCGATGCTTCTGAATCAATGACGGCACCAAACATCACCCGCGCCTGCGCGCCTACCGTAACATTACCGCAAATAACGGCTGTGGGCGCAATGTACACAGACGCATCAATCCGTGGCTTAACCCCACGATGCTTAATGATCATTATTTGATTCCTCTCCCCTGAATCTCACAGAAAAACAGTTTCACATATATTAGCATACACGACAAGGTTATCCGGTTGAGCCGGCCGAAGGTCCTCGTGAAACGGGATTAAGCCCGTTTTCGGAAACCATCTATTGAAGCCGGGCCGGTCATGTAAATTTCTTTCAGGCGCTATGATCTTCAAGTTGTCTTTGGCCTGATATTTGGGATGATACCAACACTATCGCTGAACCCAAGGCTCAAGGATTGATCATCCCGAATATCAGGCCACTGGGAGCCATGCGGGTAGCACACCAGCATAGCGCCTTTCAGAAAATGACATGACCTCACCCGACGTTGCGCCCGAACTATGATCAGATACCCTCTATTTTTATCAGAGCTGGTCGTAATCCATTCTATGAAGTGATATTAGACGCATTTTTTGGTCGCTTCTAGATGCCCCAACCACCCGAAACAGGAATCGTCGTGGCAGTAATATAGGATGCCTCCTCCGAAGCCAGAAAGGCAACCACACTGGCAATTTCTTCGGCTTCGCCCATGCGGCCTAAGGGGGTCTGATCAACAATGAGCTGCTTGTACTTGTCGGCCATTAATTTTTCGATGGTGGGTGTGCGGGTCAGACCCGGAAGGACTGCATTGACGGTGACACCATGCGGGCCGGCCTCTTTGGCCACTGATTTGGTCAGGCCGATCACCCCGGCCTTGGCCGTGGAATAAGCCACCTCGGCTTTGGCTCCGGTCAGGGCATAAATCGAGGAGATATTGATCACCCGACCCCAACCGGCGGTGCGCATATCCGGCAGCAGCAGCTGAATCAACACAAACGGGACAGCCAGATGAATACCGAGAACATCTAAAAAATCTTCGCTGCTAATTTTGGCCGTTGTTCCGGGACGGTCATAGCCGGCATTGTTAATTAGAATGTCGATGCGCCCTTTGTGTGTTGCTTCCCGGACGGTCTTTTTAAGCGCTTGAAGATCCGTCAGATCCAGCGAACGGGAGAAGACCCGTCTGCCCATTGCTTTGATTTTTTGGGCTGTGGCTGCAAGGGTTTTGGAATTTTTGTCCAATAAGACCACATCCGCCCCCTTTGCGGCCAGGACCTCTGCACAGGCCCGGCCGATCCCCTGTCCCGCCCCGGTTATCAATGCGTTACGACCGCTAAGATTCATCACGCCTGCCTCCTTCAATACATCAAAAGGGGTGTTTTTGATCGATATCGTTTCGATTTTAATTCGGTTATTATGAAATGGGCCACGTCTGCGCGTGATATCTTTCCGGCTTTGATGTCTTCAAGTTTGGTCAGTGCGCGATAGGTTCCGGTTAGCGGTCCATTGGTCAGAAACCCCGGGCGCACGATGACCCATTCCAGCGTTGACGCCCTTACCAGTGCTTCCTGGCGATCCTTATCCGCATAAATGCTTTTCAGCAAAAGCGGATTAAAGATTTTATCATAAAAAAAACCGCCATGATGTTTGCTATCGCCGGCACCGATTCCGCTAACGCAGATCAGAAAACCGGGTGCGCTTCCCGTCATGGCATCGATAACGTTGGCGGTACCTTCTGAAAATACGCGAACCGACTTGCGGGTGGGATTGATGCCAATGCTGATGCAGACGGCCTGTTGTTCTGCAACAGCTCGCCTGACAGCCTCTTTGTCGCGGATATCGCCTTTGACCACCTGTAGCCGATCATGGCTAAGTGGCAGCCGTCCGGGATCGCGCACCAATGCCCTTACCGAATGGCCCTCATCCAGGGCCTGTTCAACTAAGTTCCGGCCGATTCCGCGGGTTGCGCCAATGACCAATAGTTTCATATGCATGCCTTCATTGGCTTAGTTGGATTCTGTGGCATTTTGCTCCAGACGCACCCATTTTATGGTTGCCCGTCGAATCAGGTCCTGCCAGAGTGCCTCAGGGTCGAGGGTAAAGACACTATCCGCGTCCGCTTTTAAAACATGCCAGTCGCCCCGGGTGCGTTCAAAATCGAGCTGATTTGGCGCCCAGCCGGCATAACCTGCATACAGGCGAAACTGCTGTTCGGCGTTTTCCTTTTTGATGAGGTCTTCCAGCACCTTCCAGCTTGCACTCATATAGACATTATCAATGACGGGCGTCGATGCTGCCGGGGCCCGGGTTGATCGAATGAGCATCAGCATCTGATTGACGGCCACCGGGCCGCCGACATAGACGGTATCCTTGCGCTGTTTGAGGGCCTTTACGTCTGGAAACACGGTCGACAGCGTTACGTTTGATGGACGATTGATCACCAAGCCCATGGCCCCTTCCGGCCCGTATTCAATCAACAGCACCACCGTCTCGCTAAAATTGGGTTCGCTTAGCCGGCGGCTGGCCACCAGAAATTTTCCCTTCGCCAATTCTTCCCGGGTACCCGGTACAACAGGGCCTTCTTCGGGAATTGCCGCCTCATACAGCCATTCGTTCGGTCTGCGGCTGTCAGCACCTGCACTAAAATTCGGACTCCAAAATGGTTCACCAATGAATACCAGCAACATTGTCAGCCAGAGGTAAAATGAGCGCCTGTGCGAGCGCCTGTATGGGCGGGTGTCGGTCGTCAGGATCATCACCTGTGTGTTCTAAATAACATTAGAGACGACGATTCGTAAGAAAAGGTTTGATGTCCGAATTTTTGTGAAAATAAAAACCCCGGTATCTAAAAGTGATGCGGGGCGTTTGCAACAGGCCATCTTCGATCCTTCCAGGCAAATGATTTCAGATCTATTTATGCGGGACCATGCATTGTTCAGGGCTCGGTAAGTCTTTTTAATATTTACCCACAAATCATATACGGAGTCAAGAATACAACGCCTCAATGAACTTGGGCGTACACGCCTTTCTACCAGATTTTTGCCGGCCGATCATACAGGTTTCACGCGCTAAAACCGGTTCCTTTAAAGCTTTCCAACCGGGCCTCGCGAACTCGCCAACGGCCGTTCGTTTTGCGCAATTCAAGATCGAGCCGGTACAAATCGGCGTTGTCGCCCACTGTTTCGATCCAGCCTTGGGGATCGTCATATAGGTTTTTTAGATCGGGAATAACGCGGTCCTTTTTAACGATCAGCAAATATATATCGCAGGACGCCCGATTATCTTCGGCCGAAAGCGTTACCGCAGGCTTGGGATATAAAATTTTAATCTGACCGTAGTGCCTCAATGCCGATCGGATGATGCGCTTGATTGCCGGACGCGTGTACGCGCCCGGTTGACTCACGATGTCTTCGGTGGCCAGCTCCATCAAGCCGCTGATATCATGGGCCTCGGCCAGCGCGGCGCCTTTTTGAACCAGCTCCCGTATGACGGCGGCATCATCCTCCTGCGAGCAGGCGAGCGCCACAACCAAGCAAACCCATCCGAGCATGACCCATCGCATCGATTTTCGGCCGCGGGTAAACCCTTTATTGGTATTGGCCCCGGCGGTATAATTTATTTTTTGGATCGCCATAGTCAATGCGGCTGTGGAACTTGTGACGAATATGGATATCAAACGCGAAGGCTTTTTACAACTCGGCCGTCTGAAACATCCATAAATTGCTGGCATTGGACAATGCGAGCGAAAAGCATCCGGCGATCGTAGACGGATGCCCCTGTTGCCTTAGGAAATGTGCAGGACCCATACAGCCAGTTAGGATGCCGATCGGATAACTGGCAAGCGCAACGCAAAAAAGGCTCCAAACGCCGATCAGCAGATTGGGTAAAATTTGGACAATCTCAGTTTCTGATTCCCAGATCTCCATGGGAATCCAAACGGAACATAATGTGTCATCCCTCACCAGCTATTGGCTCGGATATTTTTTTTGCGGAATCAGCCGTAGGCACATGGGATAGCGATAATATTCACCCTGATTGGCTTTGACTCCAGCAACGATGACCATAATGAGGCCGAACAGCATCAGACCGAAGATCAGAAAAATACCGATAACAATCAGGATTAAAATGGCTGATATCATCAAGTAGATAAAAAGCGAGATCTGGAAGTTAAGTGCTTCCTTGGCCTGATCGGCAACGAATTCGGATTCATTTTTCTTTAATTGCCAGACGACAAAAGGGCCGATAAAATTACCCAGCGGCACGATCATTGAACTAAACGTGCTGATATGGGCCCACATCCCCCAGTTATTCTCCTGATCTTCATTCAGCGTTGCGTTCTCCGGTGTGCGGGTGTGGTTTTGACGTTTGACCAGAACCACCAACCCCATAATCGAGCCAGCGAGAAAGCCGATAAAAATCAGCACGCCTCCCCAGATCATGTCCTTGATCATCTCCCATAATTCAAAGCGGCGGATCAGAAGATTGTCGTTGCCTGGAATTTCGCCTTCAACCGTAATCCCGTAGGAGCCGAGGGTGTCCAGCTTGACCTGAGCGATGGCCTGCAGAACCGTGCTGCCATTTTCTTCGGTATAGGGGATTTCAGGCGGCTGCAGGGCCAGTTCTTTTCCAGTGGCCAGATCCATCAAATAGATGTCAAAATCCCGGCCCAGGCGATTATTGGCCATATTAAATGCGCTATATGCAGCGGTTTGATAAAAAAAGGCATAGGTTCCGGGATTATCGATCTGAATATCGGTTTCGCCCGGCACCTGCAAGCGGGTTTCGGTGCTTAAATAGGCGTGCAGGGTGTTGAACAGCGTCATCCCGCCGGCAATCATCGGAACCAGGAAAAGCAATACCGCAACGGCATACCAGATTCGGCCGGGGCCGGTGCCGGTTGCCGTCGGCAATGGTTGGGCAACGGCGGCCGGTGATGGTTGAACCGCCGTTCCCCTTTGAGTTGACGGAACGGGAGCGGCCACATCCATCTGGGCTGTTTGTGCGGGCAGCGGCGGCGGTGGGGTCGCGCCACTGTTTTCTATCGGGCTGATGATGCAATCCGCACCAGCATCTTTGAAAGCACCATTGATTTTCAGGGCGGTTTGATGATCGACATTTTTCTTGATCACAATGCGCTTGCCCGAAAACAATTTATAAATCGTTTCTTCATCTGCTTTTAAAATCGTTGCCAGATTGGATTTGACTTCTTCCAGCTGCCAACCCGGTATAATGCGCCCTGAAAAGTCGACATTATATAGCATTCCAGACATAATCATTTCCTCGTTCAAGTTTTAAGGGGGGTATTCCGCAGCAATGACGCTGTCTGCCCCTAGTCTATCTTCGGCTAAATAAAGGAAATGGTTTAGATTTTTTTAAATTTTTGACCCGCTGATGGTGGTTGGATATGATGGCATCGATTTTTGCAGTGATGCGACTTAAAGGAGGCCATTGGTTGGCTGTACGATTGCTGAAAGATAAGCGTTGTTTTATGTGGGGTGTTGAAAATCCCCACGGTCTGAAATTAACGGTGAAGCAGACCGGTGAAGAGCGGGTTGGCGTAGAATTCGATGCTGAAGACCGCTATCGGGGCTGGTCCGATTATCTGCACGGCGGGGTTTTGACAGTCATATTTGATGAAATGATGGGCTGGCTGTCCCGTTATAGGGGACATGATGCAATGACCGCCCGGCTGGAGGTGCACTATCGCAAACCCGTGCCGCCGGTTGTTATTCAGCGCTGTTTTACACAGGCAGGATGATGATTATCGATCACTGAATATCATCAACGCTATAGGTGCCCCATTGGCCGATTTTGACGATACCGTCTTCTTCCAATCCCTCCTGAATCGATTGAAAAACTGCATCAACAGCTTTGGCGGCGATCTTTTTAGGAAGATCATCCAGTTTTTCGGCCACTCTTTTGACCAATTCTGTCTTATTCATCTCTATTCCTTTTATTTTCTATATTGAGAAATAGCTTTGAGGCTGTCTATTATGGTTGAGGGCAAGGCGCGAGCTGGCTTAAAAACGGAGCGTACACGTCAGTACGCGAGTATTTTAAGCCAGCTCGGAACACAGCCATCAGCCATAAGAGGCGGTCTCAAAGTTATTTCTATTTCCAGCCAATGACCTGGTATCCCTTATCCCGCAAACATTGCTCAACGAAGCGGCGCTCAATTTCATCCGGGTCGCCTGATTTCCAGGCACCCCGCATCAATCCCCCTGCACCGCCGCCGGCGGCACCGGCTGCCAAACCGCGACCGGTGCGACCCCTGACAGCCCCGATCGCTCCGCCGATCGCTGCTCCGGTGGCGGCCCCCTTGCCTGTTGAAGCGGCCATATTCTTGCCGGCATCGGTTTCATGACCATGATCGGCCGCCAGCAGAATACAGTCATCAATATCGGCGATGGCTACAGATTCGCCTGCCGACTTGTAGGTGTAATTTGGATAAAGAACCGGGCGTTTTTTTGAACAGGCGGCCATCAGGACTATAATGGCGAACAGGCAGACGGTCATTGTCAAATATTTTTTCATATTAATGGCAGCTTTCAAACCTGCACGCGCTTTACAGCCCTAAAGGGCATGCAGTGTTAACATTAAAGGTTACATGATTTTATAGCATGTTAATGAATGAGAAGCTGAGACAGTATCTGCATCATAGCAACTTATGCATATTATAAAATCAAAAATAGTGGCGATCAAGACCATTGGATGAAAATCGCATTATCCGTTTCATGATCATTCCATGGGGCGCGCCCAAAATTCAGGTCAAGCATCTCGCCATTCCTCAGTATTACTGACGTTTGCGGGTCAAATGTTGTCGACATATTCCGGCAGTGCGGTTTATGCTTTCAGGATCATGTCTGGGGGTCGGTCTTTTCGTCCGATTCAGACCTCAAACTGTCGAGATCGGGATAACAGGCAGATGGATCATCACCGGAGGTAACGTCCGGTAAAGGGTAAAGCTGGCGTCGGCTTGAACCTTTATGTAATCTTTCATGCAGGAAGTATAATAGATAAGCGATGACGATTCCAAGGAAAATGAAAAAAGCAACGATTAAAAGGGACTCTACCAGGGTCGCCACGGCGGCGCCCCAATTTTCGCTCTTTACCATACGGTATACAACCGTAAAGATGAACACCAGCATGGCCGCAATAAACAAGGCTGCCTGCAAGGGTTTCATCCTACGTCCCTGTCGGCTGGAAAGCTGTCGCATCATTTTCGGCCCCCGGTTGCCTTTAGATCTTTATCCATTACCGGCTTATTTCGGCCGGTATGGCGCCCGTATGCATAACATATCAATATGTTATGCGTCTATTCCATCGGCCAAATGGGAATACCAGGTGGGATTTGGCCGTCTGTGTTATTCAAAGGTTAAGGTATCGACTATTTTTTCCAGTTGATGGAGGCCGGATTCGTCTTGATAGGTCAACGCCATCATTAAGGCATATCCTTTCATGATGGTCGCATACTGTCGTTGCCGGATGACAACACCCGGTCCCATGGTGATCTCGGTTTCCATGATGTCAAATGTTACCCCATCAATGGTCTTTTCATAGATCTCTTTCGGATAAGAGACTTTCATACGACTGAATTTCATCAATTTTTTCGCATGGTAATGGTAATCGCTTCCTCTTTTGATACCGGGTGCATGCTTTACCTTTTCGGCAATCAGCATGACTCCCGGATTGGTGTTAACTGCCGCTCCGGGTGGATGTTCATAAGCCGTTAACAAATTGATGCTTTGAAGATCTGCCGCTTTGATGGCGGCCTTCAAACTTTTATTCTCCCCGGCGACAATTTCACCGCCGCGTTTCATTATTTCCAGCCGGGATTCCAGATCCAGAACGTGCCAGGAATCCGGGATGCTGAGCATCAGATCAAAAAATGTATTGGTGTAGTTGCCGGTCTCAAAGGTTCCGAAATCAATCGCTTTTTTATCACTGCAACTGATCATCAAAACGCTGCAAACCAGCCATACGACCAGACCGAAATTGCGCACAGATTTCATTGGCCAGTGTCCCTCAACCGTTTGTTTTGTATTGAAAATGAAGGATAAGTTTTTGATACACACTCTAAGTATATCGGAAATCCATGCATGTCGCAATTTTTTCTGCTCGCTATGTGCATCAAAGCGGAACAATACGATTGCTGATGCGGGCACCAGTGCTTATGTTTTCCCATTCGGAATCATTCGGTAAAAGACCGGTTTCCTGCAGGCTCAACGGGCTAACCGGCAAAACCGGTCAACTGAAATTGGAGGTCATCATGGAAGTGTTAAACTGGCAAGAGTGTGAAGATGTTCAGATAAAAAAATTTCCCTATCGGGGCCAGCAACTCGATGTCAAAGGCATTAGCATTCGCTGGCTGTCAAAGCACGGTGATGACGGCAGCGGTTATCCTGAGTACGGCCTGCGGTTTTTTACGGCCCAACCCGGCGGTGAGATCCCCATCCATAATCATTTTTATCACCAGACCATGTACATCCTCAGCGGCCGCTTTGAATGCTATCAGTATGATCCTCAAACCGATGAAGTTGTCAAAAAATCGGTTTGCGGTGCCGGCGATGTGATCTATGTACCCAGCCTGGAGCCGCATGGCATGAAAAATATCAGCAACTCAGAGATCGCCACGTTTTTGTGCTGTATCTGCAATGTATATGACAACGAGGGTGCCTAGCGACCAGGCGTTTTTGCAAGTGGTAAAGTCCGGCCCAAACGATGCCCGCCTCCATCCATCAGCTGCGCGCCAAACAGGAACGTCTTAAAAACAACTCATCGGCAGTCAGCAAGAGCGCGGCGGCCGCTAGTGATTTGCCGGTAACAATCCGAAATTTCTTATTTTATTATACAACAACTGGGTTTCGAGCGGTTTTACCAAAAAATCATCACAGATAACTAAGATTTTCATAGGGACCCCCTAAGCGTTTATCAAAGCCGCGATACAACTAAAGTATCGGGAATTTATATAAAAACTTGAGAAAAAGAACATGTTCTGGGAGTGCAAATCAAATATGTCCCCTATTCAGATCGATTTGACGAACCGATCCCGTTCGGCGCTTTCGAAAATGGAAGTCGCATCTTATGGATCAGGTAGAATTCTGTAAAACCATACCCGTTCGGCTGGGCAGATAAATGCTTAAAAAATGGGTCTTTGCCCGGGTGCCTTTTTGCGGTTGGGTTAAGTGCTCCTGGCCGATTTCCAGACGGCCGTGACCGCCGTATCGGGGATCGTCGCTGGAAAGCAGCATGCGATAGGCGCCTGGCGGGGCTTCAATGCGGTAGTCAGGGTAGGACTGTTGAGGGTGAAAATTAAAAGCAAACAAGAGGTCGGCGCGCTTAAATATGATAATCTTGTCGTCGTCGTATTCATACAGCAGGCGCAGGTTGTCGCTGTCCAGTAGATGGTGGGATGTGGCCATCTGGATCATATCGCGGTCAAAACACGCCAGAAATTGGTATTTTAAATTCGGATCGTCAACCAGGTGCCATTGACGGCGGGCGTAATGATACGACCAGTTGTTGCCTTCCCGGGGAAAATCGATCCATTCCGGATGCCCGAATTCATTACCCATGAAATTTAAATAACCATTGCCGGCGGTTGTCAGGGTGATCAAACAGATCATTTTTTGCAGCGCCAGGCCGCGGTTGACTTTCAAATTTTCAAAATCGACATGCATCTGGTCGTACATATCGGCGCCGATCAAACGGAAAATGAGGGATTGATCCCCCACCAGTGCCTGGTCGTGAGATTCGGCATAGCTGATGGTTTTTTCATCGCTGCGCCGATTGGTGAGCTCGTGCCACAAGTTCCCAAGCGGCCAATCCTCGTCAGACACTTCCTTGATCAATTTAATCCACAGATCTGGTACGCCCATGGCAAACCGAAAGTCAAATCCAAAGCCGCCGTTATCAGCCGCAGCAGCCAGGCCCGGCATCCCGCTGACATCCTCGGCAATTGAGATGGCATCCGGGCGGACCGCGTGGATGACTTCATTGGCCAGCGCCAGATAAACCAGTCCATCTTCATCTACCTGATCATTGAAATAATCACCGTAGGATGTAAAAGCCTTACTCAGGCCGTGGTGCAGATACAGCATGCTGGTGATCCCATCGAAGCGAAATCCATCCAGCTGGTATTCATCCAGCCAGAAGCGACAGTTGGACAGCAAAAAGTGCAGTACCTGGTACTTGCCGTAATCAAAGCATCGCGAGTCCCACAGCTCGTGACGCCCCCGCGAACCCTCATGAAAATACTGATACAGGGTGCCGTCAAAGCGGCTGAGGCCTTCCACTTCGTTTGAGACGGAATGGGAGTGAATCAGATCCATAATAACGGCCAGTCCGGACCCATGGGCCGCATCGATGAGGGTCTTGAAGTCCTCCGGAGTCCCGAACCGCGAAGATGCCGCAAAGAAACTGGACACTTGATAGCCGAACGAGCCGTAATAGGGGTGCTCCGGAATGGCCATGATTTGAAGAGTGTTGTATCCGGAGGCGGCCACCCGGGGCAGGATATGCTCGCAAAATTCTAAATACGATCCAATTTTGCCCTCTTCCTGGGCCATGCCGATATGAACTTCATAAATCAGGGGCGCATCAAACGTGCGTTTGAAATTGTTGTACTGCCACTGATAGGGTGATTGCAGCCGCCAGACCTGGGCGTTGAAAATAAGCGATCGGGGGTCCTGGACCACGCGTCGGGCATAAGCGGGAATGCGATCCCCCTGGCCTCCGGGCCAGTGGACACGCAGGCGATACAGGGCAGCGTGCTGAAGCTTTTCGGCCGGAAGCTGGATTTCCCAGACCCCTTCCGGGCAGGGCTTGAGGGCAAAGTCTTCTTTTTCCTGCCAGCCGGACATATCGCCGATCAAAAACACGGCAGAGGCGTTGGGTGCCCATTCGCGAAGAACCCATTGATCATTCTCAAAATGCAGACCGAAATATTCGTGCCCGGAAGCAAAGTCCGCCAGAGATGTGAGACCCCGGGTTAGCCGTTGCCGGGTTTGGGCAATTTTCTTCAGGCGCCGGAAAATGATGTCCCGATAGGGTTCCAGGTACGGGTCGCTATTCAACAGACGTTGCAGCGCCGCGTTGATCTGATCGTGCTGGATCTCTGGTTGATGTGAGGTCATAAGTTCTACAGTGCAGGCAGATTCTCCCGCCATCGCTTTGGCTTCCGCTGCTGTTAAAAGTCTAGTGCGGTAGGTAAGCCTGCTAATGCTTTTACGTTTCCGGATTGAAACTTGCTTTGCAAGCATCCGGGTTGGGCATGTTATCAACAATCAGCGGGCGTTCGAGCATCCGTTCGTAAAGCGCAATATATTCGCGTGCCGTACGTGCGTGGGTGAAGGTTTCGACACTTTCTTTCATAATGCGCCGGATTTGTTGATTTTTGATGGTTTTCGGCAGGTTATAAAAATTCATGGCCTGCTCGATGGCCCAAAAAAGACCACTGGGATCGAAGTTCTTAAACAAAAAGCCGTTTCCGTGGTCGTCGAGCGCGTCCAGGTCAGCGATGGTATCGTGAATGCCGCCGGTGTCGTGGGCAACCGGCAGGGCGCCGTAAATGGGCGCGATCATCTGGGGCAGCCCGCAGGGCTCAAAGCTTGAGGGCATCAGGATAAAATCAGCGGCGGCATACGCCAGGTGCTCCAAGCGAAAATCAAAATTGCAAATTGCCACACGCTTTTCCAAACTATGAAAATGTACAATGTCCCGGAAGACCGACTGGTAATCACCATTGGCCACAAAGACAATTTGCAAATTCTGTTGCCAGTAAGTTGAAAGGACTTTGTACATAATGTCGGCCAGCAAATGGCAGCCTTTTTGAAGCGGATCCAGACGTGATGGCCAAAAAAATATGGGCGCCGCATTATCCTGGATGAGACCCAACTTTTTTTGAAGAAAGACTTTATTGGCTTTTTTGCCGGATACAAAATTTTTAGGGCTGTAATTTAGCACCAGTTCCCTGTCTGTGGTAGGGTCAAAAGAAGGATCGGGCGCATTGAGTATGCCCGCGGCACAATTGGCCTTTACCTTATTGGCCAGTTCCTGCTTAAGCGGGGGGTAAACAAAATCATGCCGCCCGTTGATAACTTCCGTCAGAAAATTGGGGCTGACCACATTCACAAAGTGGGCCGCAAAGACTCCGCTGGTCAGCAAATCCACCGGATTGGCTTCCCGGGCCTCTTCATACTGATTGGCCATGTTTTCAAAATATAAATTTTGCCAGAAATAGGCGGCATCGATACCGCGGTCTTCGATATACGCCAGATTGGTTTTGACCGTATGCACGTTGTGGATGGTAAATAGACAGGGGATGCCCATTTGCCGGGCCATGGCCGGGACCAGGCCGGTCATCCAATCGTTACAGTGGATCAGGTCGGGCTGCACCCGGGGGACGATGTTATTGATAACCTCGCGCTGAAACGCCAAGGCCAACTTGATGTTTTCTTCACCATAAGCTGAATAAACGCGGTTAACATAATAAAATGCGCGATCTTCGGCCAGGTGGATGCGGTCATCGGGCATTTTTCGGCGGATCGTGCGAAATTCTTTTTGGAGAACCGGTGCCAGGCCGTCGCTGAAAATAGAACGATAATCCGGTATGGCTACGTGCACGTCAGCACCCTGCTCAAACAGGGCTGTGACCAGCGCGGCCGACACATCGGCCAGCCCGCCGGCTTTGGCAGTGAAAAATGAAGCCAACCCGCCCATACGGTCCGGCAGGTAGGTCACTTCGGGGGTTACCACCAGCACCCGCGGGTTGCATGGCACATCTACCATTTGAATGGCACCTTTCTCTTACTTGTTTTCAATGGAGTATAAATGCTTCTTTAGGAACAATCCGAGATCCGCAATCTAAAATCCAAAATCTTCTTTAGGCCCAGGTCAGTAGCCCGGGCGTTGATTTTACGCGACTATCACCCCGGGGCGTTACACGCACGGTAAATCCGAATCGACCCGAATTTTGGCAATTTAAAGAGCAGCCGTAGAGGTATAGCCCGTTGCCGTTGTCTTCCATAACGCTCATGGGTTCTGATTTACTGGCATCCAGATCCTCTAAAGATTTCATTTGGCCATAATAAAGCTCGACATCAACCTCATCGGGTTTGAGTTCGGCCAGGTTGACGCGCGTTGTGATTTCGAATTTTTCACCCACCCGACAGGGACCATGGGCTTGTCTGACCGGCGAGCTGATTTCAATATCTTTCCAAAGCGAACGAAGCCTGCTTATCTGAGCGGTCAGCTTTTTAGCTTCTGCGGATTGATTGGCCAGCAAAGCATCATAACGTTTGGCCGCTGGAATATAGAAACGGTTTTCATAATCGGCCGCCATGCGAAGGCTGCAAAACATTTCCATTGCCATTTTCATCGAGGCCTTCATCATTTTTAACCAGTTGCCGGGGAGGTCACCGTTTTTGCGATCGTAGAAATAAGGGATCACTTCATTTTCCAGAACATTATAAAGCGCCTGGCTCTCAACAGCATCCTGGTAGTCGCGATCCTCGTATTCCTCACCGTTTCCGATGCGCCAGCCCCTATCTTCGCTATATCCTTCGCACCACCATCCGTCCAGAATGCTGAGATTTAAGACCCCGTTAATGGCGGCTTTCATACCGGATGTGCCGCAGGCTTCCAGCGGCCGCCTGGGCGTATTCAGCCAGACATCCGCACCCTGCAGCAGATGACGGGCCAGATGCATATCGTAATCTTCCAGAAAAACAATACGATCGCGAAGTTCCGGTTTGCTGGCAAAATGAAAAAGCTGTTTGATGAGATTTTTGCCCTCATCGTCTTTGGGATGGGCCTTGCCGGCAAAGATAAACTGGACCGGATATTTTTCAGAGTTTGCGATCGCTTCCAGACGCTGAGGATCCTGAAAGAGCAAAAACGCCCGTTTATAGGTTGCAAACCGGCGGGCAAAAGCGATGGTGAGCACATTCGGGTCCAGCACCGATTCGAGCGCCCCAATGATATTTCGCGGTGCATTGCGGCGCGCATATTGTTTAACCAATTGCTCCCGGCAGGTGCGCACCAGACGGGAACGGTTCATCTCATGACTGCGCCACAGCTCTTCGTCGTAAATATCGTCTATATGCTTGATGTTTTCCGGTTTGCGGGAACTCATATACCAATCCGGTCCGAGATAGCGCCCGAATAAATTGGCAAATTCCTGGGAAATAAATGAAGATATATGAATACCGTTGGTGATATGGGCTATGGGCACTTCTTCAACCGGTCGATGCGGCCACACATGCGACCACATACGCCGGGCCACACGGCCGTGCAATCGGCTGACACCGTTGCAGTGGGACGCCATATGCAGCCCCAGAATGAACATCGACAACGGAGCGTCAGGGGGAGATCCTTCGGTTTGTCCCCAGGATAAAATTTCAGTCGCCGACGTTCCCAATTGTTCTTCCAGCGGCTTTAAGTATGGCAGGACGTCTTCGGCCGGAAATTCATCATGGCCTGCAGCTACCGGTGTATGGGTGGTAAAGACGGTTGTGCGCGGCACGATCTCCAGGGCGGTTTTAAGATCAATCTTCTGCTCGGCCATTGTTTGTGCCAGGCGTTCCAAGCTAGCAAAGGCCGAATGCCCTTCGTTCATGTGTAGAACCTTAACCTGAACGTTCATTTTTTCCAGAGCCCGCATTCCGCCGATTCCCAGTAACACTTCCTGGGCCAGGCGCGTTTTCTGATCACCGGCATAAAGTCTTGATGTCATGTCCCGATACGGCAGGGGGTTTTCAAGAATATTGGTGTCCAACAGGTAAAGGGGTATGCGGCCGATCATCATTTTCCAGACGACAGCCTGAATGGGGCCTTCAGGTCCGATTACCGAAACGCGTAATTCGTTATTGTCGGCATCACGTACCCGATCGACCGGAAGATCATAAATGTCGGTTTCCGGATAGGCTTCCTGCTGCCATCCGTCCGGGTTGAGATACTGGCGGAAATAACCGCGGCGATACATGAGCCCTACACCGATCAGCGGAAGATTCAAATTGGATGCCGATTTCAAATGATCACCGGCCAAAATGCCAAGGCCGCCGGCAAACAGCGGCAGGCTTTCATGAATGCCAAATTCCATGGAAAAATAGGCAATCGTCTCCCCGGACCCCAGGGCTGGTCGGACGCGTTCAGCCGAATCCAGAACCCGGCTCTGAAATTGCTCCTGCACGCCCTTTAAATGGGCTAGAAAACCTTTATCCTTTGACAATTTTTCAAAGCGGCTTTGTGAAATTTTCGATAAAAAGAAAATTGGATTGCGGTTGGCCTCAACCCAAAGCGGTGGGTCCATGCGTCGAAAAAGCTCGATAGCGTCCTTGTTCCAGCACCACCACATATTGCGCGAGAGAATTTCAAGAAATTGAAGTGGTTTCGGTATATTGGGAACCACCTGAAACGTTTGAAAATTTTTCATCTGATGCGAATCCTTAATCGGTTATACGGCCGACAATATCGACAACTGCTTTTTGTATGCGAGTAACACCTGCAACTGGATTATAGAAGAATAAAGCGTAACACCTGAAAAATCAATATATCTAAAAATAATTCAGGGATTGGGGGATTTAGGTATTCAGGAATTAAACAGGTGTTCAAAATGCACTTAATTCCCCAATTCCTCAATTGTAATTTTTTTCCAGGCCTAAATTGAAACGCTCAATTTAGGATAGTTTTTAAGTTGAGCGATTGTCGAGGTTGCCGCAGCTACACGGCAGATGTCGTTTCGCTATAGTTTTCTATGCGGGACGGCATCTAACACAGTAGATGCGGTAAGATCGGCAAGCCCCCGTGGGGTTTCAAATTTTATAACTTAGATCGATATAATTCCTTTAGGAAAATGGGCTCATTTATAAAATTTGAAACGCTCAATTTAAAAAAGTTTTAGCCAGACCCGCAGCAATTCGCTTGCACCCCAGGCCTGGGCATCGCAACCGCGCGGCGTGTGCGGATAATCGCCGTCTAAAATTTCCGGAAGATGACCCAGGCAGCCGTGCTCTAAAAGCTGAGCTCCGCTCGAGAGCCAGGCCAAAGCCGCCGCTTTGCCTTCTTCTCCGTAAGTCATGGCCCAGGCTTCACAAAAAGAAGGAAACGGCCAGGTCCAGGCCGTGCCGTTATGATAGGCGGGCTTGCGCCGGGTGTCTTCATCACCTTCATATTTTCCCCAGTAAGGATGGCGGGGGTCATTGATCAGGGCTCCGTGGTGAATGATTTTAATTTCATGCTGCACCGGCCGGTCGGCCAGGCTGCGGATGGCTCCCGGGACCAGAAGCCGTTCACAGGCGGCCAGGATGCCCTGGCATTTGACCCTATCGGTAATGGCGCCCAGGGTGATGGCCAGAAGCTGGTTGGGGCGCAGGGCATCGTCGGCGACGGCATCCCGGGCCGCCTGGCCGGGAGTGGCGTGCAGACAATCCGATAAAAAAGCGAGTTCCGGCTGCCAGAAATATTGCAGAATCGAGTGTTGAACCTGTTCGGCCAGCTGCCGCCATTGCTGACGGGATTTGGTTGGATCTATTTCGGCCAGAAAGCTCAGCGCTTTGTACCACAAGGCCTGGATTTCGATCGGATAACCCTGGCGGGGGGTGCCGGCCGGGTGATTGGTGTCCATCCAGCTGAAATGAGTTGGGCTGAAAATCAATCCCGATTGCGGGTCCATGTGCACGCCGTTGAGTGCACCTTTTTTCAGGGATCGGCCGATGGAGATCAGGATCTGTCGCATTGAGCGTCCGCCACAATCGGTTGTCAGCAATTCATCATCATCCTTTGCCCGGACCCAATCAGCGCTGGCGGTTAGCAGCCAGAGCGGTGCGTCGGAAGTACTGCGGTTGGCGTCACTTTCGGCCTGAATCATGTTCGGCAGGGTACCGTTTTTTTCAAAACGCGCGAATTGGATGAGAATATCGCGGGCCTGTGCTGTTTTTCCAGCGGCCACCAGCCCGCGCACAAAAATTAAAGCATCCCGCCCCCAGTCCAGAAACCAGGGGTAACCGGCAATAACGGACTTCAAATCACCCCTTCTGACGACATAATGGTCCAGGCTGCGGTTGAGCATTTCGCTGGCCGCTATGTGGGTATCCTCTTCTGTTGCGAACGGTGCCGTTATGGAATCCTCAACGGACGCGCCTGCTTTCGATATATCCTGTGCGTTGCCGGCGGTGGCCCTCAGGGTTACGGACTGATTGCCTTCGACTTTAACACGCAGATAACCGGGACTGAACAGATCTGAATCCGGATCATGGCCGCGGCGGGCATCCTGCCGGCGATGGATCATATACAGCCATTCCGGTTGGGTTATAAAGACGGCTTCATCCATCTGGATGCGGAGCTGATGATCGGCGGCCGGCGTAAAATCAAAGCCATTGGAAAGGGCGCTCACCGCCTGCGGCCACTGTTTTTCAGGGCCTTGATAGGCCTTGGTGGCGGCATGAAAGCTGCGGTTTTCAATATCCGGCCGCAGGATGATTTCAACCGGTTCTGAATCCGCCAATCGTTGCGGCCGATCTTTGGCCGGATGACGAAAAAAGTGCAACAGGACCGAATTTTGACCTACAAGCATTGTCATGCGGACGGTCAGCAAAACATTTTCCCCCTGGCCGGTGGGAACATGATATTGCCAGGATCCGCTGCCATCTGTTGATGTCTGGAATTTTTCGAGGCAATCCATATTTAAGGCCTGTGAATAGCCCTGATAAACCACCCAGGCCCGACAGCGGCTGAACATGATCCAGCGATCTTCAGGAACATCCGGATGGAGGTTGGCCGCCAGCAGTCCGTCATAGCGGCTGTCAAGCTTGTTCCAAGCCACCGGGCTGTGCAGCATCGCCCCGCGGCCGTTGGTCGCCAGAAAGGAAAACGCCTCGTCAAGCAAGTCTGAATGATCGTAAACCTGTTTGATGGGCAGATCTTTGACAGCGGGCAGCAAGACCACGTGGCCTTCTGCATGGCGACAACCGGACGGCTGGGCTTGATCGTAAACCGACAGTGACAGGGTGCAGCGTTGCATGGTTTGCGGAACCGCCGGCGGTAAAAATAGTACAAAATGATTTCCTTCGTCGGTCGGCAGGCTGGGCTCCGTAGCCAGCGTCCGGTTTCCATCGGCCAGGCGGGCCCGGAAAGCGCAATCAGCGCTTATGAGCAAAAAGTGACCCGGCGGAATCATGACTTCCCGCCGCAAATCCTGCGGCCATAGCCAGGTGATGACCCGCGGCGGCCCACCTTCGGAAACGTGCTGTTTGCAAAACGTGAGCGGATCTTCTTTTAGCTGATGCACCGCCTGTGCGCGATCAAAATGAGTGAAATGCTCTATACCCCGGTAGAATGATACGATCTCCAGCGCTTTGGCCGACAGGCGTTGAAATTCAATGCGCTCGGATAACGCGAAAGGCTGTTCTGGATAGTGGCCGGCCGGGTCCAGCTCCTCTGCCCGGGTTGAAAGACAAAGTACCTGGCCGGGTTCCAGCTGAAGGGTATGTAAGCCATCGGATGTGGCTGCTTCTATAGTATTTCCAGTGAGCAGATCATAAAATACCGCAGGATCAAGCCCCGTTGATGCAGGGTCCCAGGTTGCGACGGTTCGGTTTTCAGTATCCAGATTGACAACAAGCAACAGCTTTTTCCCGGACGGGCGATGGTGCCGCAGCAAGACGATGTAATTACCCTCATTTTGCTGGTGCATGCTCAAAGCAACCTCTTCGTGAAATGCCGGGTGGATCTTTAACAGATGATTCAAGCGCCGGATCTCGGCAATCTGGTGGGTTGCAGCCCCCCAGTTTAGCGATGCGGCGTCGTGGACGTTTATTTTTTCGGTGGCCAGCCACTCGACACCATTGGCAAAACCAAAAGCACCGTTGTGCGAGCTCAGAGCGCACAGGGCGGTCCGCATGCGGGCGTAGGTTTCAGATTTTTTTGCCAGTCTGAGATTATCGTGGGTTTCGGCAAAATGCACGGTTATCCCGTCTTTGCTCGAGATGTCGATAGCCTCAGTCAGGTAATGTTCGATCTGAGCGCGGTCGTAGTTTTGAAACAGCTCGGAATACGCCCAGTTTAAATTGGCGCTGTTTAATAGATCGCGGGTTACTGAAATTTTACCGCCCAGACCTTCGAGTAAAAAGGTTACATCCGGAAACTGGGTCCTTACTTTGGCAACGATATAGCGCCAGGCCTTTTGTGGTATCATATAACCGGCATCACAGCGGAAACCGTCCACCCCCCGCTGACACCACTTGAGAAACACATCCGCCATGTACTGCCACAGTTCGGGCTGGGAATAATTTAACTTCGTCAGATCTTCCCAGGCAACGCCCCAGGCACCGGGCACCTGGATGCGGCCTTCGGGGCTTCTGACCAGCCATTGCGGATGGGTTTCGTGCAAACGTGCAGCCCAACCGGTATGATTGATGGCAATATCGATCAGGATCTTGGCATTGCGCTGGTGCACGGCATCCACCAGTTCGATGAATTGCTCCAGGGGGGTGGCGTGCGGATCGAATTCGGCCAGGGCAGGGTCCACCTCGGTAAAGCTCAAGGCGGCATAAGGGCTGCCGAATCTTCCCATGCGCCCATAGGTGGTCGGGGTGGGGTGGATGGGAAGCAGCATTAGCAATCGGCACCCGAGCTCACCGATAATAAAATCGAGTTCTGCAACCAGGTCACGAAAGGTCCCCGAGGGCGGAATCACTGTGTAACCGCTACTATCCAGATTCTGAACGCACTGCGCGTCAGATGAACTCAGCGCCTGCCGGCCGGCTTTGTTGGGGCCAAACTGGCGCACAAAGGCATTGTAAATGATGTTGGCACAACAGGCATCGGCTGAATCCACATTAATGGCTGTGTTTGGACCCGGTGGCCATGTGGGCTGGCTTTCGCCTTCTTTTAGAAAATAACATTTTGCTTCGAAATGACCGGCCTCGCACAGCGGCAGGGTCACAACAAAACGCCTGTCATCCAGGCGCTGCATGGGCAGGTCAAACCAGGCCTTACCGAGCGGCGTTTTCTTCTCTTCGACTTCCCGGATGATTTCATTTCTAATAACGCTGGCATGACCGATATTGGTGCGCACCCACGCGCTACCGGCCTGGGAGCCAGGCAGTTGCAAGGTTAATTTGAGCAAGTCTCCGCAGAAGCGCACCAGGCGCTTTCCGGGAGCAGGATCTTGAATTATTTGGTCGCCATGTGTCATATCAGCTGATCCCGGTCATTTTTACACGATTCATCTTTTGGTAGACCTTGCGTGAATATTCGTCGTCGTTTAACAATAGAAATGTTTGGTTCGATATACCGCGTCTCAGATGAATGCTTAATTTTGATGGGAGAAATTCATGCAACATGCCAAACTGAGTTTACATGTTCTGAGCGCTGGTATATGTATAATACCGAAATTCTCCTTGAAAAACAAAAAATATAAGCATAAGAAATATTAATAGATTTAACAGGATAGCGCTTTTGGGTGTATCACCATCATTAATTGTATACCGAACTCGCTCGAATGCCAATAGCCTGAATTATAAAATAGGAAAATACAATATGCGAAATCGTTGTTTATATATTTGTTTGGTATGTGTTGTCGTTTATCTTTTTCTTCTCCAGCCCTTGCTGCCGGTCAAACATGCTGGCGATGCCCATGCCGCACAGTTGGAGCTGTTTCAGGCGCTGATGGCAGAAGATATTTTTTCGAACGCTCCCCGTAATCCGACGACCGCTTTCTCCGTCAAACAAAAGAAAGCCGTTTGTTTTACCTCATTCAACCAGGTGCCACAAAAATTGATTATCTATCATAACTGGTATCATCGCGATGTGCCCAGCGCCAAAATCCGGCTAACGCTCAAGCCGCCCAGCTGGTCGACATACAGCAGCATCGAGCTCAACAAAACCGACATTGGTCCCTGGCGGGTAGAGATAACCGATGAAACCGGCAATGTCCTTGAAGTTTTAAGATTCAGTGTTACGGAATGATCATAATGGAAAATTTCCTTTTATTCATATCCACCATCCGCTGGCAGGATGTGGTTGATATCTGCGTAAACAGCTATATTCTTTTCCGCTTTTACGTTCTTTTCCGGGGGACCAATGTATTCCGGGTCCTCATCGGTATGACTGTTCTGTGGTTTCTGCAACGCATTGCGGTTTCCCTGGGGCTCATTGTCACCAGCTGGGTAGTACAGGGCATCGTTGCGGTTGGTGCTATCATTATCATTGTGGTGTTTCGTAATGAAATTCGCCGGGTACTGCAGGCCAAAAATTTAAAATCCATTCTCTGGGGGCTTTCTTACAAGACGGCCACGACACCGACCGAGATTATTACCGAAACCGTATTTCAGATGGCTGACCGCAAATGCGGTGCCCTGATCGTTTTTCCGGGCAAAGAAGATCTGAGCGGCGTGGTGCAGGGCGGCACGCCCTGGAAGGGCCTGATCACCAAAGAAATGATTGCCAGTATCTTCTGGCCCGATAATCCGGTGCACGATGGGGCCGCCATTGTTCAGGGAGATCAGATAACGTTTGTGGCTGCCATCCTGCCGCTATCAGAGCGTGAGGACCTGCCCTCTCATTATGGTACACGGCATCGTGCTGCCCTGGGACTGGCTGAAGCATCCGATGCGCTGGTTATCGTTGTCTCAGAGGAAAGGGGCGATGTGCTGGTTGCCAAGGGCAACCGCTTGCGCGAAATCAAGCTGAAAAAAACGCTTGAAAATAATCTACAGGAACATTTGGGCACCGCCGCCGTCGAAAAAAGCGCCGCGCGAAAAGAAGGCCTTGAAATCGCAACTGCTGCGATGCTGTCCATTTTGTTTATTACCGGCATCTGGTTCAGTGTTTCCAGGGGCCAGGATACGCTGGTTTCTTTGGATATCCCGGTAGATTATATCAATCGGACAGCCGGCACCGAAATCGTGGATACGTCGGTAAAAACCGTTAGCCTGGTGTTAAGCGGGTCAGGTGCTCTGGTTAAATCCGTCACACCGGATCAGGTCGGCGTCCGGCTGGATTTAAGTAAAACCAGCGTTGGACGCAATACATTCACGATTACGTCTGATAACATTTCGCTGCCACCCGGCATTGTGCTGCGAGAAGTGACGCCATCTGAAGTCGATGTGTTAATCGATGAGACCATTAAAAAGGAATTCCCCGTTCAAATCGATTGGGTGGGCCGGCTGGCTGCTGATCTCATATTGGTGGATGCGGTTACCGATCCGCCTACGGTTACGATCGCCGGCAGCAAACGCATCCTTGAAGAAATCGCGACGATCTACACCGAAAAAGTGCTGCTGGATGAATTAAGTGGCAAAGGTGAATTGACGGCCAACCTGGTTTTGAGTCCGGCGTCATTGAAAATAGCGTCCGGCTCCAAGGATAAAGTCACGATTGTATATTTGATTCGCCAAAGAGAGTAATTTGAATTCGGAATGCGGAATGGGGAATGCGGAGTGCAGATTTTAGATTTTAAAAAATGAGGTCTTGATTGATGAGTGTTCCCTCTTTAATGACTGCCGCAGCGCTTTGTGTGTTTTTGATTGACACCCCGCCCTGGATGATCACCCCGTTTTCAAAATAGACATCGCCTTCTATGCTGAGAGAATCGCAATCCACCAGAGAGGGCAGTCCTTCCCTAAAGCGCTGTTCGAGAAGTTCAATTTTTCCATAAAATTTCGGGTCCAGTTTTATCTTGACGGTTTCCGGTTTGCCGGCCGATCTGCGCTTTGGGTTTAGGTGGAGTTGGTAATTATCTTTGAGGACATAGCAATCCGAGCGCAGCGCCAGCAAATCATTGCAGGATTTGACAGGGAAAAATCGAGATCGGGGCACCCTTACGGCGGTGGCGCCATCAAAAAGTGAAATAGCAGCGCCCATGGCGGTTTCAACCTGGTATACTGCCGGGCTGCTCTCATTTCTAGGATCTACTGTTTTGGGATTAAGGATCATGGGCAGATGGAGGGTATGGTCCTTTTCAAACAACGTCGATAAAGCTTCCAGGTTAATCCAGATGTTATTGGTATTGAAATAACGGTAGCGGTTTATATCTCGGAATGCGTTAATTTCTTCCTGCGGGCATTGGGCGGCTTCACGCAAAATCAGACGACCGTTGCGGTGCCTGGCCAGATGTCCGCCCTTGATATCTGCCGGGGTTTTTTCAGCCACCTCCATCATGAACGGAAATTGGTGTTCGCCAAAATAGCCCAGCAACCCTGAGTCCATCTGAGCGCCGAGATTATCCAGATTGTGAATAAAGGCATACCGTATCCCGTCATTTTGTAGGCTGGCAAGCATGCCGGAAGTATGTAGCGCGGTAAAGACATCACCGTGCCCCGGTGGATTCCATTCCAATTCCGAATTCTGTGGCCATGCGGCCGGTCGCAAATCTTTTTGCTGAATCTTTGGAAACTTGTGCTGAATAAACTGAAACGGTTGGCGGGTAGGTTTAATTTTGGATAAGGCTGCTTGGGTTGCCGCCTGGGTATTAAAACTGTTCATTAATGCCAGGTGAACCCCGCTGTGATCAGCCTGTTGTAAAATGATCTCAAGAAAATTCATTTCGTTTTTGGCGTCTATCAAAGACTTGGGCCCGGTTAACCCCATGGTCGTTCCCAGCCCGCCGTTTAAAACGATTCTAACGCAATGCTGCAGAGCGCGCCGGCCGGCGGCAGCGTATTTTTCTAAACGATCAAAATCCTTAATATCCTGAAAATCTACCGATTGAATCTCGCGATCGTATAGCAGGCCGGTCTCTCCGCTGAGCACCTGGTTGTAGTAATAGGCAAACGTATCGATGACCAGCGGCTGCAAGCCTTCGTTTTTCATTTTGGCAACAAAGGTGGGCAGATGGCCTTCAACCTCTGATTTGGGCATTTACATCTCCAGGTTCATTTTTCTTTAGGTGAATGTCGGGAACCTTAAATAACAAGGTTTCAGGTGTCGGGTGTCAGGTGTCAGCAAAAATGTGGTTTCAAGTGTCAGTGTCCAGGTTTCAGGGAACATAAGACTAAAAGCGGAAGACAGAGAAACCATGCGATTGTTATTGTATCTGAGTAGCAAGGGCTCGAAACTGGCCACCGAGGCCTGACGCCTGAACACGGACACCTAATTTTTACGCGACAGCTACGATCCACTCCAGCGGATCATCGGCCTTGCCGTACTGGATATCAGTGATGGCGTTGTAATATTTCCGGGCAACCGGGCCGACCTCTCCATCCGCAATGCTGAAGACTTTGTCACCGTATTTGATCTCGCCGACAGGTGAAATCACGGCGGCGGTTCCGGATCCGAAAACTTCTGTCAGTTTTCCGGAAGCATTGGCCTGCACTAATTCATCAATGCTGATTTTTCGCTCGGATACCTTGTCGCCCCAGTGTTTGGCCAGCCGGATCACCGAATCCCGGGTGATACCCGGCAAGATGCTGCCGTTTAATTCGGGGGTGACGATTTCGCCATCAATGACAAAAAAGATGTTCATGGAGCCGACTTCTTCAAGATATTTTTGCTCGACTCCATCGAGCCACAGCACCTGCGCATAACCCTCTTTGTGGGCTTGTTCTCCTGCCAGGATGCTGGCAGCGTAGTTGCCGGGCGTTTTGGCTTCACCGACCCCGCCGCGCACCGCGCGAACGTATTCATGGGTGACCAGAATTTTGACCGGGTTAAATCCCTCGGGGTAATAGGCGCCCACCGGTGAAAGAATGATAAAATAGCGATAGTTGAATGAAGCCCGCACACCGATATAGGGGTCCGTGGCGATGAGCGTAGGCCGAATGTAGAGAGAGGTTTCAGGTGCTCCCGGGACCCAGTCTTTTTCCATCGTGAGAAGCTGTTTAAGAAATTCAAAGGCCAAAGCTTCGTCGATTTCCGGCATGCACAGCCGCCGGCAGGAGCGATTCAGGCGTTTGAAATTTTCCTGGGGCCTGAACAGCTGAATGCGGCCCGATTCGGTTCGGTATGCCTTGAGTCCCTCAAAAGCGCCCTGAGCATAATGCAAAAACATGGTGGACGGATCCAGTGCCATGGGACCATAAGGTTCGATGCGCGCTGAATGCCAGCCCTTATCCGGCTCATAATCCATGATAAACATGTAATCGGTGAACAGGGTCCCAAAACCCAGGTTGGCTTCATTCGGCTTTTCTTTTAACTGTGCAGATTCTGTCACGATCACTTCCATGGAATCCTCCTCGGTGATTCAAAAATTTATCTGATATATCCTGAGCTTTATCTTCTCCATTTAATGGATATTATATATTCAAATGATAAATCAAGAAATAAGTTATCTTCATCAAAGACAAAGGTTTCGGGTGTCGGGTATCAGGTGTCAGCAAAACGAGCCTGAAGACGTAAGGAATATCAGACGCTGCCCTCTGTTGCCCTTTCTCTGATTTCTGTTTCCTGACACCTGAAACCTTTTAATGTGGAAACACGGTTTATTGACATCAAGCGCTGCCTCGGATATAAGCGGCCATTTGGATTACAAAAATGGCGCAGGGCGTCATCGTGTTGAAGGAAAGGAATTTTGCATGAGCGATACACAACGAATGGCCAATGTCGACCCGGTTCGGCTGGGCCCCAACAGTCAGTTTAAATTTAAATGCCATCCGGGCGTGGAATGTTTCACAGAATGTTGCCGGGATATTAATATCATCCTGACGCCCTATGACATTATCCA
>Ga0209567_10000245_pt1 | contig 29196 bp, 34 predicted proteins | sample COG_12_FD_184756 | JGI IMG/M metagenome (GOLD analysis project Ga0209567, IMG submission 184756) | Pelagic marine sediment microbial communities from the LTER site Helgoland, North Sea, for post-phytoplankton bloom and carbon turnover... | ecosystem: Environmental > Aquatic > Marine > Neritic... | reverse complement strand
GCTTGCGATATAGTCCCCAGGAGAACCGCTTGCCTTGTGTGCCATCGTTTAAGCCTGCAGTCTTTACCAATTTAGCCATTGTTTGATTTCCTTTCATAATGGCATTGAAACAATAGAGCGCATGGAATACACCATGCGCTCAGTTGTGTCAACGGCAGTCACGAAGCATTCTTATTCTTTCGTCGCGTCTGGTGTAACCTTCCTGATTTAAATACTCCTCGTACCATATTGAGGCTTCTTGTTTAGTGCATTCTATTTCGGTCATGTAATCGTCTACCCAAGCCTTGCGCCATGCCGTCCAATCAGCCTTGGTAAATTCGTCTGTTGTTTTCTTGTTTATGTTCATCTGCTCAATTCCGTATATGTGAAACCGAATTCAAATATAAGATATAAGAGAGTACCTGTCAATAGTATTTATTATTTTATTTGTCTCCTAACTGGCATGATATTTGTCTAAGCAAACGCCGTGCCAACTATGCTACATTCGCGCAGTTAATTTTTACATACCCTAGCTAGTCTTTTGCCAAGGCGTACCAGTGGCCTCCGTAGAGCGTTCTAGGACCATATGCACCAAATGCATACCTGTATATGCATCTATTCGTCAAACGCATACCTTGCAATATCAATGCCAAACTATGTTCAATCGGCACACACACGCACACTTTTCAAATATTTGTAGCAATCCTGCAACACTGTGACACAATTGTCACACTGTTACCCAGATGCAACACTGTGACACTATTGCAACAGTGATGCATTAGCAACAGTGACAAATTTGTCACACCATTGGGTGTTCACGTTTTGTTCCAATTGTACAATTTTGTTCACGTTTTGTTCTCGATCTCTTTTTGTTCACGTTTTGTTCTCCTGGTCCTCCTTTGTTCCCCTTTTGTTCTCAACCTTGGACAAACCAGGAACAAAACGAGAACGCGACCCCCCCAGTGGTAGCTAATTACTTTATAGTCCAGTGCGTTCATTCCGGGGGGTATTTTGAAAACCTATTGACACAATTGTAAATCTGTAGTATAATAACATTATGAAATACATTCCTGGATACCTTGGTGGCACACCTGTAACAGTGCCTACATTACGAGAACAAATCGTAAACAAACTGAGAAAAACCATATGCCGAAAACAAGAAAGTTTGCCAGCTACGAAGACCCAAAACCCTTAGACAAAGAAATGACCTCTAAGGAATATGAGTTTGTCGTCCAGTTGGTAGACAAGCACCTAGAGCCAGAGCAAGCGTTTCACGCAGCTGGGTACAAAGCTGAAGGCTCCCATGCAGGACATAGGTCTAAAAGGTTACAGAGGCACCTTTGGCTCCATATTGAAAAGCGCATTAAGGAAAAAGTAGGCGAAACGGCAACACTTGCCCTGTCTGTCTTGGAAAGCCTAATGCGAGAAGCTGATTCAGAAAATGTTAAACTAAACGCCGCCAGAGATATCCTATCAAGGGCTGGATACGACGCTGTACACAAACAGGAAACAGTTGTTAGGGAGATTTCTGAGCTTACAGACGATGAGCTAGACGAGCAAATCCAGCGTCTTTCTGAAAACGTGGTGCCTTTGCAACGTGGTAAGTAAAGAAGAAATTTTAAAGCTGCTCCAAGAAAAGCAACGCCGGTTTGAAACAAGGCGTATTGAGCATTACGATCCTTACGATTACCAAACTAGGTTTCATTCGGAAAGTAAAGACTGCGCTCAACGGATTTTAATGGCTGCAAACAGAGTAGGGAAAACCTATTGCGGAGCAGCTGAAACGTCTTATCACTTAACAGGTAGTTATCCGAAATGGTGGAAAGGTCGTAGATTTAACAAGCCTATCAGAGCATGGGCAGCGGGCGAATCAAACGACACTACAAGGGACATTATTCAAAAAGAACTATTTGGGAACCCACAAGACCCCTTGAAAAAGGGAACGGGGGCAGTACCCCTAGACAATATTGTAGAAACCGTTCGTAAACCAGGAGTACCAAATGCTTTTTCTAGCGTACTGGTTAGACACAAGAGTGGAGGTAACTCCCAGATCAGTTTTAAGGCATATGAGCAAGGGTTTGAAAAGTTTATGGGCGAGGCTATTGATGTTGTCTGGCTGGATGAAGAACCTAAGCAGGAAATATTTTCCCAATGTATAACCAGGACCGCAGATACAAATGGTATAGTCTACATGACATTTACCCCAGAACGTGGGATGACGTCAGTAGTAAGCAGTTTTATGAACGATCTAAAGCCTGGGCAGAGCTTGATAACAGCAACCTGGGACGATGTGGAACACCTAGACGAAAAAACAAAAGAACAACTTTTATCAGTCTATAGCCCTGCTGAAAGGGATATGCGTTCCAGGGGAATACCTGTATTCGGCTCAGGATTGGTATTTCCTGTATCTGAAGACGATGTAGTATGCGAAGACTTTGAGATACCAGATCATTACCCAAGATTGGCCGCTATTGATTTTGGATATGACCACCCTACAGCAGTTTCTTGGGCAGCTTACGACCCAGATGATGATATTATTTATATCTACGATGAACACCGGAGAAGCAAAGAAACACCACTGACTCACGCAGCCGTGTTAAACTCAAGAACACCAGGGATACCAGTAGCGTTTCCCCACGATGGGTTACAGCATGACAAAGGGTCGGGAATACAGTTAGCACAGCAATACAGAGACCTTGGCGTATACATGCTAGCTGATCACTTTAGCAATCCCCCTACGGAGGGTAAATTAAATGGTAACAACTCTATTGAAGCGGGCCTTAGCATCATGCTGCAACGCTTTGAAACTGGTCGCTTGCAAATTTTTATGTCTTGTGTTGAAACCCTTGAGGAAATGCGTCTCTACCATCGAAAAAATGGACGAGTGGTGCCGATTAAAGACGATCTTATAAGCGCAATGAGATACGCTTCCCTTTCCATAGAGAGGTTTGGAGAGCAAATGAAAAACAAAACGCACTACAGGAAATACGGGTTTGAAAAAGAAATCAAGTACTCCAGTGTAGGGATCGTATAATGGACAAAGAGAAAAAGCATGGCTCATAACCTAGACGATGATGAAATTTTATCAATGGTCGAGGGAGAAATTAACGGTTCCTCTGACTATATGGATTCTGAGATTAGCTCCCAACGCGAAAAGGCAATGGAGTACTTTTACGGGGAGCCTTTTGGAAACGAAGAAGAAGGTCGCTCTCAGGTTGTTGTAACAGACGTTCAAGATACCCTGATGTGGATGATGCCGTCCCTGATGCGTATCTTCACAGCTGGTGACAAAGTTGTCAAGTTTGTTCCAGAAGGTCCAGAAGACGAAGACGTTGCAGACCAAGCTACTAAATATGTAAACCATGTTTTCTATAAGCAAAACGATGGTTTTATGATCTTATACAATATGTTCCTAGATGCCTTAATGCAGAAGGTAGGCATTGTAAAACACTATTGGGAAGATATTGAAAAAACCACAACTGAAACATACGAAAACTTAACAAACAACGAATATAATTTATTAATACAAGACGAAAAACTAGACGAAATCGAGCATACAGAAACTGTCGTTGTAAAGCAAGCACTTGATCCTATGACAGGCCAACCTGTAGAAATCGAAGAAATTTCGCACGATGTTACCTTTGTAAGGTCGGTAATGACTGGTAAAGTCACTGTTGAAAACGTGCCACCAGAAGAGTTTTTAATAAACAGAGGTGCTAAGACGCTTGAAGACGCTAGGTTTATCTGTCACCGTTCGCACAAGTCCAAAAGTGATCTTCTAAGGATGGGCTATGATGCAGACGTTATAGATTCTCTTCCGGGGTATGTCGGAGGTGCTGACGATATTACAACGTCTCAAGAGTACATGGCTCGCCATGCTTACGATGCAACCGATGTCTATCCTAATCAGGCTTCTGACGACTCGGAAATGATAGTTCAGATATACGAGTCATACATGAGAATAGACATGGACGGCTCTGGTATTAGTGTCTTGCATAAAATTTGTCATGCTGGTAACGAGTTGTTAGATATTGAGCCAATTGATTACATTCCGTTTTCTACAATTTGCCCAATTCCAATCCCACACAAGTTTTTTGGATTAAGCGTTGCAGAAACAGTACAAGACATTCAACTTATTCGCTCTACCCTGACTCGTAATTTACTAGACAATATGTACCTTGCCAACAACGGTAGATTTCAAGTTGTGGAGGGTCAGGTAAACATTGACGATCTTTTAACAAACCGCCCAGGTGGAATTGTCCGTACCCGTAGCCCTAGTGCTTTAACACCTATTGTAACACCTCCTTTGAGTGGCGACAGTTTTAAAATGCTACAATACTGGGAGGATATTAAAAGCGGACGCACTGGTGTCAATCCTAAAACCCAAGGATTGTCAGCTGATGTTTTAAAAACACATGTAACAACGGGCGCAGTAACAGCTGCCTTGACGAATGCACAAGGACGGTTGGAGTTAATTGCTAGAATATTTGCTGACACTGGTGTTAGAAACTTATTTAAACAGATTTACAATCTTATCCAACGTTACGAAGATCGTAAAAAGGTTGTACGTTTAAACAACGAATATTTTGAGATCGATCCTGGTAGTTGGCGAGAAGACCTAGATGTAAATGTTGAGGTTGGCATTGGATACGGCGACCAAGATGTAAAACTACAAAACATAAGCAATTTTGCTGGCCTTGTAGAAAAGGTTGCTACACAGACCAAAGGAATTGTCCAGCCCCAGAACATTTATAATCTCGTTACTGAAATAGCAGACGAGATGGGCATCAAAAATGTAGACAAGTTTATTAGCCAGCCTCCAACAGAACCTATGCCACTGAGTCCTCAAGAGCAATTAGCACAGGCTCAAGCACAAGCTATGATAACAGAAGCGCAAGCATCTCAATTGGAAGCTCAGGTAAAAGCTAAAGAGCTAGAGTTAAAAGTTTCTAAGATGGAACTAGAACGAATTGAACTTGAACATAACATGGCACTAAAAAGAGAAGAACTAAAGCTCAAAGGTATAGAGCTAGGTTTTGAAATGAACTCAGATAAAAACATAAAGGCATAAGTAAATGGCTTATCAAAATTCTATGGCTTCCCGTATTATCAGTAGCGAAAACATTGCTAGTACAGGAACCAGCGCACAAAGCGGACGCGCTCCATTTGGCTCCACTATTGTACGAATTGCAACCAGTGCTGCTGTTAATATTGCAATCGGGCCAAACCCAACTGCCACGGCTACAGGTACTCGCATTGATCCAGCTGATGCAGCTTATTTTGTTATTCGCAGCGACAGTTCTCCCAGTGCAACGGACGGAGAAAAGATTGCCAGCATTGGAACAGCCACAGTAAATGTTACGTTTTTAGAGGGCTAATTATGAGTCGTCAGCATCCACACGCACATAGAACAAACTCTAGCGAAAAAATAGACATTACGGCTTCTTCAGCACAGTCTGGTACTTGTCCGTTTGGGTGTAACATTGCTCACGTTACTGTGGCAAACACTACAGGGTCTAACTTACATTACTATCAAGTGGGTATTAACCCTGTTGCTTTAACAGACGGCACTTCTTCGTATATTCACGCAGGACAAAGCGAATATATTATAGTAAAACCTGATACTACTTTGGGATCAGGGGATGGAGAAAAAATAGCAGCTATTGCTACATCAGGAACAGCCACATTATTTATAGATTGGGTGGAGAGTTAGATGGCTACGAACAAAAAAATCACTGAGCTTACAGAGTTAGTTGAAGCGGATTTAGCAAACGATGATGTTCTAGCAATTGTAGATGTTAGTGCTGGAGAGACGTTTAAAGTTAGAAAGTCAACTTTAGCATCTGCTTTGGCAGGGGTAGCCACCCTTGCAGCAACAACTCCAGTAACTGTCGATCAAGCCACAGGGTCTGTAACAGTAAGTTTAAACACGGTTCCGATTACATCTGGAGGAACTGGCGCTACTTCCGCTGGAGCAGCATTAACTGCCCTAGGCGGCTTTGCCGATCCTATGACCACCAGAGGGGATATTATTACAAGGGGAGCTTCTGCAACTGAAAGACTTGCCGTAGGTTCGGCTAACCAAGTTTTAATCTCTGATGGAACTGATCCATCATACGGACAAGTGCCTTTAGCAAGTGCAGTTAGCGGAACTCTTCCTGTAGCCAATGGAGGTACTAATGCTACATCAGCTGGAGACGCGAGAACCAATTTAGGTTTAGGATCGATAGCAACCCAAGACAGTAACTCTGTATCTATTACTGGTGGTTCTGTAACTGGTATAACAGATATTACTGTTGCAGATGGTGGCACAGGTGCTAGTGATGCGTCAACAGCTAGGAGTAATCTTGGGCTGGTTATCGGAACCGACGTGCAGGCATTTGACGCTGACACTCTGTTTGCTGATGTAAGTGACAATCTGACTGCTGGCTTCAGCAGCGACATCGAAGCTATTGGCAATTCGGGAACCGGGACTCAAACCCTAGAGATTGCCACCGCCAAAGAGAATCTCAAAACGCTTACCATAAACGGAAGCTTTACGCTTGCACCTCAGACCGCAAACTCGGTAATCGCGATGATCACAACCAATGACGGGACAGGCGGGTACACAATTACGACTTCGGGGTTTGACAAGGTCTCTGGAACTTACAACAACGCTGCATCTACTAAGCATCTTATGCGCTCTACTGTCATAGACGGTACACAAGTTCTGGAAATCCTGGAGATTGCTTAATGACGCTTATTAACCCACTTTTGGGAAGTAACTTTGTGACAGGTCCAGCACCGTTTGACCCAACTCTGATTGGTAATTCAGTTTGGCTAGATGGATCAGCAGATTTTTTATCTAAAACATTTAGCAGTGGTTCAGCGCAGACTCGTCTTGTGTTTGCAACTTGGGTACAACGAAATTCTTTTACTGGTACTGATCAAGCGATTTTTTCTGGATTAAAAAATATTAGCGGGACAACTTTAGTTAATCGTTTTGTGTGGCATGCCAGCGACGATATGATTGAAATCCACATAGAAGATGTTAATGCAGCTACAATTGCGTATAAAACTAGTCGAGTTTTTAGGGACATTGGTTGGTATCATTTAATTTTAAGCATTGACTCAAATGAAACAGATTCGGTGCAGTTGTATGTAAATGGAGTTAGGGAAACGACGTTAGCTTTAACGTCTGGCTCTGCGCTGTCAGCAGCTCCAGCGGCATGGGGCAATGCTGGACTACATAATATCGGTGCGTATAACAATGGAGTCTCAAACAGTTTATTTTTAAATAATTATGTAGCTCAAGCAACAATGCTGGTCGGGCAATCGATTCAAGCCTCAGACGTTGCTGTTGGAGATTTCCTAGATGCCTTTACCTTTGGTACTAATGGTTCAGAGTTTACCCCCAAGTCTGACGCAGATATTGCTGCTCTTGCATCCACAGCAGGAGGAAATAGTTTTTGTCTTGACTTTGCAGATAGTGCTGATCTGGGGAATGATATTAGCTCTAACAATAATGATTTCACACCTACTAGTATGGCAGCGGCTAATCAAACTACACATACACCTAGTTTACAATTCCCAGTCTTAAATGCTTTAAATGGTGATGCTACTCTTGTTAGTAGTCTAGGTTATGGAAACAGACTAGCTGTTGGCGTATCTTCTTGGGATTCTGTTTTTGCAACTCGGTCAATGGGTAGATCGGGTAAATACTACTACGAAGTTAGAATGCATACCGAAACCAGTGCAAATGGTTTTCCTGCGGGCATCCACGAAGAAAGCACAACTTCCAAAAACTGGGCAAATTATATCGGCAACTCAACCGCAACTTATGGTCTGGGCTATGCGCTTTATTCGGCGACAAATGGGTTTTACACAAACGGATCAGCAACGTCGATAACCGGATATACAAGTAACCTAGTTGTTGGCGATATTGTTATGATGGCAGTAGACCTTGATAACAATAAATTATACTGGGGTGTAAACGGAACATTTTTTAACAGTGGTGATCCAGCAAGTGGCACAGGTGAATCAACAACAATTCAAGCAAATACAGAATATGTGTTTGGAATATCACCCTCTTCTAGTGAGGATTACTTTGTAAACTTTGGGCAAGACAGCACATTTGGGGGTACAACAACTGCAGGTGGTAATACTGATGCTAATGGTGTAGGTAATTTTAAATATACTGTACCAACTGGTTTTCAGTGTCTTGCCTCTAGCAGTTTAACAGCACCAGACTATCAAGGAATAGATTACTTTAAACCTGTTCTGTACACAGGCAATGGAACTGCCATTGGTTCTGGCGGTAAGGCTGTCACAGGGGTTGGGTTTCAACCAGACGAGGTATGGATTAAAAACAGAGATGCTACAGATGACCATGCACTATATGACATTGTCAGAGGTGTGACAAAACAACTAGAGTCTAATACCCTCACCGCTGAAAGTACAGAAGCTGAAGGGCTAACAGCCTTTGGGTCTGATGGTTTTACAGTTGGTAGTCTAGCCCAAGTTAACACCAACACAGAAGACTATGTAAGCTGGAACTGGCTTGGTTCTAATAGCACTTCAACCACATCTCCTGCTGGTACTATAGCCAGCACTTCTTCTGCTGCTGATGCAGGACATTTTTCTGTTGGGACATATACTGGTCAAACAGCGGCAGGGACTGTGGGGCATGGTTTAGGTGGCATTGCTGAGATGGTGATTGTCTGGGACAAGGGATTCGACAACTCTATTGCTGTATATCATGTTGGCGCAGCCAGCGATGCTGCAACTGATTATTTGCTCCTAAATGGAACAGATGCTGCTACTGACTCCGTACTAATGTGGAATGACACAGCACCTACATCTTCAGTGTTTTCAGTCGGCACAGGTAACAATACTAATGGCAATACAAGACCTAAGTCATTCCTAGCGTTCCGCTCAGTGCCGGGGGTATGTAAGGTAGGGAGCTACACTGGTAATTCTAGTGACGCCGGTATTTATTTGTCGTTAGGTTTTAGACCTGCTTGGTGGATGGTTAAGGAGACTACTGTTTCAGATGCTTCACATGATTGGTTTGTCGCTGACTCTGCAAGATATACATTTAATGGTACTACTACTGCTGGTGGTTTAAATGGTGGTACATTAGAGGCTAATGATTCTACTGCTGAAGAAGCACACAGTACAAACTTTACAGACAATCCTGCTTTTGATTTCTTATCAGATGGTATTAAACTTAGAACAAATAGCGGAACAATTAACGCTACTGGAAGAACATACATATACCTAGCAATGGCAGACATAGGAGGAAACGGTACACTTCCTCCTGTGTATGGTAGATAATTTTTAAAGGTGAAAAAAAATGATTGCATTAGAATCAAACGGACAACTTGTTTACCAAGGGTCTTGGACTTTAAAACTACAAGAAATGACAGGGCTTGTTGGCAATAAACAACCAAGGTTGCCGTTTGAGACTTCCTCTGGTACATTAAGAAATGTAGGGTATAACAGACCAACCCTAGACAAGTATCAGAAAGCAGGTGCAGAAACTGGTCAATTATCAAATGACGAGTGGGTTATTACTGCTGCTGCTAAAGACATTTCCATAGAGTCCGCTAAAGCTCAGGCAAAATCTGAAATATCTCAAAAAAGGTATGAGGTGGAAACTGGGGGAATATTTTTAAACAATAAATTTTATGCGACGGATAGAGATTCGCAGTCTGCAATTAGTCGCATGACTGGGACAATTAGCTGGAAAGCAGCTACCACAGTTATTAAAGACGTTGTACAGGAAGACGAATCAACAGTAGAGACAACTTTTATTTCCGATTCTGAGTTTGTTGATACAGACATGGATGCTCTAAAGACTGCTGTTGCTGCTCACGTTGCAAATGCCTACGCCAAAGAAAAAGAACTTTTAACAGCAATCAATGCTGCTGATGACATTGCCGCCCTGCGCCAGGTTAATTTAACATCTGGATGGGCCGATATACCTTTGAAAGGTTAAAATGCGTATACTCATTACAACTCTAATATTTCTTGTTGCAGTTTTGCACCCAGCTATTGCAGAGGATACTTGGGGCAAAGGCGATAAAGTCAGTGTATTTTATATGTGCCGTGAAGAAAAAGACATAATGGATGTGGCTCTTGCAGATTCTAAAAACGTAGCAAAATACATTACTGTCCTTAATACTAAACACTTTGATGGTGCGTGCAGTCGAATTTTTCCACCTGTTATTTTGCGTGTAGGGTCTGTAGTATCTCAGTACCGAGACCACAAGGAAAAAAATACAACTATTTTAAAATTGTACGACCCTGTTACAAACTTAAAAGCTGGTTACATAATAGCAGCAGGCGTACCGCTCAGTGATCGTGAAGCATCACATTAACTTGACAACTGTTAAAAATAATGGTAAAATAAACTAAGGACTAGATTAATGACAGTAGAATCTGCCAGTTACATTAGCCAGCTAAGTACATCCAATCCAGCTGCTGGTGATAACATTTCTGAAGGTGACGATCATATTCGTCTTATAAAAACTGTCCTTCAGACACAATTTCCAAATTTAAGCACTGCGGCTGTTAACCCAACAGCAGCGCAGATGAACAAGTTAGGGTTTGAAACTGGTACGGTTATGATGTACGCATCTAACTCAATACCTACAACTCAGACAATTAGCGGTATAAATGACTTTTTGTTATGTGATGGGTCATCGTTCTCAACATCTACATATTCTGTTTTATTTGGAATAATTGGAACTACTTTTGGTGGATCAGGTGGTAACTTCAATGTTCCAGATTTTAGAACATTTTTTCCAGCAGGTGTTGGAAGCGGGTTTGTTTTAGGCACCTCTCAAACAGCTACTGCATCTTCTGGAACAGCTGTTTTAAAAGTGCAACCTATTAACTACATTATAAAGACCTAAAATGGCAATTGACTACAGAGGTGAAAAGTTTTCAGGATACAACAAGCCTAAACGTACTCCTGGAAAAAACAAAAAGTTTGCTGTTTTGGCAAAGCAAGGCAGTACGGTTCGCCTAATAAGATATGGTGATCCTAATATGTCTATTAAAAAAGATCAACCTAAGCGGCGTAAAAGTTTTAGAGCTAGGCACCGCTGCGATTCCAACCCACCCAGTAAGCTAACTGCTCGCTACTGGTCTTGCAAAAAATGGTGATTAAAATGCCCCTAGGACAACCTTACAATCAGAAACCTAAAAAGAAAAAAAAGAAACTAGGAAACAGAGTTGAATGTGGCTGTATAGAATGTAAATGCTAATATGCCTAACCCATCAACCTTATCAAGAGAACAAGCTAGTCAAGCTAGTGTGATTCTTGAAAATCCGGTGTTTAAAGAAACACTACAGAACATAAGTAACAGACTAATATCCCAATGGACAATAGCTGATACTGTAGAAGAAAGAGAACTTTGTTGGATGAAGCTAAACGCTTTGAGTTCCGTTAAGGAAGACCTGCAAGCTTTTATCCATAACGACAAAATTGAAAACGGAGAGAAATAATGAGTGAGGCACCGACTAATCCCGAAGGGGAAGTCAAACAGCCACAACTTAACATGTTCGATGTCATGTTTGGAAGTGAGGAAAACACTAATCCGGAACAAGCAATCGAAGAACCTACCATTGATGACTCAGAAGAGTATGAAGCTGAAGCCTTTGACGAGGCCGAAGAAGAAGTTTCGGAAGAGTTTGAAGAGGTAGACGAGTACGAGGTAGCTGACGAAGAAACTCCTACAGAGACCCCACAAGCCTACACTGTTAAAGTAGACGGCGAAGAATTTGAGGTTACACTGGACGAGTTACGAGATGGCTATCAGCGGCAAGCGGACTACACCCGTAAATCGCAATCCCTAGCAGAGCAGCGTAAAACTTACGAAGCTAATCTACAAGCAGTCCAAAGCGAGCGTCAACAGTATTCGCAAGTTTTGGAACAAATGTCTCAAAATCAAAACTACGAACTACAGCAGTTTGAGAACATTGATTGGAAGGAACTAAAAGACGACGATCCTATGGAATACATGGAAAAACGTCTTGAGTACCAAGAAGCTAAAGACAGAGTAATTCAGCTGAATAACGAACGTGCCAGAGTGCAACAGCAGTCTCAGCAAGAGTTCAATGATATAGTATCTCAGAAGGTACATCAAGAGGCAGAACTTTTAGCCAAAGCTTTGCCAGAATATTCTGAGCCAGGATCAACATTAAAATCTGATCTCAGAAACTATGCTCTTAGTCTTGGTTTCCCACCCACTGAAATAGATAGCATCACTGACCACAGGGTTGTAATGGTACTGCACAAAGCTATGATGCAGGACAATGCAGCTAAAGGGGTTAAGAAAGTTAAAGCTGCTCCCAGAGTTGTTAAATCAGGAACACCTCAGACTAAGACGCAAAAAGTCAAAAAGGTTGCCCAGGTTAAGCGAGAGAGATTGACGAAAACAGGTAATCCTAAAGATGCTGCAAATGTTTTTCTGGATTTAATCTCATAACCTTTTAGGAGTAACTACACATGGCACAGCCAACTGGTGTATACGTTACGTTTTCCTCCAAAGGTCTTCGTGAAGACTTGGAAAATGTAATTTACGATATTTCCCCGACTGACACGCCCTTCATGTCGATGGGCAGTCGCTCAGACGCGATTGCAGTCAACCACGAATGGCAGACTGATGCTTTGGCAGCAGCTGCTAACAACCATCACGAGGAAGGAGCAACGCTGACGGCAGCAGAGCCAACAGCTACTACCCGTGTTGGTAACATTTGTCAGATTAGTCTCAAGACGACTCTGGTATCTGGTACGCTTGATGCGGTTTCAAAAGCTGGACGCAAGGAAGAGCTTGCCTACCAAATGTCCAAGCGTTCTAAAGAACTCAAGCGCGATATGGAACGTGCAATGGTTGGTGTTAACCAAGCTAAGGCTGCAATGGCAGCTGACAGCACCGTGCGTAAGCTTGGTTCATTGACTACTTGGGTCAACACCAACATTTCCAAGGCAAGTGACGGTGCCAACGGTGCTGGTGCTGGTGCTGCTGCGCGTACCGACGGTACAGCCCGGACGTTTACGGAAGCTTTGCTTAAAGCAGCGATTTTGTCTTCCTATGACGAAGGCGCTGACATCAAGTATCTGATGATGGCCCCTGCTCAGAAGCAGACCTTTTCCAGCTTTGTTGGAGTTGGTGGTGCCAGCGGCGTTAGCAACTTTAACGACGTTACTGATCAGCGCATTATTGGCGGCATGGATGTTTACGTCAGTGACTTTGGTGAAATGGCGGTTGTCCCCAATCGTTTCCAGCGGTCGCGTGACGTATGGCTTCTTGATCCTGAGTACTACGGCGTAGGTTATCTGCGTCCGTTCTTCCAGCGGGAAGTTGCCAGCACGTCTGACGGCGAGCAACGTGCGATTATTGCCGAGTATACTCTTGTTTGCAAAAACGAGAAAGCTCTTGGCGCTGTCTACGACTTGTCGTAATCTAATCAGGGGGAGGGGTAATTCCCTCCCTCTATTAGGAGTAAAAATGTCATTATACAGAAATATTAATAACAAAAAACGTGCTGGTACTTCTAACCCTAAAAGCAAAAGCACAATTTCTCCTAAAGCGTATGCTAATATGAAAGCTGGTTTTCCTAAGAAAAAAAAGAAAAAGACATGAACGATCCTATTAAAACAACATTTAAGTATGATCATAATGAAGACAAGGTTATACTAAATAATGTGCAAGACATACAGCCCATTATAGAACTTAACAAAAAAGAACAAAACAACGATTCTATGTATGGCATTGGCGAGAACGCAGCAGGTATGCGTAAAGTAGCCAGTATTCCTCTAGTGGTTATTGAAAAGTGGAAGCGTGAATTAGGCGTCGATATTATGAATAAAAACGACTGGCCTAAAATTAAACAGCTTCTTAACGATCCTGAGAATAGATTTTTTAGGACTAATGAAAGCAAACTGTAATGGCTCTTTCTACGTTTTCAGAACTCAAAACATCTGTAGCAAACTATCTCAACAGAGACGATCTTACAAGCGTCATCCCTGATTTTATAACGCTTACTGAAAATCGTATCAATAGAGAACTGAGATCGAGAGCTAATGTAAGCAGGGTCATTACTACTACTACATCTGGGACAGACATTTACGATTTTCCAGCTGATCTTATTGAGCTTAGAAGTGTTAGTTATGTTTCAGGCAGTAATAAAAATGCTCTGTCCTATATGACTCCGGAGTCTGGAACTAGAGAATACGGCACTACTGCAAACGGTGCGCCACGCGCTTATTCTAGTTTAGGGAAGGTAATAAAACTTATTCCTACACCTGATGCAGAGTATACTATAGAGTTAATATACTACAACCAACTTGCTAGTTTATCGGACAGTAGGACTACCAATAATATCCTAACAGAGTTTCCATCGTTGTACCTTTACGGTGCATGTTTAGAAGGTGCCATATTCCTAAATGACTCTGATGAAATTACCAGATTTGATGCTATTTTTAACAGAACTTTGGTAAGCATTCAAGAGTCAGAAGAAAAAGCTAGATACGGCGGCAATGTTATGACCATGACAGTCCAAGGCGATCCTGGTTCTTTAGTTCGTAGAGGTGCGTAATGGCTACTAAATTTCCAGACATAACAATAGACGGTGGTACTGGTCAAAAAATTAGCAAAATTGGAGGCACTAATTGGGTTCTCGATGATTTTAATATTATACAAGAGCAAGGAGGGAACTTGCTGACTGAGAGTAACAAATTTATTGCTAGGGCAGAGTTTAAAAACATAGTATGGACAACTACCGAAGCTACTGGCAATGGCTAAACAAATATTTGACATATCCTCCAAGGCTGGAGCGTTCTCCTTAAATAAGGATTTGTCTCCCTATGATATGCCCCCATCGTTTTTTAGTGATGCTCAAAATGCTAGATTTATAGACGGCAAAGCTAGTAAAATTTTAGGCCACTCTCAGGTTTTAGGAACACCTTTAGTAGCTCCATTGTGGGCTACTGATTTCCTACAAGGTAGTAATAACCTTTGGATTTACGGGGGTGCTACGTCTTTAAACAAGATAACTGGCACAACCCATGCAGCTGTAACGCGCAGCAGTGGAGCCTATACCACACTATCAGGGACTTCCGATAGCTGGTGTGGGGGTGTTCTAGGAGGCGTACTGGTTTTAACAAATGGTCTGGACGTTCCTCAAAGTTTAACTCAAGCAGGTAGCGTGTTTACAGACTTGCCTGATTGGCCCGCTACCTTAAAGTGTAAAGCTATTGTACCGTTTAAAAACCATCTAGTTGCTCTCAATCTTACTGACTCTGGTACAGCAAAACCTTTTACAATTAGGTGGAGCGATGCTATACCAGCAGGTGCAGCAACCAACGGTGCGGACACTTGGAACACAGGGAGTGCTGCTTCGCAATCTGCTGAGACCTCTATATCGTCAGCAGAAGGGCATATTTTAAACGCCTTACAAATGGGCAACGAGTTAATAGTTTACTTAGAGGATAGCATATACGCTCTTAATTTTGTAGGCGGTGCGTTTACCTTCCAAGTACGACAAAAGTTTAAAGATACAGGATTGTTTGCTAAAGAGGCTGTAGTTGACTTAGGTAACGGCAATCATGTTCTAATGACCACTGACGATGTTGTGTTGCATAATGGCAACAGTATTAAAAGCGTAATTGAAGACACAGTTAAAGAGTTTTTGTTTGGAGAAATTGACTCAGGCGCTGCTGATAAAACATTTTTAGTACACAACAAACACAAATCAGAAGTTTGGATTTGTTATCCCGCAACTAACGCTACTAATAATTTTCCCAATTCTGCTGTCATATGGAACTACAAAGATAACACTTGGTCTACTAGGGATTTACCAAATGTCAACTACATTGCCAAAGGTGTTGTAAATCCTGTTTTGGCTAACACTTGGACAGCGTCTACATCAACTTGGGAAAAGTCTACTCTCAACTGGGCGCAAGCACCATACAATCCTGTTATCAATTCGTTACTGATGTGTGGTACAAACGATACTAAGTTTTACCTAGCAGACTCTTCAACTACATTTGACGGGACTAGCTTTTTAACAAAGTTGGAACGCATTGGTTTACATTCCGGTCGTACAGATGCTGTTAAATCTGTTACTAAGGTGTTTCCCAGAATAGAAGGCACAGGAAGTGTCAACATAAGTGTTGGCTCTGAGTTACAACCGTTTCAAGGTGTGTCCTATAATGATCCAGTGTCCTTTGAAATAGGTTCAGACTTTAAAGTAGACTGTAGAGTTAAGGGTAGGTACATTGCTATTAAAATAGAAAGCAGTGCTGATACACAGTTTGAGCTATCTGGAATGGCTATAGAGGCAGAGGTGGTGTCGAAGAGATGACGGAGTTTTTAAGGTTTGATCCTTCAACTTGCCCTCAAGATTTAGAAGACATTCCGAAGTTTGTAGACGAAATGCTTTTGCAGATTAAGGTTGTCGTAGACCTTTTAAGAGATGGGCATTTAGACGTAATTTATGTAGAGCCTGATAAACCACAACAAGGCGATATTAGATATGCTGACGGAAGTACATGGAATCCTGGATCAGGAGAAGGAATTTATTTTAGAAATTCCGCTGGAGCGTGGGTTAAATTATAAATTTGTAAATTACAAACATAACTCTTTATTTTCAAAGCTGTCTAAATGTTATGACTATTTCGAGAAAACAATACAGCGTAGTCTATGTTCTGATATTTACAATGCTAATGATTTGGTTAAACGAGTTGTTAAGGGAACAAGCGACTTATGGATTGCCTACGACAAAGATAAAAAGATTAAAGGATGTTTTATAATAGGTTTTGCTCACTATCCTCAAAGCATAGGCATATTGACAGAAGGGATTAGCGGAGAGTTTGATTTTAAAAACGCTACTCCTAAAATTGAAGAATATTATAAAGACTTGGGATATGAGTTTTGGGAAATGACAGGCCGAAGAGGTTGGGAAAAAATAATGGCTCCTTTAGGATATGAGTTTAAAACAGTAACTTTAAGAAAGAAATTATAAAATGGGCAGTGTATTTAGTAGTCCTCCTCCAGCTGTTGTCCAACTACCTCAACAGTCTCAATCCAGTGGCACCGGAGAAGTTAAGCCATACGCTCCGGTAGAGCCTTTTATTGAACGATTGCTTCCCAGAATAGAGGAACAGTTTACAACTGATCCTGTATTGTTTCAACAGTCTTTGGTTCCACAGGACACTGCTGAAACTTTAGCAGCTAGGCAGGGCTTTGCCAATCTTGGTCAAACGGCAGCAGGATTTGCTCCAGATTTTCAACAGCTGTACCAAGCTGATCTAGCCAGAGGATTGGCAGACCCTAGTCAAGACTCTTTGTTCTTGGCTGAAACAGGTACTATTGCAGACCAAGCCCGTAGGTTGACAGAGCGTGATAAGCTTCTTGCCCAGCAGCAAGCCATAGAAGCAGGACAGTTTGGTATGGGCAGTACAGCCCTTGAAGAGCTACAACAGAACCAAGCAAGAAACAGAGAAGAGCTTGTGCAACAGCAATTGGCAGCGTCACTTGGTCGAGCAGAGCAAAGACGCATGGGTGCCGCTGATAGAGCGCCAGGGTTTGCCCAGCAGCAACTACAGGCACAATTGGCACTACCATCGTTGCAGGAAGCTTTGGGTAGAGACATAGAAACCAGAGATGCTGCAAGATTGGCAGACCAAGCTAGGTTGACGCAACAGCCACAGGAAGCACAGAGAGAACAGATGATCAACCTGACTAACCTTTTAGGTGGCTTGGCTGGTCTAGGTACTTCAACAACTTTCCAGAACCAAAGCTCTGGGTTTACCTCGCAAGCATTTGCCGGTGGGCCAAGTCCGTTCCAGCAGATTACAAGCGCAGCGGCAGCAGCTGCTCCTTTTGCTATGGCAGCAAGTGACATTAGACTTAAAACTAACATTAAACAAGTTGGCAAACTTGACAATGGCATTAAGCTCTACACTTGGAAGTGGACAGACGAGGCTAAGAATATTGTCAACAACCAACCTGAGTATGGTGTCATTGCAGACGAGGTACAGCACATTATGCCAGAGGCTGTTATCAGGGGCAGTGATGGTTACTTGAGAGTCAACTATGCTGCGATTGGAGTTTAGACATGACTAGCAAGTTAGGTGGTACGGGTACAGGTTTCGATGACTTGAGCCGGTTTGATCCCACTGATATGACAACATCTGATATGGTGCTAAGTGGTGACTTCGATGACATGGAAGATGTCAATGCTATTCTGGAAATGAACAGAGAAGCAGCAGAGCGTGACAGAAATCTGGAAATTAAAGGCATTGATGTTTTAGAAGAAGATGACGATCTTCTCGATGTTAGCAACCCTACCCGTGACGGTGCTGAACCTTTAAAGTCAAACTTTTCAGATTTTTTAAATAATCTTGATTTTGACAAGCTGAAAGATTTACCAGGTGGTAAAGGTTCTGGGCCTCAACCATTGGGAAGCAGCGGAAGTTTGAAAGGTGCCAGCGCCGAAGGCGTGACGGGTGCCAGAGGTTTTCGTCAAATGGAAAGCCCATATGCGGCCCCTAAGTACTACACTCCTCAGGGATCAGTAGAGTTCCAAAAGATGGTGTCTGGATTGTTGAGTAACGTATTTGGATCAAGTATACGCAAACCCACAATACGGTCTTTGATTTAGGAGATAATGATGGCTCAACCAACTCTTTTAGAGCAAATTTTTAACATGTTCAATAATCCGACAGAAAGTTCGCGACCTTCTGTAACGGAACAAGCGCAAAGATACAGAACAAATACAACGGCTTCTCCAACAGGATCAAGAGCAGTTACACGGGACAAGACGGGCCGAGTTCAAAGTTTTTTTAGACCAGATTTACCCCAAGCTGTGAGAGATAGGCTTAACCAGGGTGAAAAAATCCTACGGGAAAGGTCCGGAGCAGGTCCTGTGCCTAGACCTTTTACTGTCGTTCCAAGACCACCTGTACAATCTGTACGACCAGAAGAAAACACTCCTGGAATGTCAGAATTTGTTGATGTTCCAGCACCGTTTCCACTTCCGCTTCCAGCTGGTTCTCCAGCACAGTCTGAATTTATTGAGGGTCCAACACCATTACCATTTCCTACTTATTACTCCCCCGGTAGCTTTATCAATGGTGGAGAAGAAATAGACGCTGACAACATTGCTATATCAATGTTGGGAAGCAATGCAACAGACCCAGCAAGGGCAGCCGCTGACGCTGTTAAACGTGACACTCTTCTCGGTTATAAACATGGTGGGGATTTAGCACAGTCCCAAAAACAAGAAGGTTTAATTAACGAAGCATCTGATATGATATCAGGACTGCTAGGCAATGTTGATTTCAAAGGGTTGTTCAGGGTCTTAGCACGGCCAGAGTTTGTCGCACCAATGGGACCAGGGCAAACACCCTTGACCAATTTTATCAACGCTGCCGCTGCTGACCGTACAGCGCAAGCCACCAGCGCCGCCGCACAACAGACAGCTGGACTAGAAGGATTCAAAGCTGAGACAGACCGACTAAAGGCACTAATGCCTGATCCTTCCAAGATGCCTAAGCTTACTGGTGAAGTTAATAAAATGTACGATAGGATAGAATCTTCTAGGCGTATATCTTTAGTAGGTAATAAAATTAAAGCAGCGTTGATAAAAAGCCCGTTTGCAACTGGAGGAACGGGAGAAGCTTCAAAAGCAGTAAGGGCAATAGCAGCTGCTTTTGGCATAAGTCCTGGAGTATTTACATCAGATGATGTAACAAAAAATGTAGCCAAACTAAAAGGAGAAGTGTTAAAATCTAAAACATTTGGTAGAGAAGCCAGCAGACAAGAATTAGAACAAATTTTAAATAAAATTTTAGCTTCTCCTAGTTTGTTTACGACATCAGATCAAATATTAGATTCAGTAGATAGCCTGATGCGAGACGCTGAACGAGATTCGTTTAACACAACAGCTAGACTAAAAGCTTATGGACTTCATACCAGTACAGACAAAAACCCTATGTCTCTTCCAACAAAATACTTTGATAGAAATAACTAAGGGCAAAAATAATGTCTGAAATGCAAGATACAGTTACTCTTACCGATGGCTCTATTGTTAAAGTTCCCGGTATGAATAATATGTCTGATGATGAAATTACATCTGCCTTAATCAAAGCCTTGCCAGAAAAAATGGCTGGTCTTGGGGCTTTGCCAGACATTGAACGCGAGTACAACATCAGAGACGGTGTGCCTGATCTTAACCTAAGATTTCAAGAGGCGCTTACTGCTGGGAATCCTAAAGAAATAAAAGCTGTATTTGATGATCAAGTAGGTCCAGGTAATTGGGGCATTGACTCTACAACTAGGAAACCATTTGTTACTCCCCAAGGTCTCAAGAACCTAGGCATTGAACCCACAGATGACCGCAAGGTATTCTTAGACGGCACAAGCACAGACATATATGATCTCACCGCTGATGCCACTAGGGAGATAGCCATAGGTGCTTCAGCAGTGGCAGCTGAATTGGCTATACCTATTCCCGGTAGTTTTTTACTAGGTCTGGGTGCTAGGTCTGCTGCTGCTGGCGCTGGTGGCACTATTGCCTCCCTAGGCCTTGAAGGACTACAAGAGCTACAGGGTTACAATAAAGAATCGGCAGTTGAGGTTTTGAAAAACGCTGGCACAGAAGGTGCCTTCATAGGTGCCGCCACGTTTGCCCTGGGCGCTCCCTTTGCCGCATATGGTTCTATTGCCAACAGGGTAAAAACAGCTGCTAAAGAAGTTGATCCGGGCGCAGTGCCAGTCAAGAACACAACTGTACAGGAAATGGTAGAGGCACAGCAAAGGGTTGCTGGAAGGGTTGGCGAAGAGGATGCCATGTTGTTGAGTGTCCGTACTTTGATCAACGAAGATGGAGCCGTTGTAGGAAACCTATTGAGCAAGATGGAAGGTGTCGGAGCCAAACAAGCAGGAGATCAGTTTGCTGCCCGTGCTGCTACCATAGTAGACAAGTATCGTAACACCTACCTAGCATCTGTCAGGGCGGGTGACGATGAGATTGTTACCCTACAGAAGCTAAAAGCTGCTCTGGGCAAAGACGAGCAAGCTATGCTAAAGAACACTGTCCGTAGTATTCAACAGTTTGACGAAACACCTTTGGGCAAGGTTGGAACAGCAGGGGAAACACTGCGAGGTTTTAAAAACTTTGCACAACAGAAACTTACAGAGCAATACAAAGCTGGTCAGAAAGCGTTTGACGGTGATGAGTACTACGGTCAGTTTGCTTCTATGGGCGGTAGGGACGTTACTAACAAAGAGCTATCTATTTTGTTAAACCGTATATCAGACGATACAGGAATACTAATAGACGATGTTGTAAATGCTTTTGGTCCTGGAAATCCTTTACATTCTCGTATTATTTCTCGCGTTAAGCTTGATCAGAAGACAGGCCGTCTAAAGCCGGTAAAGGGGAAAAAGAACAAAAAGACTGGTGATCGTCCTGACAGAGGGCGGGGTACTGCAATTACCGCTGGAGATTTGCTAGAGGCAGATCAAAGAATGCGCCAAAAGTCTTTTAAAACGTCTTCTGCTAATGAAGCTAGAATAAATTTAGAAATGTCTAAATCTTTAGTCGATCAAGTAGAAAACCTTAACATTGCTCCAGCTGGATTTAGAAGCCAACTTAAAAAAGTAAACAGCGAGTATTCTCAGTTTGTCTCTCCGTACCGTGGTAAGAACGGATTGTTTGCACAGGTTGCTCAAAGACCACAGGCAGATGCTCAGAAGTATCTTTCTAGTTTTGTTTCTGGTAAAGAAGGCGCAGAGTTTTCAAAGTTGATGAACGATCTTGACAAAGCTTTTGGTCCTAACGCTGTAGGCGGCAAACTTGGGTTAGACACAAAGGACGATATTCTTTCATCTATTGGTGTTAATTTTATTAGAGAAAACAAGCTTGACATTGTAAACGCTGCTAATCCCTCAGTTGCCGCTAAAGCCGCTCTTAAAAAGATTAACAGTATAGAGACAACAATTAAAAAACAGATGGGCGGTGGTGCTAAATCTAAACAAGCTACTAATCAAATTTTTAAAGGCAACGTGCTTGCAGAGTACAAAAAGCTGCTGAAGGATGTTGCCAATGGCCGTCCTGCACAGGTTGATAAAGCCCTTGCTGAACTTGGTATGACCATGAGCTTTAAGGAAGCTGGTCAATTTGTCAACTCTGTAAACAGTGTTGCTATGAATTTGTCTAAAGCTGACCTAGACTCATTTGCTACACAATTGAGAGCATTGGAAGAGGTGTCTCCCGACAGTGCCAAGTTTGTCAGGGACATGCTTTTTACAGATAACTATAGCAGGTTGTTTAAGGCTGTCGAAGCTCAAGACCCCAAGGCTAGACTGTTGGGTATTAAACAATGGGCAGACGATTGGTCAGCAGCTACGTTGAACAATGCTGAAAACATGCGTTACATATTTGGAAAAGAATTGTTTGAAGGCGTGGATGACTTTGCCCTAAATATGAAAGGCGCTTTGAACATAGACCCCGTTGCTGGAGCGTTGTCTGTAGCCGAAAACAATGTTAGTATTTTTAGAAATGTTATAAACGGCAGCATAGGAGCTTTGCGGAAACCTCTTAGTTTTATCTTCTTTACTCGTCAGTTTGCCCCCGGTTCTAATGTGCATACAAAAGTGGTACAGGGTTTACAATCTGGTAAAACAGCGGCTGAGATTACCAAAGAACAATCAGGCGCTGTTTTAAAAATGGCCAAGAAAGCTCAAGACTATGCTCAGGGAGTTATGAACGCTAGGGATGGTCTAGTTGCTGCCTCTATAGCCAACTACCTAGGCGAAGTAAACCAAGCGTCTCCTACAGAGGACGAGGTGCCAACTGTCAGGCCCCAGAAGATACAGGTACAACAAGAAGCACCACAGCCACCAATGCAGGGACTACAACAGGACGTAGGCATAGCTGCGATACAACAGATAGCACAGATGCTGGGCGGCACAGGTGAGTCAGCATTGGCCCAAGGTGCAGCAATGGCAAGGGGGCGATAGTATGCTCTTGGTAGATATGATTAGTAGTCTTTTAGGAAACCCAGTTGAAAGGCCCAAGTACGAAAGTCTTTTAGCTGATAATCTCCCTGTAGAAGAAATTGTAACTTCACCTAAAAGTCCTAAAAGTCTTTTGGATGCAGGGCCTAACAATCAAGAGCTAGATGTAACTCCTGTGCCTTTTAATCCTGGTAAGTTACAGGACATTGCAGCAATGGTAGGTAACGATCAAAAGATTCCAGCAGACTTTTTAATTAGCAATGTACTAGACCCTATAGCATGGCATGAAAGTCATAACTACATAAAAAACACTGACCGTAATACTGGAATTGCTAAAGGTGCAAGAATGAACCCTACTCAAAAGCAAATAGGAGGAGGCCCTGGTAGAGGCTTGTTCCAGATTGAGGGAAAACGTGGGGTCAATAAAAAAGATTCAAAAGGCAAAGATACTGGGAAACTAGATTCTTTCGATGTTGCAATAAATCGAGCTAAGAACTATTTTGGATATAAAGGATTATCTGTACCCAGTTGGATAAATAATATACAAGATGGAACTGATGCAGCTGATTTACCCGCTGATCAACAAAAAGCACTAGCACTTCTTAACTTTACAAGAATTAATACTGACCGTACTAGCAGAAACGACACTGGCCTACAAAAGTTATACAACGACAGTACTAATAACGCTAATTATGAAACAGCTATAAAAGATTTTTGGTCAACGAGGCATCATACAAGACCCAGTACAAAACAAAAAAACGCTTTTATGGAAAGTTTAAAAAATATCTCCAAGAAACGCAATTACTTGAATATTGAAGCTGATATAGAATAATGGATGGCTCCATCGATCTTAGGATGGTGGTAACACTGGCAGGTATGCTAGTGTCTGTAGTAGCGGCCAGTGCGGTAGCCAAGATGCAAATCAAGGTTATCCTAGAAAGGCTAGATGATATGGAGCTAAGGTTTCGCGCCTTAGATTCCACCACTGACAAACAAGAAACCAACATTGAAACACTGGGACAACGCATGGCTATCCTGTCCGGTATGTTATCCCCTGACAACCTCAGAAGAGATCACATGACATTGGCAGAACTGCTAACAAACGTGAGACAAATGCAAGACGACATAACCCACCTAGAAAAGATGCACAATACTGTCCACCCGCCTGTTAAAGACACTAGGGAAGCTACATAGTGCCTATACCGTTTGAACTTATAACTATGCTAGGCTCTGGACTAATGTCGGGCCTTATGACACTGTGGAGCCAAAGCCAGAAGGCAAAACAAGCAGCGTTTGATCGTGCCATAACTGGATTATCAGCTCAATCTGAAGCTACTGACTTAGCTAGAAAATACGAAAACAAAGGTTTTCAAGTAACAAGGCGCATCATAGCCCTATCCGCTGTATTTGCCGTCATTGTTTGGCCTAAAGTTGTTCCTGTTTTGTTCCCAGATGTTCCAGTAGTTGTCGGGTATACTCAGTGGAACCCAGGATTTTTATTCTTTACAGAAGGCACTGAATCTGTCACTTGGCAGCATATGAAGGGTCTTGTTCTTACACCATTAGACACACATTTATTATCGGCGATTGTAGGTCTCTACTTTGGAGCATCTATGGTCAAGAATGCGAGGTAGTTATGGGTTCATTAGCTAAATCTATATCAAATGTTGTATTTCAAGATATGACTACACGGGCAGCACAGTCTCCACAAGGCCAAGAATTATTTCCAGATGCTTCTAGGCAATTTTTAGAAAGTAGGGGATTGCAAAACCAACAACCACAAGCTGCTAGTATATCTCCTATACAGGTACAGACAGGTGCAGTGCAACAAGCCCCACAAGTTGTACCGCAAGGGGATGAGAAACGTAAGCAAATGATACAGTTGCTGCTTAAACAAGGTCTCGACCAAAAGCAGATTCAAACAAGACTGGCAGATTTAGACGGTCAGAAATTTTTCCAGTCTCCTGCTGAAAGGGTTGAGGAAACACGACAAGTCCCGCCTAGGGGATTACTGTCTACCGCTGCGGAAAAGAAAGAAGAAGAAAAGCCCAAGGGTATACTGGGCATATAAAAAGGGAGCGCCGAAGCGCCCCCATAGTATCAATTTAGTTTTATACGTTTAGGTTTTTTTTCATATGGTAGCTTACGCTCTAATTTAATTCTAAGCATACCATCTTTCAATGTACCTGCATGGACAAATATATGTTCTCCTAACAGGAACATCTTTTTAAAGGGTCTGGAAGCTACTCTACTAAATAGAACTTCTTTGTCCTCGTCTTTGTTGTCCAATCCCTCAGAAGATATGTGCAAGATATCTTCTTTTACCTCCACAACTACGTCGTTTTCAGAAAAGCCCGCAACTGCCATTGCTACTTCAAAGCTGTCTTGTCCCGTCTTAACAACGCTATGGGGTGGGTAGTTGTCGCCTGTCATAACATCTTGGACCTTGAGGACATTATCCAACAGACGCTCGAAACCTAGTGTAGCATTACTTGGAAACATAACTTTCTCCCTATGGCGAGATAATTAAGAAGCCCACTATTGGCACTCCTTGTTACTAATTATAACACAATTGTTGCACACTGTCTACCTAAAAGGTGGTCCGTATGCCCAACCAGTCAAACTGTACCTAGTACCCTTAGTTACTGGTAAGACTCTGTGAAAGTAATAACTGGGGAAGACCACAAACTTTCCCTTGGTGTCCAATGCTGGTTCTGGAATTGTTCTCTTTTTGTACTTCCAATTTGGCTTTCCAAAACTAAATTGAAAGTCTCCTCCTTCGTAGTCATCGTTTAAGGAAACAGTAAAGCTGAGTTTTCTTACCTTGTTTCCTGGAATCATATCATAATGCCAACTATATTTTTCACCTTCGCTATATTTACTAAGCTGTAGGTTCTCTAATCCTTCTAAATCAAACCACCACCCACATTCATAGTTAGCTTTCTCTACCCAAGAAAACACCAACTTTTTAAAGTCTTCGTTGTCAATAGGAAAGATTGAATTAGTCCTGACATTATCACTGTCGTTTCCTAAAACTGTAGATTCTTGTTCTTCTACGTTGTTTGACAATTGTATTATAGCTTCGCAGAAGTCAGGTGTAAGATTAGGAACGACCTCTCCAGAATAGAAAACTTCACCGTACATTGCTAGACTCCACAGCTTCCACCGTGTCCGGTGATGTCACAGATGTCATGGGTTTCGATGGATTCTTCAAAGACTTCCCCCAGTTTTCCCAAAGCGTCGGAGTAGGGGACTGGGGTGAGGGGTTGTCCTCCCCGGCAACCATCAGGGTAAACAGTAAAACCCCGCAACCTGTGAGCATGGTCGGCAAGAGTAGTAGCAAAATCACTGACAGTATCTTCATTGTTCTCTTTACTGCCCCACTGGGGAAGATTGATTGTGCTGGAAATAGACATATCCACATAATCTTGTACATCCGCTTGGAATTTTATCCTACGTTTGTAGTCGCTTGCCAAGTCCAAAGCCGACTCAATATTTTCTGGGTCTGTCCCATATAGATCAATCAGTTCTTGTGCAGCACTGTCTACGACATATTGGTAATGCCATTTAGTACCGTTCTTTAAGTAGCGTCGTTTATAGGCCACAGCAAATATAGGCTCGACGCCAGTAGAAGTACCAGCAAGAATACCAATGCTGCCCGTTGGCGCAATAGCTCTATTAGCAACAGGAACGGAAACGCCAAGATCGTTAGCAAAGCTAGAGCTAGTAGCATCAGACATGCTCTTATACACCCGTAACCATCTGTGAAGCTCTGGCGTAACCTCATAACGACTCCCCCGTTTGATAAGCCATTCGTGCATACCCATCAAGCCAAGACCAAGGCGACGGTACTGCTCTCTGACCTTGTAGACTTTATCATATGGTAACTGAGCTTTTACCGTACCGCATAACAAAAACTTTGTTGCCAGTGTTACAACCTTTTTGAAGTCCTTTAGGTTATCAATACGTCCAAGGTTGCAGCTGCCAAGATTACACACGTCACTATCTTTGTCGCTTACGACTTCTGTACAGGCGTTCCGTAAAGTTTCGTTTTCTTTGTCGAAGAAATTAAAACTAAATCCTGGCTCCGCTGTACTCAGTGCTTGACGTACATTATTCTTAAAAACATCACCAACCTTACCCGTGTTCCAGTAATTTAACAGCCACTCTGTATCATAATTCACAGAGATGTTGGTCATGTCCAAGGGTGCGGCAAAATTAAAGTCTTGTTCCTTGATTTGACCAACGGTAAAGCCCGTGCTGCCAACTGGCATGTCGTACCAGTTTTTGCTATTTAAAAACGTCTCAATGTCCCTGTGTTTCCAGTTAAGACTTGCATAGATAGCTGACCTACGACTACCGCCCTGCATTACCCTGCGGCCAATTTCGTTGATCATCTGCATCTTAGGTACAGGGCCGGAAGCTAAACCTCCTGTCTTACTCAGACCGGCCCCCTCTGGTCGGTATACGGAGTAGTCAATACCAATGCCGCCGCCCGTCATTAGGCAACTCTCTGACTTCCAGCTTAGGTCTGCCCAATCTTGTCGGGAATCTTCCTCTGCTTTTAGCAAATAACAATTGTTAAAGAACTTGGAAGGACGACCAGCGTAATACAAGTACCTACCACCTGGGATAAATTGCAGATTGGTAATAATCTCTGTCAAGTCGTCCAGTTCATCTTTGGGTAGGAACTCTCCGCACACATCATCGACCAAGGTTTTAGCCAGGTCTGCCCAGGTGTGACAACCTTGGTGGGCGTACTTTTGTTTAAAGATGTCCTCGCTAAACTTAGAGCGGAACATTGGGTTCTCGTTTGATTTAAAGGTCATGGCAATCCACAGGTCTGAGTTTAAAGTCAGCTATATAATAATTTACTTCTTCGCTAAAAGCAAGCAGCAATTGTATGGGTTCCAGACCAAGTATGTCTATGATCTGTTCGCAACTATACGCCTCTGCTAAGTCACTAAGCTGCTCATCAGAAAGTGTGGACATTTTCGTCTGCCTTTCCTACAAAAAACACAGGCCGTCCCGATCTAAATTTAAGGTCTAGCTCTCCAGCCCAGCAAGTATGTTTGTGAGAGCAGTAGGAACAGTTGACGCCTAGCTTTTGCCTACTTGTTTGTCTGTCCTTAACCGTCTCAAAGCACCTGTCAGGCGGATCAGGTAGCGTCACAGCTGCCTTGACTTCTTTGATCTTGATCTCAGTGTTCTCCAATTGAGAGTGCGTGTACGTGGCTAGTTCCCCACTGCTCTTGTCGAAAGCAAGGAATGTACCACGTTTTTTACCAAGTGCGTTGCCATAGCCACTGATCTGGGAGATGTAACCAAAGGGATCGTCATTAGGTAGCGTACCGTTTTTAAATTTCTTCATGGCAAACGAAGATGCAGATTTAATATCGACAAGCTCGTCATCTATTACGCAATCGATATGGCCTTTGATACCTTCCATTTCAATTTCTGCTTGTTGATCAGTAACAGAGTGTCCAGCTTCCTTGGCTAGGTAAACTACAAGAGCTTCTACAATGTCACCAATCATAAACTTTAAACGTGTTTCAGGACTGAGAGATTCTACTTTGTCATCCCCGTTAATATCATACCAAAGAGACCTACTGCATGGTTTGCCTATGTTGGACATGCGTAACCTACCGGGCATATCTGAGGTAGCCATCCATAGCTGACGCTTAACGGCATCCATAACTGTACTACCCAAAGCGAACAAGGCTTCCTGATCTGGATTTTTCTTTCCGGTATCGACAAGATTATAAATGTCGTCTACCAAAGTATCTATGGTTTTAGTCTCGCTCACTTGCATACTCCATTGCTATTATGTTTTTATAAGTCTTTTGATTACCTCTGCGTAACCTGGACAATCCACTTTTGTTATAGCCGTTCTCCTGACACCATTGTTCTACTGTTTGGTTTTCTACTAGCACCTCTATGCCGCTGTCGTAGAGGATATAAAAGCTACCTCTGTATCTACCGTTGCCCGTACCCTTAGATGATTCACTAAGCTTCTTTCTAAAGCTTTCATCATAACTTTTTACAGGACGATAAAAACGTCTTCCTCCAACGTGAGCATTATAGTAGTTTTCGCTCTCAAGAACTCCTAACTGCATCTGTATCTTCTCTTCGTTGTAATACAGATCACGTTTGTTAGCGCACAGCATTAGGATGACAAAGGTGAATGCGTCTGATCCTA
>Ga0209567_10000244_pt1 | contig 29257 bp, 20 predicted proteins | sample COG_12_FD_184756 | JGI IMG/M metagenome (GOLD analysis project Ga0209567, IMG submission 184756) | Pelagic marine sediment microbial communities from the LTER site Helgoland, North Sea, for post-phytoplankton bloom and carbon turnover... | ecosystem: Environmental > Aquatic > Marine > Neritic... | reverse complement strand
GGAGAAGGTTGGCCAGGAAGGCGTCATCACCGTCGAGGAGGCCAAGGGTCTCGAGACGGAGCTCGACGTCGTCGAGGGCATGCAGTTCGACCGCGGTTATCTGTCGCCCTACTTCGTGACCGATTCGGAGCGCATGGTCGCCGAGATCGAAGATCCCTACCTCCTCATCGTCGAGAAGAAGATCTCGAACATGAAGGACCTTCTGCCGGTTCTCGAAGCGATTGCCCGTCAGCAAAAGCCGCTCATCATCATCTCCGAGGACGTCGAAGGTGAGGCGCTTGCGACGCTCGTCGTCAACAAGCTTCGGGGCACGCTGCAGACCGCTGCGGTCAAGGCGCCGGGCTTCGGCGACCGCCGTAAGGCCATGCTTCAGGACATCGCTGTCCTCACCGGTGGCACCGTCGTGAGCGAGGATCTCGGCATCAAGCTCGAGAACGTGACCCTCACCGATCTGGGCCGCGCGAAGCGAGTGACCATCGACAAGGAGAACACCACCATTGTCGACGGCGCTGGCAAGAAGAAGGACATCACGGGCCGCATCGACACCATCCGCAAGCAGATCGAGGACACCAGCAGCGATTACGATCGTGAGAAGCTGCAGGAACGCCTCGCGAAGCTCGTCGGTGGCGTCGCAGTGATCCAGGTTGGCGCAGCCACCGAGGTCGAGATGAAGGAAAAGAAGGCACGCGTCGAAGATGCGCTCCACGCCACGCGCGCAGCTGTCGAAGAGGGCATCGTGCCTGGCGGTGGCGTAGCACTGATTCGCGCGCAGACGGCCCTCGAAGGACTCAAGCTGAGCGACGAGCAAAAGGTCGGCATCGGAATCCTCATTCGCGCCATCGAAGAGCCGATTCGTCAGATCGCGGCGAACGCGGGGCTCGAAGGCTCGATCGTCGTGAACGAGGTTCGCAACGGCAAGGGGGCCTTTGGCTTCAATGCTGCAACCGAGGAGTACACCGATCTCGTCAAGGCGGGCGTCATCGACCCAACCAAGGTCGTGCGCAGCGCACTTCAGAACGCGGGTTCGGTGGCGGGCCTGATGCTCACCACCGAGGCTCTCGTGGCCGAGGTGCCGAAGGACGAGCCCCCGATGCCCGGCGGCGGCGGTCACGACCACGGCGGCGGCATGGGCGGCATGGGCTTCTAGTCCATCGCCAACTCAACTGAGTGGAGCCGGACCAGCACTGCTGGCCCGGCTCTTCTCGTTAATCGCATGCTAGGATCCCCGCGTGGCCTCCACGACCGGCAGACTCGCTGAGTACCGAAGGCGGCTTCGCGTCGCCGCGGCTACGGTGCTGGCTGTCCGAATCACGGCTGCCGCAACCGCGGTAGGCCTCGCGTCGTTCGTTCTGGTCGCGTGGGTGCTCGGGCCGATGACTCCACTGGTCTGGTTGTGCATCGGTTGGGGCATGGTGTTTGGCATGACCACCGCGGCTGTGGCCTGGTCGATTCAGCCGCTGCTGAAGCTTCGCGGGCACGGAGCCCTTGGGCTGGTTGCGGCTGAGCAGCCTTCCCTTTTGTCTCCGTTGCAGAGCGCGTATGAGCTTCAGGCTGAGCGGGCCTTCTCGCGCGAGCTGATCGTCGCGCAGAGAGTCGGCCTGCTGCGCTCCCTCGATGCATCGCCGGTGCGCAAGTTCATTCCGTGGCGATGGCTCGCGCAACCGGCTCTGGCTATCACGCTGTTGCTTGCGGCCGTGGCGTGGTGGTCGTTGGACTTCGATCGCGCCGCCGCAGGTCGTTATGCGATGCTGCACACCGAGACTGGGGTGATCGAGGGCGCGCGGACGAGCCACGTCGTCGCGCGCACGGACGCCGAGCTTCTCTTCCCCGACTACATGGAGCGCGCCAACGAGCATGCCGAAGACGCCGACCGATTGATCGTGCCCCGGGGGACCGCCGTGGAGTACACGATCACGCCGATCGGCAGTGCCGCACGCGTAGTGGTGGAGTTGCCTGGACGTCACGTGCAAGCCGACCGAGTGGGCGACCAGTTCGTGGCTTCCTTCGTTGCTGACACCAATGGTCCGCTCGAGATCTACGTGGAGTCCGCTCGCGGTGAACGCCGTGTGGACCACCGTGCCCGTTCGATCCGGGTGCAGCTCGACGAGCCGCCGCGCGTGAGCATCATCGCTCCGGAGGAAGATCTGGTCCTCGAAGCGCGTCAACCGATCCTTTTGCAGCACAACGCCGCCGACGACTACGGCGTGCAAGAGCTGACCCTCATCATCAAGCTCCCCAATGGCGAGCATCTTCGGAGAGCCATCCTGACGCCGTCCGAGGACTCGCAGCGTCAGCTCTACGGAGAAAGGGTATTGCGCTTAGAGGAGTTCGCGCTTGCGCCCGCTGACGCGGTGACGCTGTGGCTGGAGGCCAAGGACGGGAACCGTGTCGACGGTCCGGGCGTCGGGCGCTCCGCGGTGAGAACCCTCACCCTCGCGTCGGAGATCACCCGGCGCCGGGACCGAATCGTCGAGCTCGAGAAGCTGTTGGAATCGTTGCTCGCGACCTTGGCTGTTCGCCTCGAGCAACCGCTCCCGAAGGGGACGCAAGAGGCCCGTCGGCGGCGCGCCCAAGCCATGACTCCGCACAACGGCACGATGTCGCTCCTCGCGCACGTCGGCGATCATCGAGGCCCTAGAACCATTCCGCTGCTCCTCGACATGAAGAAGCGGCTCGAGCGCCACCACAAGCGGGAAGCGACGGTGTATCGTCGCGGCTCGCAACCGAGCATCAGGAACCGTTTCGACCGCCTCATCGTCGAGGAGCTCGAAAAGGACATTCTCGTCGTGGCCGACCTCATCAGCGAGGCGCGTCTCCACGATGCAGCTGAGATTGCGCTGGAAATGCAGCAGTTGCGTCGCGAGATCGCGTCGCTGATCGGCGAGCTGCGCCGCGGGCAAACACCGGAGCTGCAGCGAGCGTTGATGGCGGCGCTGGATCGAGCAGAGCGACGGATGGAGGCTCTGCGACAACAGCTCCGCGAAGCCATGCGCTATGTCCCGGGAGAGTTCGTCAATCGTCAGGCTCAGCAGGCAACCAAGTCCACCGATGCGCTCCGAAGCGTTCGAGAAGCGCTCGCGAGCGGCGACCTCGATGCGGCCGAAGCCGCGCTGGCGAGGCTCGATCAAACGATCGAGGCAATGGCACGAGCCCTCGCGCAGAGCGAAGAATCTCTCGTCGAGACGCGGTTCGGTCCGCGCGAGCGCGCTCTGATGAAGGCGACGGATACGATTCGTGACCTCGAGGTGGAGCAGAAGCGAATGGCCGACAAAGCACGCCGCGTGGGGGAGAAGGCCGTCGACCGCGTCGCCGGCGGGCAGGAGTCGCTTGCATCGGAAATCCGCGGTGAGCTCGAGAAGATCGCGGACGAGGTCTTGGAGCTCCTCGGGGGAGTCAATGAAGACGCGCTCGGTCCGTACGAGTCGAGTCTCCAGGGTCGGGCCGGCGAACGCCTGAGCGACTTCCAGAAGGCACTCGAGAGCGGCGATCTCGGCGAGGCTCTGTCGATGGCCAAGCGGCTGGCCCAGGCAGCGAACGAGCTGGCGAAGGACCTCGAGCTCTCCGCGATGATGTTCCGTGGGCGAGGCGGTCGGACCGCCGACGCTGCGGCACAGGCGCGTCAGGCCGCGGCGCGTGCACAGGATCTCCGCGACGCGGCCCAAGGCGCAGTCCCCGACATCACGGGCGCGTTGACCGAAGGGGAGCGCCAGCAGCTCGAGAAGCAGGCCAGTAAGCAAGCCAAGGCACAGCAGGCAGCGCACGAGCTTGCACGGAGACTCCGCGAGGAGGTCGGGGGCGTGCCGGTTTCGGAGGAAGCGGCGGAGCAACTCGAATCGATCGAACGACCGATGCAACGGGCCGCGCGCTCGCTGGAAGAAGGGGATCCTCTCGAGGCCAACAAGCAACAGGAAGCTGCGGCGGACCAGCTCCGGCGGTTGCGGCAGCACCTCGAGTCCCAGCAAAGAAATTCAGGCGGCGACGGCGGGAAGGATCGCGGCAAGGGGACGCGTGCCAAGGAACGGGTGGATATCCCGACTGGGCGCTCCAAGGCCGACGAGCTGGCTTGGCGCCGCCGCGTTCTCGACGCAATGAATGGCACGCCTCCCGAGGGCTATCAGCAAGCAGTCGATGACTACTACGAAAGGCTTCTGCGATGAGGCGTGTTTCGCTGTTCGTCGCGTGCGCCCTACTCGGCTCGCTCTCAACTCGCGTGCCCGCCGAGAAAGCGACGAGCGCCGAGGTTCTCGATCTGCTGGAAGCGTCGCTTGCTGCGGGCGAAGGGATCCCGGCGCGAGTTCTGCTTCAGCGATACCTCGAACACTACCCCCGCACTTCGCGCGTCATCGAGCTCGAAGTGCTAGCCGAGTTCTATGCAGGCGACTACGAAGCGGCGGCCGACGGCATCGCCGAGCTTGGAAAGGATCCCCGTTCAGCGACGAACTTGGGCCAGCTCGCGGACGTCATCGTGAGCACCTACGAGACGACGAAGAACTACGAAACGTTCACCCACGAAAATTTCGAAGTGAGTTATGCGCCGGGTCAGGACGAGATCCTCGTCCCCTATGCGGTCGACACACTCAAAGCGACCGCGGAGGCGCTGGAGGCGGAGCTTGGTGTGAAGATGGTCAGCCCCGTTCGGCTGGAGATCTACCCGGACGCGGAGTCGCTGGCGCGGGTGTCTCCATTGTCCGTCGAGGCGATTCGCACCACTGGCACGATTGCGCTCTGCAAATGGGGGCGCCTGATGATCGCATCGCCCAGTGCTTTGATGCACGGCTACCCCTGGCTCGATACGATTGCACACGAGTACGTTCATTTGCTCCTGACCAAGGCAGCCCTCGATCAAGCGCCCGTGTGGCTGCAAGAGGGGCTTGCGAAGTTCCTCGAGACGCGCTGGCGACAGGACGAGCCGTCTCTTCGCCACGACCCCGCGTCGAGTCAGCAGCTGCACGCCGCTGCCGCGGCCAATGAGCTGCTCGACTTCGACGACCTGCATCCATCCATTGCTCTTCTGCCCACACAAGAGGCAGCCTCGCTAGCCTTTGCCCAGGTTTCCTCGTTTATGGAAAGGTACTACAGCGGGTACGGTCGCGAAGGTGTGCAACGAGTGCTCCAGCGTGTCGGTGAAGGCGAAGACGCGAGGAAGGCTTTCGCCCGGGTCGCTGGTGTCCCTTGGAAGACCCTCGAGGCGCGCTGGAAGAGTAGCCTCTCGAAGGACCCGGAATCGCCCCCGGCGAGGCTGATGCCGCGCTACCTCAGGGGCGAGGCGACCGCGCAAGACGAGCTCGCGGGCGTGGAGCTCGAGCGAGCGCGCAACTACGTCCGGCTGGGCGACCTCTTGTGGACTCGGTCTCGGCCCGCGGCAGCGTCGGTGGAGTATGCGAAGGCGCACAAAGCCGCGCCGGCTGATCCGGTCGTCGCATCACGCTACGCCCGTTCAGCCATTGCCGGCGGCCGCCCTCAAATGGCGATCGCGCCGCTCAAGAAAACGCTCGAGGGGTATCCAACGCATGCGCCGGCGCTGTCGAGTCTGGCGACCGCACTGTTTCGTACCTGGCGGCTCGGAGCCGCTAGGGACACGGCAAACCGGGCGATAGCGCACAACCCGTTCGATCCCCAACCCCACTGCATCCTTTCCAAGCTCCCAGTTCCGCAGGCCGACCACGAAGAAACGGTGTGCGCTAGGCTCGGAGGGATGCGGGAGTAATGTGGCAATTCCTTCGACCAGGCGCTAAGAGGTCCTGGTGAGCGACCCCGTACGTAGCACTGCGCCCCCAACGCCCAGCGGCGCCGCGTCCGACGTGGCGAGGGTGCAGCAACTCGCTAGCGCCCGAGACGAAATCGTTGCTCGTCTCAAACAGCGCATTGTGGGTCAGGACGAGGTGATCGAGCTCTTGCTCATTGCCCTGTTCGCCCGCGGCCATGGGTTGTTCGTCGGCGTACCGGGCCTCGCCAAGACTCTCCTCATCACGACGCTCGCCGATGCGCTCTCACTTCACTCGAACCGAATCCAGTTCACACCCGATCTGATGCCGAGTGATGTGACGGGGACGGATGTCCTCGAAGAGGAAGCGACTACCGGCAAACGCCACTTCCGTTTCATCCCCGGACCGGTGTTCACGAACATTCTGCTTGCGGACGAGATCAATCGCGCGCCCCCGAAGACTCAGGCGGCGCTTCTGCAGTCGATGGCAGAGGGGCAGGTCACGGCGAGCGGCAACACGTACGCGCTCGAGCAACCGTACCTGGTCTTCGCGACGCAGAACCCCATCGAGCAGGAGGGCACCTACCCCTTGCCCGAGGCGCAGCTCGACCGGTTCCTGTTTCAAATCGACGTTCGGTACCCGAGCCCGCACGAGGAGGTCGACATCGTCAAGCGCACCACCGCGCCGATGCCGACGACGATTACGCCGGTGCTCTCCGCGCAAGATATCGTCGGTTTTCAGGACCTCGTGCCTCGCGTTCCGGTTGCGGATCACGTAGTTCAGCACGCGGTGACGGTGGTGAGGGCTTCGAGGCCCGACGACCGCAAGGCAATCGATCTGGTCCGGAAGAACGTTGCATTTGGCGCCGGACCCCGCGCCAGCCAAGGCCTGATCCTGGGGGCCAAGGCCCGCGCGATCCTTCACGGGCGCTACGCCGCGGAGATCGAAGACGTTCGCGCGCTGGTGGAGCCCATCCTGACGCATCGTCTCGTCATGAACTTCCGCGCGGAAGCGGAAGGCGTGACACCCGCCGACGTGATCGAAGGCATCACGCAAAGCATCGAGCCGTGACCCACGTGCTCGAACCCGAGCTCGCGGTACGCTTGGCCGGGCTCACGCTGCGGGCGAAACGCACCGTCGATGGGTTGCTCGCTGGCATGCACCGCAGCCCCCACCGTGGAGCGAGCGCGATCTTCAAAGAGCACCGGGACTATCGGCCCGGCGACGATCCGCGGCTGATCGACTGGCGTGCGTACGCCCGCTCGGACCGATACGCCATCAAACATTTCGAGCACGAGACCCAGCTCCGCGGGACCCTGGCGCTCGACATTTCGCCGTCAATGCACTGGGGCAGCGGCGACGTCAGCAAGCTCGACCACGCGGCGACGCTTCTTGCGGCCCTCGCCTATGTCCTGACCCGCCAAGGCGACGCCGTATCGCTGATCACCTTCGACGAGGCGGTCCGCGATCGATTGCCGGCCCGGTCGGGCCCCGCGCACCTCGACTACTTGATACGCACGCTTGCCGAGCCCGTGCGATCGACAGGCGGTACCGCGCTTCACGCATCTTTGGACGAGCTGATCGAGCACGCTGGCCGGATGGGGCTGGTCGTGATCGCCAGCGACCTGTTGGATCTCGAGACTGATGCACTAGATCCGGTGGCCCGGATCCAGGCACGCGGCCACCAGACCCTCGTCTTGCACGTCATGGATCCGGCCGAGCTCGAGCTTCCCTATGAGCAGCCGATGCGTTTCGAAGGACTCGAAGGTGAGGCCCACGTCGAAGTCGACCCGAAGGGTTTGCGACGGCGCTACCGGGAGGCGATCGACGCTTTCGTTACGTCGTGCCGGCGACGCGTGGTAGCGGCCGGCGGGCGCTATCTCCTAGCCAGAACTGACACTCCGCCGGAGCACACGCTGCTTCAGCTCCTGCGGGATGGATGAGGCGTGGGTTTTGGTCTTCCATGGGCGCTCGCCGGGCTCGTCGCGGTCGCCATTCCGATCGTCGCCCATCTGTTGAGGCGCCAGAAGCTCCCGAACCAAACGCTGCCCACCATCGCGTTTCTGCATCGAATCCATGCCACGCGGGCCGCCCGGCTTCGCGTCGTCGACATGTTGTTGTTGGTCGCCCGCGCATTGTTGGTGGTGGCTCTCGTGCTCGTCGCAGCGGCGCCGTATCGCGTCGTGCGGTCCAGTCTGGCGGATCGGCAGCACGCGCTCGCGATCGTATTCGACGACTCGCTGTCGATGGCCGCCATTCACGAAGGCAAGACCCTCATCGAGCGGGCGGCTGTCTTGTCGGCCGAGCAGGTTCGCCGCTTACCTGAAGGTTCCGAGGTTTCGGTCGTCCTGTCGGGCAGGCCCCCGCGGGTTTGGGTCCGCAGGCGCTCTGAGCTCGAGATGGTCGAGAGTGCGCTCGGCGAAATCGAGGGGCGGTCAACTCGCGGCGACGCGTTGTGTGACGCGGTTCAAACCGCGGTGGAGCTCCTTGTCGAAAGCGAGCTTGCGGACCGGCGCTTGTTGGTCATGTCGGACTTCACTCCGGGCGCCCGTGCAGAGGAGTGTGAATGGCCGAGCCGCGGTATTCGAGTCGGTTTCGAGACGGTATCCACGCCGAACCCCGACAACCGTTGGATCGCGTCGGTTGAGGTGATCGGCGACCGTGAGTCCGCCGAGGGGCTACGGCTCGAGGTGCAAATTCTCGGCTCATCCACGCAGGCGCAACAGAAGATTCGCCTGCGCCAAGGGGGACAGGAGACGCAGAGGACCTCTGTTCGCTGGGCCGACGGTGGCGGCGAGGCCGCGCTCTCCATCCCGTCTGGGTCTACGGATGCGGTCGTTGAGCTCCAGCTCGACCCAGACGACGTGCTCCCCGTCGACAACATCCGGGGCGTTCTACTCGGGTCCGACACGGTGCACGTGTTGCTCGTCGACGGGGATCCTCACCCCGACCTGCGGAAGCGAGAAACGGCGTTCCTCAGTCACGCATTGGGTGTGGCCCCCCGTGTTGGTCGTTCGTTCGCCGTCGAGACTCTCGACGCCCAAGACCTGTCCGAAAGCGCGATCATCCGCTCGGACGTCGTCGTGCTGGCCAACGCGACCCTCGACGAAAAGTGGCTGCCTTTGATTCAGCGGTTCGTGAGTGGAGGCGGGAGCCTTTGGATTACGGCGGGTGACCGGATCAACCCGCGCGCATATGGGAGCGTGCTTCGCGAGCTTCTTCCTGGGAGATACACCGCGACTCGCATGGAGGAGCGCCCGGTATCTCTTCAATCCAAGACGCTCCCAGAGCTCGACCAAGCACACGTGCGCGGTCGCACCCCGATTTCGGAGGCTTCGCTCGACGCGGTGGTGACGGCGCGCTTCAGTGATGGCGCCCCCGCCATGGTGGAGCATCGCTATCGGAGTGGTCGCGTGGCCATGTTTGCGACGACGGTCGACGATGCCTGGACTGACTTGCCGTATCAACCCGTATTCGTACCGTTTGTGCTCGACACTTTGATTCGGTTGGCTGGACGTAGCGACCATTCAGTAGAGCCCTACGAGCCTGTTTCTCTACCGGGGTCCACGGCGAGTCAGCGCATTCAGGTCGTGACGCCGAGTGGCCGGACCGTGGATCTCGCGGAAGCCGACCGTGTTTCGTTTCGGGATACCGGGGAGATCGGTGCGTATCGCGTGCTGGTCAACGGTGTTATTGGTGCGCGGTTTGCGTTCGTCGTGGACGCTCCCCGCAGTGAAAGCGACCTCGTATCGAAGCCCGCCCCCGAGCCACAAAGCGGTCCCGAGGCGGGCGTGTCCGATCAGTTGCAGGGGTTCGAGCAACCGCTCGCACCATGGTTGCTTCTCCTCGCAGTCGTAATGCTGTTCACTGAGCTGTGGCTCCGTCAAATACGCCGGAGGTGAACGACGCGCTCGACCCGGCCGAGGTCGGGATATATGGCGACCCGTTGCCAGGCGGTATGCCCCGCAGCGAAATCGTCGACTGCGACGGCTTGCCCCGCTCCGATCTCGATCAGCATCTGCGCGCCGCTTGAAGTGACTGGCTGTGCGGCGACCAACAGCGCTCTCACAACATCGAGCCCGTCCTCCCCCGCCTCGAGCGCGGCAACCGGCTCGTGTTCCCGTATCTCGGCTTGAAGCGCTTCCATCTCCGAACGGGTGATGTAAGGAGGATTGGAAACGATAACGTCGTAGTGTCCGGAGTTGCTCAGCAAGTCCGCTCGCTCGAATCGAATGCGGTCCGCGACATCGAGACGTTGGGCGTTCTTCGATGCGACCTGCAGCGCAGCTTCGGAAATGTCGGTAGCCGTGATAATTGCGCACGGTCGTTCCGCCGCGATCGTTACCGCAATGGCCCCGCTGCCGGTTCCCACGTCGAGTACCTGGCATGCGTCGTCTTGGGGGATACAGCGCAGCGCGTGCTCCACGAGGGTTTCGGTTTCCGGACGCGGGATCAATACGTCCGGAGTCACCGTGAAACGCCGCCCGTAGAAATCCCGATGCCCTAGGATGTACGCCACTGGCTCACGCTCCCGGCGCCGGGTGACCAATGGTCGAATCGCGTTCCGTTCGCTGTCGACCAGCGGCCGGTTCAAATCGAGATAGAGGCCCACCCGATCGGTCTCGAGCGCCTTCGCGACCAGGAGCTCCGCATCGAGACGCGGACTTTCGATGCCCCGTCCGGCGAAGTCCTGCGCCGTCCAATCGAGGACGTCACGGATTGTCCATGTACGCGAGGTCACGAGGGTCTAGCGCGCACGCATCTTTGGTTTTGGCAGCGCGCCGGCACCGGCAAGCACCTGCTTGGCGAGGCGGCTGAGCTCGGGTCGCGTCCCTTTTTGAACGAACGCGGCTACCATGTTCGGGTCTACTTCGAGAAGCTGCTCCATCGCTTCGCGAGCGCGTCCGCGTTTCTTGGTGGCCGTGTATGTGTAGACCTGCGCGCGGAGCAGCATGCCGGAAACCTGTCCGAACTCTTTGTCTTTGGGGTCGTACGTTTCGAGAAGCTTGCGTGCTTCGTCCGCGTCTCCCGTTCGCGCGAACGATTCGGCCACCACCGCTGCATACATAGCTTTGGCTTTGGCCTGAGGCTGGCGGTCTAAGCGTATCTCGTCGGCGAGCTCGCGCGCGTCACGGGCTCGTCCCGTCATCAAGTAGAACATCGCCAGGTTGGCGCGGACATCGTCTTGGACCATCCCGGGCGCCTTCTTGATGTCGATCCCTTCGAGAATCCGGATGGCCTCGCTTGGCTCTTCCTGTGCCACGAGCTGAGCCTGCGCAATCGCATTGAGCGCGTCCTTGCCGCCTGGGGTTTGTCGCGCACGGAGTTGCTCGAGCGCTGCGATCCGGCCTTCTTTGTCCGTGGCGCCCTTGAGGATTGCCGCGATGTCGGCGGACTTGCGCGTGAGCCGCCAGACCCAAGCCAGGAACCCGAGCGCGATGACGGTGAGGACCCCGGCGACGATCAAGCCCACATTTCCAATGTTGGGCTGGAGGATGCCGGCGATGACCCAGACCACGGCAAGCGCCAGGCCGATGAGCCCCAGCACTTTCCAGTTCATCTTGGGCTGTTCGATCTGTTCCAGCGCCTCGGCGGTGTCTTTTGGGGCCGCTGTGATTTGTTTTCTTGGCTTCGCCACTTCCGCTCGGTACCTCGATGGCCGCTGAACGGCAACCCAACACGGCCCCGTTTCGCCCAGAAATGCCCATAAACATTGAGGAAACGAGGGCTTCCGGAAATGGCCTTTTCCGAAGGTGAGGCAGCTCGCATAATCGCTTTCCCCCCGGTAGATGCGATAGACTGGCGAACACTCATACACCTACACTTGAGTCTGGCTTAATTTTGTGAATAAATATACTAAGACTGGATCTCGTTGGGGAAGTAACAAATATGAGCACGAATAGACTGGGCGAGCTGCTCGTACGCGAGAAGAGAATCAGCCTCGAGCAACTGCGTGAAGCGCAGAAGCAGCAGAAGGACGACAACATCAGTCTCGGGTATGCGCTCGCCCGGCTCGGAGCGATCTCCGACCAGGAGATCACCGACTTCCTGAGCGAGCAGTATCGCGTCCAGTCGATCGATCTCTCGGAGTACGAGATCGACCGAGAGATATTGAAACTGATCAGCCCGCAGGTTTGCGAGCGTCACAAAATCATCCCCGTCTCACGCGCGGGCAGCTCACTCATCGTGGCGATGGCCGACCCGTCGAACCTGAATGCGATCGACGATGTGAAGTTCCTCACCGGCTACAACGTGGAGCCGGTCGTTTCGTCGGAAAGCGCGATCCTCGGGGCGCTCGAAAAAGCGTACGCGCAGCCAGAGATTTCCTACGAAGACATCATGGAAGGCTTCGACGAGGCGGAGATCGAAGTCGCCACCAGCGAAGACGACGGAGACCTTCTCGACCTCGAGAAGGCGAGTGAGGACGCACCGGTCGTTCGGCTTTGCAACGCGATTCTGCTGAACGCGATCAAGCAAGGCGCTTCTGACATTCACGTCGAGCCCTACGAGCGTGTCCTCCGCGTCCGGTACCGCGTCGACGGCGTGCTTCACGAGGAGATGACGCCACCGATCAAGCTCAAGAACGCGATCGCGTCGCGTCTCAAGATCATGTCCTCGCTCGACATCGCCGAGCGCCGGCTGCCGCAGGACGGGCGCATCAAGCTCAAGCTCGGTAAGGGCCGCGAGATGGACTATCGTGTTTCGGCCGTTCCAACGCTCTGGGGCGAGAAGATCGTCCTTCGTCTTCTCGACAAGTCGAACCTGCAGCTCGACATGACGAAGCTCGGTTTCGAGCAGAAGCCGCTCTCGGATTTCCGCGATGCGATTCACCAGCCCTACGGCATGGTGCTTGTCACTGGGCCAACGGGGTCCGGCAAGACGACGACGCTCTACTCCGCCATGTCGGATTTGAACGACGTCGAGACCAACATCAGCACTGCCGAGGATCCGATCGAGTTCAACTTGATGGGCATCAACCAGGTGCAGATGCACGAAGACATCGGCTTGAACTTTGCCGCATCGCTGAGGTCGTTCCTTCGTCAGGACCCCGACATCATCATGGTCGGCGAGATTCGAGACTTCGAAACCGCCGAGATCGCGGTCAAGGCCGCGTTGACGGGTCACTTGGTCTTGTCGACGCTCCACACCAACGATGCACCGAGCACGGTCACACGTCTGCTCAACATGGGCGTCGAGCCGTTCCTGGTCACCGCCTCTGTCAACCTCGTGTTGGCCCAGCGTCTGGCTCGTAAGATCTGCCAAGAGTGCAAGGTCCAAGTGCCGACCGACGAGCAAGTGCTTCTCGATGTCGGTTACCCGGAGGATCAGATTCCAGACGTCGTCGCTTTCCGCGGCACAGGCTGCAAGGTCTGCAACGACACCGGCTACAAGGGCAGAATCGCGCTGTACGAGGTCATGCCGTTCAAGGATCGGCTTCGCGAAATCGTTCTTCAGGGTGGGTCGACCGCCGAGGTGAAGGACGAGATGATCCGTGACGGCGTCTCGACCCTGCGCATGGCCGGGCTCAACAAAGTGCTCCTGGGGGTCACGACGATCGACGAGATCGTCCGCGTGACTGCAGCCGACAACTAGGCTGGGCGCGAGGACCCCTGCTCTAGAGTCGTTTGTCAACCGTACAGCGCGGTTCCGGTTGTGATCCGCGATCGTTGATAGATGAATAGGTAACCCGGGAAATTGCGCCCTGTCAGGCCCTTCGCCGCCAAACCTCGAATCAGCATGACCTGCTATGGCCCTACATGGCACGTCACTGATTGTCATGTCGCCGGACCGGTGGTAGATCCGATCGCATGCGCATCAGCAACAGTTTCTCCGAAGGCGAGATTCAAGTTCTCGAATTCATCCTCCAAACCCTCTTGCGCGGCGGCACCCCCTCGATGGCAACGCGCAACAAAGACTTCGCGTCGGTTTACCGCAAGGTCATGACGATGAAGAAGCGCGTCGAAGAGAAGAAGTCGCAGGCGAAGACTTCCTCTTCCGTCGGCACCGTGGCGGCGGCCGACGACGACGATCTTCATCGCAAGGCCGGCTGACCGGGTTGACTCGTTTGGGTCCGTCACGTAGACGCGGACCGCTATGCTGAGCCAGCTGATCGTCCTTCGGGGCGGGCGTGTTCTCGACCCCTCTGAAGGGCTCGACGAAACCGCTGACGTCGTGATCGAAGCGGGACGCATCAGAGACGTGGGGCGCGACGCGGGGGCTACCTATCGGGCCGGCGACGGCGTACGCATCGTGGATGCGTCTGGGCGCTGGGTGTGTCCGGGCTTCATCGATCTACACGTGCATCTGCGCGAGCCAGGGCAGGAGTACAAAGAGGACATCGGCTCCGGTTTAGCTGCGGCTGCCGCCGGCGGATTCACGGCGGTGTGCCCGATGCCAAACACCAAGCCAATCAACGACACCCGTGCGATCACAGAGATGATGGTCGCGCGCGCCGAAGAGCACAGAGCCACCCGGCTGCTGCCCTTCGGTGCGGTGACCAAGGGCCAAAAAGGGGCCGAGCTCACGGAGATGGCGGACCTGCGTGAGGCTGGCGCGATCGGAGTCAGCGATGATGGCGTTTGCGTGATGAACGCCGCGGTGATGCGCCACGCGATGGAGTACGCCCGAACCTTCGACCTCTTGGTGAGCCAGCACTGCGAAGACCATCACCTGACCGAAGGGGCACAGATGCACGAAGGTGCCCGCTCGACCCAACTCGGGCTGCGCGGTTGGCCGCGCGCAGCGGAGGACATCATCGTCGCCCGGGATTTGATTCTGGCGGAGACCACCGGTGCTCGATACCACGTCGCACACATCTCCAGCCTCGGCGCGGTTCGCCTGATCCGGGAGGCCAAGTCGCGCGGCCTGCGCGTGTCGGCGGAGGTCACGCCGCACCACCTGCTCTTCACCGACGAGGCCCTCCTCAGCTACGACACCTATTGCAAGGTCAACCCGCCGCTTCGGGAAGAGGAAGATCGGCAGGCCCTTCGAGAGGCGCTTGCGGATGGCACCATCGATTGCATAGCGACGGACCACGCTCCGCACACCGACCTCGAAAAGGACTGCGAGTTCGAGTCGGCCTCGGTTGGAATCAACGGGCTCGAGACCGCGATTGGGTCGATGTTTCAGTTGGTGCGCGACGGGGTGCTGAAGCCGCTGCGCTTGGTGGAGACTCTCTCGACCGCTCCCGCTCGCTTGATTCCGGATTTCGAAGGTGGCTCGCTTCGGGAGGGCCGGCGCGCGGACGTCACGGTCCTCGACCCAGAGGCCGAATGGATTCTCGACAAAGAAGCGCTACGCTCGAAATCGCACAACACGCCGTTGCTCGGTCGTGAGCTGATGGGGAGGCCGGTCATGACGATTGTCAGGGGCGAAGTCGTGCATGAGATCGGATCATGACCAAAGAAGCACACCTCGTACTCGCCGATGGAACCCGCTTCGCGGGCACGAGCTTTGGCGCCGAAGGCGCGGCCACGGGCGAGGCGGTGTTCACCACTGGCATGACGGGCTACGAAGAGGTGCTCACCGATCCATCGTACTGCGGTCAGATCGTCACCATGACGGCACCCCAAATCGGCAACACCGGCATCACCATCGAAGATGGCGAAGCCAGGCGCCCTGCCCTACGCGGCTTCGTCGTGCGGGAGCTGTCCGCCATCGATAGCAACTGGCGCACCAAGGAATCGCTGAGCGCATACCTTGAGAACCGCGGCATCGTGGGAATCACGGGCGTCGATACGCGGACGCTCACTCGGCACATCCGGGACGTGGGCGCGCAGATGGCCGCCGTCGGGACCGAAGACCCGGCAACGCTCCACGACCGCGCCAAAGCAGCGCCTCCAATGACCGGCCAGAACCTCACGGGAAAGGTGACGACGCCCGAAATCTACCAATGGACCGAAGGCAGCGGGGTGTGGTCCGAGCAGCGCGAGGGCGCACGCCCCTGGCACGTCGTCGCAATGGACTTCGGCGTCAAGCTCAACATCCTACGCTGCCTCGTCGACGAGGGGTGCAAAGTGACGGTCGTTCCGGCCACGGCGACCGCCGAAAAGGTGCTTTCGCTCGACCCCGATGGAATCTTCTTGTCCAACGGCCCGGGCGACCCAGCCGCTGTATCAGGCGGCATCGCAACGGTGCGAGAGCTCCTCGGTCAGCGCCCGATCTTCGGCATTTGCCTAGGCCATCAGTTGATGAGCCTCGCGCTCGGCGGGCAGAGCTACAAGCTCAAGTTCGGTCATCGGGGTCTCAACCAGCCCGTCAAGGATCTCGAGACGGGACGCGTCGAGATCACGACCCAGAACCACGGCTTCTGCGTCGACGTCGACTCACTGAAAGACAAGTGCGAGGTGACCCACCTGCACCTCAACGACGACACCTGCGAAGGGATTGAGCACGTCGAGACCGGCGCCTTCAGCGTTCAGTATCACCCCGAGGCGGCCGCGGGTCCGCATGACTCTCGCTACCTCTTCCGGCGCTTCACCGATGCCATCGCCCGAGCAGGAAGCTGATCTCGAGCGCGTCCTCACGCGCGCTACGCAGGAGTGCGAATCAGCGGCCGCGTGGTTCGGGGAAGGTCTGCCTCAGGCCCTACGGAGCGCCATCAAAGCCGCGGGCAGAACGGTCGACGCAAACTCCGCCGAGATCGCCTTCGTCGATGCCGCCGCCATCTCAAACGCCGGGCCGCCGCGTGGAGCAACTCGCGTAATCGCCTTGAGCATCACAGGCCTCGACGAGCTCTCGTCCCTGGTCCGCACTACCGAGTCCGCCAGCGTCGAAGTCGCTCGCCTGATCTGCCCTGTCGCCGTCCTCGACTTCACCCCCAAAGGCCTCCAAGTCCGAGAAATCCGCCACGGCCTAACAGCCGCTGACCTCCAGCGGAAACTATCGACAACCCTCTGGTCCGGCCCCGACCTAAAAGAACTAGGCACCCACTAGGGGGAGCCTGTCCCCTTTCCGATCCGTCTTGCGTCAGACCAAACCAGATTGAGCGACGACTGCGAGTTGCGGTCAGCGGGTTTGCGGTCGTTGGCGGTTGGCGGATTCGCTTGGCGCGGTTCGCGGCTTGGGGGTTCGCGTGCGCCCAAGCTCCTGGACGAGCACTTGCCCCGTATGACTACGCTTCCGCTTGGCAATCGTCTCGGGCGTCCCCTGGGCGACCACGCGACCGCCGTGCACGCCGCCCTCCGGTCCCAGGTCGACGATCCAGTCGGCCGCCAGCATCACGTCGGGGTGATGCTCGATGACCGCAACGGTATCACCTCGCTCGACCAATCGATCGAGGACGCCGAGCAAGCGGTCCACGTCGTCCCGATGTAGCCCCGTGGTTGGCTCGTCCATCACGTACAGCGTCGGTCCAGTATTGAGGCCGGCAGCGAGCTCGGACACCAACTTGATTCTCTGTGCCTCACCGCCACTGAGCGTATTGGACGGCTGACCAAGATGCAGATACCCGAGGCCGAGCTCGTCGAGGAGCTCGAGTGGACGGCGAATCGTCTTCACCGGTGAGAACACCTCGACCGCCTCGGAGACCTCGAGCTCGAGCAGCTCACCAGCATTGAGACCCTGCCAGCGGACTGAGAGCGTTTCCGGTGTGAAGCGCATCCCGTTGCAGGTCTCGCAGGGCACGTCGACGTCCGGTAGAAATGCCATCTCGACATGAATCGAGCCCTGCCCTTTGCACTCGGGGCACCGGCCTTCCTCGACGTTGAAGGAGAAGCGGCTCGCCGTGTAGCCCCGCGCTCGCGCTTCGGGCGTCCCAGCCAGGAGTTGACGCACGGTGTTCCAGATCCCGATATACGTGGCGGGCACCGAACGTGGCGTACGACCAATCGGACTCTGGTCGATCTCGATCGCACGGGTCAACGGTTTGAAGCCCGTGATCTTTCGAAACTCTCCCGGGGGTGAGTCGTTGACCATCCCAACGGCTTCGCGAGTCGCCCGCAGCAAGACCTCCCGAACCAACGAGCTCTTGCCAGAGCCGCTGACGCCCGTAATCGCGACGAACCTCCCGAGAGGGAACCGAACATCAACGTTCTCGAGATTGTGGTGGTTCACCCCGGCCAGCTCCAACCATGAGACGTCTCGCGTGGGTCGACGCTTGGCGGGCACCTTGGGCGGCCGCGCGAGGGCCGCGGCGGTGACCGAGTCCTTCATCTCGTGGAGGGTGCCCTGCGAGACGACGCGCCCACCGTGCTTGCCCCCACCGGGACCGATGTCGATCACATGGTCGGCTGCTCGAATTGTCTCGGCGTCGTGCTCGACGACCAAAACCGAGTTGCCCCGATCGACGAGTCCACGAAGCGCGCCGAGCAGTTGCCCCGTGTCGCGCGGATGCAAACCGATTGTCGGTTCATCGAGCACGTACAGCACGCCGGTGAGGCCGCTCCCGAGCTGAGCTGCGAGGCGGACGCGTTGCATCTCCCCGCCGCTGAGGGTGTTGGCGGCGCGACCGAGCCCGAGGTAACCGAGACCGACCTCTTCGAGAAACGACAGGCGCCGAAGCGCTTCGTAGAGCGGGGTCTTGGCGATTGTGGCGTCGCGTCCGTCGAGCTCGATCTGTTGGAGCGTCTCGATCACCTCGGAGACGCTCTGGTCGAAGAGCGTCGTGATCGACATGTCGGTGACAGTCACGCCACGGGCCAACGGCGACAAACGCGTTTGGTCGCACTGGTCGCACAAGCGCTTGTCGATCGCCCTCTTCCTCTTCCGGCCCCGCCACTTCTTCGTGATGATCTCGCCCCGCCCCTCGCACGCGGGGCACTGCCCTTGCCGTGTGTTGAACGAAAAGAATCGTGGGTCGAGCTCCGGGTAGCCGCGACCACAGCTCGGACACGCACGCGTGCTCGAAAGCTGCATCTCCTCAGCGCCTGCGATCGCCCAGGCCGCCCCGCTGCCGGTTTGCAGTGCCTTCTCGAGCAGGCTCAAGAGCTCCGAGCTCTTGGCCGGCACCCGTCCGACGACGAGCTCGACATCGTGCTCGATGTAGCGGTCGAGCTTCATTCCCGGTTCGAGGGTTTGGATCTCGCCATCGATGCGCGCCTCGGTGAAGCCGTCCTTCATGGCCTTCTTCAGGAGCTCGCGATGAATGCCCTTGCGGCCTCGGACGACCGGAGCAAGCAACGTCACCTTCTTGGCGCCGAAGCGGCGCTTCACGTCACGCGCCAGCTGCGACGCAGGCCGCGCCGCGATCGGTACTTCGCAATCGACGCAATGAAGGACGCCGATGCGTGCCCAAATCAATCGGAGGTAGTGCGAGACTTCGGTGACCGTGGCCACCGTGGAGTTGGCGCCCGCGCGGGTGAGCCGCTGTTCGAGCGATACGCATGGCGGCACCCCGACGACCTGGTCGACCGCTGGCCGCGGGAGCTGCGGCATGTACTGACGCGCGTACGGCGAGAGGGTCTCGAGATAGCGCCGCTGCCCCTCGGCAAACAGCACGTCGAACGCCAGAGTGCTTTTGCCGCTGCCACTCGGCCCCGTGATCACCACGAGCTGGTCACGCGGGATGTGCACCGTGATGTCTTTCAGGTTGTGCTCGCGTGCGTGGGTGATTCGAATCTCGCGGAGCGGCGGTGCGCTGGGCGTGGTCTTCTTCTTTCGGGCGCGCCGCTCCGGCTTGCCGGACTTCCCGAGCGCACGCGCGAGGTAGGGCGCGGTCTGAGAGCGCTTCCTCTTGGCAACGTCCTCGGGTGCACCCTCTGCGACGATCCGGCCGCCCCCCGCCCCGGCGCCCGGGCCGAGATCGATCACGTGGTCGGCGTGGGCGGCGACGTGCATGTCGTGCTCGACGATCACCACCGTGTCGCCTCGATCGACGAGCCCATCCAACACCTTCATCAGCGGTGCGACATCGTTGGCGTGAAGCCCCGCGGTAGGCTCGTCGAAGACCAGCAGGGAGCCCGGCGCAGCGCGCAGGAGCGCCTCAGCGAGCTTGAGCCGCTGGGCCTCGCCGCCCGACAGCGTGTTGAGCGGCTGCCCGAGGCGCAGATAGCCGAGGCCCACATCGAGAAGGGGTCGAAGCGCCCGGGCGATGATCGCGTCGTCGGCAAAGTGCTCGGCAGCCTGATGGGCTGTCAGCTGGAGGATGTCGGCGACGTTGAGGCCCATGTACTCGACCTCGAGGACCGGCCCCACGAACCGACGGCCCTGGCACTCGGGGCAGCTGAACACGACGTCGGCCAAGAACTGCATCTCGACCGTCTCGGCGCCATCGCCGCGGCAGGCCTCGCAGCGGCCTCCCGCCACGTTGAAGGAGAAGATCCCAGGCTTGTACCCGCGCTCTTTTGCGAGCGGCGTCGCGGCGAAGCGCTTTCGGAACACGTCCCAAATCTTCAAATATGTCGCGGCGTTGCCCCGCGAAGTTCGGCCCAAGGGAGCTTGGTCGACCCCGACGACGCCGTGAAGCGAGGCGTAGCCCTTCAAGCTCTCGTGCTCGAGGGGCGCCCCTTCGGACTTGAGGCCTAGCTTGCGCTGAACCGCAGGCATCAAGGTCTCGAGCACCAAGCTGCTCTTCCCCGAACCGCTTACGCCCGTCACACAGGTCATCACGCTGCGAGGGAAAGAAACATCGACCGAACGCAGGTTGTGCCCGGAGGCGCCTTTCAGCTCGATCCAGCCGTTAGGTTCGCGTCTCGTGCGCGACACCGCGCCGTTGGCCTTGAGCGCCGCTCCGGTGGCAGTCCGAGCTCTGCGAAGTGCTGCCGGAGTCCCGTCGAACACGATCTCTCCGCCGTTCTCTCCGGCGCCCGGGCCGAGCTCGATCACCCGGTCTGCACCGAGGATCATCTCCGGATCGTGCTCCACGACGACCGCCACGTTCTCGTCTTTCGACAACGCCCGAACGACCCCGAGCAGTCGCTCGACGTCCCTTGGGTGCAACCCCACCGTCGGCTCGTCGAGCACGAACATGGCGCCGTTGAGCGTTGCGCCCAACGCGCTGGTCAGCGCGACCCGTTGCGTCTCGCCGCCCGACAACGTCCGGGACGTGCGATCCAGGGACAGGTAACCGAGGCCGACATCGTGTAAGGCCCGAAGCCGTCCGATCGCTTCGCGCCACAAGAGCGACGCTCCGGCATCGCCGGTGAACCGCTTCTCTTGTTTCTCCAGAAACGACAAAGAGCTCGACGCCGGCAGCGCGTAGAGATCTGGAAGGCTGAGCCCGTCGATGTGCCATGCGAGCGCCTCAGGCTTCAGGCGTGTGCCCTGGCAGTCGCCACATCTCTCGTATTTCCGATAGCGGGAGAGGAAGACCCGAACGTGCATCTTGTACGCGCGAGACTCCATCCACTTGAACCAGCTCCGAATCCCCCACCAACCTTTGGGGTAGCCCACGTCGTCGCCCTCGATCAGCCAATCGAGCTGCGCCGGGGTCCATTCGCGAAGCGGTTTGTCGAGTGGGATGCTGGCCTTCTTCGCGTTCTTCTTGAGCTCCCGGCGCTCCCACGTCGTCGCCTTCCCCTGCCATGCGCGAATCGCGCCGTCATCGGGAGAGAGGTCGTAGTCGGGAATCACGCGATCGAGGTCGATCTCGATGGTGCGGCCAAAGCCGCGGCATGTTTCGCAAGCTCCGATGGGACTGTTGAAGCTGAAGAGCCCGGGTGTCGCACGACGAAAGGCTCGGTCGCATGTCGGGCAGTGAAGCCCTTCTGAGAACCCCAGCTCCGCACCTGCCGCAGACCATACGCTTGCCCGTCCCGCGCCCCGCCGCATCGCATCTTCGAGCGCCTCGACCAAGCGCGCCTGGTCTCGTGGGCGCGCCACGGTCCGGTCCGCCACGACGTCCAGGTGCGTACTTCGCCCGTTGGTCACGTCGCTTGGCCGAACCTGATCGAGGTCTCGGACCTTTCCTTTCACCCGGACCCGCCGGTACCCCTCGCGCAGCAACCCTTGGCGAACGCCGATGAAGTGCTCCTGGTCGGCCACCGCGACCGGATAGGTCACCAGCAGCTTCTCTCCAGCAAGCTCCGTCATCACGCTTTGCGCGGCCCGCGTCGGGGCATCTCGATGTACCAGCTGCCCGCAGCCCGGGCAGTGAAGCTCGGCCGCGTGCGCCCACAGGTGCTTCGTGTAGTCCGCAATCTCGGTCATGGTGCCGACGGTCGAGCGGCTGGTCCGCACCGGCGCTTGGCGATCGACCGCAATGCCAACCGGCACAGGGTCCAGCTCGTCGACAGGAGGCCTCGAAAGCCGCTCCAGGAACTGACGCGCGTAGGCACTGAAGCTCTCGACGTAACGGCGCTGTCCCTCGGCGTAGAGGGTTCGAAACGCCAGCGAAGACTTGCCGGCGCCCGACGGGCCCACGATCGCGAGGTATGTACCCGGCGCGATATCGAGGTCGATCGAACGAAGGTTGTGCGTACGCGCGCCGCGTAACTTGGTGGGCTGCATGGGCGAGACGGGTATTTCTAGGATGGCAGCCGGCGATGTCCAGCCCGGAAAACCGCGTCACGCACAGTGGGCGTTTATCGGCGTCCCCAGCGCCTGCGCAGCACCCAGGTGGCACCCAACAGCAGCACGGTGAGCAGGATGAACCAGGGCTTGGACAGGGGTTGCTTCGACACCAAGCCGGCCGCCCGTCGCGTCGTCGACGCCAGCTCAGACAGTGCGGGGACGTCATCGACGCCAAGGAACAGGCGGCCCCCCGTTTGCTCGGCGATCCCGCGAAGTTGCTCCGGCATCGCTTCGAGGTTCGCCAGCTCGTCTCCGCTCTCTTCGACGATGAAGACCTCGCGGGCAACCTCCTCGCCCCCGACGGAGGCGATGACCTCATACGCTCCAGCTTCGCTCGGGGCACGGAGAGTGGTCTGCAGTTGTCCATCTTGGTCGGCGTCAGCGACCCCGACCGCTTTGTCGTCTACGCCCGGCTGAAAATGGAGCTCGACGCGCGCCTGCTTCATAGGTCGATAGCTCTCGTCTCGAAGCCGCCCCGAAACGACGAGCTCGCCGCCAACGCCGTAGCGCTCTCTGTCGGTCGAGATCCTCGCAGGCTCCAACAGCGGGTCCCGAGTGAGCCAGCGAATCATCCTGTCCCAGAACAGCTCGTACTCGTCTGAGCCCACCGTGCTGTCGTCCGCGGCAAATCGCCATCGCCAGGACGCATCGGTCGTCATGGCAGCAACTCGCCCTCTACCTGCCTCGCCAACGACCAGAATCGGTAGCCGGGCGCCGCTGCGGAGGCGGGCCCGCGGGTGGTGCAGCAGGACCTGCGCTTCCTCTTTGACGGCGCTGACCATGTTGGCGCCGTGAAGCGCTGGAAGCGCCTTCCAGGTCTGCCTCGTCAGGACGGGATCAGGGCCAAGCGCAACGATCGGATGCTGCGCGAGGCGTTTGGTTACGTCGGCGCGATAGCTGCCCCTCAGCACCCCCGGTGCTCCAAGCTTCACCGGCAACACTTCTTCGATTGCCGTGCCCGCGTAGCGGCCCTCGGCGAACGACCGATCCCCTCCGATCATCAGGAAGGAGCCACCGCGCTGTACATAGTCTCGGATGCGCGGCAGGTAGGTGTGCATCTCGTATGGCGCATAGTCGAAGTTCTGGAAGATGACGACGTCGAAGCTTCCGAGGTGCTCGCGAAAGAGCTCGTCGGTCGGAAAGGGGATCAAGGCCAGCTCGTTGGTCGGCGCAGCGGTCAGGTCGGCCGCGGCGCGAAGGATGAAGAAAGAAACCAGGTCGACGGAGCCGTCGCGTTTGAGAAAGTCTCGGAGGAATCGAACGTCCCAGCTAGGCCGTCCTGCCACGAGCAGCGCGCGCAGCCTTTCGCGGCCGACTCGCAAGAGTGCCGCCCGATCGTTGTTCTGAGGCACCTCGTCGTTCGAAGCCGCAGGAATCAGCAGCCGGTACAGAGCGCGCCCGGTGCGACGCGGTGTGACCTCGAATGCCACGGTGCCCCGGCCAGTCTCGTCGAGCACGGCGACGGTCTCCTGCTCCAGGCGGCTCTCGTGCCACAGCTGCACACGAAGCTCGCTGTTCAGCAGCTCGCCCACCGCGCGAACATCCGCTCGAATCACTGCAGGGACGCCCACGTATGCGGTCGCATCGGCATGCAGCAAAACGATGGCCTGGTCGTCGAGCAGGTCGTCTCCGCCCACGACGACCGCGTGAATCGCCGGCGCGTCGGAGCCAAGTGCCAGTGTCTCGGGCCGGAAGCTCGCGTCGGCTCCGTCGGTGATCAGGACGAGCGAGCCCAAGTCCTGGTCCGAGCGCTTGCCTAGAACGTAGTCGAGCGCCTCGCGAATGTTGGTCTCATCATCCGTTGGCTCGTAGCCTTCCCCAAGCCCGTCCCAAATCGCGCCACGTGTGCTGGACCCGAAGAGGTAGACCACTGGGTTGACCCGGTCGTCCTTTTGCCATTCGTCGATCAGCGAACGAACCGCGTCATCCCGAGGGCCCTTCGCGCCCGAGAGTGTCATGCTGCGTGAGTTGTCGAGAAGGATTCCGGTGCCTCCGGCCACCTCTTCGAAGGTCTCGCGCACCAGAGTGACCTGAAGCGCGAGAAGGTAGACCGCCAAGATGCCGAGCACGCCTAGCGCGGCCAGCGTGAACCGCCGCCGCCGATCGCTTTCGCCCCGAATCGAACGAAGCTCGACGAGCCAGAGGGCCAACAACGCGAGCCCGAGCACCCACGCGGTCGTGGCCCCCCCCCAGATTCCGAGTTGCCACTGCCAATCCGACACGTGCAAACCTCAGTGGCCCGAGCCTCGTCGCCGCATGATGAAGGGCGCGTGCACTTGGTCGTCTTTGTAGTCGGTGCAGAGCGCATAGAGCACCAGGTTCACGCTGAGACGGATTGCCTGTTCGCGCTGCCCCTCACCCCCCGGCACAACCGCCTGACTCCATGCGCCGAGCTTGTCGCGCTGAAGGGCGCCTCCCAGGTCGTGGCGCGAGTACACGATGGCGATGCGATCACCGTAGGTGATGCCTTCGAGAAACGCAGGGCCCTGCACGCGGCCGATCGGCCTCCGTAGAAGATAGAACGAGCGATAGATGGTGTGGTCGGTCGAGATGGGCTTCAACGGAAGCGCCGGGAATGCGCGCAGGAGCTCTCGGCGAATCGCACGGTCGAAACCTTCGCTACCGGCCGTGGCGTCATCGATCAGGATGAAGCCGCCGCGATGAACGTACTTGCGCAAGCCCTCGATGGCCGCCTCGCTCAAAGGGGCGAACTCCTCGCCGCCTCGCCAATACACGAAGGGACTTCGGAAGAGTGAGGCCTTGTCGAGTGTGGCGCGCCCGGGCTCGAGAATTGGCTCGACGCTCGAGCGCTTGCGCACCTCCCAAGCCAATCGCTCGGTCACCCCTCGGGCAGCGCCAATGCCCTTGCCGACGTCGAGAGAGACGATCTCGACCGCGGTTGCATCGCCGAACGCGGCTGCGCGGTGCGCAAGGGATACCACCGACACCAGAGGCACTGAAAGGCAGACCAGTACTACCAACAGGCGACTCCACCGCACCCCGAACACGCCCAGCATGGGAGAAGGAGTACCAATCGTACGACAAAGCGCAAGCCGGGTTGACGCAGGCGGTGTTCACGACGAGAGTTGCGCCGTGTCGAAGGGCCCACTTCGCGCGTGCGCCGCGATCGCATTGCTCGCATTCGTATCCGGTTGCCAAGGCAAGGGCGAAGCGACCGAGCCGCTGCCACTCGATCGAGCATCGAACGACGCAAGCCCGCCCCTGCTTTCGCGAACACGCCCCTTGATGAGCACCGTGTTCCGCATTCAGGTCGACGCGCCTCCGGACAACGCAGAGAATGTCATCCGTCAAGCCTTCGAAGAAATAGAGCGCTTGGAGACGGTGCTGTCCGAATGGCGAGAGGAGAGCGACATCTCGAAGGTGAACAGCCTTGCTGGCAGGAAGTCCGTCAAGGTTGGCGACGACACATTGCGTGTCATCGATGCGGGTGTGGATGTGTCGATGTGGTCGAGGGGCGCGTTTGATCTTTCATGGGCCGCGTTGTGGGGGCTGTATGACTTTCGCCCCGATTCGATCAGGATCCCGACGCCCGAGGAAATCAAGCCGCGACTCGCTTTGATCGACTACAAGAGCATCCGCGTCAGCAAGAAGCACGAGACCGTGTTCTTGAAGAAGCGCGGGATGGCCATCGGAACCGGCGGCATCGCCAAGGGCTACGCCCTCGACCAGGCGGGCGCGATTCTGCGAGGAGGAGGCATCGAGAGCTACATGATCTTCGGCGGTGGCCAGGTACAGGTTCACGGCCAACGAGATGGGCGACCTTGGCGCGTCGGCATCCAGCATCCCCGAAACCCGAGCAGTTATTTCGCCGCGCTGGAATCGACGGGAGCCTCGTTTTCGACTTCAGGCGACTACGAGCACGCGGTATTCGACGGATCGGGTCAGCGCTGGCACCACATCATCGACACCAAGACCGGGCGCCCAGCAGACAAGTCTCTCTCGGTGACGATCATGACGTCAGAGGGCATCTATGCCGACGCGTTGAGCACAGCGGCATTCGTATTGGGGCCCGAGAAGGCTCTCAAGATGCTGAGCCGCATCGCGTACCCCGCCGAAGCGGTGATCGTAGGCTCCGACTGCAAGGTCTACATGACGCGAAAGGCGAAGCAGAGCATACGGATGAACGTCGAGCTCGTGGACGGGCGGCTGCCGAACTGCAAGCCATAGCTGATGTGCTATCCGCGCTGCTCGGTTTGATGGGGTCATCCCCGCGCCGGATTCGGTCCCAAGCGGCGACGATGGTCGGGAGCTTCGCGAGCAAGCGGATCATGCTGAGCCGCAGGAACTCGGGGTCCGATCAGGGCATCCATCGGCTCGCCGCTCTCGGGCAATGTCTTCAGAAGGTCGATGATGCGGAACTTCAGCCCCCGTTCGGCGATCATCTGGTTGCGGAACTCCTCGAGCTCCGGCGCGCTCGGCAACCGTCCAAGAACCAGCAAATAGGCGACTTCTTCATAGGTGCAGCGCTCAGCGAGCACCTCGATCGGGTAGCCCCGGTATTGGAGCTTCCCGATGGAGCCGTCGATCAAACAGATGCTGCTGCGTGCCGCCGGAATGCCGGCCAGGCCTGGAATGTATTCGGGCACTTGCGCCATCGTCTCCACTTTCGGACCCAAAGGTCGGCCGGCAACCTAGCTGTTCACCCAACGGGCGCAAGCCAATCCGAAATGCCTTGCAAAAGAGGGCCTTGGCGAGCCGAGGACCACATCGGCAGCCTCTTCGAGGACCTCGGCCCGGAGGCGCGCCTCGGGGGACGTCGGGGTTTCGCGAATGACGATGTGCAAGTCCGGCGTCGCGTCCCCGGATGAGGCAATGCCCGCGGCGCCCGCCTCGAGGAGCGCGTCTATGAAGCGATCACTTGCGACCCCATCTCCAGTGTCGACAACCGAAACGAGCTGCCCTCCGATGGTGACGATCGACGGCTTTTTCGTGCTGGACTCGCTGGAGTCATCGACGATCGGAAGCGACCGCTTCAACCGCGCTCGACCTCCAGGCCAGCGGCTTCCCAATGAAGAAACCCTCCGGCCAGGAAGCCTACTTGGACGCCATCGGCCTGAAGCTTCTCGCCCCATTCCTTGGCCTCTTCGCTACGCCCGTAGAGGACACGAATGCGACCATCAAACGGCTGGAGCTCTTCGACGCGGGTCGCGAGATCGTTCGCGGGGATGTGGGTTGCCGAGGGAATTCGATAGCGCCCGTAGGATGCCGAATCACGGATGTCGACCGGCAGCGCCTTGCCCTGCGTCAGCCAGACCGCGAGCTCCTCAGGGCGAACCTCGGCTGCGGAGCGCGGCATGACGGGTTCGAGCAGTCGGAGCAGGCCCGGCTTATCGAGCACACCGACGTGCTGCTGAACCACCCTGCCCTCCGCAATCACGAGCAGCATCGGAATCGATTGCGCCCGAAACGTCTGCGCAACCATCGGGTTGCTGTCGACATCCACTTTGACGGCTTTGATCTTGCCTGCCAGCTCTGCGGCTACCTGAGCAACGATCGGTGACAACTGCTTACACGGTTGGCACCAATCCGCGTAGAGGTCCACGAGGACCGGGAGCTCCGACCGAAGAACTTCGGCTTCAAAGGTTGCGTCTGTGACCGACTGGACTGCCATTTCAGTATCCTCTGTCTTCCATCTTGGATTCTGTCACGATCGCCACGCTTCCGCTCGTTCCGAGCCGGTTGGCGCCCGCCGCGATCATTCTCTCCGCGGTCGCGGCGTCGTGAATTCCGCCGGATGCCTTCACACCGAGGTCGGATCCCACCTCCGCACGGAGCAAACGCACGTCGTCCTCGGTTGCTCCACCGCCGCCAAATCCGGTCGAGGTCTTCACGAACGCGGCGCCTGCGGCGCAGGTCCATTGGGCGCCGCGCCGCTTCTCGTCGACTGAAAGCAGGCAGGTTTCCAGGATCACCTTGACGAGCCCGCCGCCCGCGGCGTCGACCACCCTGCGGATGTCATCGATGAAGACGCCCCGCAGGCCTTCTTTGAGCGCCCCGATCAGGCACACCATGTCGATTTCGGAGGCGCCGTCTAGCACCGCTCGGGAGGCCTCCGCGGCCTTGGCGGCCGGGTTGCTGGCGCCGAGCGGAAAGCCCACGGTGGCCGCGATGGGGAGCTGGCGGTCTGCCAACAGTGAGGTACATAGCGCCACGTGAGCCGAGTTGACACAGACGGTTGCGAAGCTGTGCCGAACAGCCTCCTCGCACAGCCGTGCGAAATCCGACCGAACCGCGTCGGGTCGCAGGCAGGTGTGATCGATCAGCGCAGCCAGGTCCGAACGCATCGGAATCCCTCTCCTAGCAACGATCCGCGAGGGCAAGCAACCGCACACACTCATGAGCCTGGGGAGCTTCTCGACTGATGGACGTTACTTGCGAGCGCTGCGACACCGAATACGAGTTCGATGAGACGCTGCTTTCCGGACGCGGAACCAGCGTGAAATGCACCAACTGCGGCCACGTATTCAAGGTCTATCCGAAGGCCCAGGCAGAGGAGGACCGTGCGACCAGCACCTGGCGCCTCAAGTTGGAGGACGGCGCAATCGACACGATCGATTCGCTCCGGGAGTTGCAACGGCGCATCGGCTCCGGGGATCTGACGCCCGACAACGAGATTGCGCGGGGCGATGAGGAGTGGAAGACGCTCGGCTCGATTCCGGAGCTCGAGACTTTCTTCCAAGCGGCGGGCATCCAGACCCCCGCCGGGAGAGTCGTGGCACCGATCCCGCCGTCCCCGGTCCCCCCCGCCCCAACATCGAAAGATTCGAGCCTACCGCCCGGAAGGCGCCCAAGGCAGCCGACGCTTCTCGGAGTGACGCCAATCGAGAAAGAGACAGGGGCAGTGACAGAGACAGGGGCAGAGACAGGGGCAGCGCCAGGGGCAGTGAGAGGGGCAGAGACAGGGGCAGAGACAGGGGCAGTGACAGAGGCAGTCACGGAGGCCGTGAGCGAGTCCGTGTCCGAGGCCGTGAGCGAGGCCGCGACCGAGTCCGAGGCCGTGAGCGAGTCCGTGTCCGGGTCCGCGACCGGGTCCGTGACCGAGTCGGTGAGCGTGTCCGTGAGCAATCCCGCGACCGCCTACA
>Ga0209567_10000241_pt1 | contig 29369 bp, 27 predicted proteins | sample COG_12_FD_184756 | JGI IMG/M metagenome (GOLD analysis project Ga0209567, IMG submission 184756) | Pelagic marine sediment microbial communities from the LTER site Helgoland, North Sea, for post-phytoplankton bloom and carbon turnover... | ecosystem: Environmental > Aquatic > Marine > Neritic... | reverse complement strand
TGCACAGCAAAGATATATGATGATAATTCCTGAAATTGATATGCCCGGACATACTAATGCGGCCTCAGTCTCTTATCCCATTCTAAATGGAAATGGAAAAACACCCAAATTGTATGAGGGAACTGCAGTGGGTTTTAGCACTTTTGATACCAGAAAGGATACGGTTTATTCCTTTATAGATGACGTGGTACGGGAGATTTCTGAGATAACACCTGGTCCGTATTTCCATATTGGCGGGGATGAAAGCCATGTGACCAAAAAGAACGACTATATCTTCTTTGTCAATAAAGTAGAAAAGATTGTACAAAAGTATGGTAAGCAAATGATAGGCTGGGATGAAGTCGCGCAGGCAGATGTTGATAGTTCGTCAATTGCACAGTTCTGGGACAGCGAGAAAAATGCCATAGAAGCTTCTCGTAAAGGAATGAGGGTAATTATTTCACCTGCAAAAAAAGCATATTTAGATATGCAATATGATACCCTTTCCAAGCATGGACTTCATTGGGCAGCATATATTCCTGTTGATACGGCATATGTATGGTCTCCAGAGAGTTACGCAGGAATTCCAAAAGAAAACATTTTAGGTGTTGAGGCTCCACTTTGGTCCGAAACCATAAGCAATATTGATGAATTGGAATATCTGGCCTTTCCAAGGGTTATTGGGTATTCTGAATTGAGCTGGAGTACGGAAGAAAACCGAAATTGGGAAAACTTCAAGGTACGCCTGGCCAACCAGGCACCATATATGGACCGAATGGATGTAAAATTTTACCCATCCAAATTAATTGATTGGAAGGAAAGTAGATTTACCTATAAATCCATTCAAAAAGATTAGTTTTTACAGTAAACTATTCTTCCTTATCTGTCTTATCTGCATCTTTAGAAGTTGCAGTAAAATCTGTAATTCCATGATCATGTAAAATATTATACCATTGAATAACTTTTTTGATATCACTTACATAGACCTTGTCTTCATCGTAATTAGGCAAAACTTCAAAAAAATATTCCTCAAGGCTTAATTTATCATCTTTATGCCTAACGGAGGTTTTACCTCCTTTTTCCTTGATTTGAATTTTTTGAAATACGGCTCTTAGCGGAAGTTCTTCCTCTAAAGTATAAATAGCAATTTCAGATAGCATGCTCACATTACTGCTCATACCCACAGTAACTTTTTTATTATCCATTAGGGACTGTGCGACAAGCCCTGTTCTGGTTTGGGTAAGCAATCTATAAAGTCCCGGCCTCCCGCCAATTGAAAGTATTTTATCTAAACTCATAAATATTTTTAAAACAATAAATATTACTCTTTATGAAATTAATCTGTTGGTTTAACGTGCTTTTTTCAGGTCAGGAAAACGCATTTTATATTCTACATCAATTTTACCTTTCGAGATATTAGTAAGCTTGCCTTTCAGTAACCTTTTTTTAAGGCTGGAGAGTTTATCCGTAAAGAGTATTCCCTCAATATGGTCGTATTCATGTTGTATAACTCTGGCCAAAAGACCATCAAAAGTCTCTATACGAGGATTAAAATTCTCATCTAAATAGCTTATTTCAATGGTATCCAAGCGGGTAACATCCTCACGGATATCAGGAATGCTAAGGCAACCTTCATTAAAAGCCCAATTAGTACCGGATTCCTCCTCAATTTTGGGATTAATAAATACTCTTTTAAAATTTCTAAGAGCCTCCTGTTCTTCCGGAGTTAATTCATCATCATCGGCAAAAGGTCCTGTATCTACCATAAATAATCGAATTGGCAGCCCAATTTGTGGAGCAGCCAATCCTACGCCTTTTGCATTATACATGGTTTCCCACATATTGGCAATTAATTCCTTTAATTGGGGGTAGTCTTTGTTTATAGTTTTCCCTATTTTTCTTAAAATAGGATCTCCGTATGCTAAAATAGATAGAGTCATTTTACTATATTCTGTTTAAATATGACTGTAAAATTAGGGTTGCGCTTATTTCGTCTATCAATTCCTTATTCTGACGTTGCTTTTTTTTAAGCCCTGCTTCGAGCATGCTTTGAAAAGCAACTTTTGATGTAAATCGCTCATCCTGCCGATCAATAGGAATTAATGGAAAAGAATTCTTTAGTTTTTTTAAAAATAGCTGAATTGATGCTTCTGATTCAGATGGTGTATTGTCCCACTGCTTAGGCTCACCTACAACTATCCTTGCAATATTTTCTTTGGCCGTATAATCTTTCAGATACTCTAAAAGTTCTTTGGTATTAACGGTAGCTAAACCAGAGGCAATAAGCTGTAATTCGTCCGTAACTGCTATTCCTGTTCGTTGTTTACCAAAATCTAGTGCAATAATTCTCGCCAAATCAATTTTTTTTGCAAAAATAAGGGATAAATTGTTACGCATATAAAAATTAAAGATTTATTAATAGTTACCGCCTATCTTTGCGCAAATTATTCTGACATTATGAATATACTCCAAAATAAAATTGAGAATGCCTGGGAAAATCGAGAACTCCTCAAAGAAACTGAAACGCAAGATGCTATAAGAGAGGTAATTCAATTAATTGATGATGGAAAATTACGATGTGCAGAACCTGTAAAGGGAGATTGGCAGATAAATGAATGGGTGAAAAAGGCAGTTGTGCTTTACTTCCCAATTCAAAAAATGGAAACTCTCGAAGCAGGGATTTTTGAATATCACGATAAGATTCCGCTAAAAAGAGGCTATAAAGAAAAAGGAATTCGCGTCGTCCCTCACGCTGTAGCCAGACATGGTGCTTACATTTCAAAAGGTACAATCCTCATGCCTAGTTATGTAAATATTGGCGCCTATGTGGATGAAGGCACTATGGTTGATACCTGGGCCACCGTTGGAAGCTGTGCGCAAATTGGAAAAAATGTACATTTAAGCGGCGGTGTTGGTATAGGGGGCGTTTTAGAGCCCTTACAGGCTGCTCCTGTCATAATTGAAGATAATGCCTTTATTGGAAGCAGATGTATTGTTGTGGAAGGTATAAGAGTTGAACAGGAGGCAGTTTTAGGAGCAAATGTTGTATTGACTGCTTCCACAAAAATTATTGATGTAACCGGTGTCACTCCTGTAGAGCGAAAAGGTTTGGTGCCTGCAAGATCTGTAGTAATCCCCGGTAGCTATACGAAGAAATTTCCTTCGGGAGAATTTCAGGTTCCCTGTGCTTTAATTATTGGTGTTCGTAAAGCCAGTACAAACAAAAAAACTTCCTTAAATGAAGCCCTCAGGGAATATAACGTAGCAGTTTAATTTTTTCTAAAATCCTGTTTAGGATAATATTTTCTCTAATTTAAAGTTATAACTTTGTTAATTGTTAAGGAATAATACCTACATATCATTTTTCAAATGAAGAGTTCCAAGGAGAAAATATCAGCTTTAATTATTACATATAATGAAATTGGCTATATAGAAAAGTGCATCCAATCTATAGATTTTGCAGATGAAATAATAGTTGTTGATTCTTTTAGTACAGATGGAACATATGAATATTTAGCCAATCTGGATAATGTAAAGGTAATTCAACATCCTTTTGATAACTTTACCCTACAAAAATCATTTGCCTTAAAGCAGGCTTCAAATGATTGGGTTCTCTTTATAGATGCAGATGAGGTTGTTTCCGAAAATCTTAAATATGAGATTTTAGAAACACTTAATTCCAACCCTGAACACTCGGCATACTGGTTTTATAGGAAGTTTATGTTCCAGAATAAATCCTTACTATTTAGCGGATGGCAAACGGATAAGAACTATCGCCTGTTTAGAAAGGATAAAGTTAAATTTTCTGAAGAAAAATTGGTACATGAGACCTTGGATGTTGACGGGTCTTCGGGAATCTTAAATGAAAAACTCATTCATTATTGCTACAAAAATTACGAGGAGTATATGGAGAAAATGATAAGCTATGGTCGATTAAAGGCTAAAGAGTCATTTTTCAAAGAGAATAAATTCAATTATGCCTACATGGTCCTTAAACCATGTTGGAAATTTATACATCGTTATTTCCTTCGGTTGGGGATACTTGATGGCAAAAAAGGCATTATTATCTGCTATCTTGATGCACTTGGAGTTCTAGAGCGTTATCGAGAATTAAAGAGATTGGAGAATAAGAATGACCTTGCTTATTATTTGGTTATGCCAGAATAAGTCCAGATACGCCTATTTTATCTTACTTCATTACTTATTAGTGGAAATGGATAATTGTGACCAGGCAAATATGATTGTTTTTGCCAAATTGAGGTATTATTTCTACTTATTTTAGCACAAATCTACTCTGGAAATCATTTAATTTTATAACATCATATTCGCGTTTTAATTACTTAGCAGATATCTTTGTTTTATTGAACCTATTGGTATTAAGGTGTATGTTAATCCGGCATTAATTTGGAAAGCATGTTGTATATGATAAGCAAAAAACTACATTTGTAATCATAGTGAAAATAAATAATTTTAAATGAGTGCGGTAAGTGTAATAGTCAGTACTTACAACCAACCTAAACTGTTGGAAAAGGTTCTTTGGGGATTCACTTGCCAGACTTACAAGGATTTCGAACTGATTATTGCCGACCATGGATCAGGGACCCAAACTAAAGAATTGATTAATAAAATAAAGACCAGGGTATCCTTCACGATAAGTCATATCTCGCAAGAGGATGATAGCATTCAGCGAAGCAATATATTAAATAAAGCCATTTTATCATCCAATGCGGACTACATAATTATGACCGAAGGTGACTGTATTCCCAGAGAGGATTTTGTGCAGGTTCACTATATAAATAAGGAACGTGCAACATTTATTTCGGGAGTCCGTTATTTATTGCCTTTGAATATATCTAAGACTTTAACCCTAAAGGACATAGAAGAACAAAATTGCTTCAAAATCAAATGGCTTGAGGAGAAAGGAATAAAAAAATCATTCAAAAATGCAAGGCTTAATTCAAGAGGGTTTATTTCAAAGGCTCTTAATACTTTACCTCCAAAAAAGTACAGTTGGAACCGTCACAATTCTTCGGGATGGAAAAAAGATATTCTTAAAATTAATGGTTTTGACGAAAGTATAGGATATAACGGTAAAGACAGGATACTTGGAGAAAGTTTACAAAATAATGGGATTAAGTTTAAGCAACTTCGTTATAGTTCCGTCTGTTTACAATTAGACCCTAAAAGCGGGTCTGAAACACCTGAAGTTATAAGGAAGAATACAGTAAACATGAAGTTTCTTGTTGTTCAGCAAAAAATGATAGGGGATGTATTGGCAAGCACCCTTATTTGCCGTACTTTAAAACATTTATTCCCTGAATGTACCGTGCATTATGTCGCAAATGAAAACACCTTAGCGGTATTGAATAACAATCCATACATAGACCATATCATTGTTTTTAAACAAGAATTTAGTGAAAATAAAAAGGCCCTATATTCATTTTTAAAATCAATCCGAACGGAATCTTACGACGTAGTTATAGATGCTTATGGGAAATTGGAAAGTAATCTTATTTCAATTTTTGCCCGAGCTAAACGTAAAATAGCGCACTACAGGTGGTATACTTCCTGGATATACTCCGATACGGTAATAGAAAGCCACATAGCTGATGGCAAGAATTCACTTGCTAATAAAATCAGATTGCAATTACTTAATCCTATCGCATCTGAATTTGATGATTATTCTATCTCTCCCAAATTATATCTTAGCCAGGAAGAAGTTGTTCTGGCCAAACATAAAATTGGGGAATTCAAAAGAAATTCTGAACAGAAACTGATAATGATTAGTATTTTGGGGAGTAGTGCCTTAAAAACTTACCCCTCTGAATATATGTCCAAAGTTGTTGACATAATTTGTTCAAACACCGACGGCATGGTACTTTTTAATTATTTACCAAATCAAAAAGATGAAGCAAGGGCCATTTATGACCGGTGTAGCGAAGTCTCTAAATCATTAATAAATTTTGACTATTACGCAAATTCTTTAAGGGAGTTTATTATGATAGTTTCACAGTGTGATGCACTAATTGGGAATGAAGGAGGGGCAGCTAATATGGCCAAAGCCTTAGGGGTACCCACATTTTGTCTCTTTAGCCCATTTATTGTTAAGGAGGCGTGGCATGATAGCTCTTCTGAATCGAATATTGCTATCCATTTAAATGACTATCACCCGGAATTATTTGTAAATATGAACAAAAAGAAAATTAAAAAAGTAATACGATCTCTCTACGCTTATTTTAAACCTATCCTTTTTGAGGAACAATTACATCTTTTTCTAAATAAGTATTGCAATAGTGCTTTAATAGATAATTCGTTAAATGAGAAGTACTAAGTTAGATTTGGCCATAATCATAATCAATTACAATTCTTCTGAGTTTTCCAAAAAATGTATCCAAAGTGTTTTGGAAAATACAACAAACACAATTTCCTACCAAATCATTATTGTAGATAATGCCTCCAAAAATAAGGATCATGAGGCATTGAAAAACTTTATTTCTGACCTAAAAAACACCAAGGTAAGTCTTTACAGAAGCAGAATAAATACTGGTTTTGGCGGTGGTAACATGTATGGGGTCCAGTTTGCCAATGCAAACTACTACCTATTCTTAAACAACGACACTATACTCATAAAAGATCCTGTAAAAATATGTTTTGATTTTATGGAAAAAACAGAGGATGCAGCATTATGCGGGCCTCAAATTTTTAATGAGTACCAAAAAAAAGAAGTTAGTTTTGATCATTTCACTTCTATTGGAAGGGAAATTTTTGGCAAAAAAATGTTAGAAATTGTTTTTCCAAGAACCAAGCCTAACAGGCGAAAACAATATACAAAGCCATTATCAGTTGATTATGTAAATGGTAGCTTTATGTTCTTTAGGTCTAAGGATTTTGATTCCGTAGGGGGATTTGATACAAATATTTTCCTTTATTTTGAAGAGAGTGATATATGTTATAGGCTAAAGAAGAAAAATAGAAAAACATATTTTGTTCCCTCTGCTTCTTACCTTCATTATCAAGGTATGAGTATTCAAAAAACTGCATGGAATATTAGAACAAAAATTGAGCTTAAAACGTCCATGTTTTATGTTATAAGAAAGAATTACGGGTATTTGCATTATCAAATTCTAAGAGTATTTTTTATTTTGCGTTATGGTCTGGTTTCTATTGTAAAACCTAAATATTTTAAATTATTCCATCGTATATTAATTGGACTTCCCATGGGAAAATCATTAAAACATGAACAAAGCATTCTCTGACAAAATAAAATTCAACAACTTGGGAATTAGAACCCAAAGATTTCAATTTACCATGCAATGTTAAAACTCGAAGTGGATAATGCGATTGATATTTTAAATGAGGGTGGACTTATTCTTTATCCTACAGATACGGTTTGGGGTATTGGCTGTGATGCAACAAATAAGAGCGCAGTGGAGAAAATATACAAACTCAAAAAAAGGTCGGATAAAAAAACAATGATCTGCCTGGTATCTAATCAGTTTATGCTGGAAAAGTATTTAGAAAAAGTTCCTGAACCGGCCTATGATATCATGAATCTATCTGAAAGACCGGTTACTATTATTTATGATAACCCAAAAGGTATGGCTCGGAATCTTATTGCGGAGGATAACACACTCGCTATACGTGTAGCGTCTGATCATTTCTGTCAACGGTTAATTCATAAATTCAAAAGACCCATTGTTTCTACTTCTGCAAATATTGGCGGTGAACCTACACCGGGAAATTTTTCAGAAATAAGTGATTTGATTTTAAAAGGTGTGGACTATGTGGTAAATTTGGAGCGGCAAACAACGATTAAGTCACCTTCTTCTATTATTAAATTGGGTAATGATGGAACTGTAAAAATTATCCGCAAGTAGAACAACAAAAAATTCTAGCTTTATTATTCCGGATTTCTACCCACCTTGGCGACTCAATTCAGAAGTGATCTAAATTATGACGCTGACAAATTACAAAAAAAGCTTACAAGCCTCCATTTTCCCAATTATTGCCGCCTCTGCGAAGGAACTTTCAATTGACAATTATGTGATAGGCGGATATGTTAGGGATCTTTTATTGGAAAGAGGTAAATCTAAGGATATTGATATTGTTGCCGTTGGCAGCGGAATTCAGCTCGCTAAAAAGGTAGCTTCAAAACTTAAGGGTAAGCCCAAAGTTTCTGTCTTCAAAAATTTTGGGACGGCTATGATAAAACATCATAATTGGGAAATAGAATTTGTGGGTGCCAGGACAGAAAGTTATACAAAAGATAGCAGAAAGCCTATTGTTGAGGATGGAACGCTTTTAGATGACCAGAAAAGACGTGACTTTACTATAAATACTATGGCTATATCACTTAATGAATCAGATTTTGGCCAACTACTAGATCCGTTTGATGGGGTTAAAGACCTGAAAAATAAATTAATTCGAACCCCTTTAGATCCTTCCGTAACCTACTCTGATGATCCTTTAAGAATGATGAGAGCTATTCGTTTTGCTACTCAACTTGGTTTTAACATCGAATTAAAATCCCTTCAGGCTATAATAGAAAATAAGGAACGAATAAAAATAATATCTCAGGAACGAGTTGTTGATGAATTAAACAAAATTCTAGCATGTGATCAGCCATCCATTGGTCTCAAACTTTTATATAATACCGAATTATTACCCTTTTTGCTTCCCGAATTAACTGCTTTAGAAGGTATAGAAGAAATTGAGGGACAACGCCACAAAGACAATTTTTGGCATACTCTTGAAGTTGTTGATAATATTGCTAAGACCTCGGATAATTTATGGTTACGGTGGGCCGCGCTATTACACGATATAGGTAAGGCCCCCACTAAAAGGTTTGATAATAAGATTGGTTGGACCTTTCATGCACATGAATTTGTCGGTTCTAAAATGGTCTTTAAATTATTTAAAAGATTGCATATGCCATTAAACGACAAAATGAAATTTGTGCAGAAAATGGTACGAATGAGTTCAAGACCCATAATTCTTTCACAGGATAATGTAACGGATGCAGCAGTAAGACGATTGGTATTTGATGCCGGAGAGAATGTAGACGATCTTATGGCCCTTTGTGAGGCCGACATTACTACAAAAAATTCTTATAAACAGAAAAAGTATAAAAACAATTTTAAGATTGTAAGACAAAAAATCATCGAAGTAGAAGAACGTGATCATTTAAGAAATTTTCAACCACCAATAAGTGGTGAGGAAATTATGAAAACTTTTAATCTTAAGCCCTCTAAAGAAATTGGCATCATCAAAGATGCAATAAAAGAGGCCATTCTGGAAGGTGAGATTCTCAATGAACATGAGGCGGCTTATGAATTTATGATCAAAAAAGGTACAGAATTGGGTCTTCATGAAAAGTGACCAGGACAAATATTTGGAAAAATTGTTTAAAGCGTAAATGAGAACTTTTGTTTTAATCAAATGAGTTTAATTATTAATATTTATTATTTCTCATAAAAGAATTCTGCAAGTACTTGAATAAAAGAATAGTAATTTTGCTCCGAATTTTAAGCTCCTATGCATAAGAATTTTAGAAAAATAGCCAAAATTTCATTGGTACTGGTTTATTTGGTAATAACAGCAGGAGCTGTGGTTCGTATGACAGGAAGCGGAATGGGTTGTCCAGATTGGCCTAAGTGTTTTGGCTATTATATTCCCCCCACAAATATTTCTCAGTTACAATGGCAACCAGAGTTTGCTTATAATGAAGGGCAGGTTATTATTCTAGAAGAATCCCTATGGGTGGCTAAAGCAGATTTCACTACAGGGAGTAATTACGATATAGTTAATTGGGAGCCGTATCAAAGACATGACTATGCTGTTTTTAATGCCTTACACACATGGATCGAATTTATAAATCGACTTTTTGGCGCCCTGGCCGGAATGGCAACACTTTTTTTAGCCCTGGCATCAATTTCATTTTGGCGAAAGGATAAAAAAATTACTTTGATTTCCTGGCTTATTGTATTTGGAATGGGCTTTCAGGCATGGTTGGGTGCAACAGTTGTATATTCCGTTCTTGAACCTGTAAAAATAACTATGCATATGGTTATGGCCCTTTTCATAGTGGCATTACTGGTCTATCTCATTTATAAAACAGATTCCATTTCTCAAAATAGGAAATATGATAAAAAAGTAACATTAACCATATGGATCGCATTAGGTCTTACCCTAATACAAATTATTTTAGGAACACAAGTAAGACAGTTCGTTGACCATCAAATAGATTTATTTGGGGAAAACGCCAAAGATATTTGGCTCGTTAATCCCTCAATACAATTTTATATCCATCGCTCTTTTTCAATTTTGGTGGTATTTATTAATCTTTATTTAGCATATTCTATATCTCAAAAGAGCCTGGGGTTTTCAAAAATCAAATGGGTTTTAGGTCTTCTTTTAATTGAAGTAATTACCGGGATTGTCATGTATTATTTCGATTTCCCGTTTGCAAGTCAACCACTACATTTAATATTGGCAGCTATTCTGTTTGGGATACAATTCTATTTAGTTTTGGAAGCCACAAAAGGAATAATTAGTCAGAAAACTTTGTAACTTTGCCATTACTCATAAATTAGAGTTAATGATTTATAAAATCAGGATAATCCTGGATACTCAGGACGACATCTTTAGGGATATAGAAATAGAACATCATGCTACCCTGGAAGACTTTCACAATACCATTACTCAGACCTTTGGCTTTATAGGTAATGAGATGGCCTCTTTTTACACTTGTGATGAACTGTGGAACCAGGATGAAGAAATTCCTCTTTTTGACACTAGTGAAAATGGTTCCAATGTTCGCTTAATGAACGAGATTTCATTAGAAGATATTCTGACCGAAGAAAAACCTAAACTCATTTATGTATATGATTTTTTAAGTATGTGGACATTTTTTATTGAATTGGCAGATGTCGTAGAAAAAGAAGATGGCAGACCCTATCCTAATGTTTTATTTAGTTTTGGTGAATTGCCAGACTCTCCGCCGGAAAAGAAATTCGAATCGGATCCATCTTTTGATTTTGATGAACCGCTGGAAAACTATGATGACATGGATTTTGATGAAAATTGGAATTAAGATACTTGGACTAAAATCAAAAAAAGCAGCTGTCTATTACATCGCTGACTAAACTGCCCCCGCAAAAAACATTGAACAAACTAAAAGACTAATCCCCAATAATTACTATGATCAATCTCTATGCCACCCAACTTGAAGGCGTATCACTCCATCGTATAGGAAATAAAAGTAAGGCAGAACCTGTGTTTCTCTCAAAAGAACCTTTAATTACGGATGATGAAACTAATGGTTTATTAAAGGAATACTTCTTAAAACCCTTTCGAGAAAAAGAGGAAATTTATTATCGCCTTACACATGAGATTGATTTGGAATTTAATGAAGTGTACAAGCTTGTTTCCGAAATTTTTGAAAAGCCGGAGCTGTCTCATGAGATATCACTAAATCTGACTAAACATTTGTATGATCAATCCAATCATCCTCATATAAAAAGTGGTGAAATATATATTACGCATCTTACCGATATACTTCTCGATAATGAGAAAACCGATGCGATCGGGATCTTTAAAAGCGAAATAAAACAGGATTTTTTACAGTTCTCAGAAAATGGAACCAATCTGGATTTAATTGTTCAACAAGGAATTAATATCAATAAACTGGATAAAGGCTGCCTGATTTTTAACGTAAATAAGTCTGATGGATACAAGGTATTGTCTATTGACAACAATAGGTATGATACTAAATATTGGTTAGAAAGTTTTCTTGGAGTGGATGCCCTGGCAGATGATAATTTTTACACCAAAAACTATCTGAAATTTTGTCAAAACTTTGCAAAAGAAGTAGTACTACCTGCAGAAGACAAAAAACAGGAAGTAATGTTCATGAACAGGGCTGTAAATCATTTTGCAAAAAATGATGCTTTTGAAGAAAATAATTTCCTAAATGAGGTAATGGAGAATCCGGATTTGATCCCTGAATTTAGGCACTACAAAACAGAAAAGGGACCAAAATACAGTATAGAAGATGTTTCCAGTTTTGATATTGCGAATAAGGCCGTGTCCGATACTCGTAAAAAATTAAAAAATATCATTCAGCTGGACACTAATATTCAAATAAAAATGGATTTTATTAATCCTGAATCAGCCGAAAAGTTTGTTGAAAAAGGATGGGATGAGGAACGGCAGATGTATTATTACCTAGTATACTTTAATAAGGAACAAAAATCATAATGTTCATGTTTATGGAATTTTGATTTTCTTCTCAATAATTTGCTTCATACTTACATCCTGGTAATTGCGCTTTACAAAATCGAGGGCTAGGTCCAATAATTGTCCCATGGTCTTGCATTTCTTAAAGTTTACATCTAATGTAAGTTCATAAATCTGCTTGCTTAGCGCTTCAATGTTTTCAGGCAGTGATATGTCATCTGCTTTACAAATATTTACTAATCGGTTAATTCTATCTCCGGAACTGATAATCCTCTTGGCAACAATAGAGCGCTCCTCAATTTTATATTGATCAACAGAGTCTCGTTGCAGTTTGTTCTGAACCATTTGAACCATTATGTAATTCTCCTTAAAGAATTGTGGGCGGTAAACTTTAAGTTTACCTTCAAAACTCTGTTGGTCAAAATCAATAGCCCTTATTTTATATACTACATGATCAAAATCATGCATGGGAACAATTACATAATTATAAGATCGCATATCCCCTAAAAGCCTGATCATACACCGCTCATTAAATTTCACAAACTCCTTTGCAAGCTGAGCTTTTTCAGATTCTGTACAATTAGGTAACATGTCTTTAATAAATACATCCCCGGGAATACCCGCAATATGCTCCTCTATCAAGGTATCCCTATGTACCAGAAAATTTAAGTTATAAGGCGATAACATATGCTCTAATTCCAAGCCGTAAATTCGGGATGCATCCGTTTTTTTAATATAGAAGTACAAAAAGTTATCATTGAGAATATTCCTGACTTTGATGCGAAAGGGCTTGGAATTACCAAAAGTGCAGTAATCCACGGCATCAATATTTAAATATTGAAATATTCTATCACTGCCATCAGAATGCAAAATAGAATATACCTGTTTCAGACTTTCATCAATCTCAAGTCTTTCAGAATCAGAATAATAAACTCTGACCCATAATGTATCATTACCCTCATCATCATACACCACAACCGAACCCGCGAAACGCAATAAGTCCTCATAAAAAATTGGTATTTCAATTTTCCTGTTATACTGGTCCAAATAGGCATCCAATTTTGGGCTCACAGGATAAGCGGGTTTCTTCTTCGACATTAATCGCTCTCCAGACATATGTTAAATTTTAATTTAGTTGCTTCTGTAACAAAATAACGATTTCTTCGTCAAGTATACTAGATACAACCTAAAAACTCCATCTAATTTGGAAACGATTCTAACAGTAAGCAATCTTACAAAGAAATTCGGCTATCTTACGGCAGTTCAGGATTTATCCTTTTCTATTGAAAAAGGCAACGTATATGGGATACTGGGACCCAATGGAAGTGGAAAATCAACTACTCTCGGAATTGTTTTAAATGTGGTCAATACTACAAACGGAAGTTTTTCCTGGTTTGATGGAAATACCTCAACACATGATGCATTAAAAAAGGTGGGCGCAATAATAGAGCGGCCCAACTTTTACCCTTATATGACCGCAATTCAAAATTTAAAATTGGTCTGTAAAATTAAAGAAGTTCCTGAAGAAAAAATAAAAGACAAATTGGAACTTGTAGGATTATGGGAAAGGAAGGACAGTAAATTCAGGACATACTCCCTGGGGATGAAACAACGTCTTGCCATAGCTTCTGCTTTATTGAATGATCCCGAAATTCTCATTTTAGATGAACCAACCAACGGTTTGGATCCGCAGGGTATTCATCAGATTCGGGAAATCATAAAAAATATCGCCTCAAAAGGCACGACAATTCTTTTAGCTTCACATTTATTAGATGAAGTTGAAAAAGTATGTAGTCATGTGGTCATTCTAAGAAAAGGTAAAAAACTTTATTCTGGTAGTGTTGACGGTATGCTGGCGAGTTTTGGGTTCTTTGAACTTAAAACGGATAATAACGGGGTGTTGAAAAAATTTCTGGAGGAACATCCAAATTTTGGTGAAATCAAAACAGAGAACGGCCTTATTACGGCCTTTCTAAATAAGGAGATGAATGCTAGCGAGTTGAATAATATCCTGTTTAAAAAAGGTATTGTCCTCTCGCATTTGGTCAAAAGAAGAGAAAGCCTGGAAGAACAATTTCTAACACTTACTGAAAATCAATCGATTTAAAATCTCCAAACCAAATAATAATGAAAAGGTTATTGCAGATAGAATTTATAAAACTTTGGAACAATAAGTCAAGCAGGGTACTTATCCTATCCTATTTTGTACTTCTTACTTCAATCGCATTAATAGCAGCCATAAAATTTGATATTGGTCCTGTGAAATTTCATTTGGCGGAACAGGGGATATTTAATTTCCCTTATATTTGGCATTTCAACACCTTTATAACTGCTTTTTTTAAACTCTTCTTAGCCATAGTCATAGTCTCAATGATGGCAAATGAATACAGTAATAAAACAATAAAGCAGAATCTAATTGACGGACTTTCCAAAAAGGAATTCATTCTTTCAAAATTCCTTACTGTCATTTCATTTGCGTTAATTTCGACAGTATTTGTATTTGCGGTTTCAATGATACTTGGGCTTATCTATTCAGATTATAATGAATTTTCCATCGTTTTTTCAGATACGGAATTCCTGCTGGCATTTTTTATTAAACTCGTTGGATTCTTTTCATTTTGTCTATTTCTCGGAATACTTGTAAAACGTTCCGCATTTGCACTAGGTTTTCTAATTTTATGGCAGGTTTTCGAAGGGTTTGTTCGGGGTATGATCCGATGGAAATTTTTTGATGGTGAAACTACTGATGCCATCATGGCTTTTTTTCCATTAAATTCCATGTTTAATCTGATTAAAGAACCCTTTTCAAGATTGAGTGCAGTACAAACAGTAGCCGATCAAATAGGTGAAGAACTTGCACTGGACTACCACGTTCAATTCTATGAAATACTTATAGTCATTGGTTGGACTGCCATATTTGTCTATTTATCGTATGCATTACTAAAAAAGAGGGATTTGTAGTATCTTGTGGTGTTTGGAAGAACACTATGAAAAAGATTGGGACATTATTGCTCTTTCTGATTCTTTGCCCCGTTTTTGTCTCAGGCCAGGGCGAAGCATCCAATTGGTATTTTGGAAATGAAGCGGGGTTAAGATTCAATAATGACGGCAGTGTCACAGCACTTAAAAATGGTAAACTGAATACCTATGAGGGTTGTGCGGCTATTTCTGATACTTTCGGTAATCTACTTTTCTATACTGATGGGATTACCGTTTACGACCAGAGGAATGAAATAATGGAAAATGGCGAAGGCCTACTTGGGGACCCTACCAGCACCCAATCTGCACTTATAGTTCCCAAGCCTGAGGACCCAAATCAATTCTACATATTTACGGTAGATACATCAATTGCTGAAGTTGATCCCGATTTTGGATTTAATTACAGCATAGTAGATATTTCTCTGAACAATGGCAATGGAGCCGTAATACAGAAAAATGTTAAATTACTAAAAGACAGTTCAGAAAAAATAACTGCTGTACTAAAGGATTGTTTAGATAATTCAGTCTGGGTACTAACACTTGGGTCTGCCAGAGGTGGTTCGGGCACATTAAATACATTTTATTCCTACGAAATAAATACTGCAGGTGTGTTAAATAATCCTATCAAAACAACTTTTGATAATTTGGCGATTACTGATCCCAGAGGTTATTTGAAATTTTCTTCAGACGGCACAAAAATAGCAAGTGCAAATGTTAGAGATGGGCTGTATCTTTATAATTTTGATACATCCACTGGAATACTCTCTAACCAACAACTAATAACCACATCTGAACAGAACCAATTTCCCTATGGGGTAGAGTTTTCCCCGGAAGGAGATTATCTTTATGTACATACTTCAAACGATAATCTTCAAGATTCAGGTCATAATTCCAACTTACTGCAATATGACTTGAATGCTCCTGATATTTCTGCTTCAGAGGTAATATTAGATTCGAGAACAATATTTCGCGGGGCACTGCAATTAGCAAATAATGGAAAAATATACCGCACGATAGCGAAGACCTATTTTCAGGGCACACCTTATTTAGGCGCAATAAATAATCCTAATGAAAAGGGAACTACAGCCAATTATGAGCACAATGCTGTGTTTTTGGAAAGAAATGTTACACAGGGATTACCTCCGTTTATTCAGTCGTTTTTTGGTAAGACACAATTGGTTATAAATAATGATGGAACAAGAAGCAGTACCCTTACAATATGTTCAGGGGATACACTTAGACTGGAAGCCAAAGAAATTCCAGGTGCAACTTATTCCTGGTTAAAAAATGGAGTGCCAATTGTTGTCCCTACTGGTTATTATTTGGAAATAACAAATGCAGATAATGATGATTCCGGGCGTTACAGTTTGGATATTACTCCCTCTAATCCCGATGAATGTCCTATTCTCGGAGAGGCCCTTGTGAAAATAATTCCTGTTCCAGACCCCATACTTACTCTAACCAAATGTGATCTTGATGTTTCCAATTCAACCGATGGTATAGCTGCTATTAATTTAGAAAAAATCAATAATGATGCGGATATACATTTTTATTTCTATGAAAGTATATCCAATAGGGATAATGACATTAGCATTCCCAATACCACAGCGTATTATAATACTTCAGCATTTAACCAAATGTTGTATTACAAAGCTGTAAATATTTTGGGATGCACATACTTAGGGGAACTACTTCTTGAAATATACCCGGTTAGCATTGAGGCAAGTCCATTTGGTCCGTTTTACAGTTGCGACGAAATTTCAGAAGACGATATTCTATTAAGCAGCTTTGACCTTGAATCTATTGCCGAAAAATATACAAATGAAGAAATTAGATTTTATATAACACTCGAGGACGTGGCTTTGGAAGAAAATGAAGTAGAGAATCTTTACATTTCCGAAACGTCAACCATTTATGGCCTACGGGAAAGTTCCGGACAGTGTTTGGGCGTGGATGCTATAGAATTAGTGGTTACTGAATCTCCCAAACTTTTCTTAGCAGATAATTATTCTATATGTGAGGGTAACGAGCTTTCTATAAATGGCCCGGAAGGTTTTAATTCTTACCGATGGTCACAGCAAATAAATAGTATGGAAGAAGTTATATCTGAAAAGTCAGAGGTCAATATTACAGAAGCAGGGGATTATATGCTTGAAACAACTTTTATTTATGAGATAGGCGGAGCCGAAATACTATGTGAAAATAGTGCAAAATTCACGGTAATATCCTCGGGTAAGCCAATAATTCAGAATATCAATATTACTGATTTTTCAAATAATAATTCCGTTGAGATTGAGGTGTCAGGAGAAGGTAGTTATGAATATTCACTTGATGGGATTAATTATCAAACAGAGAATATTTTTTACAATATTCAATCAGGTTTTTTAACCCTGGAAGTAAGGGACACAAATGGTTGTGGAAAAGTGACAAAAAATATATCTGTTATGGGTTATCCGAAATTTTTTACTCCAAACGGGGATGGAATTAATGATTACTGGCAAATTGCGGGAATAAATGAACAGTTTCAACCAGATGCCTTGATCGTTATTTTTGATCGTTATGGAAAATTTGTTACGCAAATCAATCCCAAAGAAAAAGGTTGGAACGGCACATCAAGTTCTAACATACTACCCGCCTCTGATTATTGGTTTAATCTAAAACTGGAGGATGGCAGAGAAATTAAGGGTCATTTTGCCTTAAAAAGGTAAAAAAAAAGTAATTATAAAATTATTTTGATATTGGGTAAAGTTAAATCTAAATGAAGGTAATTAAAAGCAATATAGTCTTTCTTATATTTCTATGCTTGTCATTTTATTCATGGGCACAGACATGTAATTCTCCTGTGTTGACATTTCCATTAAATGGATCCGTGGGCGTGCCTGTTAACGCAACCATAACTTGGGACGCTGTAGTTGGTGTCCCGGGGTATGTCATATCTATTGGGACCACACCAGGGGGTGTGGATATAGTTAATCAAGAAAATGTGGGAAATTCCCTTTCTTACACTCCCACTTTCGGTTTGCCTGAAAATACACAAATATATGTAAGCCTAACACTTTTCTTTTTTGATGCTGATATCCCTGATGTGGTTTGTCCAGCCGTAGCATTTCAAACAGAAGATGTTACTAATCCCCCTGCCTGTACTGTGGTTACAAACCCTGTAGATGGTGCCACGAATGTAAATATTGCTACAAACATTAGGTGGAATTATTCTCCTACGGCTACTGGCTACCGAATTTCCTTGAGTACAATACCGGGAGGAGGTAATATCGTGAATGATCAGAATCTGGGTAATATCCTATCATATAATCCAATTTTAGACCTCCCAGCCAGTACTCAGATTTTTGTTCAAATTACTCCTTACAATGAAAATGGTGATCTTTCACCTTGTCCGGAACAAAGTTTTACAACCGGTGCCATGGCCATAGCGCCGGGTTGTGCAACCCTCACTAACCCTTTAAATGGTGACATAAATGTTCCCCTTACACCTTTAATAGAATGGACAGACGTCCCGGATGCTGTGGGATATAGAGTAACTATTGGAAGTTCTCCATTTACGGCAGAAGTATTAGACGATGTCATATTCATTACGAATTCAACCTTTGTTATAGAATTTGAACCTAACCTGACTTTTTTTATAACCATTATTCCTTTTAATGCGGCTGGAGATGCCATAGGTTGTACCCAGGAGTCTTTCTCAACCATAATTGGGTGCGGACCCTATTTTGATTCAATTACAGGCGAACTTGTCATTATAAATCCCGAAATATCTTTTCCAGACACTATTTCGTTTTGTGAGGATGAACTTCCTTTTATAGTAACCTCAACAGATTCAGCTGAAGGATTCAGATGGTTTCAGATTGATCAATTTGGAAATGAAACCCTGATCTCTGAAACATCAGAAGTAGCGCTTGAGGAGACCGGTGACTACCGTTATGAAGCTTATAATACTGTGGTACAAGCAAGTGGTACTGTAGAATGTCCAACTTCCCAGCTTTTTAAGGTAGTATCTTCGGAAATCGCAACGATTAATTCTATAAATATATCGGACCAAGGAGAGGACATAAGAATTACAGTAGATGCAAGTGGTATTGGCGACTACGAATATGCATTGAACGACATAAACGGCCCTTATCAGGACAGTAATGTTTTTAACAATATCCCTGCCGGTTCATATACCGTATATGTCAGGGATAAAAACGGCTGCGGAATAGCGCAAGAAAGCATAGAACAGGATTTAACCCTTGAAGGGTTTCCCAAATTCTTTACTCCAAATGGCGATGGGGTAAATGACTTCTGGCAGTTTATTCCAACCGCTTTAACAGGTGAAATAAGCATAGAAGTAATACATATATTTGATAGATATGGAAAGCTTTTGGCACAAATAGAGCCTGCTTCTAATGGCTGGGATGGAAGTTTTAATGGGAGACCCCAACCCTCTAATGATTATTGGTTTAGAGCAATTTCGGAGAGCAGCGGTCAAATACAAGGACATTTTGCATTAAAAAGATAATTGCTATGAAAAATGTTCCGATTGATGGTTTTTATCAAATGAAAAAGTTAACCCTATTTATAGTATTCATATTTCATGTAGCATTGGCAACGGGTCAGGGCTGCCCCATTATTACCAGTCCTTCTAATGGTTCTTTGGCAGTACCAGTTAATACAACTATTACATGGCCACCTGTTCCCGGTATCGTTGGATATTTGGTATCGCTTGGAACTACACCTGGGGGCGTTGACATTCTGAACAGACGTTCAGCAGGTCTTACAAATAGCTATACTCCCGAAGTAGGTCTCCCTGAAAGCACAACAATATACGTAACCATAAGCTTGTTTTTATTTAATGAACCACTTATAATTTGTTCAAGTGAATCATTTACAACAGAAGAGGTAACCACTCCTCCACCCTGCACCTCTTTAGCAGAACCATTAAATAACGAAGGAAATGTATCCGTTAAGAGTGAAATTCGATGGGCCTATGCCCCGACTGCTACAGGCTACAGATTGTCGATTGGCACTTCGGCCGGAGCAACCGACTTACTGAATAATTTGGATGTAGGGAATGTATTAACCTTTAATCCTTTGGGTGATTTTCCACAGGATAGTCCCGTTTTTGTAACAATTACCCCATATAATGAAAATGGGGATGCCGGATCTTGCCCGGAAGAAAGTTTTACGACAGGCAATACTGTTGTTGATTGTAATGCCTATTTTGATTCAGTAAGTGGCGAAATTGTTCCAAGAAAACCAGAAACCAATTTTCCAAGTCAGATTGGGCTATGTAGGAATGACATCCCAACCCTGATTAGCACAGATGATGAAGCAGAGGGTTTTAGATGGTTTAAAGTTAATGAAGACAGTACTGAGTCATTACTTTCTACAACCTCGGAAGTTTCACTTTCTGAAGTAGGGCCTTATCGCTATGAGGCATATAATTTCGTTCTTCAGGGAGGGGAAACTTTTGAGTGTGGTATATCTAAAGAGTTTAATGTAGTATTATCGGAAATAGCACAGATTACTTCAGTTAGTAGCTCTCAGGAAGTAGATGGAAGACAAATTCAGATTGAGGTAAGCGGACTTGGTGATTATGAGTACGCACTAGACAATATAGAGGGTCCATATCAGGATAGAGCCATCTTTAACGGGCTTACTGAAGGCACTCATACTATTTATGTTAATGATAAGAATGGATGCGGCATTGCACAGCGGATCATTGAAAGGGAACTAAACCCTGAAGATTTTCCAAAGTTTTTCACTCCCAACGGGGATGGCATAAACGACTTTTGGCAATATATTTCCCCTCGTGAAAGCAATGAAATTCAACTTTCCTATATTCAGGTTTTCGATAGGTATGGGATGTTATTGATCCAGATTATGCCTACTTCAAAGGGATGGGATGGCACATTTAATGGACAGCCACTACCCGCCTCCAGTTATTGGTTTAAAGCAAGGGATAACTTAAATAACGAAATCCAAGGGTTTTTTGCCTTAAAAAGGTAAAACGTATACAACCAATATCCTTCTAAGAATAATATTCACCCTTTTGTAACTTTGCTAAATGAAATTTAAGGTAGTATCAGAATTTGAACCAACAGGAGACCAACCTGAAGCAATTAAACAACTGAGGGAAGGTATAGAAACTGGTGAACGTTATCAGACTTTATTAGGAGTTACCGGTTCCGGTAAAACGTTTACAGTGGCCAATGTAATTGAAGAAGTACAACGGCCAACACTGGTTTTGGCTCACAATAAAACATTAGCGGCCCAACTATATTCTGAATTTAAACAGTTTTTTCCTGAAAATGCCGTTGAATATTTTGTCTCCTATTATGATTACTATCAGCCCGAAGCTTATATTCCTACCTCGGGATTATATATTGAAAAAGATCTTTCGATAAATGAGGACATAGAGAAACTGCGACTAAGTGCTACCTCATCTCTATTATCAGGAAGAAGAGACGTTATTGTAGTCGCTTCAGTTTCCTGTTTATACGGTATCGGTAATCCTGTGGAGTTTCAAAAAAATGTAATCTCAGTTCAGAAAGATCAGGTTATTTCTCGAACCAAATTCCTTCAACAACTTGTACAGAGTCTTTATTCAAGAACTACAGCAGATTTCCGAAATGGGAATTTTAGAGTGAAAGGGGATGTCGTAGATGTATTTCCAGGTTATGCTGATCACGCCTACAGAATCCATTTCTTTGGGGATGAGATAGAAGAAATTGAAGCATTTGATCCTTATAAGAATAAGGCATTGGAGCGTTATGAAAACCTAAACATATATCCTGCGAATATGTTTGTGACCTCACCCGATATCCTTCAGGGTGCCATTCATCAGATACAGGAAGATCTTGTAAATCAGGTTGAATACTTTAAGAGCATTCCTAAACCTCTTGAAGCCAAACGTCTGGAAGAGCGCACCAATTTTGATCTGGAAATGATTCGTGAATTAGGTTACTGCTCTGGTATTGAAAATTATTCAAGGTATCTGGATGGTCGTGAACCTGGCACCAGACCATTCTGTTTACTGGACTATTTCCCGGATGATTACTTAATGGTTGTTGACGAAAGTCATGTTACTATACCTCAGGTACATGCAATGTATGGCGGTGACAGGTCTCGAAAAGAAAATCTTGTGGAGTATGGATTTCGCTTGCCGGCAGCCATGGACAACCGTCCTTTAAAATTTGAAGAATTTGAAGCGATTCAGAATCAGGTAATCTATGTTAGTGCTACCCCCGCAGATTATGAATTGCAGAACAGTCAGGGTGTTTTTGTTGAACAGGTAATTCGTCCTACAGGTCTTTTAGATCCGGAAATAGATATCCGTCCAAGTTTAAATCAAATAGATGATCTGGTAGAAGAAATACAACAACGGGTAGAATTAGACGAACGTACCCTTGTAACCACACTTACTAAAAGAATGGCCGAGGAGCTCGCTAAATATCTTGCAAGGATTAATGTGAGATGTCGATATATACATAGTGATGTGGACACATTGGAAAGGGTTGAAATAATGCAGGATTTACGAAAAGGGGTATTTGATGTCTTAATTGGAGTTAACTTATTAAGAGAAGGGTTAGACTTACCTGAGGTATCCCTTGTAGCTATATTGGATGCAGACAAAGAAGGGTTTCTGAGAAGTAACCGCTCATTAACACAAACTGTAGGAAGAGCAGCTCGTCATTTAAATGGCAAAGCAATTATGTATGCCGACAGAATTACAGCAAGCATGCAAAAAACGATTGATGAGACCAGTTATCGAAGGGAAAAACAAACGGCGTATAATATTTCAAATAATATCATTCCCAAGGCACTTAACAAAAGTTTGGACAATGCACTAGCCAAGAATTCTGTTTCGACCTACCATTTCATAAAAGAAGAAATTAGAGCTGCAGAACCTGACTTACAATATATTACGAAAGAACAAAGAGAAAAACTGATCCGAGACAAGAGAAAAGCAATGGAAAAAGCAGCAAAAGATTTAGATTTTATGCACGCCGCAAAACTCAGAGATGAAATAAAAATGCTGCAGCACCAGGGCTAAAAAAAGAGCGCCCTGAATAAACAAGACGCTCTTCCTAACCAACTAAACAAACCAACTATTATGAATGCTCTTTATAGAACACCTCATAGTGTTTCTAATACCTATTTCCCAATCTCAATTAATCTTTTGGGTTTAGGAAGTGATTCTTCTTTCTTTGGCAGAGTGAACCTTAAAATACCATTTTCGTAAGAAGCTTTTATTCCCTCCTCATTCACCGTTTCTGGAAGTGTAAAGGATCTTTTAAATGAAGAATAAGAAAATTCCTTCCTAGTATAACTCCCGTCTTTAACTTCTTCCTCTTTTTTCGTTTCACTGGTAATTGTCAGAACCTGTTCATCAATTTCGACATTAAAATCTTCTTTTTTTCTTCCAGGAACCGATAACTCCAATTCAAAACTTATTTCATTATCCTGAATGTTAACTGGAGGAAATGTGTCCTTATAATTTTCTAAGCCCCCAAACCAATCTGGTTTAAGGATTTCATTCATTAGGGTAGGAAAAACCAAATTATTTCTTTTAACTATACTCATTGTGCTATATTTTTATATTAAACTTATTTACTTGTTTAATAATAGTCAAATCATATACCAAGCTTGATTAACTGCCTTTTTGGCTTGTTTATGGATTGTTTTGGTGTCATTATGTCGTGTTTTTTGACCACAAACCAACATCCTTTAGCTGGTAAAAAGGTTATTTCAAAACCATGATCTATATACTAAGAAGAATGAATTTAATGGGATATTCCCGCTTAAATTTAATTGTAATGTGCTTTAAAAATATTGATAAGCACTTCTGGAGGAATTATTTTATCAGGATAATCATGCATAATAGTAAGAACCTGTTCAATGGCAGATGGAGGTAAACCCATACCCAATCCAATATTGTGCAATTTACCAATTTCTATTTGATGTTGTTCCTGGTCAACATTCATTAGAAGTACCAGTCTGTGAAATTGCAGAATACGATCTGCCTGAGTTTTAGGGACGATTATTTTTACCTGTTTGTCGAGAAGTGAATCAAATATTTTCTTATCAATACCCAAACTATCGGCCACACCGAATAGAAAATTATATTCAGAATCTTTTAAAGCATGATCGGCCTTTGCAAAAGCAATCATTTCGGATAATATGCTAAGTTTTTCTTTATAGGTACTCATTACCTTAATTGTTTAAACCTCCCTTAATTTAGTCATAAGTATAACACCAAAATGCTCAATTTCGTATAAAAATAAGCCCAAATGACCTGAAAAAGGCAATGGCTTGGTTATTTGTAATACCTTGCATAAAATGCTTGGTATGACCAATAATGATATATTAAAAAAACTTCGGGTGGCATTAATGCTTCGGGATGATGAAATTGTAGAAATTCTTGAATTGGTTGATTTTCGAATTTCAAAAAGTGAAATCGGTGCCTTTTGCCGAAAAGAAGGGCATCCTAAATACCGTGAATGCGGAGATCAGGTATTGCGTAATTTCCTCAATGGCCTGGTTATTCATTTAAGAGGTACAAAAGAAAATCCAAAAATCCCAACAGAGGTTTTAAAACTAACAAAAAAACCGGAAAGCACTCTTGCCAGGAAATACGAAAAGCCAAAGCAAAAACCAGATCTTAGTTATGTCAAATACAAAAACAAAAAAAAATCCTGAACTTCTTCAGGATTTTTGTCTCTCACACAGTTTCAATAAGTTGTAACACGTACTGGCAACCTTTACATTTTTCTTTGTTTTACTTTTTTCAATACAACTATTTTGTAATTCAGTTTTCATTTAAAAGCTCCCCTATTTGGGTCGACAGACTTTTTTCAGGATCTGTTTTGACTTAATCATATGAATAACGCAATTGTAACTTATGGAAATAAAAAAAAGGCAATGTTTAAAACACCGCCCTTTTTAATCGAATCTTAGTAAACTTATATTTCAGCTAAAACCTCTTTTACTTTATCTGCTGCTTCCTGGAATTGAACTGCAGAATGTACAGCTAAACCAGAATTATCAATTATCTCTTTGGCTAATTCGGCATTAGTGCCTTGTAACCGAACAATTATAGGTATTTTAATAGCATCTCCCATATTTTTATACGCATCTACTACCCCCTGTGCAACCCGGTCGCATCTTACGATACCTCCAAAAATATTAATAAGGATAGCCTTCACCGCAGTATCTTTCAATATGATACGAAAGGCTTCTTCCACCCTTTTGGCATCAGCCGTACCGCCAACATCCAGAAAGTTAGCCGGCTCTCCGCCTGCCATTTTGATAAGATCCATTGTAGACATTGCTAATCCCGCACCATTTACCATGCATCCCACATTTCCATCAAGATCTACATAATTCAATCCTACAGCACGTGCTTCGACTTCAATAGGGCTCTCTTCTCGTAAATCTCTCATTTCAGCATATTGCTTTCTCCTGTATAGTGAATTATCATCAATAGAAACCTTGGCATCAACAGCCATTATTAAATTATCCGATGTCTTAAGTACCGGATTTATTTCAAACAAATTAGAATCACTTTGCTCATATGCTTTATAAAGTGCTGAAACAAATTTGGTCATTTCTTTAAAAGCAATTCCGGATAACCCCAGATTAAAGGCAATTTTCCTGGCCTGGAATGGCAATAATCCAACAGCCGGATCAATTTCCTCTGTAAAAATAAGGTGTGGAGTTTTATCCGCTACTTCTTCAATATCCATACCCCCTTCTGTTGAGTACATTATCATATTTCTTGCAGTAGACCTATTCAGTAAAACGGACATGTAAAACTCACTGGTTTCAGTTTCTCCCGGATAATAAACATCTTCCGCAATCAGTACCTGATGCACTTTTTTACCCTCTGCTGATGTTTGAGGAGTAACTAAATTCATTCCTATAATATTACCTGAAATCTCCTCTACTTCTTTTAAATTTTTTGCAAGCTTTACGCCTCCTCCTTTACCCCTGCCCCCGGCATGCACTTGTGCCTTAATCACAAACCATTTAGTACCGGTCTCACGCGTAAGTTGTTTTGCTACATTTACGGCTTCCTTTGGGTTATGGGCAACGAGACCCCGTTGAATTCGTACTCCAAAACTTGCCAAAATTTCTTTTCCCTGATATTCGTGAAGATTCATATTACAATTTGTGTTCGTTAAGAAACAAAAATAGGAAACGGGCTGCATTTACCCTAATAAAACGATAAATAGGACTTAATCTTTTTAAAAATCAACAAACTTTGGAATAGTGGTTTTTAGAAAGAATAATAAATACAAACAATTAATATTTTTATCTAAATTTTAAAAGCTTTAAAATCTAATGGATCAAAATTTCTGAAATGACCATTCAATTCTATGAGTACTTTAGTGCGATTAACTTCATTTAGAACCTGAATGGTAGCCAATAAATGATTCATAATAAATTGCAAACGTTCTCTTTCACCTGCTAACTGCAATAGTTGGTATTCCTGTTCAAATGATAGACCCATTTTGTGGGCAAGGGTATAGCTATTAAACATTTCTATTTCAATGGGCGCAAAAGGAACTTCCATTAGCTGATATAACTCCTTTAGTTTTTCAAATACTGCTTGTTTTGCAGATAATTCACTGTCCTTAATATTATCTATAAATTGTACCTCGCCACCAGCATATAGTCTATTATTCATTGAATTATCAAAGGAAATCACCTTAAATATCTGTCTCGCTACACATACTACATCCATTGCCCCGCTTTCATAGGTGTTTACAACTTCCATTAACTGAACCTCTGTTCCGTAAGCTATATTATCATTAAAATACACAGGTATGCCAAAAGTAATAGCCTCTTTACGACAATCATTAATAAGTTGTTTATACCTTTCCTCAAAAATGTGTAAAGGCACCTTTTCACCAGGAAAGAAAACAGACTGCAAAGGAAAAAAGGGTAGTTTCATATTAAAAGTTTTTTCTAAAAATACAAAGTGAATTACATAGTCGCAAATGGCTCATTAATTAACATTGTTATATTTGTAACTATTTGTTTTATTTATAATTTTTTTGTGTTTAATTTTGCTCAATATCCCCAAGTATTTTAGTTTTGCATAAAAGTAAGGTTAAAGATGAAGTATACCGATCTATTAAACATTACAAAAGAATACGGAAATCCTGTATATGTTTACGATGCTGAAAGGATAAAATCTCAATTCAACAGGCTAACTAATGCCTTTAAAACCGTTAAAAAGTTAAAACTAAATTACGCAGCAAAAGCACTTTCTAATCTCACAATTCTGAGGTTAATGAATGACCTTGGGAGTGGTTTAGACACCGTATCAATACAAGAGGTAAAACTAGGTCTTCTAGCTGGTTTTAAACCTGAATCAATCATTTATACTCCCAACGGCGTTTCCTTAGAGGAAATAGAAGAAGCCGCAACATTAGGTGTACGAATAAATATTGATAATCTTTCTATTCTCGAGCAATTTGGTAACACATACCCAGATATACCTGTATGTATTAGAATAAACCCACATGTAATGGCCGGTGGCAATTCTAATATTTCGGTGGGCCATATTGATTCCAAATTTGGTGTTAGCATCCATCAAATTCCTCATTTATTGAGAATTGTTGAATTAACCAAAATGACAATCAATGGCATACATATGCATACTGGGAGTGATATTTTGGATATTGAGGTGTTTTTATATGCCTCAGAAATTCTCTTTGAAACAGCGAAAAATTTTAGAGAGCTGGACTTTATAGATTTTGGAAGCGGATTTAAAGTTCCATATAAAGATGGAGATATTGAGACCAATATTGAGGAATTAGGCGTAAAATTAAGCAGTCGGTTTAATGACTTTTGTGAAGAGTATGGAAAAGAACTGACTTTGGCTTTTGAACCTGGGAAGTTTCTTGTAAGTGAAGCCGGATACTTTCTTGCAAAAGTAAATGTAGTAAAGCAGACTACTTCTACTGTTTTTGCCAGTGTAGATTCTGGCTTTAATCACCTAATTCGTCCTATGCTTTATGGTGCCAATCATCAAATAATTAACATCTCTAACCCGGAAGGAAAGGAACGCTATTATTCCGTAGTAGGTTATATCTGTGAAACCGATACTTTTGCGAATAACAGGAGGATTAATGAAATTTCTGAAGGTGATGTCCTTTGTTTTAAAAATGCAGGGGCTTATTGCTTTAGCATGGCCAGTAATTATAATTCCAGATACAGACCGGCTGAAGTCCTGTGGTACCAGGGTAAATCTATACTTATACGGGAAAGAGAATCTTTTGATGATCTTATCAGAAACCAAATTGATGTTAAAGATTTGTTTACAGCAAAGAATCAAAAAGCCTCGGTGAAATAAAGCAGTTAAATTTTCGTTAGTTTTGGTACAGTATTTGGACTAATAACTCAAATCAAATCTTATGAAATTTAAGTCCCTGGTAATTACTAAGCCCATTCTTGTAGTCTTTATTGGTTTATTAACCTTTACGTCAAATGCCCAGGAGGTTAATTGGTTAAGCTGGAATGAAGCTGCAGTCTTGGCGGCAACAGACAAGAATCCAAAGAAAATATTTGTGGACGTCTATACAGATTGGTGTGGCTGGTGTAAAAAAATGGATAAGGATACTTTTCAAAATGCAGAAGTGGCCGAATATATGTCCAACAACTTTTATATGGTTAAGCTGGATGGAGAAGGGAAAGAACCTATTGATTTTAAAGGTAAGACCTATAAATATGTTCCATCGGGTAAAAGAGGTTACCATGAGTTAGCTGCGGCATTGTTACAAGGTCGTTTGAGCTATCCGACAGTTGTTTTCATGGATGAGCAACACAATATGCTTTCACCTGTACCCGGATATCAAAAACCAGATCCCTTTTTAAATATTGCCCGATACTTTGGAGATAATATCTACCTGGAAAAAGACTGGAAAACATATAGTGGTAACGGGAAATAGATTACCTGCTGTAGTTCGGAGATTCCTTTGTAATTGTCACATCATGAGGATGGCCCTCATTAATACCGCTCGCGGTAATCTTTACAAATCTTCCTGTTTCTTTTAAAGTGTCAATATCTCTGGAACCGCAATAACCCATCCCGGCCCTGAGACCGCCAACAAATTGATGTATACTTTCATATAGCTCTCCTTTATAAGGAACGCGGCCTACAATGCCTT
>Ga0209567_10000240_pt1 | contig 29401 bp, 17 predicted proteins | sample COG_12_FD_184756 | JGI IMG/M metagenome (GOLD analysis project Ga0209567, IMG submission 184756) | Pelagic marine sediment microbial communities from the LTER site Helgoland, North Sea, for post-phytoplankton bloom and carbon turnover... | ecosystem: Environmental > Aquatic > Marine > Neritic... | reverse complement strand
TCCTGACTCGTTGTACATCGGCAGGAACTTGTTTTCCGCATCTTCACGTGAGAATGAGAAAGCCGCTTGGGTAAGGTCGTTGGTGCCGAAAGAAAAGAATTCGGCGTGCGCTGCCAATTGTTTTGCGCGGGTACACGCTCGCACCGTCTCAATCATCGTCCCGAATTTGAACCTGAGCTGCTTGCCAAAGTCCTTCTCCAGCTTCTCAGTCAGTTCATCAACCGTGGCCCTCACTTTCGCGAGTTCCTGGGCTGTAATGACTTGCGGCACCATGATCTCGGGGCGAACCGAAATGTCTTTGTTCGCACATTCGACGGTCGCCTCCAGAATTGCCTGGATTTGCATTGCATAGATTTCGGGGTAAGCAATACCGAGGCGCACGCCTCGGTGACCGAGCATCGGGTTGACTTCCTGAAGCTCTCGCACCTTCTTCAGCATGCGCTCTTTCTTGATCAATGCATCGTTAACCAGCTCCTCGCTGAGTTCATTGAACGGTTTCGGCAGCTCGGGCGGCGTCTCAAACGTCGCCAATGCAGTCTGCCGGCCCCTGACGACATTGCGGTACAGGCGCAGCGTGTCGATTTGCTCCAGCAACTGTTGCTCGGTCGGCAAGAACTCGTGCATCGGCGGATCGAGCAACCTCACCGTAACCGGGTACGGTGACATCACGGAAAACAACTCGACGAAATCGGCGCGCTGGATAGGCATCAGCCGATTCAGCGCCTCCTTTCGATCTGCCTCGTTATTCGCGAGAATCATGTCTATCACGATGGGCAACCGATCGCTGGCATTGAACATGCGCTCCGTGCGACACAGGCCGATGCCCATCGCGCCGTATTCGCGTGCCTTTCTCGCCGCGTCCGGTGTGTCCGCGTTGGCCATCACTTTCAGATCGGCCGTCTCGTCAGCCCACCCGAGGACGGTCTCAAGATCTTCCGAAAAATGCGGCGCAATCGTCGGTATAGAGCCGAGGTAAACCATACCGGTTGCGCCGTCGAGGGTGATGACATCGCCTTCGTGCAGGATGTGCTCGCCGACGTGAGCCTGTCGCAGACCGACGTCGACGATGATGCCTTCCGCGCCCGCGACGCAGGGCTTGCCCATCCCTCGGGCGACCACCGCGGCATGTGAAGTCTTGCCGCCGCGGCTGGTGAGAATGCCTTCGGCCGCGAAAAATCCGTGAATATCCTCGGGGCGAGTTTCCTCGCGAACCAGGATGACCTTGTCGCCAATCTTGCCGAGTTTCTCAGCGAGGTCGGCGTCGAAAACGCACTTGCCTGAAGCGGCGCCCGGTGACGCCGGCAGGCCGGTGGCGACGGGTGCGACCATGCTCTCAGGGTCGAGGCTCGGGTGCAGGAGCTGCTCGAGAAGTTCCGGGTCGATTCGCAGCAGCGCCTGCTCCCTGGTGATTAACTTTTCGTCGAACATGTCGACCGACGTCTTGACCGTTGCGGCCGCATTCATCTTGCCATTGCGTGTCTGCAGGCAATAAAGCGTGCCTTTCTCGATCGTGAACTCGTAATCCTGAACCTCCTGGTAGTGTGATTCGAGTTTGTTGCGCAGCTCGACGAGTTGTGAATACTGCACGGGCATCTCCGTTTCCATCTCCTGTAACGGTTTGGGTGTCCGAATGCCTGCCACAACGTCCTCGCCCTGGGCGTTGGTTAGATATTCACCGAACATCTCGTTATCGCCCGTGCCGGGATTGCGGGTAAAGCCTACACCGGTTGCACAGTCGTCACCCATGTTGCCGAATACCATGGTGCAGATATTCACTGCCGTACCGTTCGCCATGTCAGGCGTGATATGGAACTCGCGTCGATAATCGACGGCGCGCCGGCCCATCCAGGAGCGGAACACCGCTTCGACCGCAAGCTGCAGCTGCATCATCACGTCCTGCGGAAAATCCTGTCCGCTCTCGCGACGAACCACGCTGAGGAATTTTTGGCTAATCTCCCTGAGGTGACTCGCCTCGAGACCGACGTCGGCCTTTACGCCAGCTCGTTGTTTGACTTCCTCGAAATGCTCGTCGAAATGTTCATCCTCGATACCCAGCGCAACCTTGCCGAACAGCTGGATAAATCGTCGATAGGCGTCGTAGGCAAAGCGCTCGTCGCCGGTTTGCTGAATCAGGCCGGCAAGCGTCTCTTCATTCAGGCCGAGGTTGAGAATCGTATCCATCATGCCCGGCATCGACAGGGCAGAACCCGAGCGCACGGATACCAGTAGCGGATCATCGCCTCTTCCGAACGTCTTGCCCGTAGCACGCTCAAGTTCGGCAATCTGTTCCCGGACGGACTCCATCAGGCCGGCTGGCAGCTTGTTTTCCTCCAGGTAGTCGAGGCATGCCTCGGTCGTAATGACAAATCCCGGTGGGACGTTGATGCCAATCTGGGTCATTTCACACAGATTGGCGCCCTTTCCGCCGAGTAGTTTCTTGTTATGGCCATCACCGTCGGCAAAGGAGTAGACGCGTTTATCGTTCATATCGAGATTACCAGTATTTGTATGTGCAGAAATTGTGAGTCGAATAGTCGCCCAACGAACCCGGGCATGCCATTGCGGCAAACCACTAAAATCGGTGACGAACCCCGTATTTAGCTTAATTTTAACGCCTGGCGGCCGATAGCGTCTCTATGTCTCTCGGAAAGAAAACGCTCGCGCTCTTCCTGGTGCTGGGCTGCGCTATCTGCCTGGGCAGCTACCTGGCGTTGCGGCTGACCATATTACCGACTTTCGACGAGTTCGAGGAAAAGGCTTCTGAGGAGGCTCTGGCGCGCGTCACCCGAATGTTGGAGTCGGACCTTCGTGCACTCGAGATCATGAACATCGAGTATTCGGCGTGGAATGACACTTACGAGTACGCCTCGGGTATTTATCCCGAATACGAGAGCGAGAACCTCGACCCGTCCTACTGGCACAGCGTCAACATCAACATGATGATGATCTTCGACGAAAAAGGAAGAGTATTGTCTGGACAAATCAGCGATCCGTCCGACGGCCGAAGGCTGGGTTTGACCGATGAGTTGCTGGCGACGCTTCTGCCTGACCACCCTCTTGTCACTCACGAAACAGTCTCCAGTTCCGTAACGGGGCTGCTCAGCACTCAGGCCGGCATAATGCAAGTGGTGTCATACCCTGTTCTGACCAGCGAAGGAACAGGGCCGATAGCCGGGGCGTTTGTTGTCGGGCAATTCGTCACGGATGAACGCTTGGCAGAGCTTGCCGAGCGCGCAACCGTAGATCTGTTCCTTCATCCAATCAATGATGAACCGTTTCCCGCTCATGCGCTAGCTGCAACCCGAGACCTACAAGGCCCAGACAATGATGAGGTTATCATCACCGGCGCGGAGACAATGCACGGATATCAGATCCTGCCCGATGTACTCGGCCAGCCCGCAGCATTGCTCGAGGTCCGACAGCCACGAGAAATTACGGCGATCGGCACAGACATGATTCGTACGACTATGCTGTTTCTGGCCGCAGGTAGTGCCGGATTTTTGTTAGCTGCACTGTTCTTCACCCAGAAACTGATCGTAGCCCCCATACAGGGGCTCACAGAAAAGATTCTCAACATCAAACACACCGGCAATCTCGATATCGACGTTGGCGAGACGCGCGCTGACGAGCTTGGCGTGCTCGCCAGGAAATTCGGTGAGTTGGCGGTCAGCCTTGGCAAGACGAATGAGGAACTCGAAGGTGCGCGAGATGAAGCTTTGTCGAGTTCCACGGCGAAGAGCGAGTTCCTGGCGCGCATGAGCCATGAAATTCGAACACCGATGAACGGCGTACTCGGAATGACAGAGTTACTGAGAAACACGACTCTCGACCAAAAACAGGAACGATTCGCCAGGACCATCTACGAGTCCGCCGAGTCCCTGCTGCACATCATCAACGACATTCTCGATATTTCGAAAATCGAGGCCGGCAAGGTCGAATTGGACATTGCCCCCTTCAACCTGCGCAGCATGGTCGAGGAATGCCTCGACCTGCTGGCCGATACTGCTCATCGGAAGAATCTGGAGTTGGTGGGTATAATTCCGCCGGACACTCACACATTGGTTGAAGGTGACGCCCTCCGCTTACGCCAGATTCTTGTCAACCTCCTTGGTAATTCCGTGAAATTCACAGAGCGCGGTGAAATCATTGTTCGAGTGAGCGAGCTGAGAAATGATGGGGACACCGTCGAGTATCGTTTTGATGTGGAAGATACCGGTATAGGAATCAAGCCAGAGAATCTCGAGAAAATCTTCGAGCCATTTTCGCAGGAAGACGGTTCGACGACGCGGCGCTACGGCGGTACAGGGCTAGGGCTATCAATTTGCAGACAGTTACTTGAACTCATGGGCGGCGAGATCGGTGCCGACAGTACGCCGGGCCACGGCTGCACTTTCTGGTTTACGGTGCAGCTGACGAAAGACGTGACTGCACCCCAACAGATGCAGCAAGAGATTCTCTGCGGCAAACAGATTCTCATTGTCGATGACAATGCGACCAACCGCGAAACCCTGCGACACCAGCTCGAGAGCTGGGATATGTTGGTCGAAGAGGCCTGCTCCGGTCCTGAAGCGCTCGGATTGTTATCCAGTCATGCCCGAAACGACGTCTTTTTCGACCTTATTTTGCTCGACATGAATATGCCGGAGATGGACGGCATACAGCTGGCAAAGGTGATACGCGAGTCAGCCTGGGGCAACGGCCTGCCGTTGCTAATGTTGAGTTCGGTGTCAGGCGCCGATGCGAGTGAAGATAGAATTGTTGCGGGAATAGATGCCTGGTTAACGAAGCCAGTACGTCAAACACGCTTGTACGAGGCGCTCGTGTCTCACCTTAGCAGGAACGCCGGGGACACCGAGTGCGTTAATGTCGGTGACAAACCTGTCACCGCCATGAACGACAATGCCTCTCGCAACCTGCGCGTTCTCCTGGCCGAGGATAACCACGTCAATCAACTGGTCGCTATCGGAATGCTGAATGAACTTGGGCACGAAACGATCGCAGTGGCCGACGGAAATGAAGCCGTAGCCAAAATCAAGGAACAGGATTTCGACATCGTGTTGATGGATTGCCAAATGCCCGAGCTTGATGGATACAAGGCAACACAGACGATTCGGCAATGGGAAAATGAGCAGGATCTGCCAGAAACAACGATCATCGCACTCACAGCAAACGCGTTGAGTGGGGATCGCGAGCGCTGCCTTGACGCCGGTATGAATGACTACCTCAGCAAGCCGCTGACCATGGAGCAACTCGCTGCGGCTATCGCTCTGAATACGCAACGGGCCGCTGATGATGCGGCGACCAGCGGAACCGATGCGAAAGCGCATATTTTGATCGTTGATGACAATGAGATTAACCGGAAGGTAACCGAAGCCATGACAGATGAGCTTGGCTACAGCGCTACGGTCGTAAGCAATGGACAAGAGGCCTTGCGGGCGATTCGGTCAGCCGAGTTTGACCTTGTGTTAATGGATTGCCATATGCCGGTTCGTGATGGCTACGATACCAGCAGGGAAATTCGCCGCCTCGAAGCGGAAGCAGCAGGCGAACGTCGAGTGCCAATCGTCGCGCTCACTGCCGATCTTATGCAGAGTAACCGCAAACGCTGTCTTGACTGCGGCATGGATGACTACGTCACAAAGCCGTTTACCGAGGAGCAGCTGCGCATCGTCCTGAATCGATGGCTCGCTGACTCGGGCGCGGACGATTCAAGACCGGAGGTCGCGATTGACGCCGACGGCTTTAGCGAACTCACGGAGACCGTGACTCTGGCCTCGATCGACAGCATGGCGTTTGAGGAAATCGTCAGGCTTGATGCCACGCCCGGTAATACCATGGTTCGCGATATTGTCGTTTCTTACTGCGCGGTTTCAACGAAGCTGATACTGCAACTTCGTGAGGCTGTTACCGAAGGCGAGGCCGGGGAGATCGAAGTCCTGGCACACTCCCTGAAAGGATCGAGCGGACAGATCGGTGCAGTATTGTTGGCGGCACTTTGCGAACAACTTATTACCGGCGCGAGGAACGACGACCTGAGCGATGCAGCGCTCCTGTGCGAACGCGTGGCGATCGAGCACTCGGCAGTCATTATCGCACTGGACAAAGAGCTTGAACGCATGGCGGCCTGACTCTGCCATAATGAGATATGGAAGATCTCGGCGCTCTGACCCTTATCCCTACGCTGATCGTCTTTGCTCTCGCCATCCTGACACATCGTCCTATTGAGTCACTGATTGCCGGATCCCTGGTTGGGCTCATGATGATTCACGGCATAAGCTTTGTCGGTGGTTTTGCGGAAACATCGATCCGCGTCATGACCGACAAGGACGTCGCGTGGGTCATTCTCGTTTGCGGCTTCATGGGTAGCCTGATCGGAATACTGATCCGCACTGGCTCCACCAGTTCCTTTACCCAACGAATGTCCGGCTATATCCGTTCGCAGAAAAGTGCCCTCATGGCTACATGGGGCCTGGGCATCCTGATGTTTGTCGATGACTACCTGAACTCGCTCGCAGTCGGATCAGCGATGCGCAGCCTGACCGATGAGTACAAGGTATCGCGTGAGAAGCTCGCGTACGTCGTCGATTCCACGGCTGCTCCAATCAGCGTTATTATTCCATTCTCTACCTGGGGTGTGTTCTTCTCGGGATTGATTGTCGCCAACGGCATCGCAACCGAAGGTCAGGGGTTTGCGACCTATATAAGCGCGATCCCTTACATGCTGTACGCGTGGATTGCGGTTCTGATGGTGCCGCTCGTTATTTCGGGCGCCATCCCGTCACTCGGCCCCATGAAAGCTGCGGAAACCCGTGCACAGACTACAGGGCATACAGTCCCGCCGAGCGCCACACATATCGAAGCAGCCAACCAATCCATTCAGCCTCACCCGGATGTTACTCCGCGCATTTCGATGTTCATCGTGCCGATGACTGTGCTGGTCCTCGCAACGCTTTACTTCGACAAAGACTTTCTGGTCGGTATCTACATCACGCTGGGGGGCACCGCGATTTATATTCTCGCCACCCGCATGCTGACCATGCACGACACGTTTGACACAATCGTAGACGGTTTCAAAATGATGATCGAACCGCTCGGTGTTCTCGTCGCTGCGTTTATTCTCAAAGACGTCAATGACATCCTCGGGCTGGCGCCCTATGTTGTCACTACGATGCAACCCTTGCTGACACCCGATTCGCTGCCGGCCGTTATCTTTGCCTCGATGGCGCTCGTGTCATTCATGACCGGATCGAACTGGGGCGTGTTCGTTATCGTTCTGCCAATTGTCACCGCACTTGCCAATAACCTGGGTGCGGACATGACGCTGGTTATCGGTGCCACGCTTTCTGCGAGCACGTTCGGTAGCCACGCCTGTTTCTATTCGGACGCTACCGTACTGACGGCACAGGCTTCGGGCTGCACACCGTTTCAGCACGCCGTTACACAGATACCCTACGCTCTGATCGCCGCGGCAATCTCGGTCGCCGGGTACCTGTTAATCGCCTACCTGTAGCGGCGCCTTTCTGCTTACTGAATGCCTCTACCCGGTGTCCACGGGACACGCGCTTCATCCAATGCATCCTTGAGCCCTTTATAGCCGACGTCGACCAGCTCCGTGAGCTGTTGCCTGACATCGTCATACAGTTCACGTCCGATCTGCAGTGACTCGCGTTGCTCTGGCGTCGGGCCGTATGCGTTCGTGCCTGGCATGAAGCGCGCATGCATGATGCGCTCGCTGAGTGGTACTTCGTCCAGGTCCTTGAAGTTGCTGCGGGTCTCGTTGCCGTAGAGGCGGTCGCGCTCAATGGTCAGTCCTTGCTGTATCGCATTCGCAATCTCGTAGAGCGAGGCATCGGCCGTCGAGCGCTCCAACACCTCCTTCACGGCATCGATTTCCAGGACGATCTCGTCGATCGCCTTGACGGTTCCGTCGGACGCGCGGACCAACTCATCGATCTGCGTTTCGAATACCACGCGTTGTTCCTGCGTGCTGCCCGGCAGCGTCGGCTCACGAATCGAGACGACATCGAAGCTTTGGCGTTGCCCCAGGTCGCTCAGGACACCATCGACTCGCTTGTGCATCGATACGGAAAAGGTGCCGGGTACGACGAGCACGCCGGCCGGTTCAAACCAACGCTCTTCCTCTGGAGCCCAGGCCTCCAAAGCCGGATAGCGCAGGTCCCAGGAAACGCGGTGGAAGCCGGCCTCCACAGGGCCTTCGATTTGCCGCACGACACTGCCATTGCGATTCGTCACGGTGAACACGATTGCCGGCTCGTCCTCGCGTTGCTCCTCGAGGACCGTGTCCCAGGACGCAAACTCCACGTCCTGGTTTTCCTTTTCGCGTTCCTTCTCGGCCTCACGGCGCGCTTCCTGGCTTGTCTGAATCATCTCGGGCAGATAGTAGGTAAAGGTCGCGCCAAAGGCGGGATTCGGTGCAATAAAATAGCCGTCACCCTGGCTGCCGGCACAGCCCGCTTCCGAACACCCGAGCGGCCGCCTGGGAACGTACCAATGCGTCTTGCGTACCGGAAACAGCACGGATTCGTTCTTCAGCATGCCGGCGTCGACATCGCGCAGCGGCGAATAGTCATCGAGAACGTAGAAACTCCGTCCGAAAGTCGCTCCCACGAGGTCGTTCTCGCGCGTCTGAATGACCAGGTCGCGAAACGGTATGTTCGGTGCTCCCCCCTTGAGCTTCGTCCATTCCCCACCGCCGTTAACCGTGAAAAACACACCGAACTCGGTCCCGACAAACATCAGCCCGGGTTTTTCATGGTCCTGCACGATGCGCCACAGCACGTGGCGCTCGGGAAGATTGCCCGCAATACTCTTCCAGCTTTTCCCGCGATTTTCGCTTTTCAACACATAGGGTGAGAAGTCACCGCTCTTGTGGTCGTCAACCACGACATAAACCGCGTCGGGGTTGTGCAGGTCTGCCTTTATGTCGTTGACGAAGAACCGGCTCGGCACGCCTGGAAGTTTGTCGATACGCCGCCAGTTTTGACCGTTGTCCTCCGTAACCTGGATGATGCCGTCGTCCGTGCCAACGTATACCAAACCATCGACAAGCGGCGACTCCGACAACGATGTGATCGTATTAAACGATGACATCGCGTATAGGTCCCACGGTGAGTCGAAACTCCAGGTGCGACCCATTAATGGTTGGCGAGTTCGCTCTTCGTTGCGGGTCAGATCGCCGCTGATCGCTACCCATGAGTCACCGTAGTCATCGCTTTTCCAAACACGCTGCGTGCCGAAATAGAGCGTTGACGATTTATGCGGGCTGATCAGGATCGGTGAATCCCAATTATAACGCTCGGGCGGATCGCCCGCCGCCGCTTGCGGCTTGATGTACACGCTTTCACCAGTCTTTCGATCAAAGCGCGTGAGGTTACCCTGCTGCCATTGCGCGTACACGATGTCCGGGTTATCCGGGTCAACCGCGGACTGGTGACCATCGCCAAACAGCGTGATGAACCAGTCCGAATTTCGAATACCGACGTTGTTATCGGTACGCGACGGACCGCCGTGACTGTTGTTGTCCTGAGTCCCACCGTACACGTTGTAGAAAGGCTCATCATAGTCGACGGCCACCTTGTAGTACTGTGTGATCGGCATGTTATTGACGAAGCGCCACGACTCGCCAAGGTCATACGATTCGTAAATCCCGCCATCGACGCCTACCAGCAGGTAGTTCTCGTCTTCCGGATCGAACGCCATGGCGTGATGGTCGGAATGCTTCGTTTCGTGCTCGAGGTTGGTGAAGGTCTCTCCGCCGTCTTCCGTGACGTGCATCTGCACGTCCATCTGATATACGCGATCAAATTGGTGCGGGCTCGCGAACAACTCCTGGTAGTAGTGAGGCCCGGTACCGCTCGACAGGTACTCGTTGCGCTTCTCCCAGGTTTCGCCGCCGTCCGCGGATCGCCAGAAGCCGCCTTCGCGATTGGCCAGTTCGATGGTAGCGTAAACGACATCCGGATCTTGCGGCGAAATCGCGAGGCCCGTCTTGCCCAGGTTTTCTTCGGGCAGGCCCTCGGTCAATTCGCGCCAGGTCTCGCCACCATCCTCGGATTTGTGTATGCCCGTTCCGGGGCCGCCATCCATGAGCACCGCGACATTACGAATTCGCTGCCAGGAAACCGCATACATGACGTCGGGATTACGCGGGTCCATATGGACCTCCGACACGCCCGTGTATTGATCGTCGATTTCGGTATTGCCGAGGCCGTCGCCCAGTACTTTGCGCCAGCTTTTTCCACCGTCGGTTGACTTGAACAATCCGCGCTCGCCGCCTCCGGACCAGAGCGGACCCTGCGCCGCAACGAAGATCGTGTTCGAATCGCGTGGATCGATGCGAATCATGCCAATACGTTCAGAACCCTCGAGGCCCATCTTCTCCCAGTTCTGTCCGCCGTCACGACTGCGATACACGCCGTCACCATAGCCGGCATGGCGGCCACTGACGTTTTCCCCGGTGCCCACCCAGATCGTATTCGGATTATTGGGATCGATCGTAACGCAGCCTATCGAGTACGATCCTTCGTCATCGAAAATCGGTTCCCAGGTCGTGCCACGATTGCGTGTCTTCCATACACCACCACTGCCGACACCGACGTACCAGGTGCTTTGATTACGGGGATCGATCACAATGTCGGCGATTCGCCCGGCCGTAAACGCGGGACCAATACTGCGGAACTCGAGACCCGAGAAAGTAGGCTCGTTGAATCCGGGATCCGGGCTTTCCTCTTCTGCTGCAAACAAGAGCGAAGGTCCGAGCACCAGCAATACGGCGCAGAACGAAAGTCGTTTCATCTTATTCCCCATGATTTCGAGGCCAGCCGCCGCCGGCCGGCAAATCCTGTTAGCTGTCGTGACATCCTGAACGAGCTACAACAAACTCCCCCGCGCCGCAGCCGGCTGCGCCCGGGACTCCGGGCGTTCCGGAGGCCGGGCCTGCTTGACGGTTTCACGAATGAGCGCCTCGGTCGCCTGAAGTGACCCCCGGCTGTCTTCGATGACTCTTTTTGCCGCAGCGGCGGCATGATCCCGGAGCTCCGGATCGTCCAGATACTTCTGCACCGTGGCGGCCAGTTCGCCGGGATCCCCAACCTGCTCGGCCGCACCGTATTCCAGCGCCGTTCTGCTGCTTTGTTCGAAATTGAAGACGTGCGGACCAAATACTACCGGCGTGCCGACGGCCATCGCCTCGACCAGGTTATGTCCGCCGTGCCGTACCAGGCTGCCGCCAACGAAAGCGACATCGGCTGCCCCGTACATGCCTGCCAACTCGCCCATCGTGTCACCGACGAGGATGTCCGTTTCCGGCAGCCCGTTGCAGGTTTCGCTGTGCAGCGCGACCTTGTAACCACTGCGACGACAAATCTTGGCCACATTTGCGAAACGCTCCGGATGTCTTGGCACTAGTACCAGTAATGTGTCGGCGTGGTGCCGACGAAGTAATCGAAACGCTTCGAGCACTTTCTTTTCCTCGCCGTCGTGCGTGCTCGCGGCAATCCACACCGGCCGCGACCTGCCCCAGCGCTGACGCAGCTCGGATGCGCGTTCGGTCGCGGCACTTGGCGGACTCACGTCGAACTTCAGGTTTCCCGTCACCACGACCCGCTCCGCACGCGCGCCAAGTTCGAGCAGCCGACCTGCATCGTCCTCCGACTGCGCCGCCATGATCGTTGGTCGCTCCAACATCTTGCGCGCGAACCTTGGAAACAGCGCGTATCCTCTAAACGATTTCGGCGAGACGCGAACGTTCAGAAGCAGCGTCGGTATCGAGCGTTCCTCGCAGATTCGCAGGATATTCGGCCAAAACTCGGTTTCGATGACAAACGCAAGCCGTGGCCGGACTCGATTCAGAAAGCGGTGCACGGAACCCGGCAGATCATATGGCGCGTAACAATGCAGCACCGAATCGCCATGCGTTTGTCTTACCTGGGCAGAACCGGTGGGCGTCATCGTCGTGATAAGTATCTGGCTCTCCGGATACTCGTTTTGCAGAAACTCGACGAGGCGCGAGACCGTGCGTACCTCGCCGACAGATACGGCATGCACCCATATCACGTCATCGGAGTTCACTGGCTTTACGAAACCGAAGCGCTCGTGCCAGCGCCTCAGGTAGGGCGCGTGATGGATACCGCGCCAGGCCAGGTGTGCAAGTGCCCACACCACCAACAGGTAGATAGCTGCCGAGTACAGTATGTTTTTTGAGTAAACCAGTCTTTTGATAGTCGCAAGCATTAGCTCAGGCAGCCGGAAACAGAGCATCATGCTCAATGATTGAATTGTCGCGCGTCACGAATGCTCTCGTCGTGACCGCCTGGCGAGCCTGAAAATAACGCTGATACTCTTCGTCGTAGGCAACTCGCGACTGTACTACTTCGTCGTGCACACCCAACAAGCCCAGCAGAAGTTCGCAGACTTCGCGGACAGCATATTCAGCCGATCCGGTAACGTAGTCACACAGGGAATGCTGCGTTGCATATTCCCTAAGTAAGGGACTGGCATCGCGACGCACCAACGACCGCACGCCGCATAACTCCGCCATGCCGAGATCGTTGATGTCGTCGAAAACGCAGATCAACTCTTTTGCATCAATGCCGTTCTGGTCTGACAGGTGCTCAATGACGTTTCGCTTGTCCTTGATGCCCGTATAAACGCTGTCAAAGTGCTCCCGGCCGGCAAATCGGATCGCACTCTTGTTGTTCTCACCACTGATTATTGCAGTGAACGGCAACTTACCGACGATGCGCCACAAGCCGTAACGCAGCATATTCGTGCCCATCGAATCGGCCTCGGTGAAGTCGCTTTCGGTGGAGACCCCCTTGCGTCCGGAATTGAAGACACCGTCCCAGTCAAAAACCACGCCGCGACACTGCTGAAGCACTGCGGCGATTTCGGCCGGCGGCATCACAAAGCTGCCGCCGATCGACTCGAACGCTGTTTGGACTTCAGACATCGATTCCCGTTTCCCGGCGGGCACGACTAGCCGCCGAACAGGTCCCGACTGACGATATCCTGAATGTCGACAATGCCGATTGGTTTTTCGTTTTCTACGACAACGATCGTATCGACGTGCGACTTCTCGAAAAGGGCCATCGCGTCATACAGGAGCGCGTCGGCCGCTATCGTGATCGGCTTACCGGAGAAACCGAGATCGCCGAGCGATTTTTTCACGACTCCCGAACCCTGCTCCTGCAAGTTTCGCCGCAGATCGCCGTCCGTGAATACGCCGAGCACACCGCCGTCATCGTCGACCACGGTTACAGCTCCCAAGCGGGATTCGGTCATCTTCAGCAAAGCGTCTGCAATCGTCTCTGCAGCAACGCATAGCGGATTTTGTTCCCTGATAACCTCTTTCACGCGCACGGTCATGAGCCGGGTATGCTCGAGGAACTGGTTGGTACCGACTGTCGTCAGCGCGTTCTGACTGAGCGCCCGCATCACGCCCCAGGGCACGGTGCAGACGTGAGCGCCGGTGATCAACGCCTGGCGCACGTGCTCCGGATGCCGCACCGACGAGAACATTACTTTGGTCGGATAATTGTATTTCTCGATCACGTCGACGCACTGCTCGAACAAGGCGTTCGCGTCATGTCCCTGGTCCTGCAGTCGGCCCGCCAGCGGACACACGAATGCGGCGCCGGCCGCCATCGCCATGTACGCCTGGTTCAAGGTGTAAATGAGATGTACGTTGACGCGATGACCTCTCTTGGTCAGCGTACTGCAGGCCCGAACGCCTTCCTGCGAAATCGGCACTTTAAAGACGGGCTCCAGCTCGAGCGGCAGCTCGAGAAGACGTTCGGCTTCGGTGACTATTTCGTCATGTGTGACACCGAGCGCCTCTACCTGTAGTTCGGGCACCATTTTCGACAGCTTGACGATGGCACCATCGACATCGGTTATGCCGTGTCGATGCATGAACGTTGGTGTCGTGGTCAGACCGGTAAGAAATCCCAGCTCAAAGGCTTGCTCGATTTCGTCAAAGTTTACGGAGTCGAGGTACAGGTCCATTATTTTTCTCCTCGCAGATTATTATAAATGGCGGACTAGGCGATGGATGTCGAGCAGCGGTTTCAGGAACTCCGCCACGTCGTCGAGGTAGTACTGGCTGGCAGCGTCACAAAGGGCTTCCGGTGGGTTCGGGTGGGCCTCGACGAACAGACCGTCGACACCGGCGGCGACGCCGGATCGTGCCAGCACGTTCAGGTACTGCCGGGTTCCGCCTTTCGGGTCTTTGCTGGGAATGCCATAGCGTCGAATCGAGTGCGTAATATCGAAAACCACCGGGTAGCCGGCATCGCGTAGCATAAAAAAGCTCCGTGGATCGACGATCAGGTCATTGTAGCCAAACGTGTAGCCGCGTTCGGTCAGGATGATCTTGTCTCCACCGACGTCTTCTATCTTCTTGACCGGTTTCAACATGCCGTCCGGGGCAATGAATTGCCCGTGTTTGAGGTTGATGACGCAACCGGTTTTTGCGGCGGTAGTAACCAGCTCGGTCTGCATGCAAAGGTAGGCCGGTATCTGCAGGATATCGACGACTTCGGCTGCCGGCGCCGCCTGAGACGGATAGTGTATGTCGGTAAGCACCGGAAGGCCGACTTCCGTTTTAATCCTCTGCAGAATACGCAGCCCCTCTTCGAGCCCCGGGCCCTGAAAGTACTCCAGCGAACTGCGATTGTCCTTGGTGAACGACGACTTGAAGATCAGCGGCAGATTGAGCTCCTCCGAAATGCCCTTGAGCCGCTCCGCCGTTCTCAGCATCATCGATTCTTCCTCGATCACACAGGGGCCGCTGATAAGAAACAGGTCATCCGAGCCGCAATCGATGCCTGCGACGTCAACGTGTTTGACTTTTTTCATGACTGAATCGGTATTCCTTCGTTGGTGTGAGAATCGGAGCGCACGCTGCCTGACGGCAGATAGTCTCGCAGAAGCCTGAGATTCTGACTGGCCGCCCCGCGATTATCCAATACAACACGGCGAGCGCGTCGCCCTATCTCCTTTCTGGACTCTGGATCGTCGAGGAGTTGCGCCAGGCTGGCCAGCAGCTCGTCCTGATCATACACAAGCTTGCCAGCCCCTGCCTCCAGCAAGTCCCGGACGGTTTCCCGGAAACTGTAGTTATGCGGTCCGAACAGAACGGCAGTACCGAGCACGGCGGGTTCCATCAGGTTATGGCCACCTTTATTACTGCCCCTGTAATGGAGACTGCCGCCGACGTAGGCAATATCCGACATCGTGTACAAGCGCCTGAGCTCTCCGATCGTATCGACGACGAGAACGTGGGAACGGTCCTCGAATACCGGTTTCTCGTCATCTATCAGATCGGACTTCAGCACGCCCACCAGCCCGATTTGTTCGAGCTCACCGACCGTTGCCGGCGCCTCAGCCGGGTATCTCGGCACGAGCACGAGGCACAACTCCTGACCAGCGTCGAGCAAGCGCTTGTATGCCCAGGCGAACGCCTTGTCCTCACCGCGATGCAGGCTGCCACCAATCACGACGGGCGTTTCCTCGGCAACGCCGTATCGCGTCCGAAGCTGCCGGCGAAGCTCGAGAATCTCATCGGCATTACCGGTCTCACAAAGATCGTATTTCATGTTGCCGGTAACGTGCAGTCGATCATCGGCAACGCCAAGGCTGCGGAATCGTGCCGCGTCCTCGGCGGTCTGAGCTGCCAGCATCGACAGCTTACGCAGAGCCCAGGGAATCAACGGCAACCGGCGATGACCACGAAATGATTTCTCCGACATTCTTGCGTTGACGACGCAGACCGGGATGCCCGCCCGATCGCTGGTCGCGATGAAATTCGGCCAGAGCTCGGATTCAACCAGGACGATGAGCTTCGGTTGTATCACCCGGAGAAAGCGACGCACAACGGGCGAGAAATCGACCGGGAAATAGATGACCGTATGTTGCGGGAATGCTTTTTTTGCGGCGGTGTAGCCCGAAACCGCAAATGCCGATATCACGATGCGGTAGTCACCCGGCAATGTTTCGACCTGGCCGGCCAACGCGCGCAGAAGGTCGATTTCTCCTGCCGATGATCCATGCAGCCAGACAGTCGGGCGCGACGGCTCAGCATGCAGAGCCGGTCGAAACCGCGCGCTGATGCCGGCGCGAAACGAAGGCCGGAATATGATCATCACCAGGACCCACGGTGACAACACGATGAACGCCGCCGCATACAGCACATCGAGGAGCAACACGATTCAGTTCTCCTCCGACACAATATGGTTGAAAGCGTTTGTGTCGCGATGCTTAATAGGCGGCAGGGACATTCGCACCATCTTCTTATCAGCGCTTGCGGGAGCAACCAGTTTAACGGAAGCTGGTGCGCTGATGTATCTATAAATGCGTGACAGGCCTATGAGCAGATTTACCGTGGTTATTCCGGCACGTTATGCGTCGACGCGGCTACCCGGCAAGCCGCTCAGGCTCATTGCCGGCGAGCCAATGATCCAGCATGTGTACCGCGTCGCAACTCGTAGCGCCGCCGACGAAGTCTGGATCGCCACTGACGACGCGCGTATCGAGGATGCGGCCAGGAGGTTTGGCGCAAACGTCTGTATGACGGCGGCCGAGCACACGTCGGGCACGGAACGGCTTGCGGAGGTGTGCGAGCAGTTACGCTGGCCCGACGATCTCGTGGTCGTCAATCTCCAGGGCGACGAACCCCTGATGCCTCCTTCCCTCATCGACCAATGCGCGGGCCTGCTCGATTCGACGTCAGCAGACATGGCGACGCTCGCCAGTGAGCTGTTTTCGGCGGCAGACTACGAAGATCCGAATGTCGCCAAAATAGTCGTCGACGCAAAGGACAATGCACTGTATTTCAGCCGGGCGGCAATTCCATTCAGCCGCGACAAGGATTCGCTTGACCTCGCGCGGGGGACGTCGCTCCGGCACCACGGCATCTATGCCTACCGGCGCCATGTCCTGGCAACGTTGGTTGCCGCCGAACCCTGCGCAATGGAGGAGTGCGAAAAACTCGAACAACTTCGCGCGCTATGGCTGGGATTGACCTTGAAAGTCGGTCGCGCCGCCGTCCGCCCGGGCCCTGGCGTGGACACCGAGGAGGACCTCGCAAAGGTCAACGCGGCGCTGTCCTGAGCGCTCCCTACCGACGCAAACCGCCGAGACATAACACCCTCGACGCGAGACGCCTTTCTGCGGCCCGACAGGATCGACATTTTGGGATCGAACGGTTGTATAGTTGCGGGCTCGCAGGAGATCTTTTCATGTTGCCGCACCAGGATGTTGTCGCCGAAGTCTTGAATCTGCCCGATGGGCCTCAGATCGGAGCGTTCTTCGATTTCGATGGCACAGTGATATCGGGTTACTCGGCTTTCGCATTTATCGAGGAACAGATCAAGCGTGGCCACCTGTCGCCGCGCGAACTCGTGGAACTGCTGGGCGCAATGGCCAGTTTCGGCCTCGGCAAGATGGGATTCTCGGCAATGATGTTGGGGATGGCCCAGTTTCTGCGCGGCATTCGCGAAGACAGCTATGCGGCTTTCGGTCAGGAGTTGTTCGAATCGCATATCGCACGCCAGATCTACCCGGAGTCACGAGCGCTGGTCGACGCCCATCTTCGCAAGGGGCACACGGTCGCAATCATCTCGTCGGCGACGCCTTACCAGGTCGAGCCGGCCGCACGCGACCTCGACATCGAGCACGTACTCTGCACGCGGCTTGAGGTGGAAAAAGGCATGTTTACCGGCGCGGTCGTGCGACCCACCTGTTTCGGACCGGGCAAGGTCACTGCAGCCGAATCGCTGGCGGAAACGTATGGCGCCGACCTCGAGGAGAGTTTTTTCTATTCTGACAGCGATGACGACCTTCAGCTGCTCGAACGCGTCGGCAATCCGCGACCATTGAATCCGAACAAGAAGCTTTTGGCGATCGCCGAGCACCGTGGCTGGCCCGTGCGTCGCTTCGGCAGCCGTGGCCAGACACACCTGTCGGACTGGCTGCGCTCGCTGCTCGTGCCGGCGACTTTCGTCGGCTCTTTTTTTGCAGGCTTGCCCATATGGGCGTTGTCCGGCTCGAAGCGCGATGCCCTGAACTTTTCCGTGTCGGTCTTCGCGGACACGGCGAGCGCGCTTATCGGCCTGAACCTCAAGATCAAGGGAGAGCAGCATCTGTGGTCACACCGACCCGCCGTGTTCATCTTCAATCATCAGAGCAACGTCGATATGGTCATCATCGCGCGCTTGCTGCGGCGCGATATTACCGGCGTTGGCAAACGCGAGATTCGCGACATGCCGATAATCGGGCGGGTCATGGAAGCTGCTGGCGTCGTGTTGATCGACCGCAAGAACTCGGCGAGCGCGATAGAGGCGATGTCGCCGCTCGTCGACGCCATGCGTGTTGAGGGTAAGTCCGTTTGCCTTTCACCAGAAGGTACCCGTGCGGCGACTCTCAGGCTTGCCGAGTTCAAGAAAGGTGCGTTCCATCTCGCGATGCAGGCGGGTGTGCCCATCGTGCCTATCGTCATACAGAATTCCGGCGACGTGCAGCCGAAAGGCGACATTCTTTATCACCCGGGTACTGTCGAAGTCGAAGTGCTGCCGCCAGTCGATACGAGCAAATGGTCCGCCGAGACGATCAATGACCATGTCGCCGAGGTGCGGGCCATGTACCTGAAGGCGCTGGACCAGGACCCCGTGTCGAAAAAACGTCGAACGTTGAAGTCCGTTCCGAGTGATGTTTCTGCGGGTGGAGCGCGTGAATGAGTGTCAGCCCCTGGCCGGCTGATGACACGAACAGCGTACTTTTTGTACTCGATGCGGCACACCGGGTCGAGCAGCAGCACCTCGAAACCTGGCTGGAACGTGAGCGCGACAAGCGCAGTTTTACCGGCAGCGTCGAGTATGTTGCCGTGCCGATCGCGGACGCCCCGGAGCATATTCCCGTGGAGCGCCTGTTACCCGCGATGGACTTGCCGGGCGAGACGCTGGTCATCCCCGTGCGGGTTGTCTGGCTGAAAGGGCTGGACGTCAAGAGCACGACGCCGCGGTTTCGGGACTTGTTGCTGGGAAATCCAAGACGCCCGGGGCCGATGAAGGCGAGTCGCATCCTCAAGAAACACCCAATGCGCGCAAAGCGCATAAGCGGTGCGCCGGCCACGCTCGCCGACTTGCGCCAGCGTTTGCAGCATCGGCTTGGCACGACGCCCGACAATATGCAACTTGCCGATTTTCTTGCGGGCCAGGCCAGCGTTGCACTCGACATCGCGGAACGCCGGCTGCGTGGCAGTCGCTACAAAGTGCCGAGACACGTCGCAAATAATCTGCGATCAAGCCGTGAATTCATTGTTGCGATCGAGGAGCTGAGTCAGCAAACAGGTCGACCCATGAGCGACCTGCAGGCGGAAGCAAACAAGATATTCAAAGAGTTGATTCCTGTGCCGCAGGCTTTCTGGCTTGACGTGAGTTACCTGCTCAATCACGCCATCTCCACGTTGGGCTACGATGCAGAGATCGTTGTCGACGAGGCCAGCCTGCAGCACGTTCGGCAGATCAGCAGGCAGCACGCGACCGCGATCCTTTGCACCCACAAAACGCATGTCGATTTCCCGGCCCTGAACAAGGTGCTGTTCGACCATGATTTCCCGGCGCTGCACACGATGGGCGGCGTCAACATGGCGTTCGCCGGACTGGGCTTCCTGGCGCGCCGTGCCGGTGTCATTTTCATTCGACGCAGCTTTCAGAACGACGCGCTCTACAAGCTCATATTGCGGCAGTACATCGGCTACCTGATGGAAAAACATTTTCCGCTTAGCTGGGCTTTCGAAGGCACACGTTCCCGGGTGGGCAAGTTAATGCCGCCAAAGTACGGAATCCTCAAGTACGTCATCGAGGCCGCGCACGCTAATGATGAGCGCATGTTGCACATTATCCCGGTGGCGATGAACTACGACTTGATCGGCGATGTTCGCGACTACGCGAAAGAACAGTCGGGCGTCAAGAAACGCCCGGAGAGCCTGAGCTGGTTCATTGGCTACATGCGGAGCCTGAGAAGGCCCATGGGGAAGATCTATATGGATTTCGGCGAGCCGGTGGTGCTGGACAAAGTGCCATCCGGTGAGGACAGGCGCGCGTTATCCAAGGTGGCCCTCAAGGTTGGCGTCGAAGCTAACCGCGTAACGCCGATCACGCTTGCGTCGCTGGCTACGATGGTGCTTCTGGGCAGCGCGCCCCGCGCGCTTACGCGTGCCGAACTGACGCGGGAAATTGCCCGGGTCGTTATCTGGGCGCAAGCGAGGAACATCAAGATAACCCGGCATTTCGAAATCGAAAACGAGGCTGAGCTGACGGCGCTGGCGCAAGTGCTGATCGACAATCGCCTCGTTACGCGTTATGACGACGGCCCCGAAGAGGTTTACGCGATTGCACCCAAACAACAAGCCGTCGCGAGCTATTACCGCAATACGACAATTCATCATTTTGTCACGAAGGCCATTGCGGAATTGGCCCTTGCGAGCATCACCAGGGACGAGCAAGCACCGCTGCAAGCATTCTGGCAGGAAGTGGACAAACTGCGCGACCTGTTCAAGTTCGAGTTCTTCTACACGCCGCGGGAAGAATTTCATGAGGAGCTTGGCCAGGAGCTGCGGTGCTATTCGACTGACTGGGAAGACGCACTGGCCAGGGATGGCGATTTCGCCCGCCGCATCTTAAGGGACTTTCGGCCACTCGTGGCACATGCGACACTCACACAGTTCGTGGAAGCGTATTATGTGGTTGCCGATGTTGCGGCGATGACGCCACCCGATAAGGCGCTCGAGGCAGATGACTGCCTGCGCCGAAGTTTCGCTTATGGTCGACAGGCTTACCTGCAACGACGTATCAGCAGCGAGGCGTCGATCGGCAAGTTATTGTTTCAAAACGGATATAGATGGATGGAAAATCGAGGGCTTGCAGCAGCAGGCGACGCCGAACTCACGGAGCGGCGGGCGCAGGCAAGCCGTGGTCTTCGAGAGTTGATGCATCGCTTACAGCGCATACAAGCGCTCGCACTGCCAGTATGAATACGGAGTAGATCCCATGGATCAGTTGAGCCCTCAGGACGCCCAATTCCTGTATATGGAGTCGGCAGACAACCTGACGCACGTTACGTCGATATCGATATTCGACCAGACCACCGTACCGGACGGCAAGGTCGTTCGCTTCAAGGATATCCTGGCGCATATCGAAGGGCGCCTGCACATGAGCCCACTGTTCAAGCGACGCTTAGTGCGCGTTCCGTTCGAACTCGACTTTCCTTACTGGGTGGACGATGAGCATTTCGACCTCGAGTACCACGTCCGGCACGGTCGTCTCCCCGAGCCCGGCGACTGGCGCCAGTTTTGTATCCACATGGCGCGTTACCATTCGCGGCCACTGGATATGAATCGGCCGCTTTGGGAAATGTACGTCGTTGAAGGCCTCGATAACGTCGACTGGCTACCCAAAGGCAGCTACGCGCTTGCGACCAAGATTCACCATGCAGCCGTTGACGGAAAAGCCATCATCGACTTTTTTGGCGCAATGGCCGATATCGACAACAAGGGTACGCCGGCGGTCCCCCTGCATACGGCCAAGCTCCGCCGCAGTCCAAAACCCAGCTTGCTCGACATGGCGGTGCGAGGGACGTGGCATACGCTTCGCTCTCCCCTGGGTATGACCGACGCTATCATGCGTGCCACCCCGGCTTTGTACAACCTTGCGCAGGGTGCTCTACGCTCACAGAAAGAAGAAAAGTACGGTGTGCCCGACACGCGTTTCAATAGCGTCGTGTCTCCGCAAAAGATGTTCGACGCCAGGGCGTTCCCGCTCGCCGAACTGAAAGCCGTGCGTGCCGCCGTTCCCGGCAGTACGATAAACGACGTCATCCTGACGATATGTGGCGGCGGCTTGCGGCGTTACCTGCAGCAGCATGACGAGTTGCCGGACGAACCGTTAGTAGCCTGGGTGCCGATCAACGCGCGGCAAGCCAAAATGTCCGACCCCGATGCACCGGGTAATAACGTTACGTCGATGACGGCTCCTATTTATACGAACGTCGAGGACCCGGTTGAGCGACTGACTCGTATTCACCGCGCGACGCAACAAAGCAAAGCGGCAAAATCCGGCGTTTCCGCGCGCTTGATGACGGATCTCAGCAAGCACGTGCCGGCCTCAACCCAGGTGATTGCAAGCCGCCTGGTCTTGCGCGCCGGAATGAAAACCCGAATGTGCAACCTGTTCGTCTCAAACGTGCCGGGACCGCAGGTTCCTTTGTACATGAATGGGGCCCTGCAGGTAGGCAGCTACGGTCTGGCGCCGTTGGCCAACGGCATGGGTTTGTTCATCGCGACGCCAAGTTACAACGGCCAGGTCACGTTCAACGTCACGTCAACGCGGGACATAATGCCTGATATCGACTTTTTCGTTGAATGTCTCGAAGAATCGCTGAACGATCTGAAAGCGGCGGCCGGGCCCACCAACAAATCGCCGGCCAGGAAATCCGCCGCCAAGAAACCCGGCACCAAGAAATCGCGTACCAGGAAATCTGCCACCAAGAGGAAGATCCAAGCCGTCAAGTCGTAGCAGCGGAGGAGTTACTCAGAAGCCCCGGATGCGCGGCCGCTGATTCCGTGGGATGCTCGAGTAACTCGCGTCAACCGGCCCGTCGCGATACTCCTCTCTTGGTGTATGGTGCGCGACGGTCAAGATCTCTGAGGATGCGGTCGAGTCTGCGGCCGATCTTGGTCTGTACACGGATCATTTCGATCTTCGGCCAGGTCGATTTCTCGCCCATTTCGATCAGCTCAACGATCTCTTCGATCGACTTGTGCGCGAGTAACTTGAGCGGATTAAAGAAGCGCCTGTCGGGCAAGATGTTGATGTCGCCAAAGTAGTCCTGGTTGATAATACTCAGTCCGACGTTGGTCCACCGGCTAATCGTCCCATTCATTGCGAGCGGTTTCTCGAACATTGATGCGCTGGCGTTGATCCACTCGCGAGCCGATCGCCCGGCGGCCAACCTGACGGTTGAAAACAAGTCCCTTTTTCTTTTCGTATCCGTGACGAACGGGAAAATATGGGGGTTCACCTGGCTAACGACGAAATGATTGACTCCATAAATCCGTGACAGGCGTTTTGCGGGGAGGTCGTCACTCAGCGATCCGTCAACCCATCGACGCGAAGGCAGGTAAGGCTGCTTCTTGCCCTGATCATTCTTGGCGGCCAGAGCGACAGGCGGGTAGAACCCTGGAACCGCGGCCGATGCCATGACCGCCTCCCGGACGTAGACGTTTGGCGTGGTAATCGAATTCAGCAGTCGCGAGGTTTGGTGTTTCTCGGCGGCCGCAATCGAAATGTTCAGGTGCCGCCCCGTGTTCTCAAAGGCTTCCTGGAACGTAACGTCAGGAACCAGGCGATTCAGTGCGTCCTGCACATCTTCGATCGGCGTTATTTCCGGTCGAAATGCCTCGAAACGATTGAACAGACCCTGATCGCGTTCGATCTCCTGCGCCAGGTGCTCGGGTTCGAATATGTCCTGCAAATATTCTTCACCGTGCGTACCCACCAGGCTGCCAACGACGGCACCGCCGCTGCTGCCCGACAGAACATCCGGCAGTACTCCTTCGAGCCACAGCGCCTTGACGACGCCGATGTGGAAGAACAACAGCGACCCCGCACCGCTCATCATGAGCGCCGTACAGCCATAACAATGGTGCGCACGCCGAAAGAAATCCAGCCGTTCATCCAGCGGTATTCCCTTGGCCTTGCTGCTCGCCAGCAGCTCCAATGCGTCCGTAACTTCGTCCACATAATCGACAATCAGCTTCTTGGTACTGAATTTCGATTTCCCATAAAGGGCCGAGCTACCCATGCCGTCGATGTTGCCGTGGAGTCCCTCGTTCAGCGCAAATAACACGCTGGCGTAATCCTTCTTGCCTTTCAGTCTGCGGAGTCGCCTCAGGCGGCGGCGTATGGACGCGTAATCGAAGTGTTTTGACTCGTCGGATTTTACCCAGCGCTCCACCCCGGACTTCTTGTCGTGAGCGATCGCCGCCGCTTTCCATTCGTCGTACGTCTCAGCCGCGGCCATATCGGCTTCCAGCCGTTTGGTTTCTGAAAAAATCATGGTCGGAATCGCACTCACACTGCCCGAATATAGATGAGCATACACCCTAATTCGGCGCAAAAAGAGCGCCTCCGTCGCTTTTTTTGAGTAGCAGAATACCCCTATTCTCTTGCCGCGATCCGCCGTGTACATTGTGGAAGAGGGTTAAGCCAAGGAATGCAGCCCGAGCGGGAGGCTGATGTCTGATGACTAACAAGAAATTACTGGCTGCCATGCCGGAACGACTGGTGGCAATCGCGGAAAGCGGCTATGCCACCTGGGCAAGTGAAGACGTGGACCCCGCATTTCGCGCCCGATTCGACAGCGAACGCATCCCGGTCGTCGGCGTTCGCCACGTCAGGGTCTGGGGTTTGCAGGTTGACGACGAGCGTGTGTTACCCGGCCTCGAACGTACGCAAATGGAGGACGAGGAAATATGGGAGGTCAACCTCGAAGCCAAAGACGGCTCAAGGTACGAAGTCGAGTCAAAATTACTGAAGGCCGCTGGCGATTAATTACCGATTCAGAGGCCAGGTGATGCGCTAACTCTTTACTTCGGTCTTGCTGCTATCGTTTGATTCCGTCCACACTTTTTCGTTGTTGCAATGATAAAACAGGTTCGCTTTTTCGTCCTGCACGGACTCGAGGTGCACATCGAATCGCCACAGCCGATGCACGTGCTTCATTACTTCCTTGGCGTCGTCCTCGTCCAGCGGAATGCGATCCCGCTGCGTGTGTCGCAAGGTGATGGAACGATCTCCTCGCAGTGACACCTCCCAGATCTGAATATCCGGTTCCTGCTTGCTGATATTGTACTGATCCGCCAGTTCCTCACGCACCTGGCGATAGCCCGCATCGTCATGGATGGCCGTGACCTGGATCGCCCGATCAGCATCATCATCGAGGATGCTGAACAGCTTCAGGTCCCGAATAACCTTCGGTGAAAGGTACTGCAGGATAAAACTTTCGTCCTTGTAGTTGGCCATTGCGTGATGCACTGTCTCCAGCCAATCGGCGCCGGCATGTTCCGGAAAGAAACGCTTGTCCTCGTCCGTCGGGTTTTCGCAAACGCGGCGAATGTCGGTGAACATCGCAAAGCCGAGTGTGTAGGGGTTGATGCCGGAATAATATGGCGAATCGAATTCCGGTTGATAAATGACATTGGTGTGCGATTGCAGAAATTCGAGGACGTTGCCTTCGCCTATCAGTCCCTCCTCGTACAGATCATTCATCAGGTTATAGTGCCAAAACGTGGCCCAACCCTCATTCATGATCTTGGTCTGCCGCTGCGGATAAAAGTACACCGCGATCTTGCGCACAATCCGAACGATCTCGCGTTCCCAGGGCTCGAGCAACGGTGCGTTCTTCTCTATGAAGTACAACAGGTTCTCTTGCGGGTCCGCGGGATAACGCGGCCATTGTTCCTCAGGCTCCTCCTTCTTTTTCGGAATCGTGCGCCAAAGATCGTTGACTTGTTGTTGCAGGTAGTCTTCACGATCTTGTTGACGCCTTTTTTCCTCGTCTGCGGAAATCGGGCGAGGGCGCCGAAACCGATCAACCCCGAGGTTCATCAGCGCATGGCACGAATCGAGTAGCGTTTCGACCGCCTCCATCCCGTGACGTTCTTCGCATTCGGTGATGTAGTTTCTTGCGAACAATATGTAATTCACGATCGCGCTGGCGTCGGTCCATTCGCGGAACAGATAGTTGCCCTTGAAAAATGAGTTGTGACCAAAACAGGCATGCGCGATTACCAGTGCCTGCAGCGTCAGGTTGTTTTCCTCCATCAGGTAGGCAATACATGGATTCGAATTGATCACCAGCTCGTAGGCCAGACCGATATGGCCTTTACGGTAACGTTGCTCGGTCGTCAGAAACTGTTTCCCGAATGACCAGTGGTGGTAGCCGACCGGCATCCCGACGGATGAATAAGCGTCCATCATTTGATCGGCGGAGATGATTTCGATCTGATTGGGGTAGGTATCCAGGCGATACTTGTCCGCAGCGATGCGCGCGATTTCTTCTTCGAAGGCTTCCAGCGCCTCGAAGGTCCATTCCGAACTCTCCGAGATCGGCGCTCGCTTGCTCACTTCGACTTCCTCTCAAACAAATCACGGAAGACTGGAAAAATGTCCGCCGGTCCACTGACGTTGCGCATGGCGAAGCGATCCGGAAACGTATCGAGTATCTCTGTGTACGTCTGCCAGAGCTCCTGCTCTTTTTGAGACGAGATTTCAACGTACGCAAAATATTGGACGAGCGGCAGCACGCTCTTGACGAGCAAATCGCGACATTTTGGCGAGTCGTCCTGCCAGTTTTCACCATCAGACGCCTGGGCCGCGTAGATATTCCAGCTGTCGGTCGGATAGCGTTCATCGATGATCGTTTTCATGAGGTCAAGCGCAGTCGACACGACCGTGCCGCCTGTTTCGCGCGAATAGAAAAACTCTTCTTCGTCGACTTCGTCCGCCTTGGTGTGGTGGCGGATGAAAACTACCTCCGTTTTCTCATAGTGCCGCTTGAGGAAAAGGTGCAGCAGCACAAAAAAACGCTTGGCGAGGTCCTTGATGTCCTGCGTCATCGAGCCCGAGACATCCATCACGCAGAACATGACCGCACTCGTGGTCGGCGTCGGTTGCTGAATCATGTTGTTGTAGCGCAGATCGAAGTCGTCGAGAAACGGGATGTGGTTCAAGCGACGCCGTGCGCGGCCTAGTTTTTCCGAGACTTCGCGCTGCTCCTCGGACTCGTCATCGTCACCGAACGCGTTGAGTTCCTGTTCGAGCGCCTTGATATCGCGCCGGATTGCCCCGCTCAAAGCGATGCGTCGGGCCTTGGCGCCTCGTAGTGACTGCACGACGTTCAGTCGGGCCGGGATACCATCACGCGTGTAGCCGCCTTTGACCAGTTTGTAAGAATCGGAATCCTTGAGTTGCTTGCGAACGAGATTGGGGAGTTCCAGGTCTTCGAACATGAAATCCAGGAACTCCTGCTGGTTGAGTTCGAAGACGAACTCGTCCATGCCTTCACCCTGGTTGCTGGCCTTGCCGCCACTCCCACCGCCGCCCTTCGGGCGATCAATTCGATCACCGCGAATAAACTCCTTGTTGCCGGGAAGAACGCGACGCTGTTTACCACCTTTACCTTGCCGGAATATCGGCTCAGAGACGTCCTTCCTGGGGATCGATATCTCTTCACCGCGCTCCATGTCCGTGATGCTGCGTTTGTTGACGGCATCGGTGACGGCTTCCTTGATGTGCTTTCGAAACCGCTTCAGGAAGCGCTGGCGGTTAACGGCGCTTTTCTGCTTACCCTGTTGCCGCCGATCGATGATGAGAAATGCCATGACAACTCACTGCGATTTACGCACTCTCATATACCACTCCGACAGCAGCCTGACCTGTTTATTTGTGTAGCCATACTCCACAAGGCGCTCGACGAAATCCTCGTGTTTCTGCTGATCCTCTTCGGACGCTCGCGGATTGAATGAAATAACTGGAAGCAGGTCCTCTGTACTTGAGAACATCGTCTTCTCAATCACCAGGCGAAGTTTCTCGTAGCTGGTCCAGGCCGGGTTCTTGCCATCGTTCGAGGCCCTGGCACGGAGTACGAAGTTCACCACTTCGTGACGGAAATCCTTTGGATTGCCGATACCGGCGGCCTTCTCGATCTTCTCGAGTTCGTCGTTCAGCGCGGCATGATCGAGAATCTCACCCGTTTCGGGATTGCGGAAGTCCTGGTCCTGAATCCAGAGGTCTGCATAGTTAATGTAACGATCGAAAATATTCTGTCCGTATTGCGAATAGGATTCAAGGTACGCCGTTTGAATTTCCTTGCCAAGGAAGTCGACATATCTCGGTGTCAAATACTCCTTGATGAAATTGACGTAACGATCGCGCAAATCTTCAGGAAATTGCTCCTGCTCGATTTGCTTTTCCAGCACGTACAACAGGTGTACGGGGTTGGCGGCCGTCTCCTCCGAATCGAAATTGAAGACTTTTGACAGGATCTTGAAGGCAAATCGCGTGGATAGGCCGTCCATGCCCTCATCGACGCCGCCGCTGTCACGGTATTCCTGGATCGATTTCGCCTTGGGATCGATGTCTTTGAGGTTCTCGCCATCGTAGACACGTAGTTTCGAGTAAATACTCGAGTTCTCGTGCTCCTTGAGTCGTGTCAGAACCGAAAATTGCGCCAGCATTCGCAGGGTATCCGGCGCACAGGGTGCCTCGTTGAGCGAACTGTTACGCAGCAGCTTCTCGTAGATCTGTATTTCTTCTGTGACTTGCAGGCAGTAAGGTACCTTGACGATGTATACACGATCGATGAAGGCCTCGTTGTTCTTGTTGTTCTTGAACGACTGCCACTCCGCCTCATTGGAGTGCGCGAGTATGACGCCCTCGAACGGAATCGAGCCAATGGACTCCGTTCCGTTGTAGTTCATTTCCTGTGACGCCGTCAGCAGGGGGTGCAGCACCTTGATCGGCGCCTTGAACATCTCGACAAACTCGAGGATGCCCTGGTTGGCATGACACAGGCCGCCGGAAAAACTGTACGCATCCGGGTCATTCTGTTTGAACTCCTCCAGTTTACGAATATCCACTTTTCCAACGAGCGAAGAAATATCCTGGTTATTCTCGTCACCGGGTTCCGTCTTGGCGACCCCCACTTGATTGAGTATCGACGGGCACAGCTTGACGACACGAAACTGTCGAATGTCGCCGTTGTACTCACGCAGGCGTTTGGCCGCCCACGGTGACATGATGCCCTGTACATAGCGTGGTGGTATGCCGAACTCCTCTTCCAGGATCCCCGCATCTTCGCTTGGGTTGAAAAGCCCGAGAGGCGATTCCTGTATCGGGGATCCCTTGAGTGCGTACATCGGCTGCCGTTGCATCAATTCCTTGAGCTTTTCTGCGAGCGACGATTTGCCGCCACCAACCGGGCCCAGCAGGTAGAGAATCTGCTTTTTCTCCTCGAGCCCCTGCGCGGCATGACGGAAGAACGACACGATCTGCTCGATGCACTCCTCCATGCCGTAGAAGTTGCTGAATTCGGAATAGCGTTGGATAACTTTGTTGGAGTAGATACGTGAAAGGCGGGGGTCTTTTGCCGTATCGACAAGTTCGGGTTCACCGATTGCGAGCAGAAGGCGCTCGGCGGCGGTCGCGTAAGCGGACGGGTCGTTCTTGCAGATGTCTAGATATTCTTCGAGGCTATATTCTTCTTGTTGTGTATCTTCATATCGGGACTGGTAGTTTCCGAAGATACTCATGGTGTTCCTCCT
>Ga0209567_10000236_pt1 | contig 29837 bp, 24 predicted proteins | sample COG_12_FD_184756 | JGI IMG/M metagenome (GOLD analysis project Ga0209567, IMG submission 184756) | Pelagic marine sediment microbial communities from the LTER site Helgoland, North Sea, for post-phytoplankton bloom and carbon turnover... | ecosystem: Environmental > Aquatic > Marine > Neritic... | reverse complement strand
AACCAAGTCAGGCTGCTACTTGAACGACGACATGCTCGCGAACGTGTGCAAGCACCATGTCACGAAAATGCCGTTCGAGATGGGCAGGCTCGCTCAAGATCTGGCGGGAGGACTCGTGAGCACCGCACCTTCGGAAAAGGACCTGAAGCACCCCGACTTGGGCGTACTGCTCGACAAGTACCTCAAAGGGCGGGCCGACGTTCCCACGGAGGCGCGCATCCGCGTCCTGCGACTGATCGAGAACATGACGATGGGGCGCAATGCCGTCGGTTATCTCACCGAATCCCTTCACGGTGCCGGCTCACCGCAGGCACAGCGCATTCAGATCGGACGTCAGATGGAGCTCGACTTCAAAAAGGGTCTCGCGCGGCGCCTCGCGGGTGTCGACTGGAGTGACGACGAATAGTCTTCTCAGTCTCGACTGAGCACGAAACGGTAACGCACGTCGTTGCGGCGCAAGCGATCGAGCGCTGTGTTGACTTCGCTCATTGGGAGCGTCTCGACCTGTGCCCCCACTCCGTGGCGTGCGGCGAAGTCGAGCATCTCGCGCATCTGGAAGCGCCCGCCAATTGGGCTCGAAGTCACCGAGCGGCTCCGTGCCATCAGCATGCCGGTGTGAATGCTCACAGGCTCGGCGAGAGCGCCGACGAAAGACAGGACACCGTGGGGACGAAGGGCGCTCACGTAGCGCTTCCAGTTCAGGGGGCTGTTGACCGTCGAGATGATCAAATCCAACGATTCCCGCTGGGCCTTGAGCGCTGCGTCATCGATGCTCGAGACGAAGTGATGGGCTCCGTGGGATCGGGCTTCTTCTTCTTTCGCTGCGGTGGACGAGAACGCGGTCACCTCGCATCCGAATGCGCGGGCGAAACGAATCGCCAAGTGGCCGAGCCCGCCGATCCCGACGATACCCACTCGACTCTGAGGCCGGGCATACCGCCGAAGTGGCGAGTAGACGGTGATGCCGCCGCACAGCAGCGGTGCCGCGACTTCAGAGCTGAGCGAATCGGGAATCGAAAACGCAAAGCGTCCGTCGACCCGGATGCGATCGGCGAAGCCTCCGTGGCGGCCCACACAGGTCTCGACGATCCCTGCGCAGAGGTTCTCGTCGCCTCGCTCGCACCATTCACACTGCAGGCAGCTCCCGCACTGCCAGCCGACCCCGACCCGAGCGCCGAGGTCGAGATGAGTGACGAGCGGCCCCTTCCGCGCGACCGTCCCAACGACCTCGTGACCGGGAACGAGCGGGTACTGGCTGGTCTGCCAGTCGTTGTCGATCAAATGGAGGTCGCTGTGACAGATCCCGCAATGCGTGATCTCGATCTCCACGTCGTGGGGGCCGAGCTCCACCGCCACGTAGTCGAAGGGAGCGAGTGAAGCGCCGACCTGGCGGGCGGCGTAGGCGTCAACGTGGGGCTGTTCCTGGCTGCTCATGATGATTGTCGTGTAAGCGGTAGCGGTCGGGGGTCAAATTGAATAAGTTAGGGTTGATGCGAATGTGGGGTGGCATCTTGGCAGCGGGGGCTTGCGTCCTCGCGGTGAGCGCAGGCTGCGACCGGGGCGCGACGGCCGAGGCACCGATTCACCTGGTTGACGACGCGGAGGTCCACACCGGAGACGCCGACCGTAGGGCGGAGGCTTCTCCGCCACGCAAAGGCGTTGAACAGGAAGGGCTCCTGATCGGCGAGTACCAACTGGCCGACGACCCCGTGGTCGATGGGGACACGATTCGAGTCGAGGGCGTCGATGATTCCATTCGTTTGCTGTCGATCGATACTGAAGAGAAGCTGCACGGCAAGGCCGACCGTGCGGCTGCGGAGAAGGATTTCGGGCAGTACCTGAAGAAGAAGCGCGGCAGCGCGCTGCGCCCGCAGAAGGCCGGAACGCCAATGGGGGAAGAGGCCACTGAGTTCGCCAAAGCCTTTTTCGAAGGTGCCGAGGCGGTGCGGCTAGAGCGCGATGATCCAAAAGAGATCCGGGGGCACTTTGGACGCTTGCTCGCCTATGCGTTCGTCAAGAAGAACGGGCGGTGGACGAGCTACAATGTCGAGTGCGTGCGCTCAGGGATGAGCCCGTATTTCACGAAGTACGGGTACTCGCATCGGTTCCACAATCAGCTAACGCATGCCGAAGCGGAGGCTCGCCAGGCAAAGCGCGGCATTTGGGACCCGGATGCCAAGGGCTATGGCGACTACGACGAACGCAGGGCCTGGTGGAACGCCCGCGCCGATTTCATTCGCGCGTTCGAGCATGAGGCGAACCGTCGAGACGACTACGTTCTGCTGTCGCACTGGGACGCACCCGCCGAGCTCGAGGGCCGGCTCGGCCAGGAGGTGACGATCCTGTCGACCGTGGACGAGATCCGGCATTTCAAAGGACTGGTGCGCGTCTCGCTGGCGAGGCAGCGGGGGGGCGGGTTCCCGGTCATCTTCTTCGATGAGGACGTCTTTCGGCAGAGCGGGATTGACCGCTACAAGCGAGAGCCGGTCGCAGTCCGAGGCACGGTGGAACGCTACGAAAAGGGCCGCTACCGGACGCTCCAAGTCGTCGTCAAGGAGCCTGCGCAGGTCGTGCTTGCCAGATTGCCTTGGCCCGGCGACGTGGATCAGGCCGCCGAGTAGCGGACCGCTCGACGAAACGAAACCGCGCGACGCGCCGTCCGATAACCCGCGAAACCACAGCGACGGGAGGTCGATATGGCGGGTGTTTGGACTTGGTTGCGCTGGTGCGCGTGCGTGTGGATGCTCAGCGGTTGCGGGCGTGAGGCGGTCGCCACGGCGACCCTCTGCGACCACCTCGAGCCTGGTGACCTGGTCGTCACCGAAGTGCACGCGAACCCCGACGGAAGTGATGGTGAGAGTGAGTACATCGAACTGTTCAATCGGACGGGGGGGTTGCTCACGCTCGATGGTCTGGTGCTCGCCACGAGCAGAGCCGACGGTGCAAGCCCCAAGGCTCACCGGTTCGTCGGCGCCTCGATTGATGCCGAGCGCTACTTCGTAGCTGGGAACGCGCCGGTTGAATCGATGCCGGCCCACCTGGAGTACAGCTATGGAAAATCGCTCGGAAGTCTCCGCAACTCCGATGCGCTCGTTTCGATTCGCTGCGGTGACACGCTCATCGACCAGGTGAGTTACGAGAGCACGGTCGACGGGCGTGCGCTGGAGCTCGACGGACGGCTGGCGCCCGATCACGAGCTGAACGACGACCAGCGTAATTGGTGCGCTACGCCGGAAGGCGTCGACGAGGTCTCCGCGGGCAACTTTGGGACGCCAGGAAGCCGCAACAGCCCCTGCGAGGTCGTGCAGATGGAGGGCACTTGTCGCGAAGGCGGGTCTGAACGCGCGATCCACCTGCCTTCGCCGGATGAGGTGCGGCTCACCGAGTGGATGGCCAATCCGGAAGGGCCGGACGCGGACTTGGAGTGGGTCGAGGCGCTCTTCACCGCCGGCATCGACCTCAACGGTTTTCAGCTCGGGCCCTCCGCGGACGCGTTGGAGGTCGTCTTCGACCAAGAAGACTGTTTTCCGGTCGACGCGGGGACGCGGGTCGTCTTCGGGGCGAGTCCGGCGGCGGCTCCCCGCGTCGACGCGGAGCTGAAGTTCAGTCTGGGCAACTCTGGAGAGCGCAGCGTCGCGGCCGCGGTCGGCGATGTCCTGCTGGACCGGGTCGATTACGACGGCACGGTCGAGGGAGTCGCCTGGCAGGTCGACCCTAGTGGCGAGGTCTGTTTGGCGCTCCCGCAAGACGAGTACATCGCGGAGAACTTCGGAACACCGGGCGATGCGAACCCGGCCTGTCCACCGGTGTTGGGCCCCGGCATGTGTTTCAACGAGGGTACGCCGCGCGACATCGCGAGTCCGCGGCTGGGTGACGCGCATATCGTCGAGTGGATGGCGAACCCGTCGGCCGTCGGGAATCGAGACGGAGAGTGGGTGGAGGTCCGGTTCGATGCCGCGGCCGACCTGAACGGCCTCATCCTGTCGGATCTCACGTCCAGCACGACGACGGTGGAGAGCCAGGACTGCTTGAGTGTGAGACCGGGCGCGCACGTGGTCTTCGCGCGGAACGCGAATCCCACGGAGAACGGGGGCCTCGACGGCATCCATGCCGAGCTCTCCCTTTCACTGAACAACAGTGACGAAACGATCACCTTGAGTATCGATGAGCGGGTTCTCGACGCCGTGACGTATGAGCGTTCGAAGGCGGGGGTGGCAACCCAGGTCGATGAGCTCGGTAGGGTTTGCGACGCCGTGCATGCGTACGGCGATGGTGACCTGGGGACGCCTGGCTCCGCGAATCCCTGGTGCCTCTGAAGAGCACACTTGTCTTCGTCTGCCTACTCGCGCTCGCACCGCGCACAGCATCGGCGGTCCAGTACGAGGTCTTCATCGACATCGAGACCGAGGAGGACCTCTACGACCTCCTGGTGACCGAACAAATCTCGGAGTCTTCGTTCAACGCGTTGCTGCTCCTTTATCAGACCCGCGTAGAGCTGAATCGAGCGAGTCGGCAGGGGCTGTATCTGCTCCCGAACCTCGACTACGGGCACGTCGATCGGATCCTGGCGTACCGCCGAGAAGTCCGAGTGATTCACGGCCTCGGGGACTTGGTGGCCGCCGGTGTGCTCGAATCAGAGCTGGTGAGCTCCATGCGAGCGTTCGTGATCGTGCGGGTTCCGGATGCGCCGAAGCCGCGCGCCAATGGGTTCCTGCGGGTCCAGGGGAGATGGAGCGGCCGGCACGATCGGCTGCCCCCTGCGTCCGCGGTGCAAGCGCGCGTCAAAGCACTTCACGACTTGGACATCGGCGTCGCCGGTACACTCACGCGAAACGGACTGCATCGAGCTCGATGGGACCCGAACCGAGCTGCGCTGAGTGCCGAGGCCGAGCGCGTTCGTTTCGATGTGCCGAAGCTCTACATCGAGTGGGAGGACGACGAGTGGGAGATCGTCGGTGGAACGTATCGCGTCGGCTTCGGACAACGGCTGACATTCGACGTGACGGACCAGGCCACGCCCAACGGATTCTTCGGGGACTACGAGCTTCGCCGGGACAATGAGCTGGGGCTTGCGTGCAGGCGCTCTGCCGGAGAGCTGCAGGTGTCGCCGTGTCCGAGCGATCGGGTCACGCGAGTCACGCCCGACTATGCGTGGACGAATCGATTGGCCGGTGTCGCCGTGGGGTTGAAGGCCCTTCCGCTGGGGCAAGGCTGGCTTCAGGCGTATGCGTGGGGGTCGTACCAGGTGCATCGGATCGCGCAGATCGAGATCTTCAACGCTGGGGCGTGTGGCGACCCACGTCGAGACGAGGACCCGGCTTGTGGCGCACCGCCAGTGTACGTGCGAACTGGCGATCCAACCACGCCGGCGAGCGTGGCTGCGTTTGCAACCCTGCCCGCGATGTACGCCGAGGGCCTCGCGGGCGCGAACACGAGCTACTTCTGGCATGACCGGGCGCATGTCGGGCTCACCGGGTACGGATCGGTACCTAAATGGCTGGTTCGAGGAGCAGAGCTCGGGTTCCAGGAGTTTTCACGCAAACCGTTCGGAGGCTCGTTCGGAGCGCTCGGGGTGGACGCCGCCTTCGGATTTCGCGCGCAGGACTTCTTCGCCGAAGTCGCGCGGAGCTTCGATTCGCAGCTGGGCGGTGGCGGCGGCTATGGGCTGGTCCTACGAAGCGTGACGACCCTTCCTGGCAGTGAGGTCGATGTGTCGGCGCGCTACTACGGGACGAAGTACGTCAACCCGTACGCACGACCTGTCTCGGCGCCCGACGAGCTCGACGGACTACGGGCGCGAGACGAGGCCGGGCTTCGCCTTCGCGCAACCACGCAACTGGGGCAACGCGTCGGTCTGCGGACGGCGGTCGACGGATGGCGTGAGCTCTCGTCCGGCGCGCTCAATGGGCTGCTCTTCGCCCGCACGGACGTGCGAATCGCCTCATCATGGGCCTGGGCACTGTGGACCGAATACCGCAATAGCGCGTCGCAACGGTTCGTCTTGGCGACGCGGCTCGCCTACGAGCCAGTTCGGCGGTTCGCGATATCGGGGCAGTTTCAGCACCGATGGGTCGGCTCGAAGCTCGCTGGCCCCCACTTTCAACAAGACGTCGCCGCAATTCTGAATGTGACGGCCCGCCCCGTCGACCTGCTCCGGCTTCGGCTCCGGCTGCGCTACGACTTCGAAGACGTCTGGGACAACCACCGCCTCCCGCAAACCTTGTGGGCATATCTAGATGCCGCGCTGACCGTGCGGGAACGGGACATGCTGCGGGTGCGGTACGACCTCCGGGCCTTCCTCGACCATCGCGAGTCGACGCGGGCGCGTGTGCCCAACCCCGAACACTGGCTCTGGCTCGAGTATATCTTTCGCTACTAAGCTAGTCCTTGCCGGCCAACCGGAGAATTGCGTCGGTACGGGCGACTTGGATCTGCACTCGACGAGATTGTGCGTCACGGAGCGCCTCGCGGGCATCGGCGACGGCTTCGAGATCGCTTGCGCCGAGATCGTAGCTGGTTTGTGCCTGCTCGACGCGCTTCTCCGAGACCTCGACGAGACTGTTGGCGATCGTGAGCTGCTCCTCGGCGTGCTGACGATCGAGGCGCGCCCGTTGGCGCTTGTCATTGCGCGCCACGTGCGCGTCTCGGGCGAGCGCGTCGAGCTCGATCGCTTGCGCGTCCGCTGAATGGGCCAGGGCAAGGGCTCTGCCTCCGTCCCAAAGGGGAACTGCAAGGTTGAGACCGAGACGGTACATCGGGAACACCCGCTCGTTGACACCTGCAAGGCCTGTCTGGCCGATGACCGCGAGGGAGGGGACGCGGCTCTTGCGGTGCATCCTTGCCTCTTGGCGAGCGGCGTCGCGCTGGCGCTCGAGAGCCTCGACCTGCCACCCGGCATCCGAGTCAGAACCCTTCGCTTCGATCTCTAGGAGCCGGGTGTCCGGCTGTGCGTCGGGCGACAGCTCCGTCCCCACCGCGGACTCCAAGAGTCGTTTGGCGGCGATGGCTCTTGCGAACGCATCCGCAGCGAGGAGCTCGGCCTGCAGCTCCTCGTATCGCGCAGCGTCCAGCTCGGACCCTGGGCGGTCCCCGTCCGCAATCCGCTCGGCGATGCGCTCCCGTTGAGCCTTTGCCTCTCGTGCGGACGTTGCCGCGAGGCCGTGCACCGAGTGACTGGCGGTCCAATCGAGGTAGGACGCGCGCACCATCGTCAGCACGGTCTCCCGGGATGCGCCGGAGCTTGCCTGCGCTGCAGCCCGGTAGGCTTCGGCCGCTTTGATCGCAGCCCTGGTCTGGCCGTCGTAGAGCGGTGCGCGCATGTCGATCGTCCCCTCGTACCGAATGTTCGGGCGAAACGCCGTGCGCTCTCCAACCGTCGGCGATGCCCGGACATTGACTTCGCGGCCGTCGATCGTTTGGACCCGCTCGATGTCGGAGCCCGGCGCCACGACACTCGAAATGTTCATCCAAAAGGTCGGCATCTTGCCGGCCCTAGCCGCGTTGACGTCAGCACCTGCCTGCGCCGACCTCGCCTCCACTGCCTCCCAGCGCGCTTGATTTTGCAGAGCGAGCTCTTCGAGCTCTTCGAGCGTGACGACTTCAGCCGACACGCCCGCAGGGGTGAGCATCGCAGCGAGCGCAACCACTACGGCCGCCGCCTGGCACTTCCAATTGCAGAGCACACTCATGTTCCACCTCATTCATGGCGCAGCGCCTCGATGGGCTCGAGCTGCGCGGCGCGCCGCGCCGGGAGGTAGCCAAACGCCACACCCACGGCCGTACCAAACGCAGCCGCCCCAGCCATGGTCAGCACCGACAGTCCACCCGACCAGCCCATAGCCTGCGCGACCAGGGTCGACGCGAGCCAACCGAGAAACACCCCTGCCATCGATCCTGTGAACGACAACACCACCGCCTCGGACAGAAACTGCACCAGGATCTGTCGCGGGGATGCGCCGATCGCCGAGCGAACGCCAATCTCTTTGGTTCGCTCGGCTACGGACACCAACTGGATGTTCATGACGCCGATGCCACCCACCAGGAGCGACACAGCGGCAATTCCCATCAACAAACCGGTCAAGATGCTGGAGACCAACCTCGCGACCTCCGCTGCTTGTGCTGGGCTAGCCATCCTGAAGTCGTCCGGTTCGATGTCCGAAAGACGATGCGAGTGGCGCATGATCGGGACGGCCTCGTGCATCGCCGTCTCTAGGAGCCGGATGTCCCGCACTTGCACCATGAGCTCGTGGTACCCGATTGGCATTCCGAGAAACGCGCCATAGGTGGTCGCGGGTATCAGAACGATCTCGTCCATGTCTTCCCCGGTTGTCTGTTCGCCTTTCGAGACCAGCACTCCGATGATGCGGCAGGGAAGGTTGGAGCCGATGGTGATGGTCTGCCCCACGGGGTCGCTCCTGCCAAAAAGCTCGCGCGCGGTGGTGGTTCCGATGACGGCCACCTTGGCTCGCTGCTGCACGTCCGTGTCGTCGAACATGCCTCCGGTCAACATCGACCACTCCCGAATGTCGACGAACTCCGGCATCGTACCCGTGACCTTCGTCGGGTACGTCGTGTTCAGCGACTTGACGTTCTGGACTTCCGTGATCCGCGGAACGACTCGTTCAATCGTCATGGCATCGCGTCTCAGTGCCTCGACGTCGGCGTCGGTGAGGGGTTTCGCACTGCCTCCAAAGCTCCGTCGCGTCATGTTCGTCCAGATGTACACGACACGAGTGCCCAGGACCTCGAACTGCTCCATGACCGAGGCGCGTGCCCCGGTACCGAAGCTCACCATGGCGATGAACGCGCCTACTCCTATCGCTAGTCCCAACATCGTGAGCGTACTGCGGCCGGGGTTACGGACCGCGGTTCGGATCGCACGCCCGACGACTTCGCTACGCGTGTGCCGCATGGCTGCTCCCGTCGGTGATGATCTTACCGTCGCGCAAGAACACCTGGCGGTGGCAGAACTCGGCTACCTCGGGATCGTGCGTAACGATGACCAAAGTGAGTGACCCCGCCGCATGAACCTCGAGAAGCAAGTCCATGACCTCGTTGCCGGTCTTCGTGTCGAGCGCTCCAGTGGGCTCGTCGGCGAGAAGCAAGCGAGGTTGACCTGCGACGGCCCGCGCAATCGCAACGCGCTGCTTCTCGCCGCCTGAAAGCTGTGCGGGCCTGTGGTTCATTCGATGGCCCAAGCCGACGCGCTCGAGGAGCTCAACGGCGCGGCCCTCTCGTTCGTCGCGGCCGAGACCAGCGTAGTAAAGCGGCAGCGTGACGTTCTCGAGGACGGAGTTGTCCGAGATCAAGTGAAACGACTGAAAAATGAAGCCAATGTAGTGCAGACGCACCCAGGCTCGCTCCCTGCGGTTCAGAGTGGATACGTCGCGTCCCCCAAGCGAATACGTCCCGCGCGTGGGCCCATCGAGGCACCCGATGATGTTGAGCAGCGTCGACTTCCCCGAGCCGGATGGACCCCGTAGCGCGACGATTTCCCCTGAGTCGATTGTCATGCTCACGTCATCGAGGACCGGCGCGGTCATGTTGGGGAACTCTTTGCGAATGCCGTGGGCCTCTACGATCGAGAAGCCGCTCATCGATGACCTTTCAGCGACAGCGATGGCGCTGCGGCATCGCCTGCACCATCGAGTGCCAGGCCGATTGCAATCGAGTCGTCGACCGCGAGGCTCTCGGAGTCGACTGGACGCACCTCGGTCATGGCACCGTCGGATAGACCGGCCTCCACCGCTATTTCCTCGAGCTCTGCACCTCGGACCCGCCACACCCGGCTGCGCGCCGGAGCGGTGGGGGCGCCTTCCGGGGTGAACCGAAGCGTCGCTTCCCGTACCGCCAACACATCATCGACTTTGGCGACCTTGATCCGAACTTGCGCGGTCATGCCGGGAAGCAGCACCTGGTCTGGATTGCCGGTCGCTAGCCTGATGTCGTAGAACACCGCGCCGTACTTGGTATACGGATCGGGGCTGATGTGCTTTACGGTGGCCTCGAAGATCCTGCCCGGATACGTGGGCACCTCGAACTCCGCCTCCAGCCCGACCCTCGCCTCGCCGATGTCGGCTTCGCCGATGGGAGCTGCGACATGCATCTGCACGAGCGGGGCGCCAACGCGGAACAAGCGCGTCTGAGGGCCAACGATCATGCCCGTGTGCGGCGGAACTTCGAGGACCAGCCCGGCCCGAGGGGCAACGATGTCGGTGCGTTCGCGCTCATCGCCCCGCAGAGACGCCCGCTTCTGTGCGGCAGAGCGCTCGGCGCGCGCGGCCTGAACCGAGGCGCGGGCTTTTGCCATCTCAGAGCGCGCCGTCTCGAGCGTGCTCTTGCTAGCGAGGCTCTTCTTGGCGAGCCGATCGGTACGATGGAGCGCCTCTGTCGCTCGGTGAGCGGCGGCTTCCGCTTCGGAGACACGCGCGCGAGCCACTTCGAGCTCCGCCTGGGCGACGTGGAGGGCGACCTCGGCGGAGCTCTTGTCGAGTCGAGCGAGGAGCTGACCCTCTTCGACGCTGTCCCCGGGCTGAACGAGCACCTCGACGAGCTGCCCGTCGAACGGCGCCGGGACCTCGACTTGATCGGTGAGCTCCAGATGCCCGGTCGCCCGGATCTCTTTCACGATCGATGTCCGCGAAACCACGGCGACCCGATACGGGTTCTCCTCGGTGTCGCGCATCAGGAAGTACGTCGTGACCGCGGCCGCCACGATCACGACACCCGCTACGGCTGCGACCGTCCTCCCGCGAGACGAGTCGAGCCTGGGAATCTCCAGCTTCTCGTCGACCGATGTCTGAGTTCCTTTCATCTCCGCTTCACACGTAGGCCGTCCCACTCGGTGGCGCCAGCGGCTGGAGAGTACGCGCCTCCACGCCTAGAAGACAACCCCGGCACGCGTGCTGACAACGCGACCATCAAGGGCTAGGCTGCCCGCCGTGGGAAATCTTGCTCAGAAACTAGAAGTGGTCCGAATCCTGTACCGGGCTGGAATCTTGAAGCCGATGCGACCCGACAAGACGATGCGAATCGTCAAGGCAGCAAAGGGCTGGGGACGATCACCGGCAGTGGGAATCATCGTGGGAGCGATTAAGCAGCCCGATACGGTGGCCGTCATCGACGATGAGGGCTCGGCCACATTCGACGAGGTCAATCGCCACTCTAATGCGTTGGCGCGCGGTCTTCGGGAGGCGGGGGTGTCTCCTGGCGACGTCGTTGGGGTGATGTGCCGCAATCACCGGCAGTTCATCGAAACCATCGTGGCTTGCTGCAAGGTGGGCGCCAACACCGTCCTGTTGAACACGATGTTCGCGGCGCCGCAGCTCGTGGAGGTGAGCCGTCGAGAGAATGTCAGCGCCCTCCTCTACGACGAAGAGTTCGCAAATCTGCTGGAAGACCTGCAGGGCATGCCCCGATTCGTCGTGTATGGCTCGGGCAATGATCCAAGCATCGAGCACGTGATCTCGAGCCACGCTGACGACAATGTCGAACCGCCTAGCATCGAGTCGCGCTTCACGATGCTGACCTCGGGCACCACAGGTACGCCGAAAGGGGCCAAGCGCGGATCTCCGAAAGGCATGCTTCCGATCGCGTCGATGTTGTCCGCAATCCCGCTCAAAACCGGCGAGCGCACGATGATCTCAGCGCCACTCTTTCACTCGTGGGGCCTCGGACAGTTTCAACTAGGCCTCATTCTAGGTTCGACGTACGTCATGACCCGGCGCTTCGATCCCGAAGCCACGTTGCGCGCCGTCGCCGAACACCAATGCACCTCGCTCGCAGTCGTCCCGATCATGATGCAGCGCATGCTCGCGCTGCCCGACGACGTGAAGCGGAAGTACGACCTCAGCTCACTTCGCATCACTGCTGCGAGCGGCTCCGCCCTGCCCGGTCACCTTGCCACCGAATGGATGGATACGTTCGGAGACAACCTCTACAACTTCTATGGGTCCACCGAAGTCGCGATGGCTTCCGTGGCTTCACCGGAGGACATGCGGGCGGCGCCCGGCACCGCAGGCAAGCCCCCGCTGGGCACGATCGTGAAGATCCTCGACAATCAAGGAGAACCGCTCCCGACCGGTCAGACGGGCCGGATTTTCGTGTCCAATGCGATCTCCTTCGAGGGCTACACCAGTGGCGACGACAAGGAACGGCTGGGCTCGATGGTCAGTAGTGGGGATGTCGGGCACTTCGACGAGAACGGGCGGCTCTTCATCGACGGGCGGGATGACGATATGATCGTCTCGGGTGGCGAGAACGTATTCCCGCGCGAAGTGGAAGACCTGATCGCGGGACACGAGCAGGTCGAAGAGGTAGCTGTGATGGGCGTGAGCGACCCGGACTGGGGTCAGCGGCTCAAGGCATTCGTCGTCCTCAAGCCCGGCCCGAGCCTCAGCGAAGACGAGGTGAAGGCGCACGTGAAGCAGGGCCTCGCAAGCTACAAGGTCCCGCGCGAGGTGGTATTCATCGCTGCCCTCCCGCGCAACGCAACGGGCAAAGTGCTCAAGCGAGAGCTCGCACGCTGAGACCCGCTGACAGCCGTTTCGATTGAACCCCGGCGCCCCGCGAACTCGGTTACACTTCCTCGATGGCACGAGCGCGCGAACGCGCCGCATCGATCGCGATTCTGACGTCGATCCCGATGGTCGCGCAGCTAATCGCAGGGCGCGCCGTTCGAGACGCGTTGTTTCTGACCGAATACGACGCGGTGTACCTGCCGCGCGTGATGTTGGCTGCAGCGGCCCTTTCGTTGGGAGCCGCAATGTCGGTCGGCCGTCTGATGCCACGCTGGGGCCCTCGCGGCACCGCCGTGACGCTAGCGCTGGTCAACGGCGCGATGTTCATTTTGGAAGCGGCTTTAATCGATGTCGCTCCACGAGGCATCGCCGTCGTCACGTACATTCACGTCAGTGTTCTGGGGGCACTGGCGGTGAGCGCCTTCTCGTCCGTGGTGAACGAAAGATTCGATCCGCTCTACGCAAAGGCGGTCGTCGCTCGAGTTGGCACTGGCGGCGCACTAGGTGGCGTGTTGGGCGGAGTCGTTGCGCTCTTTCTTTCGAACGCATTCGAGCTCGGGACCGTCCTCTACGGGCTCGGCGCGATCAGCGTGCTGGTTGCGGTCGGGGTCTGGAACATCGGCAAATCCACCCAACGGCAGAGGTCATCGGGTACCGAAGCCGGTTTCGGGTTCCAAACGATTCGCGAGGACGTTTACCTCCGCAGGGTCGCAATGACCGTCGCACTTCTCGGAACCGTGGGCGTCTTGGTGGACTATGCCATGAAGGCCGAGGCTGACGCGCAGTTGGCGGATCCGGCGGCCCTTCTCTCATTCTTTGCTGCCTTCTACATGGCCACTTCACTGCTGACCTTCGCAGTGCAAGCCGGGGTTGCAAGGCCGCTGCTCCAGAAGATCGGCCTCGGCGGCACGATGGCGATTCTGCCATTGGCGGTTGCGCTCAGCGCCGGTCTCGGTGCCGCATGGACCCAGCTCTGGACGGCCACCCTGGCACGAGGAACCCAAACCACCATTTCTAGCTCGCTCTTCCGTTCCGGGTACGAGCTGCTGTACACCCCAGTGCCACCGCTCAAGAAGCGCGCGACGAAGGCACTCATCGACATCGCCTGCAATCGAATTGGGTACGGCGTGGGAAGTGTCATCGTGATGGCGATCGTCGCACTCACCGCCACCGTGGATACCGCAACGTCCTGGGTACTCCTGGTCGCGACGATCGTGGCGTTGATATCCGCTTGGATGATCCGCCAGCTGCACGACGGCTACGTGAATGAGCTTGCGACTAGCCTACGCGACGGCTCGATCGTGCTTCATGCCGATGACATCGTCGACGCAACGACGCTTCACACGCTCGCCGAGAGCGCGGCCGTGATGAATCGTCAACAACTGCTGGACAGCATCGAAGAGCTGGAACGCCAGCGTGACCCAGACCAAAGCGACGCACGTCGGGAGACCTGGCTCACCCATCTTTCCGATCTGCTTTCCGGAGAGCCGCAGCGTGTGCTGAACGTCCTCCTGGACGAATCGCTGAGTCCGCGTCTGGCCGCGCATGTGATCGATTTGCTCGGAAACGACCTTTACGCACGCCCCGCCTATGGTGCTCTGGAGCGAATGGGCCCGCGGGTCACGGGTCAACTGGTCGACGCCTTGCTCTCGAGCGATAGCTCCGCCGCAGTCCGCCGTCGAGTCCCCCGCCTCTTGAGAAAGATCGAGGATCCGCGCACCGTGCAGGGCTTGGTGGAAGGTCTCAAGGACTCCGAGTTCGACGTTCGATATCGCTGTGGGCACGCGCTTGCTGATCTGCAGCGCGCCGACCGAAGCCTCGATATACCCGAGCAGACCATCATGGAAGTCGTCGCTCAGGAGGTCGCGGCAGACCAGGCGCAGTGGCAGCACCGACGGCTTCGCGAAGAAGTTTCCCCCGACATCCATGGCGAGATCGACGCGCTTCTCGAGGCTCGCGACGACCGTAACCTACAACACGTGTTCACGCTTCTCAGCTTGGCGCTCGGTCGTGACGCGATCGTCCTTTCCCTTCGTGCGCTCTCAAGTGAGGATGCCAACTTGCGCGGCACCGCACTCGAGTATCTGCACAACGTCCTGCCCGAATCGGTCCGAGAGCCCCTATGGCCGAGGCTCGCCGAGCGCTCCGAGCGGCCGCGGGTCCGATCGACGAAGGTCTCTCCGGACGACCTCCTACAATCGATGCGGTCCCTCATCGTCGATCGCGACCAGCCCGAGAAGTGAGCTGCAAGTCGATGGTCAGTGTGCCCTCGCCCGCCGGTGCGGGTGTCTTTCGCGACGGCTCGCCATGCGCGGCCCACCAGTCGGTTGCGTCCTCGGGCGTCCACGGAGGTGCGCCGACGCACTCCGATAGACGCCGCTCGAGCTCGAACGCGCTCTGCGGCCGGTCGGATGGGTCTTTTGCGAGGCAACTCAACACCAGGTGTTCGAGGTCCGGCGAGATCACGCTGCCGAGCCTCGACGACAAGGGTTCCGGGGTGCTGTGCAGATGATGGCTACACACGTCGACGATGCTTTTTCCAACAAAGACGTGCGTGCCGGTCAGCAGGTAGTAGGCCACGGCGCCAAGCGCGTAGATATCGGTACGACCGTCTACAGCGTCGGGGCCAGTGATCGACTCGGGTGCCATGTATTGCGGCGTTCCCGCCAGGTTCGCCTCGTTGGTCAATTCGACGCCGCCTTCCTGGCGAACCTCCTTGACGAGGCCAAAATCCAGCACCTTGACGAAGTCCCCTCCCCCACCGTGCGGATGCAAGAGGTGAACCATGATGTTCCCGGGCTTGATGTCGCGGTGCACCAATCCGATGCCGTGCGCTTCGACCAGCGCGGAGGCCGCCTGGCGCATCAAGTGCACGACCCGGCCCTGATGCTGGGGGCCAGACCGCGTGACCAAGTCAGTCAGCGTCAGTCCGTCAACGTACTCCATCGCATAGTAGAACAGCCCGTCCGCGGTGTGACCGTAGTCGAAGATCGTGATGGTGTGCGGATGCGTCAGGCTCGCGGTGAGCTGAACCTCCTGCTCGAACCGCCGTACGTTGTCCGCGCCTGCCTTGTCGGGAGGTAGGAGCTTCACAGCGGTCGGCCTTCGGAGGAACGCGTGGCTCGCGCGATAGACAGCGCCCATGCCTCCCTGGCCGATCTTCTCTTCGAGCCGGTACTGCCCGAGTTGCTCGGCATCATGGATGCGTCGACGAAGCCCATAGATGACCACCGAAGCCCCCGCGCTGAGCGCGACCGCTAAGGCCCACCAGGCCGCGATCTCCGTCGTGATCCCGGCGGCGAGACGCCTAGCGGCTTGCTCGGTGAGCTCCGGATAGATCACGGACCACTCGACGTCGAAGTACCTGCCGATCGCCCAGGAGCCGCGCTTCTGCAAGTCCAAATTCAGCGAGCCGTAGTAGACGGAGATGAGGAGCACCGCCCCAACGAGCAGCCCGAGAGTCAGGGTCCAGCGCCCGGTGGATGGCACGAACACCGCCCGACCCAGAATCACGTTTGAAAGCGCGAGCAACAGAATGAAGTCCGGCCGCGCCTCGAACGGGATGTACATGGCCATCACGCCCGTGGTGCAGACTCCCAGGATGAGCGCAGCGAGCTCCACCAGACGCGTGAAACGTGCACTGCGCTTCCCGCGCCGACACAAGAGGTACGGCAGAAGGAAGAACCCGACGGCGGCCAGGTGCCACCAGAGCGAAGGGTCATGAAACCCCGCTTGTCGACCGGTCAGGAACAACACGACGACTCGATAGAGCCAGAAGAAGAGATACGACCCACCGATGACCAGGCTGAACAGCGCGACGCGCCGCTGCAGGAACGCGCGGTCCTCCTCGCTAGCCGAAAAACCTCTGCCGCTCGGGCGCTGCATACCGCTTCCTACCACGGACCGACTCTGGGAACTGAGATTCGCTTGTGTGCAAAAGGAAAAGGCCCGCCCCGAAAGGCGGGCCTCTTCGCGGGTCCGGAGGCGAGTAATCTCTTGAGAGCGGCGTGAGGCCTAATCTATCGACGCGCCTGGTCGATGAACGGGTGAAGCTGGTTGCGAACGACGTCGAGAGGCGCCGGAAATTTCTCGGGCTCGACGACGCCAATCTCTGCGGGAGCGCGTCCCGGCTCGTAGACGAACGTCCCGAAGGCAATGTCCCAGACGGTCGTTGCCGAGGCGAAGTTGCCGGCTTCCTCGAGCACCGTGCTGTGGTGCAACCGGTGATGCACGGGCCCCATGATGAGATAGCCGAGCCATCCTAGATCGACGTCGATATTCGCGTGCACGGCGTACGACTGAATGGTCGAGGCGTAAGCGGCGATGATAATGACCGTGGGGTCAAAACCGAGAAGCGCCAAGGGGAGCGTCTTCGCAAGGCCGCCGTAGATGCTGTTGACGAAATGAATCGTGTTGTTGTTCCAGGTGTTGACCTTGTCCGGCGCGTGGTGAACTCCGTGAACCTTCCAAAGCCAGCCAAGGTGCCCCCAGCGGTGCATCCAGTAACCGCCGAAGTCGGCGATGAGGATTGCAAGCGGAAGCGCAATAGCGAGGTGTAGCGAATTCTCCCGGGCGCCGACCGCGGCGACTGCAAAGGCAACGCCCATTTTGGCGATCGCATCCATCCCGCCGTTGAGCCCGAAGTAGAAGAAGTCGCGCAGCGCCTCTCGCCAGCTGGGGTGCCACCCGGGCTCGTAGGGCATCGTCCCCTCCAGGACGAAGAGCGCCGCAAGAGTTCCGAGGAGCCCGGCCATGGTGACGCCTTCGAGCGGAGCGCCAGTGGTGATCGCCCAGGTGATCAGACCGGCGTTGGCCGCGAGCACGGCGGGGTACGTAAGGTACCGAGCCAGCGTCGGGCTGCGGAAGTTGGTGTCGAGGGGGAGTGAGATCGTGCTTTGGGTCGTGATGGTTTCCATGAGTGCCTCCTGCCCCGTAGCCATTGCGAGCGCCGTGCCAAGCATCGAAACCGCATGATTACAGCGAGTTACAGGGAACACGGCCCTTATTGTCCGGGCTCGCGGACACAAATCGGACACTCAGAAACGTCCGATGTTCCGATACCGGACATTCGGTCGCGCCTGGTGGACGAAGAGGTTTAGCGAACCGGCCGAGGGATGCTGTGCTTGTCCATGCGCCGATAGAGCGCTTGCCGGCTCAATCCAAGCGCTCGAGCCGTCCTTTGAATGTTGCCCGAGTGCTGCTCGAGCGCCTCACGGATCGAGCTCGCTTCAGCTTCGTTAGATGAGGCGGAGTCGCTCGTGGAGGACGTCCGCGTGGGCGAGGGTGCGAGCATGGCGTCCGCTCCCTCGGGTCCAGCGATCGACAACATCTCTGCCCGAAGCGGACCCGCCCCCGCAAGAATGGTCGCGCGCTCCACCACATGCTGCAGCTCTCGTATGTTCCCAGGCCACGCATACTTCGTAAGATGACGCGCGACGGCCCGCGGCAATTCGGGGCGGGGTGTGCCGAGCTCCTTGGAGGCCAGCTCCAAGAAATGAAGCGCAAGGGGCAGGATGTCTTGCGGACGCTCTCGAAGGGGCGGCACGCCGATCGGAAACACGCCCAGTCGGTAAAAGAGATCTTCACGGAAACGGCCCTGCCCTACTTCCTTGCGTAGATCGCGGTTCGTTGCGGCTACGATACGTACGTCGACCTTCTGAGTGCGCTCGTCTCCAACCGGCTCGAACTCCCGCTCTTGCAGCACACGGAGGAGCTTGCTCTGCAGCTCGATCGGTATCTCGCCGACCTCATCGAGAAAAAGGGTCCCCTTGTGCGCCAGTCGAAAGCGGCCGATCCGATCGCGCACGGCACCGGTAAACGCCCCCTTTCGGTGGCCGAAAAACTCGCTCTCAAACAGTTCCTTCGGTATGGAGCCACAGTTGACCTTGACCAGCGGTCCATCGGCCCGGGGGCTGGCGGAGTGAATGGCGCGGGCAACGAGTTCCTTGCCGACGCCAGATTCCCCAGTGATGAGCACCGTGGCGTTGGTCTTGGCGACCGCCTCAATCTGAGCGAGCACCATTCTGAGAGCAGAGCTGTCGCCGATGATTTCCCCGAAGCGACCCGACGTTCGCACCTCTTCACGCAGATAGTCGCGTTCTTGCTCCAACTCGTCTTTCAGTCGTTCGATCTCCTCGGCACGTCGCTCGAGCTCCTGGCGCGCGGCAACCTGCGCGGAAACGTCCCGAACCGACCCGGTAAAATAGAGCGTGTCACCGAGAGGCGTGTACGTGAACCGGACTTCGATGGGGAACTCGGTTGCATCCTTTCGCAATCCATGCGCTTCGACATATCGGACTGGCATGCCGGCTGGGTTTCGAAGGCGTTTCTGAAACGCGTCTTCGTGCCGCGAGCGATACCGTTGCGGCATGAGCCGCTGAACCGACTCACCGAGCAGCTCCCCCGCTTCGTAGCCGAAGATCCGCTCGGCCTCCTTGTTGATCAGGACGACGGACTGCGTCGCATCGCAGAGGATGAAACCGTCACCACAGGTATCCAGCAGGTACGCGAGGTGTGCCGTGTTGAGCAGAAGGTCGTCACGCACAGTGGGCATCGCCCGCCCATGGTGTCCAGACCGCTGTCCGGTGTCTAGCAGGAAGTGTCCGGTCGGTGTCCGGTCTCCAGGATTGCCCGGACATTCCCAGGCCTGCGGCGGCCGAAACCTGAGTGATTACCGTGCCGAACTCTCTTGGCACGCCGCTGGCAAGACTGCTCGCCACGAAAGGATGATTCCCATGTACTGCATCTACCAAGAGCACATTCTGCCGCGAGGCGTCGAGAAGGCGATGAGCAAGCCGGAGCATAACGAGCTCCGCGAGCGGGTCGCGGGCCGGGCCAGCGGCGTGGTCGTCGAGGTCGGCTTCGGCGCGGGGCTGAACCTGCCGTACTACTCCACGGAGGTCAGCCACATCCACGCAGTGGAGCCCGCCAAGTTGAATCGGAAGCTTGCCGGGAAACGCATCGATCAGTGTCCGATCCCAGTGAGCTTCACGGGACTCGAAGGCGAGCAGATTCCGCTCGACAGCAGCTCCGTCGACACGGTCGTCAGCGCGTGGACACTGTGCACAATTCCTAGGCTCGGGGTTGCGCTCGGCGAGTTCCAGCGGATTCTCAAGCCGGGCGGACGCCTACTGTTTCTCGAGCACGGCGTATCGCCCGATACCGAGGTCGCCCGGTGGCAGCGCTGGCTCAACCCCATACAGAAAATCTACGCGGCTGGCTGCCAGCTCGACGTCGACATCACCCGCGCAATTCGTCGTAGCGAATTCGATGTTCCCGAAGTGCAGAACTACTACATGAAAGGGGCACGTCATGCTTCCTACATGTATGAGGGGGTGGCCGTCGCCCCATGACCGTGGCGGCCGGGCCTACTTCTTCTTCGCGGCCTTGCGCTCAGCGACCTCGGCCTGAACCTTCTCGAGAATGTTCCGCGGAACTGGCGCGTAGTTGCTGAACTCCATCGAGAACTGACCGCGGCCCGACGTGGCGGAGCGCAGGTCGCCGATGTAGCCAAACATCTCGCTGAGGGGGACGTCTGCCTTGATGCGGACGTTGGTGTGACCCTTTTCCTGAGAGTTCACCATGCCGCGGCGACGATTGAGGTCTCCGATTACATCGCCCACATTGGCGTCGGGCACGAAGACGTCGACCTTCATGATCGGCTCGAGGAGCTGCGGCCCCGCCTTGGGCATGCTCTGGCGGAAGGCCGCTCTTGCAGCCGTCTCGAAGGCCATCTGTGACGAATCGACCGCGTGGAACCCGCCATCCTGCAGCGTGACCTTGAAGTCGAGCAGAGGGAATCCACACAGGGGCCCCTCCTCCTTCATGACCTTGAAGCCCTTCTCGACGGCGGGAATGAACTCCTTCGGGATCTTGCCGCCCACGATCTTGGACTCGAAGACGAACCCTTCACCGGGCTCGGTGGGCTCGATGGTGTATTCGATCTTCGCGAACTGACCAGAGCCACCGGTCTGCTTCTTGTGCGTGTAGGTGTCCTCGATCGCCTGCGTCACGGTTTCGCGGTAGGCGACCTGCGGAGCGCCGACATCGACCGCAACTCCATGGCTGCGGCGGAGGATGTCGACCTTGATGTCGAGATGGAGCTCGCCCATGCCCTTGAGAATCGTCTCGCCGGACTCCTGGTCGACCTCCACGTGGAAGGACGGATCCTCCGCGACCATCTTGCCGAGGGCCGTGCCGAGCTTCTCGCTCATGGCCTTGTCCTTCGTGCTGATCGCAAGCGAAATTACCGGGTCCGGGAACACCATCGGCTCGAGCGTCGCGGGATTCTTCTGGTCCGCAAGCGTGTGACCGGTACGGACATCCTTGAGGCCAACCATGGCCACGATGTCGCCGGCTTGCGCCGAATCCACGATCGTTCGGTCGTCCGCGTGCATCTCGACCATGCGGCCGATGCGCTCGTTCTTGCCGGTGAAGGTGTTGACTAGGGTGTCACCCTTGTTGATCGTGCCCGAGTAGATACGGGTGAAGGTCAGCGCTCCGAAGCGGTCCTCCATGATCTTGAAGGCAAGTGCGCGCACCGGCCGGCTCGGATCGACGAGCGCGAACTCTCCCGTTTCGTGACCTTCGAGGTCGACCTCGGGTTGAGGCGGAACCTCGGTCGGATCGGGCAAGTAGTCGACGACCGCGTTGAGCACCTGCTGGATGCCCTTGTTCTTGAAAGCAGACCCACAGAAAGTGGGGAAAAACTCGAGGTCGCGCGTGCCGGTACGGATGCACTTCTTGATCGTCTCGACGTCGGGCTCATTGCCCTCGAGGTACTGTTCCATCGCCTCGTCGTCTTGCTCGACGGCGGTCTCGATGAGCTCGAACCGATACTTCTCGACGAGCTCCTTCATGTCTTCGGGGACTTCCTGCACCTCGAACTTCTCCGGCTGGCCGGAGTCATCCCAGACGTACGCCTTCCGCGTGATCAGGTCGACGACGCCGACGAACTCGGCCTCGGTCCCGATGGGGAGCACCATGACGAGCGGCTTGGCGCCGAGGATGTTCTTGATCTGGTCGACGACGCGGTAGAAGTCTGCACCCAAACGATCGAGCTTGTTGATGAAAATCAGGCGAGCAACCTTGGAGTCGTTTGCGTAACGCCAGTTGGTCTCGGACTGAGGCTCGACCCCGCCCGAACCGCAGAACACGCCCACGCCGCCGTCGAGCACCTTGAGGGACCGATAGACCTCGATTGTGAAGTCGACGTGTCCGGGGGTGTCGATGATGTTCAGCTGGTGGTCATCCCAGAAACACGTGGTGGCGGCGGACTGAATCGTGATGCCACGCTCCTGCTCCTGCTCCATGAAATCAGTGGTGGCCGCCCCATCGTGGACCTCGCCGATTTTGTGGATCTTGCCGGTGAGCTTGAGGATGCGCTCGGTGGTCGTCGTTTTACCGGCGTCCACGTGGGCGAAGATGCCGATGTTTCGGTATTTACTAAGGTCTTTCATTCTTTTGCTCGTGCAATTGGTCGTTTTGCCACCCGCCCGTTACCGCGAAAGCAGGGTTGTGCAAGCCCACGCCCGGGACGGGGGCAAATTCGCGACGAATCCAGGCCGAAGTGGGGGTCGCAAGGCTGAAGAGGGAGGCTCGTGGCTGCTATAAGGCGAACGTGAGCTTCGATCAGCCAAGGGCCCCGATCGTCATCGACCGCGTGCTCCCCGACCCCTCGATCGTTCGTGAGCTGCTGGTTCGAGGCGCTCCCTATTGGACGGTGCAGCGCTACGTGAAAAACCTTTCGGAGATGGCCGCACTGAGCGATGCCGGGAAGCGGGGGCGGAAGGACCGACCCATGTTCATCGCGCCCTGGTTCCGCGGGAACTGGGCATATGATGAGCCGCTGGTCGAAGGAGCCGAGGTCTTTCTCGGGCATCAGGGCTTTCGCAACGCGGCGCAACAGATGTTCGAGGGCGGGATCATCGTCCCACAGATCGTGTACGTGAACCTCAACCCACCCATCGCGCAGGTCGACCCGGGCCACGTCGATATTCCAGCGTTTCGGGGGATCGATCGAACCTGTTTTCCGGTTTGGCTATTGGCCACGATGCTGAAATCCGGACTGTTCGACCACTGGTACGTGCCGAGTGCCACGGCGGTAGCCTGGTACTACGAGGGGGAAGGCGGCGGCTTCACTTACTGGCCCGACGGTCGCGATCAGTCCCCGATCAGCCGCCCGTGCATCAGCAACTCTGCGGTCGTCGGCGACAACGACTACATGTTCCACCGTGTCGAAGCGGTGGGTCCAGACGAGCGAACCCTTCCGAAGGGGCTGACACTAAACAGCCAGCTCTGCTGGTCCGGCGACGGATGGGAGGTCGTCGAGCAGGAAGAGGTACGGGCACGCTACGCCTTCGAGGAGGTGCGCGTAAGCGTCTCGTGGAAAGCGCAGGTCTTCGCAACCCCCGAACAGCAGGCTCTCTACCACAGCCACGAAGACGACCTGACCCTCGACGAGGTCGTCGATGCGTTCCTCGCCGATCTGGCAGCCAAGGGAACCCCGATCGCCCCTCCCGCCGACCCCCTACACGACCGCAACTTCATAGAAGCGCTAACCGCATAAGGGACACTCTCCAGGTGTCCCCTATTCGTATAGTTTTATGACTTGGACGCCTTGGGGGGAGGCTTGGGTGCATAGGTCGCAGAGGGTGCATTCGTCGACGTTGTCTTCGACGACTTCGACCGCGTTTGCCTGGGGGGCGAGCTTGAAGATCTTTACGGGGCAGACTTCGACGAGTTTGTCGGCCAGGCCGGGGGTCTTCTCGACGATGCTGTTGTCGACATCTACGCGTATGAACATGGCCATGGTGGTTCCTCTGTCGCTCAGTTTCCGATGCGCTCTCGGACGAGGTTAGGAATGTCGCCGATCTCTTCTGCCACGGATATCCCAGCCTCTCGCATCCGGCGCATTTTATCGGCGGGGGAGTCTACCTTCTTGTTCACGACCGTCCCCGCGTGGCCGAAGCTCATGCCGGGCATCTCGTCCATGAAGCGACCGGCCACGAATGCCACGATGGGAAGGCGGCTGTTGTTTTCCTGGGTCCAGCGTGCGAGCTCCGCTTCGGCGGTGCCGCCGGGCTCGGCATAGATGACCACCGCTTTGGTGTCTTTGTCTGCCTCGAACAAGGGAATCAGGTCGACGTACGTCGAACCGATCACCGGATCACCACCGATCGAAATCGCTGTGCTCACTCCGAGCCCGGAGAGGGTCAGTGCGTTGCAGATCTCGGTGGTCATCCCGCCGGAACGCGACATGACACCGACGACCCCCGGCTTGAAGGCCTTGCGGCAGTCGACCGCGGGCCCGCCAAGGCTTCCAAAGCGGCAGACGTCGGGCACGATGACACCGAGGCAGTTTGGCCCAATGACTCGAGCCCCGTGGAGCGCCGCGTACTCGACGACGGCGGACGCGTCTTTGCGTGGAATGCCTTCGGTGATGATGATCACCTCTTTGATGCCAGCGTCAATCGCCTCGTAGGCAGCATCCGGAGCAAACGCGAGCGGCACGGTGATGATGGTCCCATCGACCCTTTGTGTCTCGGTGATCTCACGGACGGTGTCGTACACCGGAACGCCGTACACCTCGCGGCCACCCTTACCCGGTGTGACGCCACCGATGATCTTCGAGCCGTACTGCAAGCACTCGCGAGTGAAGTTCAGCGCCTCACGCCCGGTGATGCCCTGAACGATGAATTGAAAGTCTTCGTGAACGATGACGGCCATTGCGGATCCCTCTACCCAACTTTCTCAACGGCACGCCTGGCCGCTTCGCTGATCGAAACCGTGCGATCGCAGTACTCGACGCCGTACTTCTTGAGGATCTTGGCTGCGTCCGCCTCCCAAGCCCCGGGAACCCGGAAGATCAAGATCTTGTCCGCCGGCTCGAACCCCAACTCGGTGATGCCCTTGATCACGCCGCGCGCGACGAGGTCGGCCCGTGTATTGGAAACCACGTTGGACATCACCGCAATCTTGTCGACGCCCGGCTTCGTGAGCACCAGCTTGGTAAGCCTGCGAGCCTTGTCCACGCTGGGGTTGCCGCCGATCGCCGCATAGTTAGCCGGGCGGCCACCATGCTTTCGCACTGCGTCGGTCAAGGTCAGCGAGCCGCCACCGGCGCCAATGACCAAGCCGATGTTGCCGTCGAACTCAGCGATTGGGCTGATGATGCCCCGAGGGTCTTCCTCGTCGATCCGCGCGCCCTCGAGCTCGAACTCGGTGGGTTCGCGGACTTGTCGGAGGTCTTCTTTTGCGAACCCGAGCTCGTCGAGCATCGGCCGTTGCCGATGGCGTGCTTCGATCTCGAGGTCAGCGTCGACGTCGAGCACGACGAAGTTCCCGTCGCCGAGCTTGACCAGCGACGTGACGTCGAGATCGGCCAGGTCGTAATCGAGAAAGAGCCGCGCGAGCCCGGACACGATGCGCGTCATACGCTTGAGGTCGTTGCCCTCGAGGGCGAGCGACTTGGCGAGCTCCTTGGCGATGTAGTCGGAGAACGGATAGAGCGCAGAGAAGTGTCGACGAACGATGCGCTCCGGATGAGTATCCCCGAGGTCGTCGATCTTCCCAGCGATGTCGGCTGCCGCGACCACGGGACGCTTGGTGGTTCCGTCATAGGTGAAGCTCAGGCTGTAGACCGCCTCACCGGTCGGTCGGGCCTCAACGAGAATGCCGTTGGGCTTGCGGCCGCCATCGTCGAGCCCGAGGAGCTCCGCCGCGGCGGCCTTAGCGCCGGCAGGGTCGGATGCCTCTCTCATCGATGCAGCAGCGACACCGGGCGCGATGGCCTGGGGCTTCAAGATGACGGGGCCGCCGATATCCGCGGCGAGCTTCTGTGCCTCATCGGCCGTCTGTGCAAGCTCGCTCCGAACCAGCGGAATCCGGTGCTTTTTGAGGAGTTGCTTCGCTTCGAATTCGTAAAAGCGCATATTGGAACGGCGAGACTAGCCGTTCTTCTCGTTCGAGTCTACGCCGCGATCGCTTGGGCCAGCGCGACCACACGCTTGGCATGGTCGACGTGCAGCCTCTCGATGAGTTTGCCATCCACCAGGACCACGCCCTTGCCCTGGGCTTCGGCCTCTGCATAGGCGTCGATGATTCGTCGGGAAAGCCTGAGCTCATCTTCGGAGGGCGCGAACACCTCGTTTGCGGCCGCGAGCTGCTTCGGATGGATCAGGGTTTTTCCGTCGAAGCCGAGCTCTGCTCCCTGGCGGCAAGAATCAACGAACCCCTCATGGTCATTCAGATCGAGATAGACCCCATCGAGGATCGCGATTCGCGCAGCGCGCGCCGCCAGGATGCACAGTCCCAGGGCGGTGATGAGCGGGAGTCGCATCGCCGTGTGCTGCGCCTGAAGGTCCTTGGCGAGATCCGAGGTACCCATCACCAGCCCACCGAGGCGCGGACTCGCATCTGCAATTTCCTCCGCGTGCAGCATCGCGCGGGGTGTTTCCATCATGCACCAGATCGCCATCTCGGGCGGCGCGCCGTGCGACAGTAGGACCGACTCGGCCTGCCGCACCGTTTCCGCGCTTTCGACTTTCGGAAGCAGGACCGCATCCGGGCCAGCCTTGGCGGCAGCAACCAAGTCGTCATAGCCCCAGGGCGTGTTCAACCCGTTGGTGCGGATGAAGATCTCACGCTTCGCGTAGCCTCCGGTCTCGACGGCTTGGATGACCTGGGTGCGGGCGTTCTCCTTCGCGTCGGGCGCGACCGCATCCTCGAGATCGAAGATCAAAGCGTCTGCCGGAAGCGCGCGACTCTTATCGAGGGCCCGCGCGTTGGCGCCAGGCATGTACAAGACGCTTCGTCGTGGACGATGGTTCGTACTCATCGTGACTCCTCTCAGAACTGGTAGGCCGCCTTCAGATCGGCGTCCTTTTCGGCGAGCATGCGAGCAAGCCCAACCATCACCTGGCACTGCTTGTACGTTGCATCGTCCTGCATTTTGCCGTCGATCATGACGGCGCCAGAGCCGTCGCCCATCTCTTCGATCACCTTCTTGGCCCAAAGCACCTCGTCAACGGGCGGGCTGAAGACCTTCTTGGCGATGTCGATCTGCACTGGGTGAAGCGACCAGGCGCCGACGCAACCGAGGAGGAACGCGTTCCGGAACTGGTCCTCACAGGCGAGCGTGTCGCGGATGTCTCCGAACGGCCCGTAGTAGGCGAAGATGCCGTTCGCGACGCAGGCGTCGACCATGCGCGCGATCGTGTAGTGCCAGAGGTCCTGCTGTGCCGTGGCCCGAGGCGCGTCAGGGTTGTCGGGGTCCGGATCCTGGCGGACGAGGTAGCCGGGGTGACCACCTCCGACGCGGGTCGTCTTCATGCGTCGCGATGCCGCGAGGTCGGCGGGGCCGAGACTCAGGCCTTGCATGCGTGGACTGGCGCCAGCGATCTCTTCGACGTTCGCCACGCCGAGCGCGGTCTCGAGAATCGCATGTACGAGAATCGGCTTCTTCACACCGGCTCGTGCTTCGAGTTGCGCAAGCAGTCGGTCGACGTAGTGGATGTCCCAGGGCCCTTCGACTTTAGGCACCATGATGACGTCGACCTTGTCGCCAACCTCCCCAACGATCTGCCACATGTCGTCGAGGAACCAGGGGCTATCGAGACTGTTGACCCGAGTCCAAAGCTGACAGTCGCCGAAGTCGTTCTCCTTGGCGATCTTGACGAAGCCCTCGCGGGCCTCGGTCTTTTTGTCCACCTGGACGGCGTCCTCGAGGTTGCCAAGGATGACGTCGCACTTGGCGGCAATGCTGGGCACCTTGGCCGCCATCTTGGGATTGCTCGGATCGAAGAAGTGGATCATCCGTGACGGCCGGAACGGGATCTCCCGCGCGGGTTCGGGGGCCCCGATCGCCATGGGTTTGAAGAAATCCTTAGGGTTTCGCATGGTGCCACCAGTCCTAGACGCCATGGCGGGGAGATGCAAAGCCCCCGTTCGAGCCGTAAAGAGGAGCGTATGGAAATCGGGATGAACCTTCCGGTCATGGCACCGGGCCTCGACAGAGACACCTTTTTTAATTGGTGCGAGCGCATCGACGCCGGCTTTTTCGCGAGCATCGCGGCGGGCGAACGGATTTCCTTTTACAACCCGGACATGACGGCGGCGCTCGCGGCCGCCGCGGCGCTCACCGAACGGGTGAAAATCATCAGCGGCGTCTTTGTCCCGATGCTCCACCACCCGGTGATGCTCGCCAAGCAGCTCGCGACAATCGACGTCTTGTCCGGCGGGCGCTTCGTCGCGGGCCTCGGGGTCGGCGGGCGCGAGCAGGACTACCAATCCGTCGACGCTCCACTAGGCAAGCGCCTGACCCGGCTCGCCGACAGCGTGGAGACCATGCGTAGCGTCTGGCGCGGCGAACCGGTCGTCGAGGGCGCCCTCCCTGTGGGCCCCGCGCCCGTCCAGGAAGGCGGACCCAAGCTACTCGCCGGCTCGCTCATGGTGGAGTCGATCCAAGTGGCCGCGAAGTGGGCGGACGGACTCTGCGGTTTCAGCTTTGGCCCATCTGCCGCCGAGATGGAGCTGCAGTTCGAAGCAGCGCGACGCGCATGGAAAGAACGCGGCCGGCCCAAGCCCTGGCTCGGGACGGGCTTCTGGTACGCGCTCGGCCCCAACGCCCGTGAACAACTAGACGCCTACCTCGACCGCTACCTGAACTTCATGGTGCCGGTCGCGCGCGAGAACGTGAAGCAGATCTGCATCGCGACAACGCCGCAAGCCCTCAAAGATGCCGTTCAGCAAGCCAAGGACGCGGGCGCCGATGATGTCTTGCTGGTCCCAACGACATCCGACCCCGATGACGTGCATCGGGTAACGGACATCCTCGGTTAGCCCGCTACTGCACCACGATATCGGTGCAGCATCCGGTCAGGCAGAAGCTCCCGCCGGGGCAGTCCGCGTCGCCAGTAAGGCCACAGGCCTGCTTCCCAACGGGGCAGCGCATACCACCACCGTCACCGCCTGCGCCGCCGCCACCCATGCCACCGCTACCGCCGGTGCCGGGGAAGCAGTCTGCTGGGATCGTCGGCTTGCCGAGACAGATCTCACAACGCCCGCAGGTGTTCAAACAACTGCTCGCTGGCGTGCAGGCCTGACAAGAAGCGGGGTCGGTGACGGTATCGAACGTGCAGCCCGATTCGGAACCGATGTACACATAGCCGTCGCCGCCGCCCGGCCCCTTACCCATGAGCTCGGGGAAAGTACAGCAGCCAAAGCAGTCACAGCCGTTGGGCGTTAGCGGAGTGCACACGTCCTCGCAAATATCGGATTGCGTCGGTAGTGGACAATCCTTGCCGCCAAGCATGCTTTCCTTGTAACCGCACTGGACCTTGGGCTCGAGAGGGTCGCAGCTCCGGCTCCAGTGACAGTCGTCATTGCCGGGACCGTTTCCGAAATCGAAGTAGCAGTCCGCCTTGCACTGCTCGCCGGTTTCACCCCCAACCCCGGAGAGCAACTCCTCGCCCTCGTAGTTGTCACAAGGTCCGAGGCACTCGGGATCATTGTTGTCGATGAGGCCATCGTCGTCGTTATCCGAGCAGTCGCCGCAGGCCGTGACGCGTCCGGCGCACTGGACGAGGAAGCACAGAGTCGTGCCACCGTCCGCCGTCGGGATGACCACCGCACCATCCTCGATCACGCAAACGCCATCGACATCGCCATCGCAGGGAGACATCGCACCGTCGACAAAGATGATGCCGCCGGCACCACCGATGCCGCTGCGGTTGTCTCCGCCTGAGTTGCTGTTGCAAGCGCTCGCAAAGAAGAAGACGAACAAAGTCAATGTTGATACAAAAATCCGCTGTAACTGCATACAGTCAAGCTAGCAAATCGCGACCCTACAGGGCAAGAAAGGATGATTCGGGAGCTAAACCGCATGATATAAGCCCAGCTCTAAGGAGGAATGGACATGAGAGCCATCATCGTTGCCATGTTTCTAGTCGGAGCGTTCGTTGCGGGCACATTCATCTCGGAGGCCAATCCGGTTGCCGCCGAGCCGCCCCCCAAGAAGAGCCAATGGCAGTACCAATGCTTCGAGGCTACCGGGGTCGCGGATGTGACCGACCGGTCCAATAAGATGGGGCAGCAAGGCTGGGAGCTAGTGACCTCTGCCGGCACCAAGGGCTCGACGCTTTGGTGCTTCAAGCGTCCGCTCTGGAAGCCAACCAAGTAAGCCTCCCGGCAGGCTCGCTTTGGTCACTAAGTTGGGCTATCTGACTAAACGTTGAGTCGCTCAGCGTGCGGACCATGTCACTCCTGGATGATCCACAAGTCAGGCGGAACGTAGACCGCCTCCCGATCGAGTTCGACGAC
>Ga0209567_10000235_pt1 | contig 29883 bp, 31 predicted proteins | sample COG_12_FD_184756 | JGI IMG/M metagenome (GOLD analysis project Ga0209567, IMG submission 184756) | Pelagic marine sediment microbial communities from the LTER site Helgoland, North Sea, for post-phytoplankton bloom and carbon turnover... | ecosystem: Environmental > Aquatic > Marine > Neritic... | reverse complement strand
CGTCCATCATTCTTCTGATAATTTTAACCTGGGTACCGCAGTTCGCAATGGATGGTTCACAATTTTTCACAAACCTTTTTTCTATATGTGGATGCCCGCATTAGGTTTTCCACCAGAAATGGTAATTGTGTGTATAGGAATAGAGATTATGTGGCAATTTCAATTGCATTCTGTCTATATTCCAAAAATGGGGTTCCTAGAAAAGATTTTTAATACACACACTATGCATCAGGTACATCATTCTACAAACGTAGAGTATCTGGACAAAAATCATGGGGGAATCCTCAATATTTTTGATAAAGTCTTCGGCACCTGGAAAGAGCTGAATGATGATACAAAGATTAAATACGGCGTTACTCATTCCCCAAACTCTTTTAATCCTCTAGTGATCCTCACACATGAGTATAAAGACATCTGGAAGGATGTAAAAAAGTCGAAAAAGCTTTCCCATGCCTTGATGTATATTTTTGGACCACCGGGATGGAGCCATGACGGCAGTACTTTGACAGTAAAACAGCAACAAAAGCTTCAGGAATCACAAATGTTGTAGCTTTTAGTGGTATATTATCCTGAAATCTAAAGCGAATAGGATTAAACCTGTCTGGGTTTTATGTTTGCTCGTCCGGCACCTCTTTTGGATTATTTTTTTTGCGCAACTTCATATTTAAAAATTCCACTAATAACGAGAAGGCAATTGCAAAATATAAATATCCTTTCGGAATAGCTCCAATCTCCTGATCAAAGATTCTTGCATGGCTTAGATGCGCAGCTTCTGCAATAAGCATAAATCCTATTAGAATTAAAAAGGAAAGAGCGAGTATTTGCATGGAAGGATGATTATTAATAAAAACCCGAATTGGATTCGCAAAGATCATCATGATAATGATAGAAATAACAACAGCGATAACCATTAGTATCAGGGCATCCATAGGCTTATCACCAATGCCATTGGTCATACCTACAGCCGTTAATATTGAATCTATGGAAAATATAAAATCAATTATAATAATTTGCACTATTGCTTTTGAGAGACTGGTGATATTCTTAGATTTCAACTCGTCTTCGTCATGTTCCGGCATTTCTACCTTTTCATGAATTTCTGAAGTACTTTTATACAGAAGGAAAATACCTCCAAAAAACAAGATCAGGGCCTGGCCACTAATCCCTATAGAGATCCAGGAGGCGTTGATATAATAAAAGGGAATCTTTAATCCAATAAGAAAGGAAACCGCAAACAGCAATATGATACGCTGAACCATGGCCAATATTAATCCTAGATTTGTAGCTTTGCGCTGGTCCTTTGCAGGCAACTTGTTAGCGGCAATCGATATAAATACAATATTATCTATACCTAAAACTATCTCTAAAAAGGTTAAGGTTAACAGGGCTACCCAGGCATCCGGACTTGTTAGAATTTCGAACATAATTACTTAATTTTTATAGCAGTTCCCACAGATTTATTTGTTTCACCTACAATCCCATACTCAAAAGAGTAGGAGCTATCTGTTGTGGTTCGTATTTTCATATGAATTGATTTCTCTTCGGCCATATTCCCTGGGTTCAACTTCTGCACTATATATTCACAATCATTTATCCACCTTACAGAGGAAGTATCACTTTTCCCTTCATAAAAATCGATTTCAATATTGTCATTCCGAACAAAAGTGGTTGTCTTTTCTTCGTTATTTATTGTTGAAGTAAATGTAAAAGTACCATTTTTAAAAGCCTTGCAGTCTCTTTTAGGTTGGTAGCAAGAGCTTACGATAAGAAATATACAAACAATGAGGAAGAACCATTTCATAGTTGCAAAATAACAAAATAGTACGGATATCTATGTCGTGGTTTATTCGAATTTATGAAGTGATGTTGCTATTGCCCCGCATTTTTGTTAAATGCCTCAAAACTTCCATCTTCATAAAAAATTATTATTTTTTTAATTGATTTCGAGTTGGATGGATATTCTGTCGAGGATACAGTTTTGGTAGAGTAGGGCGCATCTGTTTCTTTTTGAACAGCCGGAAACGTACCCTTTCCATTTAGCAACCAATAAAGGTTAACTTCGGGAAACGACTTAACAACTTTTAGGACGAATTCAAGGCTGGGTTTGTTTCTGCCAGTGAGTAAGTGTGAAATAGTAGATCTTTGGACGGATATTTTATCCGCAAAAGCTGAAGCGGAAAGTCCATAATATTTTAGTATTTTTTCTAAACGCCGTACAAATTCCTCTGTGTTTACCATTGTACAATTACTGATTAAATGGTTTTAAATTTTCTGAAATATTCGCTTTAGTTTAATGAACAAACCTTATATTAATAATTCACTTAAACATATTTAAATATCTGATATACAATATATAAATAGTTAATTAAAAAATTGAGCTCCAAATTGTTTACAACGGTACTCATATCTCCCAGATAAATATTCTATTGTGTTTACAAATGTAACTAATTTTATCACATTTGTAATTGAATTTGCCTTTACATTTGTAATTCAAATTAATTCATCTGTGAATTTTTCCTCTTTAAATTATCTGGAAATAAAAGAACTTTCTGTTTATGGAAGATATATTAGCAATTTGCAACTTCAATCTTTTTTAAAGGGCGATTCAGTTCAGAATAAAATTGCTCCTATAGGAAAATCTGTAGAAAACAGACTCATTCATAAAGTAACATTGGGTAGCGGGAAAATAAAAATCTTAATGTGGTCTCAGATGCACGGTAATGAGACTACTACTACAAAGGCCGTGCTGGACTTAATTAATTATTTAAATAAAAACGATGATCTAGCTAATCAAATTTTATCATCAGTCACTATAACAATCGTCCCTGTATTAAACCCTGATGGCGCTGTGTTCTATACGAGGGAAAATGCCAATACAGTAGATTTAAACAGAGATGCCCTGGAATTGAGTCAACCAGAAAGCAGAATTCTTCGAGCTCTATATGATGAAGTAAAGCCTGATTATTGTTTTAATCTCCATGACCAGAGAACAATTTTTAACGTGGGAAGTTTAGAGAAACCTGCTACTTTGTCGTTTTTGGCCCCTGCCTATGATATTCATCGTAATGTCTCTGCCAGCAGAGGTCAAAGCATGAAAATAATTGTTGCTATTCATAAAGCCTTGTCAAGTTTAATACCCGATCAGATTGGCAGATATGATGATGCATTCAACCCTAATTGTGTAGGAGACACTTTTCAATTACTGGGAACACCCACCATATTATTTGAAGCAGGTCATTTTCCAGATGATTACCAAAGAGAGCAAACAAGGGAATTCATATTTTACGCCTTAATCAAGGCGATATCGGTTATAGCTCAGGGTAAAATTGAAGCTTATAACTTGGATACTTATTTTGACATTCCTGAGAATAAAAAGAGATATTTTGATTTATTACTCTTAAATGCAAACCTTATTAATAAGAAATATGAGCATATTATTGGTATACTTTATAAAGAGGAATTGAATGAAGAAACCATAATGTTCAACCCTTTTATTGAAGCAACAGGTGAATTAAAGGATAGCTTTGGCCATAAATATCTTAATTGTAAAGATCAAAATGATCTCGACTTCTTAAAATCTGACAGAAAGTTGTATCAACTACTTTTTTAAATTATATAACGAAAAAGAGGCAATTTTTTGCATATAACTCAAAAAATCGTATAATTTATTACATTTAAATTCTTAAATTTACCCCCAAGTAAAAATTATTCTAATAATGGGGAAAATAAAATTAGACGAAATAGACCATCAAATTCTGGATATGTTAATTGACAATACCAGAACACCATTTACTGATATTGCTAAAAAATTACTGATATCTGCAGGAACTGTTCATGTTAGGGTAAAAAAAATGGAGGAAGCAGGGATTATTCGCGGATCTTCACTAACTCTGGATTATGTAAAACTGGGTTATGCTTTCATAGCCTATATTGGCATCTTTTTGGAAAAAACTCATCAGACCAAGTTTGTATTAGAACGATTGAATCAAATACCCAATGTTACGGTAGCACATATTACTACAGGCAAATTCAACATCTTTTGTAAGATAAGAGCAAAGGACACTAACCACGCCAAAAATATCATATTTAAGATAGATGATATTGATGGGATTAGCAGAACAGAGACCATGATTTCCCTTGAGGAAAGCATTAATGACAAAAAACGTTTGATGCACACCATTTTTAATGAATTATAAAATAGGAACAAAACTTAAATTATGATTGCTGATATCCCAAATCAATAGTGATTTTAATTGATATTAGATAAATCCTAATTGCTTTTCTCTTTCAATAAAAAATGTTTGAAAGGTACTAGCTTTCTTATTAGCGCCCATGAAGAATTCTGAGCTGAAAAAAGAAGATTTTCATCCCTTTTACGAACCTTACATTGCCACTTTGGGTGATGTGGAACTATTAGAGATGTTAAGAAGACAACTGCAGAATTTTCCACAATTCATCTCCAGTATTCCAAACGATAAACTTCAGCATACATACAGCGAGGGTAAATGGACAGTTGCTCAGGTGTTGGTTCATATTCTGGATACTGAACGTGTATTTCAATATAGGGCTCTTCGATTTGCCAGAAATGATAAGACGCCTTTACCAGGGTTTGATCAGGATATGTTTGTTTCTGAATCTAATGCAGTAAATTGGAATAAGGAAGAATTGATAGAAAATTATGGAACCATACGACAATCTACTATTGCTCTCTTTGAAAAATTTTCTGATCAGACATTAAAAAGAGTTGGAATTGCTAGTGATTCACCCATGAGTGTTGCTGCTTTGGGTTTCATTTGTTGCGGCCACCAGAAACACCATAGAAACATATTGCGTGAGCGTTACCTTAAAGACTAATCAAAGTCCTTTTCGTCCTCATTTTCTTCTTCAATATTTAGTTCTAAAGAAGGCCCTTCAATAGATTCATCTTTTATTGCTTCAAGCCCGTCGGCTATGTTTTCATCGAAATTAGCAATGAAATGGGAAAGACTTTTACTTATTTTAATAAGATACAATGTATCCGCTGTTTGTAATTCTACGGCTTCAATGAATTCACCATTAACATTTCTAAAAGAAATTATATCTTCATCCCCATATCCGTGGGGATAGGTTTCAATCAGAAGATTGGTCACTTGGTGATTTAACTTTTTGTAATCTATAAGTATACGTTTCATAAGCAGGTATTTGAATACAACAGTATTAGTTATCCTGTTCCTGTACCTAAACTATACTTTTTTTTCCTTTAGGAATTCAAAGAGTTGTAAAACATCAATTTTAGTATATGAAGCTGCTATTCTTTGTAGTATGAGAATGCCTGGCTTAACATATCATCAGGAACTCTATTGTCAATCTGGGCATTACCAATCCTTTTTAATAGAACGAAAAAGACACTTCCATGTGAATTTTTCTTATCGTATTTTAAAAGATCTATTATCCCATGGATGTCCTTATCGCTAAAATCAACTTTTTCAAAATGTTTGAATATTGTCATCTTGATATCTTCCAATTGATTAATTCCCAAACCTGTAAGTTGATGTGATAAAAATGCTTCCATTATCATACCAATGGCAATTGCCTCGCCGTGAAGTAAGGATTCACGATCTGGATTATCTAAAAAATAGGATTCAATTGCATGCCCAAGGGTATGACCAAAATTTAATATTTTTCTAAGACTTTTCTCCCTGGGATCCTGCCGCACTATTTCATTTTTTATGACTATTGATTCGTAAATATGATCTTCTAATTGGTCAACAGAATTTACTTGTTTAAGAACTCTCCAAAACGGTTCACTTGTAATTAGGCCATGTTTTAGCATTTCCGCAAAGCCACTATTCAATTGCCTTTTATCTAGTGTATTCAGGAATTTAGGAATAATGAGTACCATTTTAGGCTGGTTTATTACGCCTATCTGATTTTTTAACATTCCCATATCAACTCCTGTCTTACCTCCAACTGAGGCATCTACCATAGCCAGTAAGCTTGTGGGAATATTAATAAAATCTATACCTCTTCTAAATGTTGAGGCTACAAAACCACCCAAATCTGTAATAACACCACCTCCAAGGTTTATTAATAAACTCTGTCTGTCAGAACCTTTTGCCGAAAGCGCTTCCCAAACCTTTATACAACAAGTAATACTTTTGTTAATTTCACCAGATTCTATCTCTATAATCTCGAATTTATAACTCCCCCCAACACTGGCCAAAAATTTTGGCAGACAGTGCTCCCGAGTATTTTCATCGACAAGAATAAAAAGACTAGAATAGTTTGCTATTTTTAAATGAGATTCGAAAGCCTCATATCCCAAATAATTAAAATGGATTTGGGTAGAAAAAGAAGTAATTGATTCCATGGCTTATAGTTTATATTGCCTTTCGTAATAATCTCAAAAGAATGCCTTGTAAAAGTAAAACACAAAATAAAGGCAATTTTTTAGTAAATGGATACAAATTCTGTTATTATCTTTGATTTGATAACTAATTAGCAATAATGAATAGAATTTTTGAAGATACTTCAACGGCATTTTCTCTTAAATCCGATTCCGAATTAGAACGAGCCTATTTTCTTTTTAAAATGATAGCTAATGAACCTCTTGTTAAGATTGGTACGGCAATGACTAATTTTGCTCTAAAAGCAAGATTACCAGTTGATGGCCTTATTAGAGCAACGGTATTCGATCATTTTTGCGGTGGAGTAAGTGAGGCAGATTGCATGACAGTGGTAGATAAAATGTGGAATAAAGGGGTTTGTTCTGTTCTTGATTATTCTGTAGAAGGTAAAGACACAGAAGACCCTCTTGATGCTGCGCTAGAGAAAACTTTAAAAATACTGGATTTTGTAAAGGAACTGGATGCTATTCCTTTTGCGGTTTTTAAACCTAGTGGTTATGGCAGGGTAGCACTTTATCAAAAAATTGGAGAAGGGAAATCTCTGTCAAAAAATGAACAGGAAGAATGGGGCAGAGTAGTAGACCGTTTTGAGAATACATGTAAAAAAGCATATGACCTTGATGTTTCGCTTTTAATAGATGCTGAGGAAAGTTGGATGCAGGATGCGGCAGATGAATTGGTGGAGGAAATGATGCGAAAATATAATAAGGAAAAAGCTATAGTTTTTAACACACTACAACTTTACCGTTGGGATCGTATGGATTACCTTAAAGAGCTTCATACAAAAGCCCGGAAGGAAGATTTTAAAATTGGAATCAAGACCGTTCGTGGAGCTTATATGGAAAAGGAAAATGAAAGAGCTCTGGAGCTTAATTATGCTTCCCCTATTTGTGCTACTAAATCTGATAGTGATGCTAATTATGATATAACAATAGCCTATATAGTTGAAAACCTGGATAGGATCTCCCTTTTTTCCGGTACCCATAATGAATTGAGTTCATACAAATTAATTGATTTGATGAAACAAAAAAGGATCGCACACAATGACAACCGTATCTGGTTTGGCCAACTATATGGAATGAGCGACCATATTTCCTTTAATCTGGCAGAGAAGGGATATAATGTGGCAAAGTATTTGCCTTTTGGACCAGTACGGGACGTTATGCCTTATTTAATAAGACGCGCCGAAGAAAATACTTCGGTAGCCGGACAAACTAACAGGGAATTGGAACTGATAAAAAAAGAACGTCGTCGAAGAAAAATTTAGTCGGACCATTTATTCTATACTGCAAATTGATATTTGGAGCCACTAAATAAGATGCTTTTAAAGAAAATTCCGGTATAACTTCTTGTAAGAAGTATTTCCTAAAAGCACTATTGTTTTACACTTATTAAAATTGCCTCACAACTAGACAAGTCAGAATTCAGCACAATATTTTCTGCACTTGAACCATCTTTTATTTCTATAGAGACGGTGTTTGGAGGAAAATTACCCAAATTATGGGCATATAGAAATAGATCATTTGATTTATTTGAATTCAGTTTTACCTGAAAACTTTTTTTCTTGTATGTTAATATATGGCTAGCTACAATTTGCTCACCATTAAGATAGATAGATACAATGTCACCATCTGCTCTGCCATGGTCATAAAGACTTATAGTTATTGTCTCGCTATCTACCACCAGTTCTTTTTGATACGAAATTTTTCTTCCTTCAAAAATAGTTCTATTTGGAACCTTAACTACCTCTGATACAACTATTTTATTCTCTTCTTCCTCCACTATAGCAATTGTCTCCATAGGTTTTTGCACTGGAGCTGTTGGTTTCTCAACTATTTTGGTGGGCTCTTGAACTGTTTCAGTAATAATCTCTTTAACTTCTATAGGTGCCTCTACTATTTCAGCAGGTGTTTCTACAATTTCAGCAGGGATCTCGACTATTATTTCTTCAGGTATTTTATCCTCTTTTTTTATGGTAAAATATGGTGTCGCGTACTTTGCTATATGGTATTTATTAACCGGGAAGAGTTCAATACCCATTATTTTATACTTATTTCCGGGCGGCAGTCCTTTTCTAAGCTTTACATCTTTTTCAAAGTTATTGTTTTTAAAAACACCTAGTTCCTGAACTACCACATCGTCCCTGGTTAAAAAGAACTTTATAGTCTTACTATCATCCATATTAGATGTGGTCCATTTTATTTCTACAGGGCTAGGGACAATCCAAACCGTTCCATTTGTTGGATATGTGATCTCTAAGGATGAACGCCATTGTATTCTTTCGCTAATTCTTTGTTTATTAAACTTATAGACCGAATTTTTAAAATTATTATAAGGCACATAAGCAGTTAAGCCAATATTTGCCTCTTGCAATAACTGATAAAATTCTTCCAGTTCTGCAAGAACATTTATTAAAGGGATTTGACTGGGATATGTCTTCTTTATAAAATTTATTTTGGAAATTACTTTTTTTGCGTTTTTCTTATTTGATACCTGATTATAATTCTCTAAACTGGTATTGGTTAAATTTTTAGCGAAACTAAGCTTGTTATAACCAAATCTATTTTCTAAAAACTTAATAGCATCGTCTATACTTAGGGAATTAGTTTCTTTAAATTTCTTTGCTATGTCATAAGCTAAAAGATATTCTTTTAAGCTTTGTTCCATGCTTGCTTTGGCTACTTCTGTACTTGCTATTTCAGGTGAATTGACAGCCTGATTCAAAATTTCAAGAAATAAATCTTTACTTAACAGTTCCTGGGAATTGGCAAATCCACCTTGGAAATAATCAAATACCAGGCTTGGCGATTCCAGCAAAATATAATCCTTGTTTGTCGTATTTGACAAATTGCCGGATCCATATGTCTCAAGTATTCGCTGCTTTGCATTCTCGCTCCAGGAGTCGACACCCTCATTTATAATTTTCTTACTCAATTCAATTGGGTCATCAATCCGGGACTCATTTAAGGGAGTCTGATCATGTGCATGGCTCGGCTGACTAAGGAAAAACCACAAAAAAAGAATTAGTATATTTTTCATCAAAATTGGTTATCAAAGTGATATTACACTCATTTCAAGCCCCATTAACAATAACGAATTTTCAATTATAGAACAAAATGAAAAACGTACTATTTAGGGTTTGCTGCAGAAATGTCTAATCAATTGCCACTTATCCTACATAATAACTACAAAACACCCCAATTTATTATACTTCTGAACTTATAAATGAATTAATCTCCATTTTAGTTTTAAATGATTAAGTGAGTGCATTAGGCCAAATTTATCATAAGTAAGAATGGGACTACAAGATATGTGGTGAATTATATTTTGTAATACCCAAAATGGTTAAGAGTACAATTAGCATAATTTTTAAATCCAACCCGAACTTTCAGTTGAAATTTGTTTAAATACAGCGGATAAAATTTAATAATCGGAGTAATCCGCAGGGTACAGAAAGTAAATATCTGCATGAGAAACGGTATGCTCATATTTTGGAAAAGTGAGTAATTCTTGCCATTCAGGGGAATCAAAAAAAGCTTTCCAAAGATTATCTCGTGTTTCTTGATCGCTAAAAGTAGTCATATACATTAGATTTGGCATATTTGGTCCGGATATTACTTCTGCATAAAAAACGGCTTTAAAGCCCAATCGATCAAAAAGTTTAATTTCACCTCCTTCGTTAAACATAGCCACTTTTCTTTTGTAATATTCTTCTGTAGGAGATTCATAACTTCGTAATTCATATATGCGATTGGCTTTAGGCTCTTCAAATTGTGGGGTAAACATGCTGGACATATTTTCGAATGCTCGCATAAGTATTGATTGTATGCGGCTATATGGAGGATTTTCATGTGAGGCATTGATGAATTTGCTTCCTGTAGCTACATATATACTGTCTTTGATTAACGCCTCGTCCAGACCAATAAATTGTCCCATAGATTCATATGGAATTAATAGCAGAATACTTTTAGTTGTATCTGTCTCGTGCGGTCTGGGCTTAAAAACACCAATATTTCTTATATTCTGTCTGTGAAGGGCAGGTATCAGCGAATTTCTAAAATACTCTTCAGTTATAGTTTCTTGTTCATTAGTATCAAAATAATAGGTTTTAAGTTGATAAAATTCTCTGCTCTGTATTACTTCAACTTGTTCGTTGGTTGTTTGTTTTTTCGTTTCACAACCACCAGATAATAGAAAACTAATTATTATAGTGTATTTGAATAATTTCATATTTAAGAGTTGACTCTGTTATAGTTATAAATAATTAAAACAATGCATGCGTAATAGTTATTTGCTTAAAGAACTGGTTTTTCTCAAATTTTTAATTGTTCAAAAATTATCAATTATAGCTTTAATAAATATTATCTATATATTTATTAATCAAGTATTTGTAAATTATCTATTAAAATTGTACTGTCGCAGTTCTTTACGGTTAAAGCCATCAATTTTTCCTTTACTATTCCTTCTATTAAATAGATTTTGCAAGTTGTATTTTTAGTGTTACTCTTTTTAAAATTAACATCACCTTCATTCATAAAATAGGCAATAGTGAGGGAGTCCAAGGCTTGGTCGGCAATCATCTGATCTATTTGTTTGGAATAAGTCTGGGGTTTGGACCGTAATTCTTTTAGCACCCTGCAATTAGGCAGGTAGCAAAAGCTGACACCGGTTTCATCAGACTTTTTTTTCAGAATAAAGAAAAGGAAAACAAGTCCGATGGATAATCCTATAAGGTAAAATCCCAATCGTTTCAGAAATGCCATTAATTAAAAAATAAGGAAGTTGATATCACTGTATTTTAAATCGAACCATTCACCAACGGATTTATTAGTAAGTATCCCGTGATACATATATAAACCATTTCGCAAACCCCGGTCAAATCTCAGTGAATTTTCCAAGCCTCCATCTTCTCCGATCTTTAGTAGATAAGGGGTAAATATATTACTAATAGAAACTGATGAGGTCCTGGGATATCTGGCAGGAATATTGGGTACACCATAATGGATGACCCCAAATTTTTCTCGGGTGGGCCTATCGTGTGTAGTAAGCTCACTGGTTTCAAAACAACCCCCCATATCTATGCTCACATCAATGATCACAGATCCTTTTTTCATATGTTCTACCATGGTACTAGAAACCACAATAGGTGATCTGTCACTACCACGTACGGCCCCAATAGCAACATCACAGCGTTTTAGACTCTTTAAGAGATTCTTGGGCTGTAGTGTAGAGGTATAAATGGTCTGTTTAAGATTGGTTTGAATGTTCCGTAATTTGGTCAGGGAGTTATCAAAAACTTTTACATTGGCTCCAAGCCCTAAGGCTGACCTGGCTGCAAACTCTCCAACGGTTCCTGCTCCTACAATTACCACTTCTATTGGGGGCACCCCACTAATATTGCCAAACATTAGTCCGTTTCCCTGGTTGGTAGCAGCCATAATTTCCGATGCAATAAGTACCGAAGCAATTCCCGCAATTTCACTTAAGGAACGTACAGCAGGATACTTGCCATCTTCATCTCGAATATATTCAAATGCTATTGCCGTGATCCTTTTTTTGGCTAGCTCCTCAAAATATTCCTTAGACCTTGTTTTTATTTGCAGTGCTGAAATAATAGTGGCCTGAGGATTCATCAACTGAATTTCCGACAGGGTAGGGGGTTCAACTTTTAATAAAAGCGGACAGGTAAAAACCTTTTTGGTGTCTCGTGTTATTTTGGCACCTGCTTCAGTATATTCCTTATCGGTGTAGCTCGCACTTTCACCTGCGCCTGCCTCCATTAAAACCTGATGACCATTCGAGGTTAAGGCATTTACGGCATCCGGAGTTAGGCAAATACGTTTTTCCTGATATTGGTTTTCGTTTGGGATCCCAATAAAGAGCTCTCCTTTTTGCTTTAAAATTTCCAGTGTTTCTTCCTGTGGAAGTAGCTGTTGTTTACTAAATGGCGAGGAAGGCTGATTCATAAAAAGTAATTGGTAACCGTAAATTTACGGTCGATCTCAAAATTACAATTTTTTTTTATGAAGTGGGTTTGTAAAATAGAGGGTAAAAAAAATCCTGCTCGAACTGTCAGGATTTAGGCTAATTATTTACTATTCTATAAAAACATATTAATCAAACTTCTTAGAGATTGTTGAAACTGCTTAAAGGTATTTTTCAGTGCATTATCGGGTGTTTTTTGTGACAAGTCTTCTTCCATTTCTTCTCTCTTATCAGGGGTTTCATATATTTTCTCATTTTCCCGTCGTTCTTTGTCTTTATAGTATTGCAGCTCTACATCCATAGCGTCCAGGTCAATTCCGTGCACATATTTGTCATATAGTTTTATTCGAATAAAGTATACGAAAGGGATTACGACCATACATACAGGTAATATCCAGAAAATATTTTCTACATCCACATATGCATCATCCCAGTAAAAATAAACTTCAAATATCTGGAAGGCATACATGCAAATAGGGATCAAAAGGATATGATACCACCAGTGTTTGTTGGTAAAGAACCAAATCAATAACAAATAAAAAGGCACTATTTTACCTAATAAAAACCAGGCATAAGTGTAAATGTCTGTAAATCCATTTCTGTCAATTATAATTCCAAGGATATTTAGAGTGGCCTCTGGGTCCCTTGGCAAATAATCATGAAGTTTAAAAATAAATGGCGCAGCAATTATTAAAAAAATTGCGATAGATTCAATAAATAATCTCTTTTTGGCTTTTTTACTTTTATCAGGTATTGGGTTCATTTTGGCATTATATGAGGGGGATTATATTGCTCTAACGCAAAAAAGGGCAATTTATGATTGCCCTTTTTTCAAAACAGTAAACTATTTTAAATTAATTATTTTATCTAAGTATAATTTTAGATTTTTCAATTCCATCTTTGTGAAGCAGTTGATCTTCTACAGTATTGTCGGGGGTCAAGGCTGCCGCCATCAGAATAAGGCAGGTACATATTCCAAAAAAAAGTCTCTTTGTGCTCATCGTTAATAGTTTTTCGTTAAAGATTTGATTCATTCTCACTAACAAATGTAGGAAAAATTACACCAACTAATTGTTATTTATCGGAAAAATTACACCTTTTAACGTAAAAATCAATCATTTTACCGATATTTTTGTCATTCGTCGAATTCTGCACAATAAAATCCGATGATAAACGATAACTAATTTTTCACTTGTCAAGCATAACTTGTTTTATTAGCCGGCTATAGAGTAATTCATTTTTATTTTTGAATTAATAATTTGTGTAGGACAAAAAATGGATCTTAATTAAAATACTGAAGGGAACATTTAGAAAAATTCTGGTTATTTATAAATAAAATTTTAATAAATGAAATGAATTGCGATGGTAGGTTTTTTCTTCCACCTATCAGTTGTCGATGATTAGTGCACTTTATCGAGGGTGTCATCATTGGGTTTTTATCCAAATTAACATTTCAAATCACATAACCCCAGTCTACTCAAGTGCTTTTAATTGATTGATCGGCTTGGGTTATTTGAATTTGGCGAGTAACAGGATCGAGTATTTCCAGAGAAATTCTTGTGCAATTTTCGGGAAGTAGATCTGTAATCTTATCCGGCCATTCAATAAAAATCCATGTATCCTGATTAAAGTACTCTTCCAGCCCCAGGTCCAACGCTTCTTCTTCACTCTCTAAACGGTAAAAGTCGAAATGATACCCCAACACGCTGCCGCTTGTGCTTTGATATTCGTTTACAATTCCAAAGGTAGGGCTATTGGCTTGTTGCCCCCCGCCTAATCTACGGACCAGTGCTTTAATTAGTGTAGTTTTCCCGGAACCCATCTTTCCGTAAAAACAAAGAGTTTTAGAAGATGCATGTGCTAGTAATTCTGTAGCAACCTCCTCTATTTGACTAATCGTATAGATTATTTTCTGCATATATAGGATAAAATCAGTATATTTAAGAGTCCGGTAATATTACAAATGAATATAACTAGAATTTTTTCTAGATGTAAGAATAACACTTGTTACTAAAATAAATAAGTTTCAATGGCATTGCAATCTAATTGGCAAAAGAAATACAGGTCAGATGTTTTAATAGCCATTACAATTGCCCTTTTGCCTCTTTTAGGATATACACATCTACTATTTAGCAATGATCTTAAGGCAATTTTACTATTTGGGATCGAGTACTCGCATATCTTTCAAAGCAACAGCACTTTTGTTTGGTATCTTTTAAAAAATATGATCCCTTTGACATTACTAGTCATATGGTTTGCCACCATTTCAATGAATTGGAAATACTTAATAGTTCCTTTATTCATATTATACTTAAATGACATATTGGAAAATTTATTTCTGCCGTATGGGAAATATTCCTTTTACCCATTTTATTATGAGAATTATCCATTAACATTTAATATTTTGATAATATCATTTATAATTGGATTAATCATTTTTTGGGATTTCTATTATTTTGAATCCTATCGCAAAAGACTATTAGAGATTTCTATTAAATCTATAATAAGTCAGAACATTAGGAATTCCAACAATATATACCGTGAAAAGTTAAAATCCTTGAACGAGAAAAGAGATAAAATAACCTGGACTAGTTATCTTAAAAAAATTTATAATGCGAAACTAATATTAGAAAATAGACTCAATTATCATACTAACTCAATTAATAACCTGGTTGTAACGAATCCAGATCGCTTAAATTTATTGGTAATTTGTGTATTGATTTTTACAACACTACTTTGGTTTATACATTATCTGATTCCTGAATATTCACAAGTATTGGATTTGGGTATAATTCAGGTATATAATAATGGTTTCCTAAATGTGAAAATTTTTGTTTGGTTTTTACTACAAAAATTAATTATCCTTATTCCCTTGGTGCTATGGTTTATTACCTGTCAGCAGTGGTGGAAATACGCTATCCTTTCACCAATAATCTTGTACTCCTATCAATTTTGGGAAGCCACTCAGGATGTAAGTTCGTTGGATGCTGCAGGTAATATATGGGCATTCCCTGCAATATTTTGTGTTGTACTACTACTTTTGGTGATTTCTAAAGCCATCAAATACCGGGTGGAAATATTAATAATGTATGAACATCTGGTTGAGGAGATAGAAGATCTTCTAAAAAATGCTGATTTTAACGTAAATAGTGTGCTTTACAAAAATGTAAAACAATTTAAAAAACTGAAAGAAGATATAGGCCAAGAAACTAATGCCCATCAACAATTAATAAAGCTCGTTACTTTAAGGGAAGAATTATTAAAACAATTAAATATCAATTATTAAGCTATTCTTTTAAGCGCTTCTGAGTTTTTTCAATCTCTTCAGTAACTTCTTTTAGTAAGCGTTTCAGTTCCTCTTCCTGGCGTTCTTTGATTTTTTGTTCAATAAGATCTTCAATCTCCTGCTGCCTGGATTTGGGCAGATGGTCAAAATCAAGAATTTCAGCTTCCTCCTGTTTTTTCAACATCTCACCTTCTCCGGTAAGAAGCCAGACTACATTTAGTTGAGGATAAACCTTGAGAATGTTTTCAATAACATCACTACCAATAGAAGCATTGTTCTTTTTCATTCGCAATGTGTATCCATTACTTGCGCCAATGGAAATATCAAACTGCCGCGCACTGAGTCCGGCAAATTTAATAAACTGCGTTAAACGATCTATTGTTTTAAACATTACCTAGAAAATAATCGATATAATACTTCATTTTTTCAAAGATAGGGTTTTAAAAAGAGATAAAAAAGAACTGAATTCTTATAAAAGATTAGTCAATTTAACATTAAATAGAAAAAAAGCTATAAATATTTGTATACAGAGAAAATAATCTCTATATTTATAAAAGAATTAGTATAGTATGCTTATTAAGTCATATTTCTAATAAAAACTTAAAAAAAGAACCCCGAAAATTATAGTATTTATAAAAAGGTTCGAAGATGAACAAAATTAAAACCTTAGAAAACTTGCAAAAATTACATTTGCTTATTGAGTCGGAATGTACGGGTCCACCACATGCACTGGCAAGAAGAATGGAATTAAGCGAACGATCTGTATATAATCTTCTGGAAGTTTTAAAGGATTTTAATGCTCCTGTGGAGTACAACAGAAGGCGGAAAACCTATTATTACAGTAGCTATTTTAAGCTTGATTTTCACATCTCACTGTCGGTAACGAATAATAATGAAGTAACTGAATTGTTCAAGGGTAGTTATTTAAACTAGCTATTTATAAAAAAGTAAAAATGACGTATTGGAATATAATGAATTGTTAATTAGTTTTTCGTTTGATCTCTCTTTAAAAGCCGGCTTCTGGAAGCCGGCTTTTATTTTTCAAAAAACTAGGAATCATACGATTTTAGGCGGAAATAATAATAATATTTTTTAAATAAAATCATATTAATATAAAGATTCAGATTCCTTGAATTTAATTTCTTTTTAAACCGTTTGGAAGATTTATTAAAATATTGCGTAATACTGTAGATTCTATCCTTCCCCATATCTTTTAGCATTTGATAAGTATAATATCGTAAATAAGGAGCGAGGTTCTTACCCCTGTGAGATTCAAAGGTGTACATATGAAATAGATAAGCTTCGTTCTTTTTTAAATGAAAAATTATCTTATTATAATTAAAATAATTCAATTCTATCAGCGTAAAAGCCGCTATTTCTCCATTATGTATAAGGCCCATACATATAAGTTCGTTATGAAAATCAAGAATTCTGGGTATCTGATCGCTACCCACGATTTTTTTTCTGACAGCCTCAATTTCATCCAGATTCAGTTGTACCAGTTCATATTCAGAAGGTTCCCCTTTTATTTTGGGAGGTTCGCAATCCGAAGCACCTTCCAGAACCCAATAAAAAGGATCAAAATCGAAACCAAATCTCGCTAGTTGATTCCTAACCCCAAAGAGAAAAAGGCCGTTCTTAATAATATTCCAAAACCATTTTATCTTATAATATCTATCCTTATTTACTTCCATCAGGGTCTAGGAATTTATTTATTTACGTCCATAACTTCCATTTCCAGGCTCCATATTCATAAGCACTCTGAACTCTTTGGAAGACATAAGTTCCCTTCCATTGGCTTTGGCAATGGTATGTATTCTTTCAATTAATTCAACATTACTTGCCAACTTTGTTCTATTTGCATCAAACCATATATTATCCTCAATACCCACTCTAACTCCTCCTCCAACAGCTATTGATAATGAATTCATTTTAAGTTGTGCATTCCCAATTCCCGCTAAACTCCAAAGTGAGTTTTCCGGAAGATCCTGAATCATAATCCCTGCATGTAATAAATTTGCTTGTGAACACGCAATGTTGCCAAGAAGAAGGTTAAAGTAATATGGTGGTTCAAGCAGGTCTTTTTTCACCAGATATTTCGAAAAATTCACCATCCCAATATCAAATGCTTCCAATTCCGGAACAATTCCCTTTTCCTTCATTATAGCCGCTAAATTTTGTATCATATCAGGAGAATTCATGCTGGCGATTTTATTAAAATTCAGGGAGCTCAGGGTTAAACTTCCCATATCTGGCTTCAAATCACCTTGCAGGTACAGGGTATCTGCCCGTTGTTCAAGTTCTTTAAAATTTCTACCACTTAAGGAAACACAAATCACAAGAAATGGATCAAATTTTCTGATACCACTAATTATTTCACTATAAATTTCTCTTTTATAACTGGGCTCTCCGGTGACTTCATTCCGTGCATGTAAGTGAACCATAGTAATTCCCAATTCAGTTGCCCGATGTACATCTTCAATTATCTCTGACACACTTATAGGCACATTAGGAGTCATTTTTTTTGTAGGGATCATGCCCGTGGGCGTAAAGTTGACGATCAATTTATCCGACATAGTACAAAAGTGTAAACTTAGCTCAGGTTTTAACAGAATTGTATTTTATACCAAAAAGTACAACCTTAATATGTTTCTTCTAACATTAGAAAGTCTTCCTAAAACTAATATAAATAAAAACAGTTATTTGATACTTGAATATAATAATTACTAGTTATCTGGCTGGAAAATGCAGACGTTATACTATCTAATGAATAAATATTCAATGGATTATAAATATTATCACCAAGGAAATTTAGAGAATTATTGCCAAAGAATATTACCAGAGATTCTCAGGATCCATTAAGGATTACTTCAGATCTCTTATTATGAAAACTTAAAAAGAAAAATATAAACCGACCAGAGAAAACAAAAAATAAAAAAGCTATAAAGGAGAAGGGAAAGTGTAGCTCTTTTTTTCATTAGACAGGGGTTTTATTAACAAGTAATAAGAGAACTATAGTAATACTTTTCTTCCTTTTAAGGGCAGGAAATCCGATTTTAAGTAAAAATATTCGTTAAAAAGGCCTATTTCACCGCTATGAACTAATCCTATTACTTTCAATAAACAATTATGCTCTCCAGGAAATCTCCAATAAAAAAGGCAACTACAGCGGCTATACCTCCTAATAATAATGTTTCCAGTATGCCTTTCCAAAACCTCGTCTGATTTACAAAAGCTTTTAGCCAGCCGATTATGATAAAACCAATTGCCGTGAAGATAGATGAAAGAAGAAAAAGATTGTTATTAAGGGGATAAATGTAATCCATCACATAAACCAATAGTGGAATTACCCCAATGAGGAGAAAGGAGAGATAAGTAGCACCACCAATTACTAAAGGAGATTTATCCTCATCAAACATAACTAGTTCCTCTTTCATCATAACATTTACCCATCGGTCTTTGTCGCTTGTTATCACCTTTACTACATCTTCTAAAAGTTCGCCTTCAAAACCTTGTTCCTTGTAAATTACCCTTATTTCTTCTTTTTCCAATTCAGGAAGATTATCAACTTCCCAATATTCTATCTGTTTGTGCTTGTTGTAGTTATCTTTTTTTGTTTTATTGGATAAATAAGCGCCAACAGACATAGCGAAACCATCTGCCAGTAAATTTGCAAATCCAAGAATAATTATTATTGCACTATCAAGGCCCGCACCTACAGAGCCTGCTACAACAGCGAAAGTAGTTACACAACCATCTATCCCACCATAAACAAACTCACCTAAATATTTTTCATACTTCTTTAAAAACCCAGTGTGTCTATGTATCGTATTTTCATTATGCAATTCTGTGCTTTCCATCATAAAGTGTACTATTGAATTCTATAGTATAAAAGAGAAGTGTAGAATAAAATATTTAACTCATTACTTGTTTTAGGGCTTGGCCAAATGTTTCCATATCTTCTAATTTTCCTGTGCTAATTCGTGCCCAATTGTTTAAAGGTGGAAAAGGTCGCCCAATCAGAACATTTTGCTTCTTCATATCATTAATCACAGTTTGAATTGACCTGCCGGTTTTGAAAAAGACAAAATTGGTGTGTGACTTTACATAATCCAAACCTAAATCATCCAGATTCCGGTAGATAAGTGATTTTGCCTTAAAATTTTGCATAACGCTAAACTTGTAAAATTCATCATCTCTCAAAGCTTCCTTTGCTGCTTCAATAGCCAGAATATTGGTATTTGCCATTACAGCGGATTTCAAATTACGGGCAATCTCAGGTTTAGTAATTAAATAACCAACCCGTAATCCGGCAAGGCCATAAACTTTAGAAAATGTTTTAGAAACAATAATATTCCTTCCTTCTTTTACCAACTCTACCATTGATGGATATTCAGGTTCTGTAATAAAATCATAGTAGGCTTCATCACTAAATATTACTGCATCTTTATCATAAGACTTACAGAAATCCAACAAACTAGTTTTATTCAATATAGTACCTGTTGGGTTATTCGGATTACATATGAAAATAAGCCTGGTATTCTTATTTATCTTTTCGGACATTGCAAGTAAGTCATGCTCCAGGTTTTCATTTAAAGGAACTCGATGCACTTTGGCCTTAAATGTTTCCGCATAGCGCAACATGGCCTGAAAAGTAGGATCTGCAGATATAATCTCGCCATTTCCGAGTCCATAGACAAGACCGGTCGCCTTTAGGCCTTCTGTAGAACCTCCGGTTACTACAACATGATCCTTGGTTACGCCTTCTTTTAAGGCAATCATTTCTACCAAACCAGATAAACTTCGAAATGGGTACCTACAAGCTTCATCAAACGAATTTGTGAGTATTTTTCTAACCCTTTCAGAAGGACCATAGGGATTCTCATTGGCATTAAGCAATACCATTGAATCGGCTAAATTAGTTCGACGGGGGAAATCCAGTGCCATACTTTCCAATCCTCCTAATAAAGCGAAACTGCTGGTTAAACCTACTGTTTTTAACCAATGCCTTCTATCTATATTTTTCATTTTCTGAAATTATGAAAAATAAGTTACAAAGAATAATTGAAGAATAAATTTGGATATTGGCTAAAGTCTGAGGGAATTATTAATTTATATTATTATCAGACGATTAAATTTCAAATAAAAGCGTGGAATCAATCAGACAGAAGCATAAGAACTTATTATGAATAGTATTGTAACTATCAAATTACTAATTTCTGATTTTGGTTTGAACAGTTAAGTATTTTAGTAAAAGGTATTGGAAATAAAAATGGTTACAATCAGAATTACCATAGCTGAATTAACGGTTATGGCAATGATTTTCTTTTCACTAATAGGTTCATTACGACCTTTATAAAGGATGATTGTGCCAACTATACCTAAAATACCTGAAAGGATTATAGGTAAACCAAAGAGGTATCTTGAAAACACAGGATTAATGTTAATCACAATTGCAAATGCGGCAAAAGTTAATAGAAAAATGATAAGCTTGCTTAACTTATATGATCTTTCAGTATATGAATTAGTAGCCTCCATAATTTCCGGGGTTTTGTTAAAACGCAATTAGATTACTTTAATATTGGCTCTTAAACCTTCTTTGATTCCCAAAATATTATTTATGGTTTCGTATAAATAATGCGTAATAAGTGTATTTGGAATTCTTAGGGTTGTGAATCCATTTTTAAATGACTGCATGGTTTCTTCCAGATCGTTCATGGCCTGTTCATGGGTAAGCATTTGATATTCAGTATCGATTTCAATATTTAATTTTACTCTTGAAAATGCTATGTCCACCGACTTTTTACCGTCCCACCATTCTAGCATTGGATGAACTCCGGCTTGCTTAAGCCCATAATAAAGCTTTATAGCTTCTATTGGGGTGTTATATTGCTTGATGAGTTTGTCCATACGCTTTTTATGTTTGGAACACAATTCTACACCATAAGATTCCATGGCCTTTTTATGATCCAAATAACTAAGCTCTTTTTTACATTCTAAACAGGTCATCCGTAAGTAGGTAATTTTTAATTTGGGATAGTTATAACCCTTAGATTTTTGGAATATTATATTTTATCGATGTATGGCAACTCACTTTTAGATGAACTGCAATATTTTAGACGAACTACACTTTTTATGTTAAAATTTCTTTCAATTTAAATTGAATTAAGGAGCTCCATTAATCTTTAAAGAGGCTATATTTACTCCTCTATTTTTAACTTATTACTATTAAATGTTCAAGAAATTAGGCCCGGGGGTATTAGTTGCTGCTGCATTTATTGGACCGGGGACCATAACGGCTTGTACAATAGCTGGTGTCGGATTTGGATATGCATTGCTTTGGGCTATGCTGCTTTCCATTATCGCTACGATTATTCTGCAGGAAATGTCTGCCAGAGTTGGGGTTATTACACAAAAAGGGCTTGCAGAGGTCATAAGAGAACAGTTGACCGTTTCCTGGCTGCGTTACCTTGTTATGGGCATTATACTTAGCGCCATAGTAATTGGTAATACGGCGTACGAGGCAGGTAATATAAGTGGCGCTACCTTGGGTTTGCAAGTTTTATTCGGCGTGAATCATGCACTACTATATCCATGGATTATTGGTTTTATTGCCTTTATATTGTTGTATTTAGGATCTTATAAAACCCTGGAAAAAGTATTTATTTCCCTGGTTTTGATAATGAGTGCTTCATTTATATTAACTGCGCTTTTTACTAAACCAGATATAAAGGAAATGTTAATGGGCTTATTTATTCCCTCTGTTCCCAAAAACAGCCTATTTAATATAATTGCTCTGGTAGGAACCACTGTGGTTCCGTATAATTTATTTTTGCATGCATCTTTGATAAGGGAAAAATGGAATTCTCCAGACGATATTAAAAGCGTCCGAAGAGATACCTTTTTATCTATTGGAATAGGAGGTCTTGTTTCTATGGCCATTATTATTTCCGCGGCAGCAATTAATTCGACGGAAGTTAGGGATGCATTGGATCTTGCCAAAGGATTAGAACCATTGTACGGTAAAAGCGCCCAATATTTAATGGGAATTGGTCTTTTTGCAGCGGGGATTACCTCTGCCATTACAGCTCCATTAGCTGCTGCCTATGTGGCTAACAGTTGTTTTGGATGGAATACTAAGGTAACAGATTCGCGGTTTAGGATTGTTTGGATGGTAGTACTTTTTATTGGGGTAATTTCACTATCTTTTGGAATCAGGCCAATAGTTATCATACAATTTGCACAGGTTGCCAATGGGCTATTGTTACCCATTATTGGAATAATTTTGATTTGGATAGTAAATAAGCCGTCAGTTCTTGGAGACTTTAAGAATTCCATTTGGCAGAATGTATCTGCAATTATTATCATTATTTTAGTAATAGTTCTTGGAGCTAAAAGTATTTTCAGTGTTTTTGGAATAATATGATCAGCAAAGTGTTTATAGATATAAACTGTGACGTGGGAGAGGGTATAGGTAATGAAAGTGATCTTTTTCCGCATATTAGTTCCTGCAATGTAGCTTGTGGTGGTCATGCAGGTGACATAAACACTATGTCAGAAGTAGTTCAGTTGGCAAATAAGTTTAAAATTAAAGTGGGTGCTCACCCTTCATATCCTGATAGAGATAATTTTGGTCGCAAATCAATGAAAATAGAAAAGAATCGGCTAAAAGCAAGCATTAGGAAACAAATTGAAGAATTAGAAGCTATTTTAAACTCGTCTAACATGGAGTTACATCATATTAAAGCACATGGAGCTCTATATAATGATATTGCCGTTGATTTGGATTTATCTGCCATTTATTTGGAAAGCATCCTGGCGTATAAGGACCATGTTTTATTATACCTGCCATATGGCTCAGTTATAGAAGAAGAAGCTCGCAAACAAGGTTATAAAATATCCCTTGAAGCTTTTGGTGATCGGAACTACAATGAGGACTTAAGTCTTGTTTCTCGGGATTCATCAAATGCCATGATAGAAGAACCAAAGAAAGTTTTGGATCATATTATATCAATGATTGTAAATAATGAGGTTTATACTTTAAATGGAGTTAAAATGTCAATTAGTGCAGATACCTATTGTATTCATGGCGATACAGCTACAGCTTTACAAATATTAATGTATCTTTCGGACGAATTGCCTAAGCAGCATATTTTTCTAAAAAAGTGAGTTCCTATTCCATATCAATTAGACCTTTTGGAGAAGATGCAATTTTGATAGAATGGCCAAATGAGGTTTCAGAAGCTATCCTTTATGATATTCTTGATTTTGCTGCAAGTTTCAAATTGGGATTTAAAGACTCTGGTAATTGGGAATTAGTCCCGGCCTATAACTCTCTTACCTTAATTAATCGGGAGAACAAAATAGATTTTACTAAAACCAAATTTCTACTGCTGGAATGCTATAAGAACAGGAAGGCTATTAGCCCTCCTCAACGTTATTTGTGGAAATTGCCTGTTTGTTATGACCTTGACTTTGGCATTGATCTGGAAGAAGTTTCCACAACTTTAGGTAAGAGTATTGAAGATACTATTAAAGCACATACTCATCACATTTACACTGTTTACGGCATTGGATTTTTACCTGGTTTTATGTATTTGGGAGGTTTACCCAAAGAATTGGAAACCTTAAGAAAATCTGTACCTAGGCTCCAGGTTTATAAAGGTTCTGTTGGCCTTGCAGGTAAACAAACCGGCATATATCCACAAGATTCTCCGGGTGGATGGAATATTATAGGAAATTGTCCGATATCTCTTTTTAATGTGAATCTTGAAAACCCTTGCTTTGTAAGTGTAGGAGATCAGATTCAATTCTATGCTATTACCCGAGCAGAATATGATTTACATAGAATAGAGACAGAGGTTGGAATATATAACCTCGATAAAATCAAAATAGATGCTTAAAGTAATTCAGCCAGGGTTTTTTACCACAATTCAGGATACTGGGAGATTTGGATACCGTGACAAAGGAGTTCCAGTATGTGGGTGTATGGATAATTATTCCGCCTCCATGGCCAATTCTTTATTGGAGAATGATGATACGGACGCTGTGATGGAAATCACTATGACAGGTCCTAAACTTGAATTTAGTACTTCGAGTTTTTTCTCTATAACCGGAGGTGAGATGTCCCCGACTTTAAATGGAATTCCAATCAATTCCTATGAAGTACATAAAGCCAATGAAGGTGATGTATTATCCTTCGGAAAACTAATTAATGGTTTTAGAAGTTATCTGGCCGTTAAAGGTGGTTTCCTCACGGAAGTTAAATTAAAAAGCAGATCATTCTACAAACCAATTACCGATAAGAATCGTATTAAGGAACGAATGGAAATACCCATTGAAAAGTATACAGAATATTCTCCAATAATAAGTCATATAAAACCAGAAGCATGGCACGATAAACACGAATTAATAGTTTATAAAGGCCCTGAATATAAACTATTAAAGGATGATCAATTGAAGTTATTATTTACTAATAAATTTACTATAGCCAAGGAAAATAACCGAATGGCATATCAGCTTGAAGAATTAATAGGAGCGCATTCTCACAAGATGCTAACATCTGCAACCTTGCCGGGAACTGTCCAATTAACACCAGCAGGCAAATTAATCATTTTGATGCGTGACGGGCAAACAACCGGCGGATACCCCAGGGTGCTCCAATTGGCGACTAAATCAATTGCTCTCTTATCTCAAAAGAAATTTAAGGATAAGGTTTCCCTTCGCCCTTTAAAACATTAGATTTCTTTATATACTTCTTGAAAAGGAATCCTAAAGCGTGGACCATATATACCTTTCGGATCTCGTAGACCACTTGCGATAACCATATTGATTTCAGCACCTCACGGTAAATTTAAAATTCTTTTTATGCGTAAGGTATCTGATCCTTCCTTGCGACAATTACGACTAATTGTTTAGCTGTTTTGGCAGCAGGTTGGTCAAAACATGCAGCACTTATTTTCTTTTGGACATCTTTACTAGATATATGGTAAATTCCCATAATTGTAAATTACTACTTATAGGCGCCAATACTGCACTCTCAAGGCATTTCCCAACGATTTGGGTATCAATTTCTTCTTCTTTATAAATACGTACTGACCTTCTATAGGATATGGCCTCAGATACCATTTTTTCTATTTTCATCTGTATGATTTATATCTCATACCGTAAAGAAAAGATTATACATTTTCACATACAAATATTTACTCTGACATAAAATCTAGTCCAAAAAGGCCTATTAATCATACTTCACCATTTATTGAATATGGGATATGTTAGGCCTTTATGTATTTGAATATCAATGAATTAAGTAAATAATTGTTTTATTGAATTTGAACAAGTACTAATTGTTAAAAACATCAACTTTTTTAAAGAATTATCTTTGAAAGCTATAGCAGCTAAGAGCTATTAAGATTTAAAGAGAACCTTTTTAATGGAATTGAACAAATACAGTAAAAATGTAACGCAAGATCCAACTCAACCCGCTGCCCAGGCTATGTTATATGCACTTGGATTGAAGGAGGAGGATTTAAAAAAACCTTTTATTGGAATTGGAAGTACTGGTTACGAGGGAAATCCTTGTAATATGCATTTGAACGATCTGGCACAGGAAGTAAAGCGAGGAGTTCAAAAAAACAATTTAGTAGGACTTGTATTCAATACTATTGGCGTTAGTGATGGAATTTCTATGGGAACCTACGGAATGCGATACTCATTACCCTCACGAGATATTATAGCCGATTCAATGGAAACAGTTGTTCAGGCAATGAATTATGATGGCCTGGTGACTGTTGTGGGTTGTGATAAAAATATGCCGGGGGCCTTGATGGCTATGATCCGCTTAAACAGACCTTCTATTTTGGTTTATGGCGGGACAATTGCGTCAGGTTGTTTTAAGGATAAAAAACTCGATATTGTTTCTGCATTTGAAGCCTGGGGCGAGAAAGTTGCCGGGACTATGAATGATACGGATTTTAAAAGTGTTATACAAAATGCCTGTCCCGGGGCAGGGGCCTGTGGTGGTATGTATACTGCCAATACTATGGCTTCGGCAATAGAAGCTTTAGGTATGGCATTGCCCTATAACTCTTCAAACCCTGCCATAGGCAAGGAAAAATACCAGGATTGCTTTAATTCGGGCAAGGCTTTATGGCATTTAATAGAGAAGGATATTAAACCAAGTGATATTATAACACGAAAATCATTCGAAAATGCAATTCGGCTTATAACCGTTATGGGAGGTTCCACAAATGCAGTATTACACTTTTTGGCAATTGCGAAAGCTGCTGAAATTGATTTTACTTTGGATGATTTTCAAAAAATAAGCGACAATACTCCTTTCCTTGCCGACTTAAAGCCTAGTGGAAAATATTTGATGGAAGATATTCATCGTGTGGGAGGTACTCCTGCCGTAATGAAATTTATGCTTGACAATGGAATGCTACATGGCGACTGCTTAACCGTTACAGGTAAAACAATTGCAGAAAACTTAGCAGATTTACCTGGTTTGAAACCCGGTCAGAAAGTAGTTAAATCGCTGAAGGACCCGATAAAGGCAACAGGGCACTTACGTATTCTTTATGGGAATTTGGCAAAAGACGGAGCAGTAGCGAAAATAACAGGTAAAGAAGGACTTCATTTTACTGGTCCGGCCAAAGTTTTCGATGATGAGTTCAAGGCAAATGATGGAATAGGAAAAGGTTTGGTAAAAAAAGGAGATGTGGTGGTTATAAGGTATGAAGGACCTAAAGGTGGGCCTGGCATGCCGGAGATGTTAAAACCAACTGCTGCAATTATGGGAGCAGGACTTGGAAAAGAAGTTGCATTAATAACCGACGGACGATTTTCAGGCGGAACCCATGGTTTTGTAGTGGGGCATATCTCTCCTGAGGCTCAGGATGGTGGTGCCATTGCTTTGCTGGAAGACGGCGATATTATTACAATTGATGCGGAAAAAAATAGTATTTCAGTAGATTTGACCGAGAAAGATATTAGTGAAAGACTGTCAAAATGGGTGCAACCGGCACTTAAAGTAAATAGAGGAAGCTTATATAAATATGCAAAAACAGTTTCATCTGCCTCCCAAGGTTGTGTAACGGATGAATTTTAAGTTGTTATTTTTTGATGAATTGAAGGTTAAAAAAGTTATAGCATTTAATAAAAGATAATGCGTATGCAAACATTAAAGGAAAAAAAACCAAAGACACACAATGAGACTTCGAAAAGAATCAGTGGTGCTGAAGCAATTATCCATTGTCTTCTTGCGGAAGATGTGAATTTGATATATGGCTATCCAGGTGGGGCCATTATGCCTGTATATGATGAGCTATATAAGTTTCAGGATAAACTTCACCATGTACTTACAAGGCATGAACAAGGAGCGACTCATGCGGCACAGGGTTTTGCCCGTGTTACAGGAAAAGTGGGTGTTGCTATTGCAACCTCTGGCCCTGGTGCAACAAACTTAGTAACCGGTCTTGCAGATGCGCAAATAGATTCTACTCCAATGATTTGTATTACAGGCCAGGTACCCCGACATCTGCTAGGGTCCGATGCATTTCAGGAAACCGATATAATTGGTATATCTACTCCGGTTACTAAATGGAATTATCAGATTACAAATGCTTCTGAGATTCCTGAAATTATGGCAAAGGCCTTCTTTATAGCTAAATCGGGTCGTCCAGGCCCTGTATTGATTGATATTACAAAGAATGCACAATTTGAAGAATTTGATTTTAGTTACAGTCGCTGTATAGCAGTCCGAAGCTACAAACCAAGTCCCAAACCTGATATTAAAAAAATTGAATCTGCGGCAGAATTAATAAACAATGCAAAAAGACCTTTTATAGTATTTGGCCATGGTGTTATTCTTGGAAAAGCAGAGAAGCAGCTTCGGGCATTGGTTGAAAATGCCGGGATTCCGGCTGCGTGGACCATTTTGGGCTTATCTGCTATGGATACGGATCATCCCTTAAATGTAGGGATGGTAGGTATGCACGGGAACTATGGACCTAATGTGCTTACCAACGAATGTGATGTACTTATTGCCATAGGCATGCGATTTGATGACAGGGTTACAGGAAATCTAGAGACCTATGCAAAACAAGCAAAAGTAATTCACTTTGAAATAGACCCCGCTGAGATTGATAAAAATGTAAAAGCAGATGTGGCTATTTTAGGTAATGCAAGAGAATCACTCGATTTATTATTGCCATTAATTAAAGAAAATAATCATGATGCCTGGCATAATAAATTCAAAAAGTATTATGAAGAAGAATATGAAGCTGTAATTAAAAATGATCTTTACCCAACTAAAGATGGTCTAACCATGGGTGAAGTGATTGAAGAAATAAATCTAGCTTCGGAAAATAAAGCCGTTATAGTTACCGATGTAGGTCAGCATCAAATGATAGCATGCAGGTATGCCAAGTTCAAACAGACTAAAAGTAATATTACTTCGGGAGGTTTGGGAACCATGGGTTTTGCACTCCCGGCGGCCATTGGTGCCAAAATGGGAGCAATGGAAAGGGAAGTGGTTGCAATTATCGGAGATGGTGGTTTCCAAATGACAATTCAGGAATTAGCGACTATTTTTCAGAATAAGACTCCGGTAAAAATTGTTGTTTTAAACAATGGTCACTTAGGGATGGTAAGGCAATGGCAGGAATTATTTTTTGAGAGCAGATATGCTTCAACGGTAATGACCAATCCAGATTTTGTAAAAATAGCCGAGGGATATCGTATTGAAGCAAAAAGGGTGGAAGATCGTAAGGACCTTAAGTCAACGGTGCAAGCTATGATGGCCTCAAAAGAGCCATTCTTTCTGGAAGTTAGTGTTGAAAAAGAAGACAATGTATTCCCAATGATTCCTTCCGGGGCATCAGTTTCAGATATTCGATTAAAATAAATTAGCATGGAAAAAAAGTGGTTTACTATATCGGTTTATACCGAAAATAATGTTGGAATGCTCAATAGAATATCTGGAATATTCTTAAAGAGACACATCAATATAGAAAGCTTAAATGTTTCAAAATCAGAAATTGAGAATGTATCCAAGTTTACTATTGTCATCAATACTACAGAAGATTGGACACGTAAAATAGTAGTACAAATTGAGAAGCAAATTGAGGTTATAAAAACATTTTATCATACAGATGAGGAGACCATATATCAGGAATCTGCACTCTTTAAAATTGCTTCACATCTTTTGTTTGATGAACCTCAGAT
>Ga0209567_10000234_pt1 | contig 29900 bp, 23 predicted proteins | sample COG_12_FD_184756 | JGI IMG/M metagenome (GOLD analysis project Ga0209567, IMG submission 184756) | Pelagic marine sediment microbial communities from the LTER site Helgoland, North Sea, for post-phytoplankton bloom and carbon turnover... | ecosystem: Environmental > Aquatic > Marine > Neritic... | reverse complement strand
TCCGCGAAGTGCGAGCCGATGATTCGCTTCTGGCGCATCCAGAGGTGACGGACGTCGAAGTTGAGGTTGAAGCCGGTGGTCGCGCCGCAGATCACGATGCGGCCATACTTCGCTGCGAGGAACACGCTGGCGGGGAAGGTCGCCTTGCCCACGTGCTCGAAGACCACGTCCGGCCCCTTGCGCTCCCCGAGAATCTCCCAGATGCGTTTCCCGAAGCCCTTGAGGTCAGCCTTGTGCGCGGCCTGCTCCTCAGCGGTCATGTTGTCTTTGTATTGAAGCCCGGGGAACTCCTTGCGATTGATTACCCCGTGGGCGCCGAGCTTCATGCAGAGCTCGGCCTTGTCGTCACTCGACACGACCGCGATGGCGCGCGCGCCGGCGACAGCGCACAGCTGCACCGCGAAGACACCAAGGCCGCCGCCCGCGCCCCAGATCAGCACATCCTCGCCCGGTTGGATCTTGGCGCGGTCGATCAGCATCCGGTGCGCCGTGTAGTACGTGAGGCCGTAGCTCGCGGCTTCTTCCCAACTCAGCTGCGGAGGCTTGGGAAGTACCTGCTGCCCTTGCACCTTGGTGAACTGGGCGAAGGAACCATCCGGGGTCTCGTAGCCCCAGATCGTCTGCAGGTCGTTGGTGCCGGGGTAGATGAGATGGTTGCAGTGGAGCACCACTTCGTCGCCGACTTTGTGGTCGTCGACGCCTGCGCCTACGGCCCAGACGACGCCGGACGCATCGGAGCCGGCGATGTGGTAGTCCATGCCGTGACCTTTGAGCACGTTGACCGGCTTGCCGAGCCCCGCCCAAATGCCGTTGAAGTTCACACCGGCGGCCATGACCTGCACCAAGACCTCGTCGGGCCCGAGCTCCCACACCGGTAGCTCTTCGTGTTGAAACGATTGCCTAGGCTCGCCGAATCGCTCGGGGCGAATCGCGTAGGCGTGCATCGTTTCCGGCACGGCGCCTAGCTCTGGGATTTGACCAACGGGGACGATATCTGGACGTTCACTCATGTCTTCCTCATGGAGTCTTGCCGAGCGCTGCTACATACTCCCGACTCAAGTGTTCGCAAAGGCTCAACGGCGTTTCACCGCCATCTACGTCTCGTTCGGCGCGGGCTTTGAGCTGCCCAAGCCCACCTAGGGTCGAAACCCCATGCTCGCCATGTTTTCGGCCGAAAAGGTCCAGGACCCACTGCACCTCGCCCTGTCTACGCCGCGCCGCGAGCGTCGATTCGAGGTGCCGCCGATGCCGATCGAGGGCCTCGATGAGCTCATCAATTCCAGTGACTTTGGTGGCACTGGTTGCCAGGATGGGGGTTTCCCAATCCGCGTCCAGTCCACCGGTGGCCCCCGCCGCCCGCGCCGTCTGTAGGGCACCCCGCAGATCGGCGACCGCGCGCCTTGCGAGCTCCTCGTGATCCGCCTTGTTCACCACCAGGATGTCCGGGATTTCCATGATCCCCGCCTTGAGGAACTGGAGAACGTCGCCGCTCCCGGGCTGGATCACGAGCACGACAGTGTCCGCGACGTGTACAATGTCGATCTCGGACTGGCCGACTCCGGTCGTTTCGACGATGACCATGTCGTAGGCGGCGGCCAAGACGCGCACGGCCGAGTTGGCCGCGTAGGCAAGCCCGCCGACTTCGCCCGCGGTGGCGAGCGAGCGTACGAACAGTCCTGCATCGGTTGGGTCGAAGCTCATGCGCGCGCGGTCGCCGAGTAGGGAGCCGCCCGAGCGCACGCTCGAGGGATCGACCGCCACGACCCCGACGCTGCGGCCGCGCTGTCGCACGGAGCGCGCAAGTGCCGACGTCAAGGTGCTCTTGCCGACGCCCGGGGGGCCGGTGAGCCCGACGCGGTGCCCGCCAGCAGCCTTGGGCGCATCCTTGAGCGCCGCCAAGAGTTGCGCGACGCGGGCGTGTGACTCGGCCCTCCGGTCCTCGACCAGATTCAAGGCGCGGGAGACCGCCGCCTTGTCCGCGGACATCACATGCCGCGCGTCGTCGGCGGGATCACTCGGCGGCATGCTGGCGGTCCACCAGGTCGATCAAGTCGCTCATGATGTTGTCGAGCTCGAAGTCCTTTGGCGTGTAGACCGCTGCAATCCCTTCGGCACGAAGCTGCTCGGCGTCGGCCTCTGGAATGATTCCGCCGGCGACGACCGGCAGATCGCCGAGCCCCGCGTCGCGGAGCCGCTGCACGACCTCGGGAACGAGCGCCAGATGAGAGCCGCTCAGGATGCTCAAGCCGATGAGATGCACGCCTTCCTCGAGCGCGGATGCCACGATTTGCTCGGGCGAGACTCGAATTCCTTCGTAAACCACGTCGAAGCCAACATCGCGCGCCTTGATGGCGATTTGTTCGGCGCCGTTGGAGTGTCCGTCGAGGCCGGGCTTGCCGACCAGGAGCTTCGCCCTTCGTCCCATCCGGCCTTCGAGCTCATGAAGGCGCTTGCGCAGCCGGTCGATGGTTGCCGCGGCGGCTCCGGAACCAGAAGTCTTCACCGTGGCGCCAGCTACGCCGGTTGGCGCTCGATATTCGCCCCAAACCTCGCGAAGCGTGTTCGCCCACTCCCCGGTGGTGACGCCTGCATGCGCAGCGGCGATCGATGCCGTCATCATGTTCTCGTCGGTCTTTGCCACCCGCTGCAGCTCCGCGAGCGCCTTCTCGACCGCAGCTTGGTCCCGATCTGCTTTCCAGCGGGCGAGCGCTGCGCGCTGATCAGCATCGACCTTTGGATCTACCGTGAGGATCGCCTCGTCGAGGTTCTCGGTCAGCGGAGAGGGTGCGCCTTCGACATACTTGTTGACGCCAACCACGACCTGGTCGCCGTTCTCGATCGCGCGAATACGTGCGGCGTTCGACTCGACGAGCTTCTGCTTGATGTAACCGCTTTCGACCGCTTCGACGGCGCCGCCTCGCTTCAAGACCTCTTGGACCTCCGCCCAGGCGGAGTCGACGAGCTGCTGCGTCTTCTCTTCGACGACCTCACTGCCCTTGAACAAGTCGGCGTGCTCGAGAAGGTCACTCTCGTAGGCGAGGATCTGCTGCGCTCGGAGCGACCACTGCTGATCCCAGGGCCGCGGAAGACCGAGCGCCTCGTTCCAGGCGGGAAGTTGGATCGCTCGGGCGCGGGCGTCCTTGCTGAGCGTGACCGCCAGCATTTCGAGGACGATTCGGATGACATTGTTTTCTGGCTGTTGTTCGGTGAGACCCAAGGAGTTCACCTGCACCCCGTAGCGGAAGCGCCGCTGCTTCGGGTCGGTGACGCCGTAGCGCTCCTGCGTGATCCGGTCCCAGAGCTCGACGAACGCTCGCATCTTGCACAGCTCTTCGACGAAGCGAATGCCGGCGTTGACGAAGAAGCTCATCCGCCCGACCACTTTGCCGAACTCGTCTTCCGGCACGCGGCCCGTCGCCTTCACCGCGTCGAGCACGCCGATGGCCGTGACCAGCGCGTACGCAAGCTCCTGCGTCGGCGTGGCGCCGGCTTCTTGCAAATGGTAGCTGCAGATGTTGATCGGGTTCCACTTGGGAACCTCGTCGACCGTGTAGGTGATCAGGTCGGTGATGAGCCGCATCGATGGAGCGGGCGGAAAAATGTGCGTGCCGCGCGAAAGGTACTCTTTGATGATGTCGTTCTGTGTCGTGCCGCGAAGGACGCTGTGATCGACGCCCTGGTCTTCGGCCGCAGCCACGTAGAGCGAGAGCAGCCAGACTGCAGTGGCGTTGATCGTCATCGAAGTGTTCATCTGGTCGAGAGGCAGTCCCTCGAAGAGGGAACGCATGTTGCCAATGTGCGATACCGGAACGCCGACCTTGCCGACCTCGCCGCGAGCGAGCGGATCATCGGCGTCGTAACCGGTTTGGGTAGGCAAATCGAACGCGACGCTGAGACCGGTCTGGCCTTTCGCGAGGTTCGTTCGATAGAGCTCGTTCGACGCGGCCGCCGTGCTGTGGCCTGAGTAGGTCCGCATGATCCACGGTCTGTCGCGCTCCCGCTTGCCGTACTCCGCCATTCGCCGGTCCTTTCCTCTGCGATTCGCCCGAGGGGGCCGAAGCCTACCTCGTTTTGGCTCTGCTTGCGTTCTGCGCCCCTGTGACCGTTGCGGTGCTCTTTACAGCTTCACACGGTCGAGCCCAACCTCATTTGGATTATCATACGGCTAGTGGCGGTCAAGCGGCCCGGAAACATTGGTTTTCAGACCATCTTCGCCCTGGTGAAACTTGTAAATTTGCGGTAAACGGCTCGGATGGCTGAGACGAACGCCGCGATGGGGCAACGTCTGCGCGAGCTTCGGCTGCGCCGGGGCCTGCAGCAGAGCGAGGTCGCCCGCCGCCTGAAGATTTCACCGGCGTACTTGAGCCTCATCGAGAAGGGCAAGCGGGTCGTCCAGCTGCCACTTCTGTTCCAGGCGCTGGAGCTTTACGGCGTAGCGGTCGAGGACTTCATGTCGAGCCTCGGTGAACGCCGAGTCGACGATGGGCTCGCCAGGCTCATCGACGAACCCTTGCTGCGTTCCCTCAACCTCAGCGAGGAAGACCTGGCGAGCATTAGTGCCGAGCCCCGGATGGTGGCCACGATCACGGCGCTCTTCAATCTCTACAAGAACACCCGCAGCCAGCTCGACCATGTGGTGGCAAGCCTTGCGCAGCGGGAGCGGCAAGCTGACGAGGATTCCGTTCGCTTCGACTACAACCCGTACGACGAGGTGACGGACTTTCTCGAGCAGAACCACAACTGGTTCGAGCAGCTCGAGGAACGCGCGCAGCAGTTTCGGCGCGATTGCGCACTCGGACGGCGGGTTACCAGCGACGACTTGGAACGGGGGCTGCGGGAGCAGGTGGGCGTACGTGTGCACCACATTCCCGAGCGCACGGGCAGCTCCGTCATTCGAGCTTGGAATGCGGAGGAGCGTGTTCTAACCGTCTCCAGCGATCTGTTCGAGCAGCGACTCAAATTTCAGCTCGCACACACGATCGCGCTCGGTCTCTTTGACGAGGAGAAGTTGCACAAGCCGATCCTCGAGGGGTACAGCGGCCAACACGGCGAAACCCGAAAGCTGATCAAGATTCATCTGGCAAACTACTTCGCTGGCGCTCTGCTGCTTCCCTATCCGGAATTCTACCGCGAGGTGATGAGCACTCGGTACGACGTGGAGCTGCTCGCACAACTCTTCGAGTCTTCGTACGAGACGGTCGCGCACCGAATGTGCAATCTGTCGGATCCGCGCCGCCGTGGCGTCCCGATGCATTTTTTGCGAGTCGATGTCGCGGGCAACATCTCGAAGCGCTACTCCGGCGACGGCATTCGATTTCCGCATCAGGACGGCTCATGTCCGAAGATGGCGGTGCACTTGGCGTTTCTCACGCCCAGCGTGATTAGCAAGCAGTATTCTGCGTTTCCCGACGGATCGACGTACTTCTGCTTTGCCAAGGTGGTCAGCGACCCGCAGCAGGGGTCGCTCGTGAAGGGAACGACCTACAGCATCGGCCTCGGAACCCATGCAGACGACGCGAGACATTTCGCGTACGCCGACGACCTGCCATTCGCGGACCCGAAGAAGATGGCGGTGCCCGTCGGAACGACTTGCCGGTTCTGCGAACGAACCGACTGCAACATGCGTTCGGCGCCCAGCTACAAGTTTGCGTTCCGCGTCGACGAATACACCAAGAAGGACAACTTCTTCTCCCCGCTGGTCAGAGGGGACGCTAGCGTAGACGCACAGAAGCCCGCTCGCCGTAAGCCACCGCCGTGATATGGTCGGGTCCGGGAGGTCAAGATGCCGTCGTTCGATGTCGTTTCCAAAATCGACCAACACGAGGTCGACAATGCGCGCAACCAGGCGAGCAAAGAGATAGCTCAGCGATACGATTTCAAGGGCACGGACAGTACTATCGAGCAGACCGAAGAAGGGATCGTAATCCGATCCAACAGCGAGGGTCGGCTCGATGCGGCACGTGACGTGCTCGAGAGCAAGATGGTCCGCCGGCAAGTGTCGTTGAAGTCGCTCGATGCGCAGCAGCCGCAGCAAGCAGGCGGGCAAATGTGGCGGCAGCTCATCAAGCTCAAAGAAGGCGTGTCCAAGGACAAAGCCAAGCAGATCGTCAAGTCGATCAAGGACGCCAAGCTGAAAGTCCAGGCCTCGATCCAGGGCGACTCCGTGCGCGTTTCGAGCAAGAAGCGTGATGACTTGCAGTCGACAATCGCCTTCCTCAAAGAGCAGGACTTCGACCTGCCGCTTCAGTACGTGAATTTCAGGGACTGAGGCGGAACGCATTGAACCAGGCGAAACAGGAGCTGGTCGTCGGTTACCAGGGCACAGAGGGGGCGTACAGCCAACTCGCCGCGAGGCGCCATTTTGAAGGAACGGCGGAGCCGCTTCGCTGCGTCGGCTATCACAGTTTCTCGGAGATGCTCGAAGCATTGAAGGCCGGCGAAGTCGACTACGCGGTGCTTCCGATCGAGAACTCGATCGCCGGTTCGATCAACGAAAGTTACGACCTGCTTGCCAAGATGGGACTGTTTCTGGTCGGAGAAGAGTTTCAGCCTATCGCTCACTGCTTGATCGGCGCGGCGGACGTGGCGGTCAGCGAGATTCGACGCGTCTACTCTCATCCGGTGGCGTTGGCGCAGTGCGGCGAGTTTCTCGAGACGCTCGAAGACTGTCATGTCGAGGCATTTGTCGACACAGCAATGTCGGTCGAGAAGGTGAAGAACGATGCCGACCCGGCGCAGGCGGCGATCGCAAGCGAACAAGCAGCGGCGCTGCACGGCCTGCCCATCTTGCGCCGAGACATCGCTGACCACCCCGAGAACTACACGCGAATGGTGATGGTCGCGCCGAAACCCGCGCACTACGAGCAGGGCGTTCCGTGCAAGACGTCGCTAATCTTCTCGACCATTCACGAGCAGGGCGCGCTCGCGCGGTGCATCGCGATCTTTGCCGAGCAGGGGTTGAATCTCACCAAGATCGAATCAAGGCCGAAACCGGACACGCCGTTCGAGTACATCTTCTACGTTGATTTCGAGGGCAATGTCGATCGCCAGATGACGCAGGCGGCGCTCCGCAAGCTCGAAGCCGTGACGACCTTTCTCACCGTGCTCGGTTCCTATCCGATCGGCCGCACGGGGCTCAGCTAGCGACCGCTTCGGCGGCTTCTGCAATCCGGTCGGCATCGGTGCTCAAACCGGCTGCCAGGCACGTAGCCGAAACCATCTTCAGCGCGGCCGCCTCGCCCGGTCCGTCCTCTTGGGTCCGTGCCGCGGCCAGCGCCTCGAGCGCGTCGATCATTGCGTCGTGCCGGCGTCCATGTGCAAGTTGCAGGCAGGCCGAAGCAATTGAGATTCGAATGACGGCATCGGGTTTTTGATTGGGGCTCTTCTTTGCGGCCTCTAGGGCCCGCTTCGCCGACTTGGTGTCCTCGCGGCTGACGTACGAGATGACGCGTAGACAATGCGCCCCGGTTAGATCTCCGCCCGCTGCAATCGAGGATTCGATCAAGGCGTCGAACTTCTGGTGGTCCCGGTCCCTGAGCACCTGGACGATCGCCGCGGGGCCGTCCTCGATCATTTCTTCTGGAATCGGAATCGTTGGCCGTTCTTCGTCCTCTTCTGGCGGTGGCACGCTCGGAAGCCGCACGGACTTGCTGATCTCCGCAGCAGCAGAGCGGGTGACGCGGTCGGGCTGGTATTGAACGGCAGCAGCAGCCAGCCGGACCGCAGAGGCCGTGTAGCCCAGGTCAGCCGCAAGTGATCCCGCTTCGAGAATGGCGTGCGCGCCTCGCTCGAGGTCGCCGCCTTCGCAGAGGTAAGCACCGACGGTTGCAGCCATCGCAGGCCCGACCAACGGCTCCGAACTATGGAGCGCTTCTGCTACGAAACGGTACACTTCGCTACGGCGGGCCGGCGGCATCCGTTGAACGACCGCTCTCCGCAGGAGCTCGGAGCTCGGCTTGCCTTGGGGCGTCAAGAGCCCGTCGTTGACGAGCGCTTCGAGGCAGCGAAGCCGTGTGCCTACGGCTATTCCGTCCAAGCCCACCGCTGCGTCGATCACTTGCCCGGACGAGGCGGGCAGGGCGGTACACGCAACCTCCAGGTAGCGCATCGACGAGGTGTCGAGCGTCGCGAAGCGTTCCTCGAGCAGGGCGCGCGGCCCTAGGTACTGCCGCCGCTCTGCGACTTGTTCCCGCCAGACGAAGCGATTGCCGTCGTGAACGACATCGCCGGTCGCAACCATGGTTCGTGCTGCCTCGGTGATGCCCAGTACCGTCGTGCCGCCCGTGATCACGAGCTGCTTTGCGATTTCCGGGTCCGCGTCAGGACCCAGGATGCCCGCCGCCACGAGCAGTGCCTCGTTCGGATCGAGCGCCGGCAGCTCGATCCGGTGGGCGGCTCGCAACGCGCGAAGGCCCGCCGGTACGCTGGAATCCGTTGCCCGGATGCAGAGCAACGCGGCCAAATTGTCTTCGGACAACGCTGCACCCAAGACCCAGAGCGTTGCCGGATCGACGGCGGAGATGCGGTCGATGTAGATCCAGGGAAGGCCATGCTCCTGCCGAAGCGCTCGGAGCGTCATCTTGATTGCGTGAATCGTTGCCTCTCGGCGTGGAGGGGTTGCGCATGCAATGGCCTTGAGCGCACCGGCGACCCCGGGCTCCACCTTCTTCAGCGCTTGCCGCGTGGGTTCGAGAGTCCGCCAGGCCTTCAACAGCGCCAGGCGAAGCCCACCGAGCGGCTCGAGCCCTCCGGGAACCGCGCCGATTTCCAGGAACGCAGGCGGACGAAGCGCATCACGTAGCGCGAATACCCCGTAACGCGCGCCGACGCCGAGCGGGCCCTGCAAATAGAAGGTGGCGCTCTTCGAACCGGCCGCGGCCTTCTTGATCGGTTCGAGGGCGTGCCGAATGCTCGCCGGAATGGGGGCCGGCGCGAGCAGTCGGACCGACTGCCGGCACTCTTCGAGAAGCGGCCGGCCTCGATCGATCGCTTCGCCCTGCAACGCGAAGGAGCTCGTGGAGACCGAGCGACCGAACAGGTAGGTCCTCGACGCCGCCTCCCGGGATTCAACATCGAGCACGACCTCGCCCGCGTGTGCCTGGTTCGCCAAGAGCTGCGCGCGATCGATCGCTCCACCGCTGTTCATGGGTTGGCCGGCAAGGTTCTTGGCCCGCTGAATTTCACCGGTTGCAAGGCCAAACGCGATCGGCAGCCCGCCGACGGGCACCGGTTGCGACTCGGCTTCGGCCAACAAGCGCAGAGCCAGGTTGATTGCGGACTTGAGCTCGTGGATCCCAAAGTTGGCGACCACCGTGCCTGCAAGGGAGGAGATCACCTCGCCGCCGCTGCTTTGCACTTCGTTGGTGACGTAGCGCGCCCATTGGCCAGCGGCGGCGGTCGTCTCCTCCTCTTCGAAGGCGGGCGGCAGGATCCTATGCCAGAGAACGAAGCGTTCCATCACGATGAACAGCTAGCCGCTGAGCTTTGCCTTGAGAGCCGCGAGCTCGTCATTGACGTCCTCTTCGCCTTCTTCGGATTCGAGGGAACGAAACTTGGCGTCGAGCTCGGCACGCTTAGGATCTTCCAGCAGTTGGTGCGCCTCCACTTCCGCGTCGAGTTGGTCGATCTGATCGGCCATGCGATCGAGATCGGTGAACGCACCCCCGCCGAGCCTGTCACCGCTGGACTGAGCAGGATCCGGCTGCTCAGTTCGCGCTTGGCGCACCTGAGCGGCCAAGGTCTTCTGCCGAGCTTTGAGGTCGTCGAGCTTCTCCTCGATGCGTTCGAGCTGGGCCTTCATTGCATCCGCAGCCGTCGCCTGCTCGGCGGCTCGCGCGCGGACGTTCTGCACCTCCTTCAGCGTGCGAGACTTGCGCCGCAGCGCCTCTCGCGCGAGGTTGTCGTCATCTCGTTCGAGAGCGAGGATCGCTTTTTGCTCCCAGTCGGCAGCTTCTTGCTCGAGCTCCTTTTCCTTCTTGTCCAGGCGTTTCGCGCTGCCCATAGCCTCGATCAGCTCTTTGCGGGCGCGCTTGAGTGCTGATTTCATGTCGGTCACAGTTTGACCGATCATCTTGTCCGGGTCTTCCGCCTGGTCGATAAGCGCATTCAGATTGGATTTGATCACCCGGTTGAGCCGACTGAAGATGCCCATGTTCCCCCTAGTCGATTTACGATCCCACGACGCGCGCCAGCTGTAAAGGCACTGCGCTTTCTCGACTTCAGCCTTCCCCCTATGCTAGCTGAAGTTCATGCTAAAGGGGGGACACGTCCTAATTACTGGAGGCGCGGGGTTCATTGGAACCGCGTTGGCCGCGCGTCTGGCCGAGAACAATCACATCCGCGTGCTCGATATCCTGCGCAGGAATGCGCTTTCGAAGGCTGGCCTCGACCGCCATCCCAACGTGGAGCTCGTCGTCGGCGATGTCCGTGACATGACGGCGGTTCGCAGGGCGGTCACCGGCTGTGACTACGTGATTCACATGGCGTCGATAGCGGGCGTCGACACGGTCTTGAAGAACCCGGTCATGACGATGGAGATTTCGCTCGAAGGCACGATGAACGTACTTCGCGCGGCAAATGACTGCGCCGGAATCAAGCGAGTGATCGATTTCTCCACGAGCGAGGTCTTCGGCTCGTATGCGTTTCGCGTTCGCGAGGCTGACGTGACCAGCCTCGGCGCTGTTGGCGAAGCCCGCTGGACCTACGCGGTCAGCAAGCTCGCAACCGAGCATCTCGCGCACAACTACTGGAAGCAGTTCAACCTGCCGACCGTTTCGATTCGACCCTTCAATATTTTCGGGCCAGGGCAGGTCGGAGAGGGCGCGGTCCACGCGTTCGTGGTGCGCGCGCTCCAGGACGAAAAGATCCTCGTCCACAATGAAGGAGACCAGATTCGCTCCTGGTGTTACATCGACGACATCGTCGACGCGATCGAGCTCGCCATGGAGCGTGACGAAGCGATCGGCGAGAGCTTCAACATTGGCAATGCCCGAAGCACCATCACCATCTACCAGCTTGCGCAGCTGATCGTCCGGCTCTCGGAGAGCAAGTCCCCCATCGAGTTCGTCGAGTGGGACTTCCCCGACGTCGAGCTTCGTATCCCGGACGTCAAGAAGGCGGAGGAGCTCTTGGGTTTCCGCGCACACGTCGAGCTCGAACAAGGGCTGCTCGACACGATCGAATGGTACCGGCGCAAGCTCAGCGGCGAGGCGTGAAATGTCTGACAGCTCTCCGCAGGTCTACGACTTGTCCGCGGCGCGTCCCGACGGCTGGTTCGAGGAGGTGCTCAAGCAGTCCGCGGACTTCGAGAAAGCCTGTCAGATCATCGGCCGCAACACACTGGGGCTCGCGCTCATTGCGGGCGCGCGCATCCTAAGCTTGACCGCCAATCCGCATACACAGAACCTGACCGTGGTCGAATTCTCAATCGGTCAGGACCAGACGGTTCGGCAAGTGCAACTCCCCGAATTTCGACAAACCCTCGGACAATACCTGCTCACGCCGCTGCAGAATCAGGGCCTTCCGGACAACCCCGACGTCGAGACGCTTCAGGCACACATTGGCGGGCGGTACATGCTCGAAGCGTCGTTATTCTTCGTGGAACCGCTCGAGCTTCGGCACGACCTCGGCCTTTCGGAGATCGAGGTTCAATTCAACGAGCTTCGACACGTCTTGACCCTCGAAGATTTCAGAGAAGTTCTCGATGAGCGGGTGCGTTCGGAGCTCGGCTTCGACGGTCCGGAAGATGGTTCGATCGACCTTGCGGTGGTGGACCAAGCGGAAGCGGCCAATGCCCACGGCAACTGGGGCGCCACGATCGCCATGCTCAATCCGTGGCTGACTCCGATTTCCATGCTCTTGCGATCGGGCGAGGCGGAGACCCTCAGCGAGGATGTTCACGGGCGACTGTCGGTCAGCCTAGACCTCCTCGGCACGGCCTACGCCAAGATAGGCGAGCTCGAGGCTGCGAACGAAGTCTTGCGTCTTGGGGTGCAATGGGCCGGCGAAACCGGAAAAGCGGCCGCCCTGTATCTCGCCTTGGGCAGCGCGTCCGTCGCCAGCGAAAAACACGGCGAAGCGATCGGTCTGCTCCGGCGTGCCGTTCGGCTCGGCGCCGAAGAGTCAGCCGCGTTGCCGCTCTTGGCGCAATCATTGACTGCCCGCGACCAGACCTTGGCAGCCATGGTGTGCGCTGAACGCGCCCGGGAGCTCGGCGCGGACGTTGCCGAGCTGGATGCCATCGGGGCCAAGTTGACGACACGTCTCGGCGATGCTTGGACGCGGTTTCAGGCCTGGATGAGCGACGCAGAGTAGTCGCTTTACATTGGCTCTGAGGCTTCGTACCGTAGCCGTTCGGATGACGGGCTTTCTTTTGTCTATCGATCAGGGGACCACGGGTTCCACTGCCATGCTCCTGTCTCCCAATGGGGAGGTTCTAGGACGGGCAAACCACGAGTTTCCGCAGCATTTCCCTCGGCCGGGGTGGGTGGAGCACGACCTCGAGGAGATTTGGAAGAGCGTGGGTGATGCGGTGCGCGATGCGATCGAGCGCGCGGGTGTCGCGGCGACGGATTGTCTGGGCATCGGGATCACCAATCAGCGCGAAACCACGGTCCTCTGGGACCGGAACACGGGCAAAGCGGTCCACAAGGCCATCGTGTGGCAAGATCGCCGCACTGCGGACCGGTGCCTGGAGCTCAAGGACGCCGGCCAAGAAGAGATGTTCCGCCAGCGAACCGGCCTCGTCCTCGATCCATACTTGGCCGGAACCAAGCTCGAATGGCTTCTGGAGCATGTTGATGGCGCGAGGGCGCGTGCGGAAAAGGGCACGCTGGCTTTCGGCACGATCGACTCCTGGTTGGTCTATCGGCTGTCGGGCGGAAAGGTCCACGTGACCGACGCGAGCAATGCATCGCGCACCCTGCTCTACGACATCGAACGAGGCAGATGGGACGAGGAGCTCGCTGCGGTTCTGGGTGTGCCCATGGCGCTGTTGCCCGAGGTCCGAACCTGCTCCGAAGTGTATGGGCACACCTCCGGTGTCCCCGGCGTGCCCGACGGGATTCCAATTGCCGGGATGGCTGGCGACCAACAAGCCGCGTTGTTCGGTCAAACTTGTTTCGACGTCGGCGACGCGAAGTGCACGTACGGAACCGGTGCGTTCTTGCTCATGAACACGGGGACGAACCTCGTGCACTCCGAAAACGGGCTCCTCACGACGATCGCTTGGCGTCTTGGTGATGAAACGGTGTACGCCCTCGAAGGCAGCGCGTTCATTGCCGGGGCCGCGGTCCAATGGTTGCGCGACGGGCTCGGCCTCATTGCTTCCTCTGACGAGATCGAAGCGAAAGCCAGGGAGGTCGATGTAACCGGCGACGTCGTGTTCGTACCCGCTCTGGCAGGCTTGGGGGCGCCACACTGGGACCCTCATGCGCGGGGCCTCATTTACGGGCTCACCAGGGATACGACGGCCGCACATTTGGCGCGCGCAACCCTCGAGGGAATCGCTTTTCAAATCGTCGATTTGGTCGACGCGATGCAGGCGGACGCCGATCGTCCTATAAAGCGCTTGAGGGTCGACGGTGGTGCGGCCCGCAATGACTTACTTATGCAATTTGAAGCCGATGTGCTCGGGGTGACGATTGACCGTCCTGAGAACGTCGAAACGACTGCTTTTGGAGCTGCTTACTTAGCTGGAATGGCCGTTGGCGTGTTCGACGGTCTAGGTTCTGTTTTAGATGCTTACCGTATCGAACGTAGCTTTGAGCCTCAGATCACCCAATCGGAGCGGGTAGGGCATTTGAGGCGATGGCGCGACGCGGTGCGGCGAGCGCGAAGTAAGATGGGAATAACATGAACGAGAATGATGTCGGGCAAAACAAACAAGAAGAACTAGATGTACCGGTAGCTTGGGAGGCACTCGAAGACGCATTTGAAAATAACGCACCCGAGGTGCACAGTTACTTGCACTTCGATACCGGCGAAGTGATTCGCATCGTCGACGGGGTTGCGGACCCCTCGATGCACACGCGCATCATGAACGACAACCGGTATCTCCGAATCGATCCAGTTTCATCGCGTGAGCAGTATCGCTGGATGGAGCGTTTCATCGCGACGGTCGACGACGAAGAGCTCAGGCGCCGGCTCAACATCGCGATCGATGGGAAGGGCGCGTTTCGGCGTTTCAAAGACGCGCTGATGAGTCATCCGGTCGACCGCGAGCGTTGGTTTGCGTTTCGGTCCGAGCGTTTGCGCTCCTGTATGGAGTCCTGGCTGACGGCGCATGGGATCCACTCGGTCGAGCGTCCCACCTGGCACGTTCCAACGGCCCAAGAGGTCCATCCAGAGGTCCACCCAGAGGTCCAACCGGAGGTCCAGCACGAGGTCCAGCCCGAGGTCCAGCCCGCCGAGCTCCATACGCCTGCGGAGCCGCGCAAGAAGCCGACCCGTCCGCCTGGGGTCCCTGATGTTCATCGAAAGCGGCTGCACGAGCTAGTCGACGGGCTTGCCGCCCAAGACCTGGAGGCGGCCCGGACGTTCCTGGAGTTCCTCGGGGACCGGGGCGAAGCTTCGAAGGCTCCGGTCAAGGCTGGCTCCGAGGCCCCGGTTGCGGTGGCGGCCAAGTCAGCCGAAAGCGAATAGGAAACCGGAACCCGGGCCGGGCCTAGGCGGGCTCGCACGCCACGAGCACAATATATAGTGGGGGTCACCCACTGACCCTCGCTTCTGGTCGCGTAAACCGTTGCAATCCCGTATGTTCAGTGATAGCCACGTCCAACTACTCCTTTGGGGGGCAGCGTGAAGATCAAGAAGCTCCACATCGTTGGCTTCAAATCCTTCGTCGACCAGACGACGGTCCACATCGACCACGACATCACTTGTGTCGTCGGGCCGAACGGTTGCGGCAAATCCAACATTGTCGATGCCATCAAGTGGTGCATGGGCGAGCAATCGCCGTCCCGCCTCCGCGGCAGGCAGATGGAGGACGTCATTTTCAGTGGTGCGGAGGGGCGGGGGCCACACGGGTTTGCTGAGGTCACGCTCACGTTCGACAATCGCGACGGCTTGGCTCCACCCGAATACAGCGAATACGCCGAAATTCAGGTAACCCGGCGTCTCGATCGTCAGGGCAACAGCGACTACCTCATCAATCGAACGCCGGTTCGACTGCTCGACATCACAAACCTGTTCTTGGGCACGGGCGTTGGCAAGCGCGCGTACTCGATCATCGAGCAGGGCCGCATTGGTTTCATCGTCACCTCCAAACCGGAGGATCGCCGCACAATGATCGAAGAGGCTGCCGGGATCAGCAAGTTCAGGCTGAGCAAGCGCGCGGCCGAACGGAAGATGGACCAAACACGCCAGAACCTCTTGCGCGTCACCGACATCATCGGTGAGCTCGAACGCAGCCTCGCGTCACTCAAGCGGCAAGCGCAAAAGGCCGAGCGCTACAAGCGCTATAAGAAAGAGATGCGCGACCTCGATTTGTGGGTTGCGTCTCATCGTTTCTTGGAGCTGCGCGGACAAATGGGCTCGGTCTCTGCTTCGTTGTCGAAGGCCAGCGAAGACGTGCAATCGAGCCGTCGTGCGTTGGTCGCGAAAGAAGCGTCGGTGGAAGCCGAGCGTGTTTCGTTGCAACAGTTGGCCTCCGAAGTCGAGCGTGGGCAAGGTCGCGCGTACGAGCTCGACAACCTGGTAAGGCAGCTCGAAGGATTGATCCGGCAACAACAGGATCGACAAGCCGCGCTTGTCGAACGCAAAGAGCTCGCGGGTCGGGAGCTTCGCCAGCTCGAAGATCAACGCGATGGCTTGCATGGAGAAGCGTCGACGGTTCGTCTTTCTCTCAGCGAGCTCGAGGAGCTCGAAACCGAAGCCGGGCGGCTCCTTGCCGAGGTCGAAGCGGAGCTCCAAGCCCGCAAAAACACTGCAGAAGAAGCCGATGCCGCCCTTCAAAACGCGCGCGCTCGACTGGCGGAGGGGCGCGCCCGAGTCGCCGGCGCCGAAGCGGTTCTCTCAGGTTTCGACGCGCGCCGCGCAGAGATCCGAGGGCGCCTCGAACGCTTGCAGGAAGAATTACAGGCGCTCGCGACACGCGAAGTCGAGTTCACACAGCAGCGTGGAGAGCTCGAGGCGCGGATGCACGGTTTGCGAAGCGGCAAGTCCGAAACAGCTGAGCGCCAAAGCGAGATCGAAACATCACTCTCGTCCGGCAAGGATGCACTGCACCGGGCCGACGCCGACGTCGACGCACTTCGCGAAACGCTCGCAGTGACCAGCTCGCGGCTGCGGTCGCTCAACGAGATTCACGAGAGGTTCGAAGGAGTAGGGGCCGGAGCACAAGCGGTGATGACCGGCTACCTGCACGGATCGAGCGACGCGCCCGGGACGGGGTTGGTCGGCTTGGTCGCCGATCGTTTGGAATGCGCACCAGAGCACACGCGGGCGCTGGGTGCCGCGTTGGGAGGCGCGCTCGAGTACTTGCTCGTCGACGACACGGACGCAGCGCTGCGAGCTGCCACCTATCTTGCGCGGGAAGAGAAAGGCCGGGCGACTTTTCTGCCACGCGCGCCGAGCGGCGCGCCCCGAGTCGTTCCACAGTTCCCCACGGGGCTGGGTATCGTCGGGCCATTGCTGAGCCTGATGCGATACTCACGGGCCGACGATCCCTGGGTGCGTTATCTCCTGTTCGACGTCTTGGTGGTCGACGGCTTGCCGACTGCTGCGCGGTTTCACCGCGAGGGTTTCCAGGGGAAGCTGGTGACCCTCGATGGCCAGGCCTTGTTTCGCGACGGCTCCGTGGTCGGTGGCGCCAGGGACGAGTCGGCAGCCCACCTGCTTCGGCTAAAGCGGGAGATCCGCGAGCTCGGCGAGGCTGCGGCGATGCAGGGGGCCGAGCTCGAGCAAGCGATTCTTGGTCAAGGTCAGCTTCGGGCCAGCATTGCCGAACGGCAGGCCGCCATCGATTCCACAAGGGTCCAGGCTCACGATGCCGAGCTGGAGATTCTGGGCGCAGAGCGTGACCTGCGGGTTGTCGAAATTGAGCTGCAGCGCGTCGACGAACGTCGCCAAGAGATCGCCAAATCCGAGGCCGAGGGACGCGCAGCTTTGTCCCAAGTCGATGTCGACGAGGGTAGCACCAAGCGTCAACTGAGCGACGCTCAGCACGACGTGACCAACGCAGAAGAAGCCACGCAAGTGGCCGAGAGCGTGCTGCTCGAACGGCGGCGCGTCGTCGAGGAGCAAGCCTCCAAAGCGACCGAAGTCAAGGTTGGCGCGACGCAGTCTCGTGAACGCGCCGACCGAGAGCGTTCGGTGCTCGGGCAGCTCGACCGCTCGATCGCCGAGCTCAATGCGCGCGAGGACCGCCTTCGCGACGACGTGGCCATCGCCGATCGCGACCGGGGCCAGGCCGCAGGGCGCATCCTCCTGCACCATGGTCGTTTGAGCGAAACGGCCCACGATGCCGCGTTGGCCCGCGAGGAGCTTTCGAGCCAACGCGCGAGATTCGACGAAGCGCAGACGCAGCTCGGGGAGTCCGAGGTTTCGCTCAAGCAGCTGCGCTCGACCATCGACGAGCAGTCCACCGAGCTCAACGAGCTTACGCTTCGTGAGCGCGAAATCAGCTTGTCATTGGAGCACCTCGAAGAGCAGGTGCTCGATAAGCATCGCATCGAGTTGGCGCATGTCATCGGGGACCACCATGCGCGACCCGTGCCCGACGCCAACGTCACAGCGCGCGCCGAAGAGCTACAACGGCTCATCGATCGCATGGGCGAAATCAACCTCACCGCGATCGAGGAATACCAAGAGAACGCGGAACGCTACGAGTACCTCAGCGGGCAGCGCCGTGATCTCGACGAGGCGCTCACCAAGCTCGACAAGGCGATTCGCCAGATGAATCGCGAGAGCCGGGCGCTCTTCCGCGAGGCGTTTGCCGCGATTAACGAGCGCTTCAAGCGGATCTTCCCGTTGCTCTTCCGGGGCGGCAAAGCTGAGCTGCGCCTCACCGAGCCCCAAGACATGCTCGAAACAGGCGTCGAGATCATCGCGCAGCCGCCCGGCAAGCGTCTCGGCTCACTCGAGCTGATGAGCGGCGGGGAAAAAGCCCTCACTGCTGTCGCGATAATCTTCGCGATCTTCCAGTACAAGCCGAGTCCCTTCTGCTTGCTCGACGAGGTCGATGCGCCGCTCGACGAAGCCAACATTGGCCGCTTCGCCGAGGCCATCCAGCAGATGACCGACCGCTCTCAGTTCATCATCATCACGCACTCCAAGCGCACGATGGAGTACGCCGACGTCCTCTACGGCGTCACCATGGAACAGCCCGGCGTCTCCAAGCTCGTCTCCGTCGAGCTCCGCGGCGAAAAACGCCCAATATCCGCCGAAGCCGCCGAATAGGGGACACTCTCCGGGGTCTCAACTCCTCGGCCGCCGACCGAGCTCGCGGTTTACTGCACGCCGTCAATAAGGGCACGCGCAAAGAGCGCGACTACAGTTGCCAACCAGAGCAAGCCACGTCACGTGATCGATCTCTCCAAGCTCGGGGTCGCACAGCCTGGCGTTTGTGCTCCGCCAGGGTAGGATGACTTGGCGCGGGGCAGGGTGAGCACCCAGAACTCAGATTCACAGATGTCCGAGTCGGGCAAGGGGTTTCTGGACTTGTGGTCTGGCGTCGGCCTGGTGGTCGCCAACATGGTCGGCGCGGGGGTTTTCCTGAGCGCTGGCTTCATGGCGCAGGAGCTCGGGGCGGAATGGATTCTCGCGGCCTGGGGAGTTGGAGCATTCCTGGCGATGGCGGGCGCCCGCACCTATGCCGAGGCGGCCGTGCTGATCCCGCGATCCGGCGGGGAGTACCGCTATCTGTCCGAGCTACTCCACCCCGCAGTGGGCTACCTTGCCGGCTGGGCTTCGTTGCTCGTGGGCTTCTCGGCCCCCATGGCGATCAGCGCATTTGGCGCAGCCGCATTTGCCTTTGCGGTCTTCGGTGCGGGCGATACGCGTCTGGGAGCCGCTGCACTCGTCGCTACACTCACGGTGTTTCACGCCGTCGGGCTACGGCTGTCGAAGTGGACACAAAACGGACTCGTCATCATCAAAGGCCTCCTCATCCTCGCGTTCGTGGCGTTGGGTCTGTCCTTGGGTGACAACCAGTGGCCGAGCTGGACGCCCCCAAGTGATCAACCGAGCCACGTGCTTCCGTTTGCGACCAGCCTCTTTTTCGTCGCGTATGCTTTCTCCGGTTGGAACGCAGCGGCATACGCAGCGGAAGAGTTTCGAGCGCCGCGCAGGGACGTCCCGCGCGCAATGTTGATCGGCTGCGGGCTGGTCGGGACCGCGTACCTCTTGGTGAACTGGGTCCTCGTCTCGAACCTCAGCCCCGAGCGAGCGCAAATCGTCTTCGAGTATGAAGAGGCCAGAGTCACGCTCGGACACCTGGTCGCCCAGGACTTCCTCGGAGACCGCGCAGGGCGCGCGATGTCTCTTGGCATCGCCGCGCTCATGGTGTCGAGCACCAGCGCGATGCTCCTCGTCGGCCCACGTGTCTATGCAGAGATGGCACGCGACGGATTCCTTCCATCCTTTCTGCGGGGAAAGCCGGGCGCACCACCGCGCGCCGCTGTCGTGCTCCAGGGCGCGCTGGCCATCGCCTTGTTGTACCTGCACACCATCGGCGAGTTGCTCACCAACGTTGCGGGAATTCTGGTCCTGTTTTCCGCCCTCGTTGCCGTGGGAATCTTCACCGCAAAGCGACGTCGGCCGGACCTCGACGCGCCGCGGCCTCAAGCGCTGGTTGCCGCAGTCGTGTACGCCGGATCATCGGTTTGGATGCTCTACAGCGCATTTAAGAACCAAACGGGCCTAATTCCTTGGATTGCGGCCGCGACGGGAGCAGCGCTAGTCGGCTACGCACTCACGGCGAAGCGAGCTAGCTAACGATTGCGTCGAGCGCTGCAGCGTGGGACTCGGCGAGCTCTTCGACCGGCACTTCGCAAACGCCTTCAATCGCGAGCGTTTGGCCGGCGACTGTTCCGATCTTTTCGAACGGTACGCCATAGCGTTCGCAGATGTCGCCGACCTCGCCGACCTTGCTGGCCGAAAGGCTGACGATGATCCGCGTCGGCTCTTCGCTGAAGAGGAGCGCGTGCGCCGGCGCGTCCTCACTCGAGGGCAGGGTGACCCGCGCGCCGCGACCAGTCGCGATGCAGGACTCGGCGATTGCCACGCCGAAACCACCGTCGCTGATGTCGTGCGCGCTCTTCAGCAGCTTGCCGCGGGCGAGCTCGAGCATTGCGTGCTGCAGCGCGGCCTCCGCTTCGAGATCGATGCCAACGGGCGCACCGGTCACGGATCCGCTGTGCTGAACTAGCCATTCCGAGCCACCAAGAACTCCGCGCGATGGGCGTCCGAGATGCGCGATCACGTCACCTTCGAACACGAAGCCAAGCCCGAGGCGATGGTCCGGGTCCTCGAGTTGACCCACCACGGCGACCGTTGGCGTCGGTAGAATCGCATTGCCGTCGGTCTCGTTGTAGAGACTCACGTTGCCGGACACGACGGGCGCGCCAAGCGCACTACACGCCGCTGCCAGTCCATCGATCGCTTGCGCGAAGCGCCACATTTGCTCCGGCACTTCGGGGTTCCCGAAGTTGAGGCAGTCGGTTAGGCCAAGTGGCTTGGCCCCCACACACACGACGTTGCGCGTACACTCCGCAACCGCCATTGCAGCGCCGCCGAACGGATCGAGCTCTACGTGCCTCCCATTGCAGTCGGAAGACACCGCGAGGAACTTTTCATGTGTTCCGTCGGCGTCCTGGCAAAACGCTCGAATCACGGCCGCGTCGCCGTCGCCGGGACGAATAACGGTGCCGTTCCGAACGATGTGATCGTACTGACGCCAGATCCAGGACCTGCTTCCGATGTTGGGCGAACCGATCAATCGAACGAGCTCTGCGCCCAAGTCTTCGGGGGCATCGCCAGTCATGGCCAGTAGTGAACCGTGATTGGCGCGCTCCTGTTGGGGACGGTCGTACTTCGGGGCCGCATTGGTCAGCAGGTCCACAGGCAGATCCACCACGACGACGGGATCGGGCTTGCCGGTGCCATCGAACGGGTCGTAGCCAGGAGTCGCCTTGCAGACGAAACGGCCGGTATCGGTGACGCGGCCAACGATCGACGCATCCAAATCCCACTTGGCGCAAATGTTGAAGACCTCTTGCTCGCGCCCCGCTTTGGCGACCATCAGCATGCGTTCTTGTGACTCGCTCAGAAGCATCTCGTAGGGGCTCAGGGCCTTGGTTCGGCGCGGGATCGCGTCCAGGTCGAGCTCAATGCCATTGCCCGCGCGATCGGCCATTTCGACGGACGAGGAGGTCAGGCCAGCGGCGCCCATGTCCTGCACCCCCGACAAACAATCGGTTGCAAAGATCTCCAGGCAGGCTTCGAGGAGTAGCTTCTCCATGAAGGGGTCGCCGACCTGGACGGTGGGAAGCTTGCTCTCGGTCTCTTCGCCGAACTCGGCGCTCGCCATCGTGGCGCCGTGAATGCCGTCGCGGCCCGTCTTGGCACCGACGTAGATGATCGGGTTGCCGATGCCTTCAGCGACGCCAAAGAAGAGGTCTTCGGTCTTGGCGACGCCCACCGTGAACGCGTTGACCAGGATGTTTCCGTCGTAGCTCGGGTCAAATTGCACTTCGCCCCCAACTGTCGGGACGCCAATGCAGTTTCCGTAACCGCCGATACCTGCGACCACGCCCTTCAGTAGCTGAGGGGTCTTGGGATGATCGGGGCGCCCAAACCGAAGTGAGTTCAGAGATGCGACCGGGCGCGCGCCCATGGTGAACACGTCTCGCAAAATTCCGCCGACGCCCGTCGCCGCGCCCTGATATGGCTCGATGTACGACGGATGGTTGTGCGACTCCATCTTGAACACGGCGCAGAAGCCATCGCCGATGTCGACTGCGCCAGCATTTTCGCCCGGCCCCTGCACCACTTGTGGTCCGGTCGTCGGCAAGCGCGCGAGGTGGACGCGTGAAGACTTGTACGAGCAGTGCTCAGACCACATGACGCTGATGACCCCGAGCTCCGCATAGCTAGGCGTTCGCGAGAGCGTGCTCAGGACGCATTCCCATTCATGTGCGGCCAGCCCGAACTCGCGGGCGATTTTGGGGGAGCTGTCGGGTTCTCCGGGGAAGTTCGCTGGTGTGCTCATTCGAAACCCAAGTGACGCCGAAGTGATGTGAAGAGCGCGAGCCCGTCATCGTTGCCGAGGATGCCTTCGCTCGCGCGTTCGGGATGCGGCATCATGCCGAGCACGTTCTTTTCGCGGTTGTACAGGCCAGCGATGTCGCCGACCGAGCCGTTTGGATTGGCGTCGCTGCCGTCTGGCGCGCCACCGGTGTGCGTGCAGTAACGGAAAGCGATTTGGCCCCGGCGCTCGAGCTCGGCGAGACCTTCCTCGGTGGTATGATACCGGCCGTCTGCGTGTGCGATGGGCAGCCGGAGGACGGTGTTTTTGCCCATGTTGGTGAATGGGCCTTCGTTCTCGACGCGCAGGTAGATGTCGCGGCACTCGAAGCGGAGATGCGCGTTCCGGGTCAACGCGCCGGGCAGGAGTCCCATCTCCGTCAGGATCTGGAATCCATTGCAGATGCCGAGAACCGGCCCGCCGCGGCTGGCAAACTCGCGGACCGCGTTGTCGATCGGACTGAAGCCTGCGATCGCACCGGCGCGCAAGTAGTCTCCGTAGGAGAAGCCACCGGGAATCACGACTGCATCGGCGTCGCCCAGGCTGGTTTCTTTGTGGAAGGCGTACCAGGCGTCTGCGCCCAGAACGTCGCGCACCGCATGCAGGGCGTCCCAGTCGGCATTGGAGCCTGGAAATTGTACGACAGCGACTCTCATCGGGCGTTCCGTTGTCCTCGGCGCGCGGAGCATAGAACGGACGGGCCGTCAGGCAACGCGGAAGCGACACTAACGAATCGGCTGGAAATAACCGTGGGCGATGTCGGGGTCGAGGCCGTCCACCGGGATGATTCGAAAGACGATCGTTCCGCGACAAGTCGATGCGTCCACGGCCCCATAGGCCCGACTGTCCTGTCCCATGTAGCCTCGGTAGTCGCCCAGCAAGTAGAGCTTGCCCGCCGGCACCTCGGTTTTTCGCACGAGGTGCCGGCCCTCCTCCTTCATGAAGATCCGGTGTGCGCTCTTGCCGAAGTGCTCGTCGCCCCAGGTCACCGCGGCTGTAAGATCATTGTCGGCATTGTAAAAAGACATGCCGCCCCGGCTCTCGAAATCAACGGGCGTGCCGTCGATACGGAGCTCGTCGCCCCACGAGTCGATGGTCATGCCCTCGGTGGCCGCGACCCGGGCAACGACCCAGCCGACCTCCGTCGGGTGTTGGCAAACCGCGATCGAGCCGAGCTCCGGAACGGCCCTCTTGTTGATCAGGACTCGCTCGCCTCGCAGCAAGGTCGGAGCCATGCCGTTGTGGCCGACTTCCGCCATGTCGAAGAGGGCGACTTTGAGCACCAAGGCGATCACGATCAGGATCGCGCCCAGCCACGACAGGCATCCAAGCCCACTTCGAATCGCCCCCATGATCCTGGCTATTCGCCGTTTGTGAGGATCTTGTCAAGCTCGCGCACGAAGCGTCCCAGGGCCTCCCGAGGTTGCTCTGATGCGTAGATCGCGCGGCGGATGCCAATGCCAAACGCGCCGGCGCTGAGCAGGGGCTTCAAGTCCTCCGGGCCAATGCCGCCCAGGGCATACGTCGGGATTCCGACACCCACGATCGCTTCGCGAAAGCCGTGAATTCCGATCGGCAGTGCCTTGTCCGGGACGGTGAAGACCGGGCTGAGCAGGGCATAGCTCGGGTGGGCACGTTCTGCCGCCTCGAGGCCCGCTCGGTCGTGTCGGGAGACGCCGATCATGGGGAGAGAAGGCCATTTCTCACGAATATCGGCCGCGGGCAGGCCGAGCTCGGGGAGGTGTACGCCGTCCGCGCCGACGATCTCGGCGACGTCCGGCCGTCGATTGATGGTCAACGCGCTTCCGGCAGCTCGGGTCAGCAGTCGTAGCTCGCGCCCCCATCGAACGAGCTGACGATCGGGCACCTGTTTCGCGCGAAGCTGAACCCCCACCACGCCGGGGGGACAGCCTTCGAGCGCTCGCCGAATCGGAGCTACCGGACCGTCGGGATGGCCCGGGTCGGTGATGATCCAGATCCGCGGAAGCCCTTGGGTCATTGCGCCGGGCTCAGGAACGGCCGTCTTGATCGGAGCCGATGACGCCCTGCAGCGGGCTCGATGCCGTCGCGTAGAGCTTGCGTTGAATCCTGCCGGCGAGGAATGCATCGCGGCCAGCCTCGACTCCGGCCTTCATGGCGCGTGCCATTCGAACCGGGTCCTTGGCGCCGGCGATCGCCGTGTTCATCAGCACGCCGTCGATTCCGAGCTCCATGGCGATTGCAGCGTCCGAGGCCGTGCCAACGCCGGCGTCGACGATGACGGGCACATGGGCGTGCTTGACGATGATCTCGATGTTGAACGGATTGCGAACACCGAGCCCGCTTCCGATAGGCGCGGCCAGAGGCATGACGGCAGCGCAGCCGAGATCTTCCAAACGCAGTGCGGCGATCGGGTCGTCGTTGAAGTAGGGCAGGACGGTGAAGCCGTCGTCGACCAACGTCTTGGCCGCTTCGAGGGTTGCGGGAACATCGGGGAAAAGCGTTTTCTCGTCGCCGATGACCTCGAGCTTGACGAGCGGCGTATCGAGTAGCTCTCGCGCCAGCCGAGCGGTGCGGACCGCGTCTTCGGCGGTGTAGCAACCGGCAGTATTGGGGAGCAAAGTGTACTTGCCCTCCCGCAGAACCGTCATGATCGAATCGGCTCCGGTCGCCTTCAAATCAACCCGGCGCACGGCGACGGTGACGACTTCGCAGCCGGATGCTTCGAGCGCCTTTCTTGCGGTGTCGAGGTCGGGGTACTTGCCCGTCCCGGTGAACAATCGCGAACGGAATTCAAACTGGCCAATCCTCAGCACATCTTCGGGCACCTAACCGCCTCCCACGAAATGAACCACCTCGACTCGGTCGCCCTCACTGAGCTCCGTGCTCTCGTGTTGCGCGCGCGGTACGACTTCTTCATTGCGCTCCACCGCAACCAAGGTGTCGGCAAGACCGAGAGAGGACAGCAGTTGCTTCACCGTCGTGCTCGGCTCGACTTGCCGATCTTCGCCGTTGACTACGAGTTGCATCGGCCGAGAGCGTAGGGCGGTCCCCGAGGCGCTGCAAGTAGGTTCGAAGATGGGCGCGTCGAGCTGCGGATGGTAGGCTCGGTCTCGTGAGGCGAATCGTGCATGGCGACAACTTGGACGTCCTCGGGACTCTGCCGCGCGAGCACGCACGTTTGATCTACATCGACCCTCCGTTCAACACCGGGCGCAAGCAGTCCCGCCAACGAATGCAGGTGCGCGCGGCCACGAACGGTGAGCGGGAGGGCTTTGGCGGGCGGCGGTACGCTGTCGATCCGGTCGACAGCCCTGCCTACGAAGACGAGTTCGACGAGTACATCCCCTTCCTGATGAGTAGAATCGAAGCGGCGCTTCCTTGCCTGACCTCCGACGGCTCGCTGTTCGTGCATCTCGACTACCGTGAAGTGCACTACGTGAAAGTCGCGCTCGACCGTCTCCTCGGACGGGATCGATTTCGTAACGAGATCATTTGGGCGTACGACTTCGGCGGGCGGCCGAAGCGATGGTGGCCGGCCAAGCACGACACGCTGCTCTGGTATGTGCTCAACCCCAAGCGATACGTCTTCCAGTTCGATGAGATGGATCGCATTCCCTACATGGCGCCTGGGCTTGTAGGGAAAGAAAAAGCAGCCCGCGGCAAGACTCCGACCGACGTCTGGTGGCACACCATCGTTCCGACGAGCGGCAAAGAGAAGACCGGCTACCCGACGCAGAAGCCTCTGGGCGTTCTCGAGCGCATCATCAAGGTACACACCGAACCCGGAGACACCGTTCTCGACTTCTTCGCAGGAAGCGGCACAACGGGTGAGGCTGCCGCGCGCCTAGGCAGAGGCTTCGTGCTCGTCGACGAGCATCCCGAAGCGATCGAGACGATGCGTAGGCGGCTCGCCGAGTGGGAGCCGGACGTCGAGTTTCAGGAACGAGATCAGCGGGGCACTAGCTCGACCTCGAAAAGCTGAGGCCAAAACTTTCCCGTCATCAGGAACGTTTTCGAATCGGGCTTGTACGCGATTCCGTTGAGAACGTCGGCGTGCGCCGATTCGAACAGCGACCGCAAGCTGCTTGCATCGATGGCGGCGGTGACGTGCCCTGTCTTTGCGTCGATACGGAGAATCTCGTTTTGCCGCCAGATGTTGGCGTAGATCTCCGAGCCCACACATTCGAGCTCGTTGATCCGAGGCACGGGGCGTCCGTTCTTCATCACACTCACCTCGCGAAGAAGCGCCATCGATCTCGGGTCCCGGAATTCCAGAATCGACGAGCCGTCGCTCATCACGAGTGCGGTTCCGTCATAACAAAGGCCCCAGCCCTCACCGCGATACGGCAGCGTCCCGAGTTGTTCGAGCGTTGCCAAGTCCGAGACCAGCGCGAGACCCGAGCGCCAAGTCAATTGGATCAACTGCTCTCCCACCCGCGCCAGGCCCTCGCCGAAGAGGTTGGGATCGAGCTCGCGTTGGGCGAGGACCTTTCCGTCCTCGAGCCGGACCCTGCGAAGTGAGGATTTCCCGTATTGGCCTGTGCTCTCGTACATGACGCCATCGTGCCAGATGAGCCCCTGCGTAAAGGCGTCGCGTGCATGCGGGTACGTGCGAAGGACGCGTACGCGAAGTGCTTCGAGCTCGGGAGCGGCGACCAGGCGGGGATCCTTCTTGGGCGTGATTTCAACCGGCGCCACCGTTTCTTGGACAGGCCCCCGGAAACGGGGCGCCAGCGCAATTCCGACCGCGATGAGACCCCCTGCGAGCATACCCGCCCAGAGCACGTGCGTGGATCGTCGTTCGGCGCGGGTCCCCGCCTCCGTTTGGCGTCGTTGAGCTCTGGCCATGCACGCGGGAGCCTACCTCTGCGGCGTTGGGACGCCAATGCTTGACGGCAGCGGTGCCAACCGTTAGCTCCAAGCCGTGCGACGTGATTCCGCCAAGCCTTTGAGACCGCGTGTTCAGAGCGCGGACGCGTCCCTGCGGCCGACGCGCGCCGAGATCTTGCTCGACGCGATCGGGCACAACCTTCGCCTGGTGCGAGGCGCGGCCCCGGGGCGCAAGATTCTCGCGGTCGTCAAAGCGGACGCCTACGGGCATGGCGTAGTTCCTGTTGCTCAGCGACTGCAGGCCGAAGGCGTCGACGGTTTCGGCGTTGCCCTGGCCGAGGAAGGGATTGAGCTTCGAGACGCCGGCATCGATCGTGCGATTCTCGTCCTCAACGGCATCAACGGTGGCGCCCACCACGACATCATCGCGGCCGGGCTCACGCCGGTGCTCTACGATCTTTCCGAGGCGGGTGCGTTCGAATCCGTTTCCGATGGCCGCCCGATCGATGTGCATCTCAAAGTCGACACCGGAATGGGGCGACTGGGTGTGCCGCTCGGTGAGCTCAGCAGCTTCCTTCGGGACCTGCGTCGATTTCCGTCGATTCGCATAGCAGGCTTGATGACGCACCTGTCGACCGCCGATTCGGACCCCCAGTACGTCGCCGAGCAGCTTGCCGGATTCACGCAAGCTCAAGGTCTTGTTCGCCGTTTTGGTCACGAGCCATCCGTCTTGCACGTCGCCAATAGCGCCGCCCTGTTCCGGCATCCCGAAACCCATTTCGATTGGGTGCGCCCCGGACTTGCGCTCTACGGTTATCCGGGTTCCGATACAATCGACGCACCGCTACGACCTGCGCTGCGGTGGCGCACAGAGGTAATTCGGATGCGAACGCTGCAGGTGGGTGAGTCTGCCGGCTACGGACGTTCGTTTCGCGCGAGCACGGAGACTCTCCTTGCGACCATTCCGGTAGGATACGGCGACGGTTTGCTGCGCTCGGCATCGAATCGCGCTGAGGTTTTGATTCGAGGTGCCCGATGTCCGATCGTCGGCAACATCGCGATGGATCTCACCACCGTCGATGTGTCGGCCGTCCCCGGCGTTGCCGTCGGTGATGAGGTCTTGCTGCTCGGCGAGCAAGACGGGGCCGTTCTCGATGCACGCGACCTCGCGTCTGCGGCCGGTACGATTCCTTACGAGGTGCTGACCAACGTCTCGCGGCGCGTCCCTCGTGTCTATTTGAAGGGCTGACGTTTCTCTGCCGAACCGTGCTATGAAGCCTCGTGCCTGACGCCGCGCCCACTGCGCCCGCGACCCCGGAAAAGACATCGAAGCTACGTGCAGCAGCTCGCGATGCCGGCGACTGGCTCGCGATGCCGGCGACTGGCTCGCGAAGCTGCTCCTGTCGCCTTTCGTCGAAATTGGCGCGCTGTTCAAGCTTCTTTGGGAGTCGGTGTTCTGGGGTATCCGCCCACCATACCGCGGCCGACTGTTCGTCGAAGCGATGGAGTTCATCGGCATCGGTTCGATCTTCCTCGTCTCGCTGACGGCGGTCTTCGTCGGTGGCGTTCTCGCCCTGCAGCTCGTCGACGGTTTTCGCGACTTCGGCGCGGAGAATCAAACCGGCGCCGTCATCGGCTTGGCGCTCGCGCGGGAGGTTGGTCCAGTATTCGCCGCACTGATGGTCACGAGCCGGGCCGGAAGCGCAATGACGACCGAGCTCGGCTCGATGCGCGTCACCAATCAAATCGACGCCTTGGTCACCATGGCGGTCAACCCGGTGCAGTACCTGGTCGTGCCGAGATTGTTGGCCGGGTTTGTGATGGTGCCCGTGCTCACGATGCTCTTCAACGTCGTCGGCGTGATCGGCGCTTTCTCCGTGGCAATTGGGCTTCTCGGGCTCGACCCAGGCGTATTCTTGGACCGGCTCCAGTGGCTCGTCGATTGGGATGACGTCTCGCAGGGGTTGATCAAGGCGATGGTGTTCGGGATCGCGGTCACTCTCATTGCTTGCCGTCAGGGCTTCTACGCCGAAGGCGGAGCCGCTGGAGTAGGGCGCGCAACCAACCGCGCGGTCGTGCATAGCGCCATCGCCATCCTCATGCTCGACTATCTCGTGACGAGCCTGGTCTTGGGAGAAGGGCTTTTCTGATGAAGCTCTTTCGGCGTAACCTAGTTCGTTTGACGCGGACTCCCTCGCCTCCGCAAACGAAGGACGATCCGATCCACGTTCAGATTCGCGACTTGCACAAGAGCTACGGCGAGCACCACGTGCTCAAAGGCGTGTCGCTCGAGATCTATCGAGGAAAGACGAACCTCATCATCGGACCATCGGGGTCGGGCAAGACCGTGCTCATGCGTCAGCTGATCCGCCTCGAAAACCCAGATTCCGGGCAACTCATCGTCGACGGCGTAGACTTCGCCAAGCTCGAAGGTCTCGAGCTCGCGGGCATGCGACGCACCTTCGGCATGGTCTTCCAGATGTCCGCACTCTTCGACTCGATGACCGTCTTCGACAACGTGGCATTCCCACTTCGCGAGCACAGCGACTTTTCGCGCAAGGAGATCCGGGAGCGCGTGATGGATCGTTTGGCTGCCCTAGGCGTGGCGGCAGCAGCCCAAAAGCTTCCCGCTCAGCTCTCCGGCGGCATGCAGAAGCGCGTCGCGGTCGCGCGGGCGATGATCCTCGAGAGCGAGATTCTGATCTACGACGAACCCACCACTGGGCTAGACCCGATCACGACCGAGATGGTCGATGACCTGATCACTGAAGCAGAGGAGATGTTCGGCGTGACCTCGATTGTGATCAGCCACGACATGGCCTCGGTCGTACGCATCGCCAATTAT
>Ga0209567_10000233_pt1 | contig 29909 bp, 23 predicted proteins | sample COG_12_FD_184756 | JGI IMG/M metagenome (GOLD analysis project Ga0209567, IMG submission 184756) | Pelagic marine sediment microbial communities from the LTER site Helgoland, North Sea, for post-phytoplankton bloom and carbon turnover... | ecosystem: Environmental > Aquatic > Marine > Neritic... | reverse complement strand
TAGCAGGCACAGCGACGGTGTCAGTCTAGTTACACCGCCCGCCCACCCCCACCCGTAGTGGCAGTATCACTCTCACGCGAGTGAGCAGCGTGCCTCCGCGCCCGACGCTTTGCTTGGGCTTGGCGGCGCTTCGCGCCGGGCTTCGCCCTTCGGGCTCGCGCCACCGCCTGCCGAAGGGGTACAGTGGCAGCGCCAGTGTCAGTGAACCGGGGTCGGCTGCACTGCGTAGGCTGCTAGCGCTCTCACGATGGCGTCCGCTAGCTTCTTTGCGTCTCCCTGCCTCCCGGCGATTCCGTTCGCCAAGAAGCTGAACGCCACGGATCGCTCTGGCTCTCCGAGCACGTAGCCTGACAGCGCGATCACGTCTCGCAGCGTTCCGGTCTTTGCTCGGACCATTCTTGGGCGCGGGAGATCTTCGAGGCGGGACTTCAGGGTTCCGTCGGAGCCTGCAACGGCGAGGTGGGCGATGTACTCCGCTCGAATCGCTGGGTCGCGATACACGGCGACCAATGTTTCGGTCACGTGCCGCGGGGCGATGTGGTTTCCGTCGAAGAGACCGGAGCCGTTGACCATGACGAGGCCCTCGGTATCGACGCCCATCTTCGCGAGCTCTTCGCGAACGACCATGACGCCACGCGCAGAGGTGCCGGGCTGTTCGGCTTGGGCGCCCATGATCTTCAACAGCATCTCGGCGGTGAAGTTGTCGCTCCACTTGCCCACCGGATAGAGGAGCTTGCTGAGCGGGGGCGATTGCATGTCGGCTACCAGCGACTGCTGCCCGGTGACGGTGCCATACTCGACGGCCAACGCCCCTCCGACGCCGGCCTTCTTCAGCGCGCGCACCAACAGGCTTGCCGCGTAGGCTTTGGGATCAGGAACGCGGCGACGGTAGTAGAGGGTCCGGGTCTGTTTTGGAATCGTTCCGTCGACCAGAACGGCAAGATGGCCGTCCTCGGTGAGCTTGTCGTCGATACGGGGCTTTGGCGGGCCGCCCGCCGTGGTCACCGTGCGGTTGTCGAGCTGCACGTACTCGTCCGCAAGCACACGGGCGCGCCCGGGGCCGTCGACCTCGGGGCCCGGGCCCAGGTGCACCACGTAGCTGTTCCGGTTCACGGCAAACGCGGAGATGGCCGCGCGAAACGCGGCGGATTCCTTTGGCTGCTGGTCGAACGCGGGCGGAAGGAGCTGGTCGTCGAAGTAGCCGTCGTCGATCACGATTCGATCGACCGTGTCCACGCCTCGCAAACGAACGCCTTCCGCCAGCGCAGCGAGTCGGGCATAGCCCAGGCTCGGATCGCCGGACGGCCGGACCACCAGCTGAGCCGCGTGGCCGTTTTCGATGGTACCCTCGACTTTCGTGGCCGCGCGGAAGGTGGGCCCCAAACGCCAAAGAGCCGCCGCGGCGGTCAGGAGCTTCTGGTTGGACGCCGGATTCCGAGGGCGTTCGGGCCGATTGCGGTACAGTTCCTCCGCATCGTGCAGGCGAACGACATGAATTCCGATCCCATCGCCGAGGCCCGCCCGCTGGACGAGGTTGGCGATCGTTTGCGCGAGCGGTTGTGGTCCCTTGGCGCGCGCCCCAGGGCTCGCGACCAGCAGGCCGATGATCGCAAAACAAAGAAGCGCTCGATGCGCCATCGGCTGCAGCCTAGCAGCGCCCTCCTTTTGGTCCTAGTGATCGGCCTCGGCTGCAGCCGCTCCGTCGAGCACGATTCGGACGCCTTGGTGGTGATGCTCCCGCGGGACGCCGAGCAACTCGACCCGCGCTTCGTGGGCGACCCCTACGGGCTCCGCGTCTCGAGACTCATCTTTGGCTCGCTGGTGACGATCGATCCGCGGACACTCGAGGTGATTCCCGACCTCGCCGAATCGGTGACGGCCTCGGGCCCCACGGAATTCGAGGTTCGGCTCCGCGAGGGTTTGCGCTTCAGCGACGGGAGCGCCCTCGATGCAGAGGACGTAGTGGCGACCTTCGAGGGCATCGTCGACCCGAAGCTCCGAAGTCGCTACGCGCACACCTACCGAAGGATCGCCGAGATGCGGGTGTCGGACCCGCGGACGATTCTCTTCGTCCTGCGCGAGCCGCATGCCACCTTTCTCACCGATCTCGAGCTTCCGATCGTGCGAAGCGAAGACGCCTTTCGACGCATCGCCACGCCCGACGATCCGCTTCCTGTCGGTGCCGGCCCATACCGCCTCGTGAAGCGCGAGCCCGGAATCCTCGAGCTGCGCCCGAACCCCCATTGGCACCGCGGAACACCAAAGTACCCGAGCTTGCGATTCGTGGTCATCCGAGACGACAATACGCGGGCGTTGCGAATGCTAGCCGGGCAGGGCGATCTCGCGATTGCCTCGATTCCCCCTCTTCTGCTTCCGATGTTCCAAGACGACGAGCGGTTCGAGACCCGTGGCGCTCCCGGGATATCGACGATGTATCTCGGGTTCCAAACCCAGTCGCCCAAGCTCGATGACGTCCGGGTGCGGCGCGCCATCGGGCACGCCATCGATCGGGAGCTGCTCGTCCGCGCCAAGTACGACGGGCTCGCGCGGGTGACCAACAGCTGGATCCCCCAAGGCCATTGGGCCGAGGTCGATGCGTTGCCCGAGAGCAGCTTCGATCCGGACCAGGCTCGCGCGCTACTGGATGCAGCCGGATTTCCGGATCCGCCGGGCTCCGAGCCTCGCATGCGTCTCGTGCTTCGGACCACGTCCGACCGGTTTCGACAGTCGGTTGCGCGTGCCATCGCGGCGATGTTGCGAGACATTGGCATCGAAATCGACGTCCGACCTTCGGAAGCCGCGACGTTGATCTCGGACCTCAATCGCGGCCGATTCGAGATCACGCTGCTGCAAGTGCCCGAGGTGATCGAGCCGCACGTGCTCAGCTGGTTTTTCGATTCGTCGCGGATCCCGGGCCCTGAAAACGAGGGCGCCAATCGATGGCGTTATCAGAGCGAAGAGCTCGACCGCCTCTTCGAGCTCGGAAGAACTGAAGTCGATCGGGAGCAACGTCAGATCGCCTACGAACAGGTTCAGCGCATCTTGGCTCGTGACATTCCGGTCCTGCCTTTGTGGCAGCCGGACACTGTTGCGGTGGTCCGGCGCGGATCGAGCTTCGACGTGCCGAGAGACGGGCGCTTCGGAACGCTGGCGTTCTGAACCCGCGGTGGTACCGTGGGGGGTGATCCTGAGGGACCCGGTCCATGGTTTGATCGCCTTTGAAGGCATGGCGGAGCGGATCGTGCGGTCCCTCCTCGACACCCGTGAGGTGCAGCGCCTGAGGCGCGTTCGGCAGCTTGGGCTCGCCTCGCTGGTGTTCCACGGAGCGGAGCACACGCGCTTTTCACACGCGGTCGGCGCAGCGCACGTCATGCAGGCACTTCAGCACCGCATCGACGCGTGCAGCCAGGAGTTACCACCGGACCAGAGGCTCGACGACGAAGCGAGGGCAGAGGGCCTCGCCGCGGCGCTGTTGCACGACTTGGGTCACGGGCCCTTCTCGCACCTCTTCGAGGAAGTGCTGCCCCACGCCAAGCATCATGAGCAGTGGACGCAGGAGATCTTGCTCGACCCCGCAACGGAGGTGCATCAGGCGTTGGAGTCGATCTCGGCCGGCATGGCCGAGCGGGTCACTGGTTTGCTGAGCGGCAACTACCGCCTCGGCTACCTCAGCCAAAGCGTCAGCGGCACGTTGGACGTGGATCGCGCCGACTACCTCTTGCGCGACAGTCACATGACGGGGGTGCGCTACGGGTTGTACGACCTCGACTGGCTGCTCCAGGCGTTGACGTTTGCCTGCGTCAATGACCGGTGGGTTCTCGCGGTACAAGGCCGCAAGGGGTTGCCGCCGGCGGAGAGCTTCTTCCTCGGGCGGCACTTCATGTACCAGCAGGTCTATCACCACAAAGCCACACGCGCGGCGGAGGCGTTGGTCCGCGCGATCTTCATTCGGGTGAGCGAGCTCATCTCCGACGGCACGCCTCCTGACCCGTTGCTACCCGCATTTCGGGCAGCTGCGCTCGGCGAGTCGCTGGCCCTCGACGAATACCTGCGGATGGACGATGCGGAGCTACTCACGTGCCTCGGCGCATGGGAGGAAGGAAAGGACCGCACACTCGCCGAGCTCAGCAAGCGGCTCCGATGCCGCGACCTTCCAAAAACGATGCCGCTGCCCGACAATCGCCGTGACCAATGGGACGAGGCGCGCGCGCGGGCGGAGGAAATCGTCGTCTCGCACGGACTCCGCCCCGACCTCACGGTCTGGCTCGATATCGCCGAAGACGTTCCCTACTACGAGCCCACTGACGGCAGCACCGATGGCATGTGGGTCACCCTCCGTCACCAGCCTCTTCAGCGCCTAGGCGACGCTTCGTTTCTCCTCGGCCAGCTGCGAAACAAGAGCATCGAGCGCCCGCGTCTCGTCTTCCCCGCCGAGCTCCGGGACGAGGTGCTTGCGGCGATGCATCGCGTGTTCGACTGACGCCTGAGCACGAAATCGCGATTTGCGGTAAGGTCAGGGGTAGGCGGAGCCGGTTGGGGGATGGCCAGTATTCTAATCGTCGATGATCAGGACAACGCGCGCGGCATGCTGTCGGAGATGCTGCGCGCGGAGGGCTACGAAGTCGACCAAGCCCCAAACGGCGAGTCTGCGTGCACCATGGTCGCGGAGAACGGCTACGACCTCGTCATCACCGACTTGAGGATGGGAGACGTCGGCGGGCTGGAGGTGGTGCAACGCACCAGAGAGACCTCTCCACTGACCGAGGTGATCGTCATGACCGCTTTTGGCACGGTGGAAGACGCGGTCGAAGCGATGCGTTTTGGTGCGCATGACTTCGTTCAGAAGCCGTTCGTCGAGGAGGAGCTTCTCATCAAGGTCGCCCGCGCTGCCCGCACGAGGCAACTGGCAGGTGAGCTCCGCGCGGTCGCCGCCGATTTTCGGGAGCGATACAACTTTGGCAACATCATCGGGCAGTCGGCAGAGATTCGCGACGTCCTCGGACGCATCATTCGCATCGCACCCACCGACGCCACGGTTCTGATCACGGGCGAGAGCGGCACCGGCAAAGAACTGGTCGCGCGAGCCATCCATGCCAACTCGTTGCGCGCAGAACGTCCATTCGTCTCGATCAACTGCGCGGCGCTCACCGAAACGCTCCTCGAAAGCGAGCTGTTTGGACACGTGCGCGGCGCGTTCACCGGCGCCGTACAAACGCGCAAGGGCCTCTTCGAGGAAGCCAACGGAGGCACGTTCTTCTTCGATGAGATCGCCGAAACGCCGCCCTCCCTTCAGGCGAAGCTGTTGCGCGCAATTCAAGAGGGCGAAATCCGCAGCCTCGGCGACAACAAACCGATCAACGTCGACGCACGCATCATTGCGGCAACCAACCAAGACCTCCGAACCCTCATCGAAGAGAAGCTCTTCCGGGAGGATCTCTATTACCGCCTCAACGTTGCGCGTTTCGAGCTGCCACCACTAAGAGAACGCAAAGAGGACATCGCGCCCATCGTCGAGAGCTTTCTCGAGAAGTACGGCAAGAAGATGGGGCGGCAAGCCTCCCTTGGGCCCGGCGTGATGGACTATCTGCTCGGCTACGATTTCCCGGGAAACATCAGGGAGCTCGAGAACTTGATCGAGCAAGGCGTGGCGTTGGCGCAAGACGGCCAGATTCATTTGTCGGACATCGTGCCTCACTCGAACGGCACCGGCGCGAACTTCCAACCCGGGCGCCAGTCACTCGCGGGCATCGTGCAGGAGGTCGAGCGTGACGCCATCGTGCGCGCGCTCCGGCAAGTCGAGGGCAACAAAGAGCGAGCCGCCGAGCTTCTCGGACTCAGCCCGACGACGCTGTGGCGCAAGATGAAGCGCCTTCGACTCGAGTGGCCCTGACGGGAGCGAGGGAACAATCGCGGTTACTGAGCCTGGTGCTCGCGGGCGGAATCGATCCGCTCTTCCCGATCGTAGGCATGTCCGACGACGCCTTGCAGTTGGCTCGATACTGCCTCCGGAACCTGGGAGGCGCCCGCGTCCTCGGCCGGGGGCTTGGTCACATCGTGCACCTGGTCGCCGATCTGTTTGGTGATGCGGTCGGTCGCGGCGCTCAGATCACGCCCGAGCTCCTGCGCCTCTTCGGTGTGGATGACCCGCATCAGGTGCGAAAAGGCCGATCGCTCGCCTAGCTGAACGAAAAAGAGAACGTAGACCAGGAACGCCAGGACGGCGCCTCTCCACATCAGTCTCATGGATCGACGGATCATGTCTCTGCTCGACGGATACCATAGCTCCGCATTTTCTTGTGGAGGTTGGTGCGTTCGACCCCGAGAATGGTGGCGGCGCGCGAGATGTTCCAACCGACCTCATCGAGGGTTTGAAGGATGTATTCCTTCTCGGCGCGGCTCCGGTACTCCCGCAAAGTCGGGCGTTCGCCGGCTTCGTCGAGCGTGGGGGGCAGATCGGACGGCGCGCCGGACGCGCGTCGACCTTCGCTAAGGACCCCCTCCTCAGGCAGATCGTCGAGTGTGATTCGGTCGCCGCTCAAGATCGCCATCCGCTCGACTACATTGCGGAGCTCCCGAACGTTTCCCGGCCAAGGCCGCTCGGCCAAGGCCCCCAGGACTTCGTCGTCGATCGGCTTCTCGCGAAGCCCGTTTTCGATCGAGAACTCACGGAGAAAGCTCTTGGTCAGCAGGGGAATGTCGATCTTTCTCTCACGCAGTGGCGGGCTGACGATCGGGATCACGTTGAGGCGGAAGTAGAGGTCTTCGCGGAAACGCCCGTCCTGGACCTCGGCCTCGAGGTCTTTGTTGGTCGCGGCCAACACGCGCACGTCCACCGCGATCGCCTTCTCGCCGCCGACGCGTGAGATCTCCCCGCTCTGGAGGGCGCGCAACACTTTGGCCTGCGCGCTCGCGCTCATGTCGCCGATCTCGTCGAGGAATAGGGTGCCTCCATTGGCAAGCTCGAACATGCCTTTCTTGCGGCCTTGGGCTCCAGTGAACGCGCCTCGCTCGTAGCCGAACAGCTCGCTTTCGATCAGCTCCGCCGGAATGGCCGCACAGTTGACCTTGATGAACGGCTGACCTGCGCGCGGGCTGAGCCGGTGTATCGCGCGCGCGACCAGCTCTTTGCCGGTTCCACTTTCACCGGAGATGAGGACGCGTCCATTGGTCGGCGCAACCTTCTCGAGCTGGGCGAAGAGCGAGCGAATGACCGGACTCTCGCCGATCATCTCGTAGCGATGTTCGACGCCGGCTCGCAGCTGCTCGACCTCCCGCTGGAGCTGCCAAGTCTGGAGGGCGTTGCGCACGGTAACCAAGATGCGATCCCGGTCGAGCGGCTTCTCGAAGAAGTCCGTCGCGCCGAGCTGCACCGCCTGCACCGCCTCTGCAACGGACGCATGACCGGATACCATGAGCACGGGGAGCTTCCGCGTCTCGGGCTCGTTGCGGATCTTCTCGAGGGCTTCGATGCCGCTCATCTTGGGAAGACGAACGTCCAGGATGATGAGGTCGACCTCGTTGTTCTCGAGCGTCTCCAGGCATTGCTCGGCCGACGACGCCTCGAGTGTGTTGAACCCGGAACCTTCCAGCACCATCCGCAAGGTGCGCCGGATGTTCTTTTCGTCGTCGACGACCAGGATGGTGGCAGCCATGCAACGGCGTTTATATCACGGTGGATTATGGCCGACCCAAAGAGTGATACAGTAACCCGGTCGTGAACGACGGGGAGTCCACCGCCAGGCGCTTTCGGGCCGCGCTCGAAGAAGCCAAACCACCTACGGGAGGCGTAGAGCTCGACGAGATCACCGCCGAAGTGGGCGCACTCCTGCCTCTGCTGAACGAACTGCCCGCGGAGGAGCGTCGAAGCGGTGACTATGAGTCTTTCGGGTTTCGCGAGTTTTTCACGGTGTTGACCCTCCTCGGCCGACGTCTGGCTCTGCTCGATCTCACGCCAACGACGGCGGTTCAGGTGGTCCAGCTCGCGGTGCGCTCGGTTGATGGCGCCGACGAGTCGCGCGAAGGAGGGTTTCGGGAGCATGCCGTCGCAGCCGCCATCGAGGGGTTCGTGCTCGGACGCGAGGAGCGGGTCGCGCATGCGCTTGAAACCCGGGCGGCCAAGCCTTTGAAGCCTTTGCGCATCGATGATGCAGCATTCGCTTTGATTCTATCGGGAGTACACGAACCTTCGGTGGTGGGAGACTGCGTCGACGCGCTTGGACGCGCGATGCTCGACGCCGACATCGAGATCGCAATCGTCGACCTCACGCAACTCGGCGAGCCGAACCGAGAGCGAGCCACGGCGGCATTCGCGGCCGACGAAGTCGCGAAGATGCTCGGCGGCATCTGTTTCTTCACCGGAATCGATTTTCGATGGAAGGCGGCGGCCGCCGACGCACGCATCCCGCTCGACGCGATGCACGTCGCACCCAACCTCGCAGAAGCCATCACGGCAGCCCGGCAGCTGAGGCAACAAACCGCTAGTCGTGGAAAGGGCAAGTGGCAAACCCTCCTCGACCGGCTCCGCCGATGAACGCGCGAGCTGCGCTACTCTGGCGCTAGCTCACCGAGTGCTTTTTCAGCCCGTGCTTTGATCTCGGGATGGGCGGCAGCGCGGCGCAACCATTTCCGGGCCTCGGCGAGCTCGCCGAGCGTCTGGTAGCACTTGCCGGTCGCCAGCTTCTCTTCCGGCGTCGGCACATAGTCCTCGTCGTCGCGCGCACGGCGTTCGATCTCGTCGATCTTCCGTCGGCAAGTCGCGGTAGCCTCGTCAGCTCGCTCCTTCTTGCGGGCCCGCGATTCGGTGTAGTCGGCTTCACCCGACCGTGCCTTCGCCCGAGCTCCTGCGGCCATGTCCGACGCTGGCGCAGCGACCGGGGCCTCGGCCATCACGCTGGCCTTCGGCTCGTCCGCGGGGGCGTTGGACCGACGCTTTGCAGCCGCGGGTCGTGCCTTTGCCTCAGCACGCTCCGCGGTTCGGAGGCGTGCCGCCTGCCTCGGCGCGGGCTCCTTCTCGGCGACCACGTCCTCGAGCTCGACGTCCTCGTCTAGCGCCACCTCCGCCACGATCGCTTCCTCCACGGCCGTGGCAGCGGGCTCCGCGGGATCGCCTTCCAACTGCACTCCGCGTGGGATCGCCCAAACCCCGACCCCGACGGCCAGCAGCGCAACAGCCGCCATGGCCCAAGGTGGGGGTTGCAACCGCCGCCTTCGCAACGGGACGACCTTCGGCACGCGGGCGGCCGCGGCCCGAAGAATCGCCTCATCGATTCCTGCCGATGGCTCTTCGAGCGGGAGCTCGGCCGCCAGCGCCAGCGCTGCCCTCATCCGGTCGAATACCTCGCGGCAATCGGGGCACCTCGCGAGGATTTCGCGCACCCCTTCAGGATCGACAGCTTCGCGCTCGATCAGCTCCAAGACCTGCTCTTTGCACTCGTCACAATTCATGCGGCTCTTCCAAATCGCTCAACGTGTGCTGCAACCGCTCGAGCGCGTAGCGCATGCGGCTCTTCACGGTGTTGGCAGGGACGCCCACCACCTCGGCGATCTCCTTGAACGCCAACCCCTGGAGCTGGCGCAACAGAAATACCTCCCTTTGCTCCTCGGGCAGCCCCTCCACGGCACGCGCGATCCGCTCCCTCACCAGCCCACCGAGCGCGAGTTGCGCGGTCGACGGGCCAGGGTTGGCGACACGCTCGCCCATGGGCTGCCCCGATGTCGGCTGAACCGCGTCGAGGGAGGCGTGCGCCCGGAACTTCATCTTCCGTTGATGGTCGATGCTCAGATTGCGCGCGATAGCATACAGCCAGGTCGAGAACTTGGCGTCTCCCCGGAACTCGTCGCATCGCTCGATCACTTTGATCCAGACGTCTTGATACAGTTCCTCGGCTCGCCCGCGATCGCGAGCCGATCGCAACAGGAAGGTGAAGAGAGGCGCGCGGTACCGTGCAAGCAACGTTTCGAACGCCTTCGAGTCGCCCTGTCGATAGGCTCCCAGCAGCACTTCGTCGGGCGGATCGCTCAAAAGGCGCCCCCATCTTCACCGTGCCTGCGCTGCGTCGGATGGCCACACATCGATCGACGTCTGAGACTGCCAGAGGATCTACTCGATCGCCCCCCTCCAAGTGAAGGACAATTCAACGCTTCTCAGCGATCGGCGGCACGGCGAAATGCCCAGGGCCTTCATTGACCCACCTGCTAGCGCTGCGGTATAAGCGCGGGGACTGCTGGGGGGCAATTTCGCTTCAATTGGTGGTCACTTAGAGGGGAATTGCGATGCGCAGGATAGTTGCGCTTTCAGCCGTGGTCGCGTGCATTTGGACGGGGGGCGCCATCGGGGCGGCCCAGACCGAGGATGCGTCGCCGCCGGACACACCAACCGAGGCTTCTGGTGCGCCGGAAGAGGCTGCGCCGGCTCCGCCCAGCAAACCGGTCGACGCAGGCACCTACGCCGTCCGTCTTCGCGATCTCGAGCAGCGAATCAACGAGCTGAAGGAGCAGATCTTTCGCTCCAAGGCGAGGCTCTCGCTGCTGGCCGAGACGGTCCTCGAGGGCGTCGTGGGAGGAGGACAGGCGGTCATCCTCCATGAGAATCGGATGTCGCAGTCCTACAAGCTGGTGAGGGTGGTCTATGCGCTCGACGGCGCGCCCATTTTCACGAAGGCCGATGAGGAAGGCTCGCTCGGCGACCAGAAGGAATTCGAAGTCTACAACGGGAGCATCGTTCCGGGGGAACACACGGTCACCGTCAGCCTCGAGTACCGAGGACATGGCTACGGCGTCTTTGCGTACCTCAAGGGGTACCGCTTCAAGGTGCGGTCCACGTACACGTTCGCGGTGCCTGAGGGCCGCATCTCGACCGTTCACGTCGTCGGCTACGAAAAGGGCGGTCCGACGACGCCACTTGAAGAGCGACCGGCGGTTCGATACATCGAGCGAGTCGAGCGCCAAGTTCGACCCGATGCAAGCGGTGAGGGCGATCGGTAATGCAACCTCGTGGGGCGACAGCATCGCCGCCCACACCGACACTTGGCAGGGGGCGAGCGAAAAGAGTACGGCTGAGGTTCGGGCTGACTTTCATTCTGGCTGTCTGCCTAGCTGCGTCGGCAGCGCCTGAGGCTGGCGCACAAGACGTATCGGACGAAGCGAACCGCGCGCTCTCCGATCTCGAATCGGATGCGCAGCGGTTGATGGCCGATCGGGTGCGGCCGCACGACCTCAAGAGCGACACGTTCGTAGAAGAGCGCCTCACGGACGGCGAGCTCTACCTGCGCCTCGAAGATTACCTCCGCGCTGCCATTCTTCTGACAGACATCGTCGAGCACTACCCGACGCATCGTGCATACCCCGAGGCGCTCTTCCTTCTGGGAGAATCGCTCTTCTTCGCAGGCGACTACCTCGGCGCGCGGAGACGCTACGCGGAGGTGATCAACCGGAGCAGCGACCCGACCTTCTCGCCATATCTCCAAATGGCGCTCAGCCGTTTGATTGAAATCGCCATCCACACGCGCGATTTTCGTGAGGTAGACGCATATTTCGTCCGTCTCGAGGCCTTGCCGTCCTCCACGCTCTCGGTGACGACGGCGTACTTTCGCGCGAAGTACTTGTACAACCGCGCCGTCCCCCTCGACGACGTGCTGAACGCGCCACCGAACGCCGCGATTCGGGGAGTGGACCAAGGCCGCCTCGAGCAGGCGCGCAAGGGCTTCGTCGCCATCCCGAGCGGGACCGAGTTCTCCTTACGCTCCAAATATTTTGTGGGCACCATCCATACCCTGCGCAGTGAATACCTCGACGCCATTGCAGCGTTCCACGGCGTCCTCGGCCACGAGCCTGCCAATGACGAAGAACGTGCGGTTGTCGAGCTGACCTATCTCGCCCTCGGGCGTCTCTACTACGAAACCGAGCAACTCGAGCAGGCGCTAGAGGCCTATCGAGCGGTGGAACAGACCTCGGCTCACTTCGATGAGGCGCTGTACGAGCTAGCGTGGACCTACATCAGGATGGGCGATGCGGTCCAAGCCGAGCGGGCGCTCGAGCTTCTTTCCGTAGCCGCGCCCGACAGCCCGCTCAACGCCGATGGCAAGGTCCTGCGGGGAGACCTCTTGGCGCGTGCCGGCCGCTACGAGGAAGCCGAGGTGGCGTTTGACGAGGTCCGCGCAATCTTTGGGCCGATCCGTGACGACCTCGCTCGAAAGCGTCGTGACCATTCGGATCTTCACGCCTATTTCCGGTTAGTTGTGCGTGAAAACCTAGACAGCTTCGACGTTGACGACTTCCTGCCTGAGTCGGCCCGGCGCTGGGTCGACCTAGAGGGCGACTACGAGCGCGCGCTCGAGGCCCTCGCGGACCTCAGTGAAGCCAAGCAGCTCGTCGGCGAGACCGACGAGCTCGCGCAACGGATCACCGCGGCCCTGAGCGCGCCGAATCGGGTCAGCGTATTCTCGGACCTACGCCGACAGCGCGAGCGAACCACTGGACTCCGCAACCGCGCGGCTCTGATGCGCGGCACGTTGATCGACAGTGAGGCTGCGCGCCGAGGCATCCGCCAGGGCGAGGTCGAGCGGGTTCGCTCGCGGCGCAAAGAGCTCCAAGCCGAAGTAACGAAGATGCCGGTCGAGACCGAAGACTTCATCGAGCGGGACTTCGAGAAGCTCGAGGAATACCGCGAGGCCGAGCGCAACCTCCAAGGGTTGCGCGTGGAGATCCTCGGGCTCGAAGCTCGCGTCGTGGCTTCGAGAACCGGCCTGCGCGCCGTCGATCCCGAGAAGGTCAATCCCGGAACCCTGCGCGCGCAGCTCGAACGACACACAGCCGAGATCAACGACTACGAGGAGCAACTGACCTGGATTCGCAGGCGCCTGGAAGTCGGCCGGCTGCACGTCGGAGTGGGCGACAAGCGATACCAGGCCGACAATGTAGAGCGGTCCAAGTTCATCGATCTGGTCAATCGAGAGCGCGAGTTGGCAGGGTCGGGCGGTCCCCAATACGACGCCTCGTTCTCGCGAGTGGCGGCGGTAGAGCGCCAACTCGATCGACGCGATGCGGAGGTGGCGGCCGTGGTGAAGCGACGCGTCTCGGAGATGCTGAAGATAGTGGATGAGGAGACCGCCAATCTCGCACGCTATCGCGTCGCGCTCGGGTCGCTCGAGGGCGAAACCGAAGACGTCGTCGGCGCCATCGCCCGTCTCAATTTTGATCGCGTCTACGACCGTTTCTACGAGCTGGTCCTGCGGGCAGACCTCGGCAAGATCGACGTCTCCTGGGCGAAGCGTGAAGATCACCGCTTGCGCATCGACGCGTTGACTCGCGAGCGAGCCCGCGAGCTTCAGGCGCTCGATGACGAGTTCCGCGACGTGATGGACCAAGATCAAGGCGGCGAGGGCGAGGAATGACCACGCGCCGCCGCATCGCCTCGATCGCCTTCATCACGCTGTGGTTCGCGCGGTGGGGCGAGCCCATTCCGGTCGCTGCACAGCGTGGCGAGCCCGACGCGGCCGAGGAGGCTGCACCGTGGGAAGGCGCGACCGACGTCACATTGCCGCCGTTCCTCCAGGACACCGACAGGCGCATCGTCGACGAACGACCGCCACCTACCGAGCAACAGCTCGAAGCGCTGCGTCAGCTCGAAGACGAAGTCGAGCGCTTCACCGAGAGTGGAGAGGCCTTCCGCTCGACCGTCACTTCGCTGGTGCGGCGGGAGTACCTACAGCAGAGGCGCGAGCGCGACCGTTGGTACGGCGAGCAGCTCGAAACTGAAGAGCGTGCTTTCAACGAAGCCCGCGAGAGCTCGATTCGGGTTTTCGAGGAGTTCATTCGGCGCTACCCAGGCCACCAGAAATACACTCCAGATGCGATGTTCCGCTTGGGAGAGCTCTACTTCGAACGAAGCGCCATCGCGTTCCAACGTCTCTACGATGACGCACAATCCGCTCGTGAAGCCGGAGACCTAACCGCCGAAAATAACCTGCCCGCGTCGCCGGACTTCACTCCGACGGTCACGCTCTACAAGGCGTTGGCGCGCCGGTTCCCGGGCTACGAGCGCTCCGACGGCGTCTACTACTTGATCGGATACACCCTGAACGAGATGGGCCGCCCCGAGGAAGCGGTGGCGGCTTGGCTCGCGCTCGTGTGCGCCAATAAGTACCGCTACAACCCCGATTGGCGCCCGCCACCTCCGGACGCATCGTTGGCGGCGCAGGCCAAGTACCCAGCGCTGACTCTGAGCGGGCGCCCGCTCGGAGCGTCGGTCGGCGGCGTGTTCGTCAACCCTTACCAACATTGCGAGCCGATCGCGCCCGAGGCGCGCTTCGTCAGCGAGACTTGGTTTCGGGTCGGGGAGTATCACTTCGACGATTTCGGTGGGGAAAACACGCTCGACCTCTCGATCGCGGCATACGGCCGCATCCTCGAAAATCCTGAGGACCGGAACTACAACCTCGCGCTCTACAAGGTCGCCTGGGCCTACTACCGCGCAAGCCGCTACCCCGACGCGATCCGGCACTTCGGTAAGTTGGTCCAGTGGTCCGACGAGACACAGCGCGAAACCGGCAAGGCCGGCTCCGAGCTTCGCCCCGAGGCTATCGAGTACCTCGGCATCGCCTTCGCGTACGACGACTGGAACGAGAACCAAGTCTCCGATCCGATCGAACGTCTGCCGACCGGGATCGAGCGCATCCAGGATCCATCACTGCTCCCGCAACAAAGGCCATGGACCCCCGAGGTCTATTTTCAGCTCGGGCAGGTCTACTTCGACGAGGCGAAGTACCCCGAAGCGATCGCGGCTTGGCGGCTGGCGATTACCAAGTGGCCAAACCACCACCGCACTCCCGCGGTTCTCAACGACATCGCGGTCGCTCACCAGATGCACAACGAGTTCGAGAACGCCATCGTCGCGCGCTCTGAGCTCACTCAGTACGTGCAGGGAAGCCCTTGGTGGAACGCCAACATGGACCGCCCCGGGGAACAGCGAAACGCCGAGCAGCTTGCCGAGAATGCCCTCATCGTCACCGCGATTCACCACCACCAACTGGCCCAACGCCTGCGCCAGCAGTGCGTGCAGGAACGCAACGTGAGACTCTGCCGCGACTCTCAGCTCGAGTACGAGCTGGCGGCGACGGCATACCGCGGTTACCTCGGGCGCTACCCGAACAATCCTCAAGGCTACGAGCTTCACTACAACCTCGCCGACGCGTTGTATTGGTCGAAGAACTACGAGCAGGCCGCGACGGAGTACGCCGAGGTCCGAGACTCGAACGTGGATGACAGCTACCTCGCGGAATCCGCTCGGCGAGTCGTCGAATCCCTGAATCGCATTGCGGATCGCGACATCGAGGAGGGACGCCTAGTCATCCGTGATGACGCCCCACTTCCGATGGGTGCACCCCCGGCGGTTCAACCCGTCGCAATGCCCGAGACGGTGCAACGGCTTGCCCGCGCCAGGGAGATTTACCTCACTCGAGTGGCCCCCCAACGCGACACCGAGGCCGTTCGCGCAGCCTATGACTACAACAACGCGTTGCTTCTCTATTGGTATGGCTATTGGCCCCAGGCCGAGGACCGCTTCACGCGCATCTACGAGGAACGTTGCTCGGGCCCAGAGGCCGACGCTACGGGCCAAATCGCATGGGAGAACCTTCGAGCGATGGCCGTGGCGAAGGAGGACTCCGAAGAGATCCGGCGCCTGGCGACCGACATCCAGGAGCGGGGCTGCACGTTCTCGGCCCGTGCCGACAAGATCGATTGCAGCAGGCCGGCGAACCGCGACAAGCCGATCTGCCGCGCCGGCGCGGACCTAAACGCACTCGTCTACCAAGACGCCCTGGACGTCTACAAGCGCGCCGGACAAGCGACCGGAACCGAGCAGCGCCTTCTGTATGAGCAGTCCGCCACGATGTTGTTGGCCGCCGTCAACCGCAATCCTGGCGACAGGCAGGCTCCGCTGGCACTCGAGTATGCCGCTCTTGCGCTAGAAGCCACGAACCGTTTCGACTCCGCGGCTCAGCTCTACCAGCGCATCATCGACGAGGTCGGGCCGCGCGAAGCACAAGACGCGGAGGAGCAGAAGACCCTCGACGCTATCCTCGCGAACGCTCACTTCAAGCTCGCGTACACGGCGAGTCGCAACTTCGACTTCGACCGCGCGGTCGAGAACTATCGCGTCCTTGCTGACTCGAGGCGCTTCGCCAAATCGAATGACCCAGGGGTTCAAAGCAAGCGCGCTGACGGTCTCGTGAACTCGGCCATTCTGCTCGAACGGCTTCAGCGGTATCCCGAAGCAACGCAGTACTACCGTCGCGTCTACGACGCCGTCGAGGACAGGGAGACGAAGCGAAACGCGCTCTACCGGATCGCCGAGATGGCCTACAAGCAGAAACGGTACCCGCAAGCGATCAGCGCCATGCGCGAGTTCATCAAAGTGTACGGCAGCGATGGCGAAGCCGGTGACCTGGTCGTTCAGGCATACTGGCGAATCGCAGAGTCTTGGAAGGCGCGGGGGCGGATGCGTGACTATCACGCCGCGCTTGCCGAGGTGACGACGGCCTTCGACCGCACCGGGCAACCTCCAGGTTCCATGGCTGGAGGGTACGCAGCGGAAGCGCGCTTCATCCTCGTGGATGGCAAGCTACCGGGCTTCGAGAAGTTCCAAATTAGGCCGGGCAAGCCGAAGACGGTCGAGGCCTACGTGAACACGATCACGAAACAGATCGGTAGCGGGGGCAGGCAAGCTCAGTCGATCGCCGATGGGTACGAGCCGGTCTTCCCGTACCGTCGTCCAAGATGGACGATCGCCTCATACGTTCGCCAGGGGCGGGCATACGAAGTCCTGGCACGCTCGATCCTGAACACCCCGATCGTGCTGCCACTCGACCTCCAAAGGGCTTTCCGCCAGGCCGACCCCTACGAACGTGAGGACCTCCAACTCGACTTCGAGGACAAGATTCGGCAGGTGCTCGACAATGAGGTGCGGCCCATCGAGTGCTTCGCGGTCGCGCGATACGCATTGGCGGCGCGCGCGGGCCGGGCCGGCAGCTTCGACGACCAGTACACCCGCGTCGCGATCGACCGGCTCCAAGCATACGGCGACGAGCGTATCGCAGAGTGCATTGCAGAGGCCCAAGCCCGCGACGCCACCTTCCAAGGGTACGCGCCAGGCGAGTTCGCCCGGTCGCCGCGCGGGAAACCGTTGGAGATTCGACCTGGGATCGCACCACCTGCTATCACCGAGGAGAGCGAGTGATGCGCCTGGGGGCAACGACGACGGTTCTGATTGGAGCGATGCTTTTCGCCGCCTATGGGTGCAAAGGGCAGTCGGCTTCCGAGTCAGCCGGGCATGAACCCACGTCAGGCGGCGAAGCGTCGGCGGAGCCCGGGGAGGCGCCCTTCGCGACGTCGCCATCTTCGGCAGCGGAGAGCCCATGGGGTGCGACGCGCGCCGAGCAATGCCGCCGGGAGGCCCACCCCGCGATGTCGTCGAAGGCGAAAAAGGCGTTCGACCAGGGGGTGTCGGCAGCGGCCGCCCACGACACGGCCACCGCCGAGGCGAGCTTCCAAGCTGCGCTCAAGAAAGATCCCAACGCATACCCGGCACTCTACAATCTGGGCGTGCTGGCCGACCGCACAGGCGACGAACGGGACGCAATCAACTACTACCGACGTGCATTGCGCGCGCTGCCCGACTACGAACCCGCCGCACGCGGCATCTCGACAATCCAGATCAGGCGAGGTCAAGTGCAAGACGCGGTCGCCACGGTGGAGCCACTGGCTGATCAGTACCGCGCCAACCTCGAGATGCAGGCGCTATATGCCGAGGTCTTGGTCGAAGCACGACGCCTGGACGAAGCATGGATGGCCGCGAGGCGCGCACTCAAATGCGACGAACGATTCGTGCCCGCACTAGTGGCGCTCGTGAAAGCGAGCCGCGCTCAGGGTCGTGACGAGCTGGCCGATTCGATCCTGGAGCAAGCGATGCAGGTCGATCCTCAGGTGGCCGAGCTCCACTTCCTGCAAGGCGAGAGGCTCAAGACCGAGCCTGGACGACAGCGGGAGGCCATGGCTGCGTACGAGCGGGCAGTTCAACTGCGCCCCAACTACGCGGAGGCGCGGATGGCGCTCGGCATTCAACTGTTGGCCGGTGGCAACTATCCGGGCGCCCTTTCTCACTTCCAAGCTGCGAATCGACTGGTGCCGACGCTCCCGGCAGTCCACCTCAACCTCGGCGACGCGTACCGGGCAACACAGCAGTGGACCGAGGCCCAACACGCTTACCGGCGAGCCCTCGAGCTGCAATCGAAGCTGCCCGAGGCGCACTATGGCCTCGGCCTGCTCTTTCTCAGCGCTGCTGGGGACTTTCCGGGCCTCGACGAGCTCACCGCATACGAAAAGGCCGTAGACGAATTCAAGCGCTATCGTGGCGAAATGGGGCCGCGCTTGGCCAAGGGCGACCAGTCAGAGGAGTATCTCCGTGATCTCGATCGAATGATCAAACGAGCCCAACGCCGGATCGAACGCGAACAAGGAGGCTCCTCATGAGACGATGGGCTAGGACCGCACTGCTTGCGTTGGCTCTGGTCGCCGTGTCGACGACCGCGGCGTTCGGCCAAGGCAAGAAACGTCAGCCTCGAGTCATCCAGCTCGAAGAGATCATCATCGAGGGACGGGTGCAAAAACCGAACGCGTTTTACATCCTCAACCGATCGAACTTGGGCTATGAAGTGCTCGAGCTTCGCACGAGCTTTCTCCGCAAGGTCGTCCGCAGCGTGCAGAAGGAACCATTCTAATGGCGCAGCCGCAGACTCCGAGGCAGGGACCGCGTCCGGGCGCCATGACGATGGCGATGCAGGCGGTCCGGGTGAAGCCCTCGGGCCCGAGGGTCCTGCGCATCGGCCTCTTTCGAGACAAGAAAATCGTCGAGGAGCGCATCGTGCGCCGGCGAGAGACCGTCTCGATCGGAACGGCCGCCAAGAACCATCTCATCATCAAGTCCGGGACCCTGCCTGCGAAGCTAGAGTCGCGCTTCGAGCTATTTCAGCTCGTCGGTGACCACTATATCCTCAACTTCACCGGAGACATGACCGGCAAGGTGGCGCTGCCGGGTGGCGTGCAGAAGCTAGAGCACCTTCGTGAAACGGGTGCGGCGCGAAATGCTGGCACGCACTATCAAATCAAGCTTGCCGATACGTCGCGCGGCAACATTCGGATCGGGGATTTCACGGTCTTCTTCGAGTTCGTCTCGGCGCCCCCGATCACGCCGAAGCCCCAGCTGCCAGCTGCCGTTCAGCGCGGGTTCGTCAAAAACATCGACTGGACCTTCACGACCTGGGTCATCTTCTCGTACATGCTGTTCTTCGGATTCATCATCTACATGGAAAACGCCGACTGGGAGGTCGATAAAGGCGTCCAAGAGGTGCCCGACAGCCTGGCGCGTCTGATCTTCGAAGCGCCGATGGAGCCGCCTACGATCGAAGAAGAGGTGGAAGAAGGCGAGGGCGAAGAGGAAGAAGAAGACAGCAAAGCGCCCGACAAGAAGCCGGTCAAGGCCGAAGGCAGGGCACCCACGGCGGAAGAGCCGGGCGCGAGCGCCGAAGGCCGTGCGCGCATTGCCCAAGAAGCGGCGGCTCAAGCCGAGGCGATGCTGCTCGGCGCGCTCGGAGGAGAAGGCGGCGCCTTGGGCGACGTGCTCGCGGGAGGAGCCGTCACGGGCAACGCGGCTGACGTCTTGGCGCAGGCTTCCGGCGTCGGGGTGGCGACCAAGAGCGAGGCGGGGACGCTCCGTACGCGCAGCGGCGGAGGGAGCGGGCAGAAGGCAGGCCTCGGCTCACTCAAGAAGACCAAGGGGGCCGGAAAGGCAGCCGCGGAGGGCCAGGCGGTCAAAGAGCGGGACGTCCGCGGCAACGTCGGCCTCAACAGCGGCGGCGACGTCGGAGGAAGCGGCGAGTTCGATGCAGCACTCGTACAACGGCAGATCAAACAACGCTTGAAGTCGATCACCCGCTGCTACGAGTCCGAGCTTCGCAAGAATCCGAGCTTGGCGGGCAAAGTCGTCGTGACCTTCACCATCCAAGAACGGGGCAACGTGACCGACGCCAAGGTGAGTGAGAATTCGACCGGCAGCCCGGGCGTTGCAGACTGCGTCACCAGGACCATCAGCCGCTTCCGATTCAACCCTGGGCCAGATGGTGGCAGCGTCACCTTCCGTTATCCCTTTGTTTTCCAGCCGCAAAATTAACTTCGACGCGACCACACTATTCTTGCTTAACTGTACTTGCATTGATTGACACGGGAATCGCGCGGCGTATAATCGCCGCAAGTTGAGGGGATCGTTGATGTTTAGACGGATGGGGACCGTAGGACAGGCGCTCTTGGCCGCTTTGGTGGCCGGTGGCGGCTTGGGGTACGCGGTGGCTCAGGAGAGCGGCGAATCGACCGTCGACGTCGTCAAGGTCGAGCCAATGGGGGCGTCCACCGAGGAGCAGAGCCTGTCCCCTGCCGAACAAGCCGAGGCGGCACGAAGCGCCGTGGCCAATGCTTCCGCGAGTTGCGACGCGCAGGCGCAGGCGCTTCAGAGCGCCAAGCGCGAAAAGGACATCATCCGGGCGACGTGTTTGGACGACAAGCTGGCCCAGTGCAACGCCAACCTGCAGAACATGAAGCGCCGCCAGACGGCATTGGACGAGTCCCTCGCCGACGGCGACACGGGTCGCAGCAACCACGAGTTCACCGTAATCGGCGTGCTCTCCCAGAAGTTCAAGATGTTGGCCCAAGCCGCGAACCAGTGCGTCGGTCAGGATCTGTTCGACACCGGGGACACCCAGGTGAGAGAAGAGGTCGACTTGTTTGCTCCAGATGAGAACGCGGCGGTGATCACACCGATCGAGGACTGGCCGATCCCTTACATCCCCCCACCAGTCAGTGGAGTGCGCTAACTAGCGGAATGGTTTTGGCATGGGCGGGTGGAGCAAGGGATCATGCGCGACTGCTCGAGGTTAGAGCTTGCTCTGGCTTTGCTGGCCGTCTTTGGCGCAGCGTCGTTGCCCGCAACCACGGACGCGCAGTTGGCCGGCCGGGAGCGCTCGGGCAACGAAGGTCCCGGCTTCAAAATCGGACGCCTGGTCTTGCACCCAGGGCTCTCACTCGAGGGCGGCTACGATTCGAATGTCTTTCTTCAAAACTCCAATGAAGAAGACTCCTTCATCCTGAGGATCGAGGGGTACCTCGACGTTGCCACCGAGGGGAGCGAACGCCAGAACGAAGGGGACACGAAAGGGACGGAGCCGCAGAAGATCCAGTTTCGGGGCGGCCTCGGCGCACGGTACTACCATTACTTCCTCGACCGCGTCCCCGACAACGTCGCGGCCGATGCCCACGTCGATTTCTCCTACAACCCTTCTAAGGTCTTTTCCTTACAGGTTCGGGACATCTTTCGTCGCACGGTGCGCCCGTTCTCGAACCCGAACACCGCGCAGGGCAGCACGATCAGCTACGGTTTCAACCACAACATGGCTTCGCTCGACCTCGTGGGACGCAGCAAGAGCCAGGTGCTCGAGGGCCGCGTGGGCTACACCAACTCCATCGAGTTCTTCGACGCGAGCGTCTATCGATACGGAAACAACATGACCCACCGAGTGCCAGCTTCGTTGAGTTGGCTGTTCTTCCCGACCTCGGCCTTGGTCTGGACATTCGACTACGCCAATCAGCAATTTCAAAACCCTGATGAGATCCTGACGTCTCCGACACTGCTGTCCGAGAACAACCGAGTTTCGAACTTGGTCGGCTACAATGGCGCGATCACCGAGAGGTTCTCGTTGACGGCGATGATTGGATACGCCGCTGGGTTCTACAAAATCGGCGAGGACTTCGATGACGTGATTGCCCGCGCGGAAGTACGCTGGCGGCCGCGGCCCACCATCTCAGTGCTCGCGGGCTACTGGCGCGACATTCGACCCTCGTTCATCGGCAACTTCACGACGATCAACCGGCTCCAAGCGAGCGCGCGGTTCACGCTTGGTGGGGCGCTTCAGCTAGGCATCTCGAGCTGGGTATCGTTTGACAAGTCAGGTCTCGCACTGGCCCCGGATGGCAACTTTCTCGGCACTGAGCCCAATCGGGAAGACGTTCGCTTCTATGCGGGTCTCTTTGGCGAGTATCGGTTCAAGGCCTGGCTGGCCCTGTTTGGCAAGGTCGGCTACCTAGCGGACTTTACCGAGTTCCAATACCTGGGGAGCCCGACCGCTCCGCTGCTCGATCCCACCGCGAATTATCAGAGGTTTGAAGCATGGCTTGGTATCCGCGTCTTCTACTGATCACGGCTTTTCTGCTCCTGGCGTGCGGTTCCTCCGGTTGCAGCAAGCGCGGTGTGCAAACCACCGAGGTGCCGCCTCCCGCCACCGACGATACGACTCTCGGACCGGGTGACGTATTCTCGGTGCGCGTCTACGGCGAGGATGCGATATCGGGCAGCCACCAAGTGGCCGCCGATGGCACGATCAACTTTCCGCTCCTCGGTGCAGTCCAGGTCAGCGGCCTCGAGCCCACCGAAGTGGCGAAGAGGATTCAAACCGCCCTGCGAGAACGGGACCTTCTTCGCAACCCGCATGTGTCCGTGTACATCGAAGAGTATGCCTCCAAGCGAGTCAGCGTGATGGGCGCGGTCGCCAACCCAGGCACGTTCCCGCTCGATCCCGGTATGACGGTCGTGCAAGCGATCAGCATGGCGGGGGGATTTTCGTCATTGGCCGACCGCGACGGAACGGTCGTGACGCGGCGGGTCGAGGGAGAAATCGTTCGCTATCGAGTTCCGGTGGCTCGTGTCACCAAGGGCCAGGCCAAGGACATCGCGGTCGCTGCGGGGGACATCATCTTCGTGCCCGAGCGGCTGTTCTAGCGGCTCAAAGGCCCCAGTAGAGCATGTCTTTTCTGAGATCTTCGACACGAACCACGGACTTCACGTCGATGAACAGCCCCCCTTTTCGAACGGCCCGCACGATTTGGTCCAGCTGATCGAGGTACTGGCGATGAGGGACTGCGAGGATGACCCCGTCGAGCTCGGTCAGCGCATCGAAGGACCGGAGCTCGATACCGTACTCGCGTAACGCATCCTCGGGCGAGGCCATCGGGTCGTGGACGATCGGGTCGACGCCGTACTCGCGGAGCTCGTCGGTGATGTCGGGCACCCGGCTGTTCCTCAAATCGGGCACGTTTTCCTTGAACGTCAGTCCGAGGACGCCGATGCGCGCTCCCTTGATGGCGTGATCCTGTTTGCGAAGGAGCTTGATGGCCCGTTGCGCCACGTAGTTGCCCATGTCGTCGTTGATGCGACGCCCCGCAAGAATGACTTCGGGATGGTATCCGAGCGCTTCGGCTTTTGCGGTCAGGTAGTACGGGTCCACACCGATACAATGCCCCCCAACCAGGCCAGGCGTGAACCGCAAGAAATTCCACTTGGTCCCAGCTGCATCGAGCACATCTCGCGTCGGAATGCCCAGGCGATCGAAGATGAGCGCGAGCTCATTCATCAACGCGATGTTGACGTCGCGCTGGGTGTTCTCGATGACCTTGGCCGCCTCGGCGACTTTGATCGACGATGCGCGATGGACGCCTGCGACGACGACGCTCTCGTAGACGCGAGCCACGCGCTCCAACGTCTCCGCGTCTTCACCCGAAACCACCTTGATGATCTGTTCGAAGGTGTGGAGCTTGTCGCCCGGGTTGATGCGTTCCGGAGAATAGCCGAGCTTGAAGTCCCGCGATTGGCGGAGGCCCGACGTTTCGGCCAGGAGCGGCCCGCATTGCTCCTCGGTCACCCCAGGATAGACAGTCGACTCGTAGACGACGACGTCTCCCGGAGCGAGCGCGCTACCGACGGTCCGAGTTGCAGACAAAAGAGGCCCGAGATCGGGGCGTCGGTCCGAATCGATCGGGGTTGGCACCGCCACGATGAAGAAGGTGCAATCACGAAGATCGGCGGGGTCGTCGGTGAGATGGAGGTTGCTCTCGCGGAGGGCCTCATCGGTTGCCTCGCCGGTCCAATCGTGGTTCGCGGCAAGCGCGCTCACGCGGGCCTTGGAGACGTCGAAACCTACGGTGCCCTCGAACTTGCCCGCAAAGGCCAATGCCACCGGGAGACCTACGTACCCCAACCCTATCACTGCGATGCGCTCGCTCATGACGATTGCGCTTCGTCGCGGAACCATTCGGTCGTAGCCGACAAACCGCTGTCCAATGGGGTTGGCTCGCCGAGAGTGGATACCATGACCGCGGGATCGAGAACGGATCGCTGGAGGTCGCCGGGACGGTGGGGGCCGTCGGCGACGATGGCCGGCTTGTCGACAAAGTGGACCAACCGCTCGGCGAGCGTTCGAGTCGAGGTCGCGACGCCCGTCGCGATGTTGATCGTCCGGCCATCGAGCGCTCCGGCGAAGGCCGCGAGGTTCGCCCGCACTGCGTCACGAACGTATACGTAGTCGCGAACGCAACCATCGTCTCCCTCAATGGTGCGCGCGTTGACTTGAATCGGCTCCCCGCGAAACAGCCGCTCGAGGAAGATCGAGACGACACCAGCTTCACCGTGTGGGTCCTGCCTAGGCCCATAGACGTTTCCGTATCGGAGGATCGTGTAGCGGAGACCCGAGACTTGGCCGTAGGCTCTGAGGTAGAGCTCAAAGCTGGCCTTGCTGCACGCATATGGGCTCAAGGGCAGCGCTGGCCACTCTTCGCCGGCGGCCTGCCCCTCCGGGACCTCGCCATAGAGCGCTCCGCCTGTGCTCGAGAAGATCAGCCGGCTCCCACATTCCAGAGCGAGGGCGGCGACATTCAGTGAGCCCAGCACATTGACATCGGCATCCATCGCGGGCTCCCGCACGCTGACGGCCACACTCGCCTGGGCCGCGTGATGGCTGATCGCGTCCGGCTCGAAGTGAAGCACGAGCTCGTGAAGCGCTTTTCGATTGCGGATATCGATCGGATGAAAGTCGGCATTGGGTGGGAGGTTTTCCGTGCGGCCCGTGCTCAGGTCGTCGACGATCAGGACCTCATGGCCCGCCTCGAGCGCGGCCTCCGCAACATGGCTGCCGATGAAGCCCGCGCCCCCGGTCACTAGAATTTTCACATACTCTCCATCCGTTTGGACTCTCGAGGCAATTGGCTGGGCCGCGCGGGAGGCTCGCTATCCCCGTTGTCGTCTCCATACTCCGGAACGAGCTGTGCGAGAGCCTCTCGTATTGCTACAGCGTTCGCAGTCTTGCAAAGCGGGCCCATCATGTCGAACTGCGCACGGAGCCCTGGCAGGTGAGGCGAGTCGTACGTCCCCGTGAAGATCTTCGGGTGTGTCGTCCGCTCGATGCCTTCCTTCATGGTCGACAGTTCCTCGAACAGCTTCTCGCCGGGTCGGATGCCGGTGAAACGCAGCTCGATGTCCTTGTCGGGCTCGAGCCCGCTCAGCCGGATCAGGTCGCGCGCGAGGTCGATGATGCGAACCGGCTGCCCCATGTCGAGGATGAAGGTCTCGCCGCCCCGACTCAACGCAGCCGCCTGCACGACCAGCTGTACAGCTTCCGGAATGGTCATGAAGTAACGGGTCATGTCGGGGTGGGTCACCGTGACCGGCCCGCCGTTTTGAATCTGCCGCCGGAAGATCGGAATGACGCTTCCCGCAGAGCCGAGCACATTGCCGAAGCGCACGGTGGCAAAGTGGGTCGCGCTCTTGACCGAGAGCGCCTGGATGTACAGTTCCGCTGCCCGTTTGGTCGCGCCCATCACCGAGGTGGGGTTCACCGCCTTGTCGGTCGAGATCATCACGAATCGCTCCACCGCGAGGCTGTCCGCCAAGTCGGCGACCACTTGGGTGCCCAGGATGTTGTTCTTCACGGCCTCGGCGGGATTCCATTCCATCATCGGCACGTGCTTGTGGGCCGCCGCGTGGAAGACGACCATCGGCCGGTGCTCGCGGAAGACGTGCGTCACGCGGGGCACGTCGGTAATGTCGGCCACACACGGAATGACCTCGAGCTCAGGGAACCGGTTGCGGAGCTCGGAGTGAATCTCGAACAAATTGTTCTCGGACCGCTCCACGAGCACGAGACGGGAAGGGCGATATGCTGCAACTTGGCGGCAGAGCTCCGAGCCGATGCTCCCGCCTGCGCCCGTCATCATGACCGGCTGCCCACGAACGACACCGGCGACCGCCTCGGTGTTCAGCTTGACCTGCTCGCGCCGCAGGAGGTCCTCGATGGCGACTTCGCGGATGCGCGAAAGGTTCACGCGACCGCCCATGATTTCATAGGTGCCGGGAACGATCTTGACCGTGAGGCCAGCGTCTTTGCAGGCGTCGGTGATGCGACGGATCGCTGAGCCCGGTGCGTTGGAAATCGTGATGAGCGCCTCCTTCGCCTCGTACCGTTGAGCGAGACGCAGCAGGTTGGCCGTGGTGCCCATGACTTTGATTCCATGAATCACGGCGCCCTGCTTCACCGGGTCGTCGTCGACGAAGGCAACCGGCAGGATGCCCAGGTCCGGGCGACGCGCGATCTCTTGGGCGACCAGAACGCCGCCCTGACCCGCTCCGACGAGCAGTGTCGGCTCGCGAGGCCCTTGCTCGCGACCGTACTGTCTGGACGCCACGCGCTCGCCTAGCATCCGTCGAAGCGCCCTGACCCCCGTGAGCCCGATGAACGCCAACACGAAATTGCCTAGCAATACCCCGAGCGGAACGATGCCATATCGCGCCTGGGGAAAACGGTCGACCAAGGTCGGGCTCAGAAACCGGAGCGCGACCAGCAAGCCCGCCGCAGACGCGATCGCCACGAAGATCCGGACGGTGTCGCGAAGGCTTACATAGCGCCACGAAAATCGCGTGATCCCGAAGCCGGACAGGAACGCGTACTGAAGGAGCACCACGTACGGCAGCACGATGACCAGCTGGCGAAACATCAACCTGGGGACGCTCCAATCGAAACGGAGGAGCATCGCAAGAAAGAATGCGAGCATCAGGACGCTGACGTCGATCAAGAACTGAGAGGTGCGGGTCTTGAGCCGGCTCATGGCCCACCGGCCCGGAGGACCGCCTCCTGGTACCACACCCAGAATCTCCGCACGCCCTCCTCCACGTCGACTTTCGGAGCGTAACCGAGGAGCTCTTTTGCGCGGTCCACGTTGGCGTACGTGTATTCGATGTCGGCGGCGGGCATCGGCTGATCGATCAGGTTAGAGCGCTTACCCGCCTGCTCCTCGACCAGTCGAACGAAGTCTGCGAGAAGCGTCGGCTTCCCTCGGCCGAGGTTGATGACCTCGTAGCCGAGCGGTCGATCCGCTGCGGCGATCACGCCCTCCACGATGTCGTCGACGTACGTCCAATCCCGGTGCATCTGGCCGTTGTTGTACAGAGGCACCTCGGTTCCGTGAAAAATGTTGTCCAACACCTTGTAGGCCATCATGTCGGGGCGGCCGCACGGGCCATAGACGGTGAAGAACCGAAGTACGGTGAAGCTCTGCCCGAACAGGTGGAAGTAGGAATAGCCCAGGAGCTCGGCGGCCCGCTTGCTAGCTGGGTAGGGCGCCAATGGGCGGTCCGCGCGGTCGCTTTCGATGAACGGAATGACCTTGGTCCGGCCGTACACGGACGAGGTCGAAGCAAAGACGAACGTTGGCTGCCCGTGACGTTGCGCCACTTCGAGGAGGCTGACTGTTCCGCCGAGATTGACGTCCAGATAGAGCTTTGGGTCGTCGATCGACGCGCGGACCCCGGCCATCGCCGCGAGGTGGATGATCGCGTCGAAACCGTGCTCCGCGCATAGCGTGTCGATCTCATCCTCGTCGCGGATGTCGGTCCGATGGAAGATGAACTTCTTCGGGTCGGGAGCCGCGGCGCGAACCTCCTCCAGGTTCGCCTGCTTACGAGCCGGATCGTAATAGTCATTGAGGTTGTCGACCCCGACGACGAGGTCCCCACGGCTGAGCAATGCGGATGCGGTGTTGCTCCCAATGAACCCAGCAGCGCCGGTCAGCAGGATCTTCTTCATCTCCCCCCTCGTACCTCCCTAGTATAGGCCCTTATCCGCCCACATTGCTTGGTTCGATCGCATGCAGGTGACTACTATTCCCCCCGTGCAGGCCATGCTCTTAGCAGCCGGGCTCGGAACGCGCCTCGAGCCGCTGACCGACCTCCGGCCCAAGCCGATCGTCCCGGTCGCCAATCGACCGCTTGCAGCGTTTGCGATGGAGCACCTAGCGAAAAGCGGTGTGCGCACCATCGTCGCCAACACTCACCCACAACCCGAGCTAGTAGAATCCACCCTAAAAGCCGCGTGCCCGCGCGATGTACAGCTTCGATTTTCCCGTGAAGCGACCTTGCTCGGGACCGGTGGCGGCCTCCGAAAAGCATACGGTTCGTTTGATGACCCACAGGCTTCCGTGATTGTCATGAACGGCGATACGCTCTTCGCACCTGACCTCACGCACGCCTACGCGGAGCACCACGCGCGGGGTGCGGTGGCAACGATGATACTCCGACGAACGAGTGCGCCAGAGCGCTTCGGGGCGATCGGAATCGATGCGCAGGGGTGGGTTCGAAGCCTTCTCGGTACTCCTGACGACGCCCGGGTCAGCCGATCGCTGATGTTCACGGGTATTCACATCTTGGCGCCGGAGGCCTTCTCGGCGATGCCGGAATCAGGCTGCGTCATTCGCACCGCCTACCGTCAGTGGGTGGACGGGGGCGCCCCGGTGCTCGGAATCGTCGACGACTCACCCTGGGCCGATCTGGGAACTGTCTCCGAGTACCACCGCCTAAACCTAGAGCTCGCCTCAGGTTTGTTCTCCTGGCCCGGGGTCGAGCCGTGTGGGGGGTGCATCCTGTCGGGCTCGGCCGAGCCCTCAGACAACATCCGTCGAAGCGTCATCGGCGCCGACGTCGAGATCGGGGAGGGCGTCGCCCTGGATCGATGCGTCGTCTGGTCAGGAACGAGGGTGGACCGCTCCGCAACCAACGCGGTGATCACCCCCGAGCATCGGATCGAGGTCAGCTGAAATACCGACTTCAGCTCGCGCGCCGCGCCGCCATGAACAGTGCACCGTATTCGAGGCCGGCTTCGTATTGATTGTGCGCCTTGCAACGGAGCTCGATGTTGTCGAGGTCGTGCGTCCCCCCTCGCCCGTATGCGGTTCGGTGATGGAACTCGACCTTCCAGGTAGCGCCGCATCGTCGACCCTCCGCATCGATGAACGCGCAACACCCCTCGTCGCGTTCGAATACCTCTCGGCGAATGCGAGCCGGGATCGCGCGTGTTTTCGAGCTTGTCTTCTTTCGACCAACTCTCGGCTTGTCGGTGAGGGCTGCTTTCTTCTTTTTCGTTTCGGTCAGAAGCACATCCAGCGCCCGGTCGAGGATCTTCGCCGGGTCACCGTCCGGAATTTGATGACTGAGCAGGTCCTGAACCTCGGCAAGCTTGGCTCGCGTCTCCTCCCCGATCGTGACCTGAAGCTTGTATCGCTTGGACGAGAGGGGAACGGCGCGTGAATTCGACTTCCGAACAGCGGAAACCGGAACACTCGACCGCTGAGCCGAGGAGCTTCGGCCGGCCTCCTCGATCGGTAATTGAGACTCGACTCTCTTCATCGGCAACGCGCGCAGCGAGCTAGGCACATCGGGCTTAGGCGCTATCTCCGCGATCAGCTTCTCGATCTCACGCATGCTTCTGTGCTTGGCCCGTTGAAGAACCTCTTTGTGATTCTCCTCGGTGAGATGCGCGGCGAGCTGATGAACTCCAGTCAGATGGAGCTCCCCACGTTCGATCATGCGAAAAATGCAGGGAAAAGCACCGGCCGCGCGGCCGGCTCGGATGCGTTTCGCTGCAATCGCTTCCGACATGTGAAAGCGCTTCACGCAGAAAGCGAACATCGAGGGACACGCGTGCTCGAGG
>Ga0209567_10000232_pt1 | contig 29915 bp, 27 predicted proteins | sample COG_12_FD_184756 | JGI IMG/M metagenome (GOLD analysis project Ga0209567, IMG submission 184756) | Pelagic marine sediment microbial communities from the LTER site Helgoland, North Sea, for post-phytoplankton bloom and carbon turnover... | ecosystem: Environmental > Aquatic > Marine > Neritic... | reverse complement strand
GCGTTGTGCCTGACTGTAGATACACCGCTGGCCGGAAATAGAGAACGCGATATGGTTTACGGTCTGTCAGCGCCGCCCAAGTTCAAGTGGCGCAGCGCCGTGAGTTGGGCAACACATCCCGGGTGGCTCTACCGGGCGTTGATTCGCAAGGATCTGGATCTCGTTAACATCCCGGCTAGCAAGGCTGGCTCCAAGATTGCCGGCGGAGTCGTCGAGTACATCAACAATCAGTTCGATCGCTCACTGACCTGGAAAGACGTTGAGTGGCTGGCCGGACAATGGGACGGCCCGCTCGTCATCAAGGGCGTTCTGACGGTTGAAGACTGCCGCAAAGCCGCAAACTCGGGAGCGACGGCAGTCATGCTGTCGAATCATGGCGGTCGTCAGCTCGAATCGGCACCTGCTCCGGTCGATTGCGTAGCCCGGGTCGCCGATACATTGCACGACCGGCTGGAAATAATCTGCGATGGTGGCATCCGGCGTGGCACCCATATCGTGAAAGCACTGGCGTTGGGCGCGAACGCCTGCAGTATCGGTCGTGCTTATCTGTACCCACTTGCGGCTGGCGGCCAGGCCGGTGTTGAACACGGCCTTCTATTGCTGCGTAGCGAGTTGGAACGCACGATGGCGCTGCTGGGTTGCACCAGCGTGGACAAACTTGGTGAGCATTATATTCAGCATCGGGCGTGACCCTGCTACGCGATATCACGTGAAATGCGATGTAATTGCGGGTACCATTTCCCTGGCCGCGACCACTACGGCGTGGAGTTGGAGCCGTCCTCGGGACGGACAGTAAGTTAAGAGGTAGTTATGTCAGGCGAAAGAGTTACGGGAACCGTCAAATGGTTCAATGACGATAAGGGATTTGGTTTCATCGAGCGTGAAGGTGGTCAGGACGTGTTCGTTCACCACACCGCTATTCAGATGGAAGGGTTCAAAACCCTGAAGGAAGGGCAGAAAGTCACAATGGAAGTGACGCAAGGACAGAAAGGACCGCAGGCCGAAAACGTAATGGCCGACTAGTTTGTTCTTGCAGCGACGTTTCGGCGGGACGAGCTATGCCGCTGATTTCATCGCTGATTAGCTAAATCGATCCAATTAACAACATCGCGTAGACGAATAAGAAGAAATATCGGTCGGATACGTGTTGGTGCAGACAGGCCACCAGCCGCTGGTGGCCCACCCGCATGTGCGACAAAATACGACGGCCGCAACACGATCATCGATTGTTGGCGATTAAGAAAAGTGAAACTCAGGATAAGAGACAATTCCGTTCGATTACGGCTTACGCGTGGTGAGGTCGATGTACTGCGCGAAAGCGGCATCGTCGGTGCGAGAACGGGCTTTCCCGGAGGCAGGGAGTTCAAATATCGGGTTGAAAGTAGCCCTGCCAGTGTCAACCCTGCGGCGTTCTTCTCCGACAATGCAGTGACGGTACGTCTGCCGGAAACGGCAGTGCTCGCCTGGGCAACGACTGAGCAGGTTTCCTTGGCTGGCGAGCAAATTCTGGACGACGGCGCCGTATTGCAGATTCTTGTCGAGAAAGACTTTTCCTGCCTTGCTCCAAGGGAAGGTGAGGATGAATCGGACATGTTCCCTCATCCGGGAGCGGATGAGGCAAGCGACTGATCGTGGCGTCTCGCTACGCAACATTCTATCCCGAGACCATCCGTTTTCTGGAACTGCTCGCGGCCAATAATAATCGCGAATGGTTCAAGGAACATAAGAGCCGCTACGAAGAAGACGTGCTGGACGTTGCACTCCGCTTCATTCAATCGATGCAGGAGCCTCTCCAGGAGATCGCGCCGCATTTTGTCGCTTTGCCGACGCGCATCGGCGGCTCGCTGATGCGGGTCTACCGCGACACGCGATTCTCAAGAAACAAAACTCCTTATAAGACCAACGTCGGTATTCAATTCCGTCACGAGCAGGCGCGGGACGTGCATTCTCCGGGCTACTACGTACACATAGCGCCGGAGCAGGTGTTTGTCGGTGTCGGAATGTGGCGGCCGGATTCCGAACCATTGCGTCGGATTCGCGAGCGCATTGCCGCAAGGCCGGCCGAATGGAAGCGTGCTATGGACGATCGCGGATTCAAGCGACAGTTTGAGCTTGGCGGCGAGTCGCTTGTGCGTCCGCCACGTGGTTTCGACAAAGAACATGAGTGCATTGACGATATCAGGCGCAAGAGTTTCATCGCCGTCAGAGAGTTCGCTTCGAAAGACTGTTTGAAGCCGCAGTTTCAGCGGACCGTCGAATCGTCGTTCAAGACGGCGGAGCCATTCATGCGCTTTCTCTGCAAGGCAGTCGGGGTCAGGTTCTGAGCGTCTTTTTCAATTCACGCAACAGCAATTCCGGATCCGGCCGGTCTGCAATCCGCTTCGACAATTCGGTGTATCGAATGATGCCCGCCGCATCGACGACTAGGGCGGTCGGCCAAACTGTATCGCTGCCGTATTCCTTGTCGTAATCGCTGGGCACGCCGGCTTTCTGCAGCAACCCCAGCTGCTCGGTGACTGCCAGGGAATCATCGAGCCAGAAATCGAACTCAACCTCAAAAAACTGGGCAACCCGGCGCGTCGTTTCCAGCGGCTTTGGCGTCATTAGCACGAGTTTCGCGCCCAGGTCGATGATGTCCTTATAGTATTGCGTCAGGTTCTTGACCTGAGAGCTGCAGAACGGGCACCAGTTGCCGCGCACAAAAAGAATGACGGTTGGCGAGCCGTGCAGGGCAGTCGATCGAACCGGATCCCCTTGTTCGTCGGTAGCATGAAAATCGGGCAGCGGGCAGCCAGGTTTGAGTTGTGGCGGCACCGGGCGAAGACCTCGCTTGGCAAGCCAGATCCAGGTCCCCAGCAGTACAACGACTATGCTGGCAGCGATAATGATTATTGCATTCGACATGGACCAAGTATCGCCTCGGACCGGACATGGACACAAGGAGGTATTTATGGATACTGGCTCGAGCGAGGGTAAAGACGCTTCTCAACGGGTAAATAAGATGGCGAGTAATCCAATCATCTGGTCACCAGGCACCGACCGTGTTGAGGCATCTGCCATGTACCGGTTGATGCGACAATCCGGATTCGATGACTACGCATCACTTTATCAGTGGTCGGTGGATCATTCGCCCGCGTTCTGGGAGGCAATCTGTGAATTTTGTGATGTCGTTTTCGACAAGGAAGCGGACCAGATCCTGCAGCGTCCCGACGACATCATGGACGCCGGTTGGTTCGCGGGAAGTCAGCTGAATTATGCGGCCAACCTGTTGCGTAATGACGGTGATGACACGGCAATCGTGTTCGTCGGCGAAAACGGTACAGGTCGCGAGCTTTCTCATACGGACCTTCGTAACGAGGTCGCATCGATCGCAGCTGGCCTGAAGCTAGCGGGCGTTGACAAGGGCGACCGGGTCGCAGGCTTTTTGCCCAACTGCCCGGAGGCCGTGATCGCGATGCTGGCGACGACCAGTATCGGCGCAATCTGGTCGTCGTGTTCACCGGATTTCGGGGTCAACGGGGTTGTCGACCGTTTCGGTCAGATCACGCCGAAAGTCCTGTTCGCGACAAATGGTTATTTCTATAACGGCAAGACCTGCGATACGCGTTCGATCGTTGAACGTGTAGTGCAAGACGTACCGGGTATCGAACGCGTCGTTATGTTGCCGTTCGTTGATGACCTCCCGACAGACATAGCGTCGAGTTGCGCCGTATGCTGGAGCGACTTCGCACTGGCAACGTCATCGCTCTCATTCACGCCGGTGGATTTCGATCACCCGCTGTACATCATGTTCTCATCGGGTACGACGGGTGTCCCGAAATGCATCGTTCACGGGCACGGCGGATCGCTGCTGCAGCATTTGAAAGAACACAGGTTGCACACCGATATCGGCCGAGGCGACCGATTGTTCTATTTCACAACCTGTGGCTGGATGATGTGGAACTGGTTGGTCAGCGGACTCGCGAGCGGCGCAACGCTGGTGCTTTTCGATGGGGCACCATTCCTCAAAGATGGACGGGTTCTTTGGGAGATGGCTGAAGATGAGCGCGTCACGGTCTTCGGGACGAGCGCGAAATACATATCTGCCCTGGAAAAGGCCGGCATTCGCCCCGCGGAGGAGTTCAGGCTGCCCGATCTGCGAACGGTACTCTCTACCGGTTCGCCGCTGGCCCCCGAGAGTTTCGACTTCGTCTACGAGGCGATTGGCGATGATCTTCAGTTAGCATCCATCTCTGGCGGAACCGACATATTGAGCTGCTTTGCCCTGGGCAATCCGGTGCTGCCGGTCCGGCGCGGTGAATTGCAATGCCGTGGGTTGGGAATGGCCGTACAGATTTTCGACGAAAACGGCAGGTCCGTTGTTGAGGAACACGGGGAACTCGTGTGTACCAAGCCTTTTCCGTCAGCGCCCGTAGGATTCTGGAACGATTCAGATGGCTCGCGCTACCGTGCCGCCTACTTCGAGCGCTTTCCCGGCGTCTGGGCACACGGCGATTTTGCTGAGCTTACCGCTGACGGCGGCATCATTATTCATGGCCGCTCTGATGCGGTGCTTAATCCTGGCGGGGTCCGAATTGGCACGGCAGAAATCTATCGGCAGGTCGAGAAACTTGACGAGATTGTCGAAAGTATCGCGATTGGACAAAACTGGAAGGACGATGTGCGTGTTGTACTCTTCGTCGTCTTGCGGGATGGCGTCCAGTTGGACGCGGCATTGCAGCAACGGATCAGAACCGTCATTCGGGACAACGCGACGCCGCGGCACGTGCCAGCGAAGATCCTCGCTGTGGCGGAAATTCCGCGCACCAAGAGCGGCAAGATTGTCGAACTTGCGGTCCGTTCGGTGGTTCATGGAGAGGTCGTCAAGAATACCGAGGCATTGGCGAATCCTGAAGCACTGGCATATTTCGCGAACATTGCGGAACTGGACGAAGATTGAGGCCTATGTCGGAGAAGGAAATGCAGGGTGTCGAAGTGATTCGCGGCAAGGTGTTGCCGGAATGGATCGATATCAACGATCACATGAACGTCGCTTACTATGTCCTTGCGTTCGACCAGGGCGTTGACCTGCTATGGAGTCGCTTTGGCCTCACCGACGAATACATCAGAAACCACAACAATTCGACCTTTGCCGTCGAGTCGCATATCACATGGCAACGCGAATTATCAGAAGGAGATCCGTATATCGTTACGTCGCAGGTCCTCGCCTTCGACGAAAAACGTATCCATCAGTTTATGCGTATGTACCATGCCGACGATCATTACCTGGTGGCGACGGCGGAATGGATGAATCTGCATGTCGATCTCGACGTGCGCCGCGTGGCACCATGGCCCGATGAAGTTCGCGAGATGATCGCAAAATTCGTTGCGGATCAGGGTGAGCAACCCTGGCCCGCCGAGGCAGGAAAGAGGATGAACATAGACAAGCCGCTGTTTACGGCAAAGGCGCAAATGACATGAGTGGAAAATACCTGTTGGCCATCGACCAGGGAACCAGTAGTAGTCGCACCGTAATTTACAACCACAAGGCTGAAGTCGCGGCTAGTGCTCAGCAGGAATTCCCGCAGATCTATCCCAAACCGGGTTGGGTCGAACACGATCCGGAAGCCATCTGGGACTCGGTCACGGCGGTCGCACAGAGCGCGATGCAGAAGGTGGATGCCGTTGCTGCGGACATTTCGGCGATTGGCATCACTAACCAGCGCGAAACGACGGTTATCTGGGATCGTGACTCCGGCGAGTGTGTTTACAACGCGATCGTGTGGCAGGACCGGCGGACAGCCGCGTATTGCCAGTCCCTGGTAGAAGAGGGCGTTGAAGCGAACGTCACGGACAAAACCGGCCTGCGGCTGGATCCGTACTTTTCGGCGACGAAAATCGCCTGGATTCTCGATAACGTTGACGGCGTGCGCAAACGGGCAGAATCCGGAAAGCTGGCATTTGGCACGATCGACAGTTTTCTTCTCTGGCGTTTGACCGGTGGGCAAGTGCATGCAACCGACGCCACTAATGCGTCGCGTACATTGCTCTTCAATATTCACACGCAGCAGTGGGACGATGAACTGCTGAAAATCTTCTCCGTGCCCCGCGCATTGTTGCCCGATGTTCGCGACTGCGCCGCGGACTTCGGCGTTGCAAGCCATGCTTGTCTGGGTGGTGATGTGCCGGTTTGCGGCATTGCCGGCGATCAGCAGGCGGCTCTGATCGGCCAGGCCGGCTTCGACTACGGGATGACCAAAAGCACCTACGGAACCGGCTGTTTCGTGATCGCAAATACCGGCGAGAAGGCGCTGCGTTCCAACAATCACTTGCTGACGACTATCGCTATGCGTATCGACGGTGAAGTGACCTACGGGTTGGAGGGCAGTGTGTTCGTCGCGGGGTCGGCGATGCAATGGCTGAGAGACGAACTGCGTATTATCGATTCTGCGTCAGCGTCCGAGGCGGTTGCGACGCGCACCGGTGTCGTCACGGATGTTCACGTGGTGCCGGCATTTGTCGGCCTTGGCGCGCCTCACTGGGACCCTGATGCGCGGGGGGCGATTCTGGGACTCACACGTGGCAGCGGCCGCGATGAAATTGTGACGGCGACGCTGCAATCCGTCGCGTACCAGACGCGCGATCTGATCGATGCGATGTCCGATGACGGATTAAGGCCGAAGGTCATCCGTGTGGACGGTGGGATGGTGGCGAACAGCTGGTTCCTGCAATTCCTGGCCGACGTGCTGGACATCCCTGTTGAACGGCCGAAAAATGTCGAGTCGACGGTGCTCGGCGCCGCTTACCTGGCCGGATATCGTACCGGGCTGGTCAAATCAGCCGGCGAATTGTCGACGCTGTGGCAGCGTGATGAAATCTTTGAACCGGCGATGAGTCGCGAGCAACGCGAGCACCTGCTGCAGGGCTGGCAGGATGCGGTGAATCGCGTGCGTACGATGGGATAGGGCACTTGCCGCTAAGAGCACGTCAAAAGATCGGTAAGTACCGAATTCTCGGTCGCATCGCTTCCGGCCCACTGGCGGATGTCTATCGCGCCTACGATTCCATTCAGAAGATCAAGGTCGCGCTTAAGATTCCAATAGTCCATGACGATGCGGGGAAAGAGGAAATTCTTCACGAAGTTCGTGTCGCGACCAGGCTCAAGCACCCGAATATTCTGTCGGTGCTCAACGCGAGTTATATCGATGACCGCTTTGTCATCGCCATGGAACTTGGCGAAGAGTCGCTCGCCGACCGCATCGAACGCCGCACGTCGACGGCTCGAGCGCTCGATCTCGCCGGGCAGGGGCTTGCCGCACTGGCATACGCGCATGAGCACAAAATTATCCACTGCGATATCAAGCCGGAGAATTTCATTCTGTTTCCCGGTAACCAGCTCAAACTGGCGGACTTTGGCTTTGCGAAGATAAGCCTTCGGACGCTCAAAGCATCCGGTTCGGGGACTATCGACTACATTGCGCCTGAGCAAGCCATGGGTCGTCCCAAGTTTCAGTCAGACGTATTCTCGATGGGACTCGTCTTGTACCGGCTGTTCTCGGGCAAGTTGCCGGAATGGCCTTTTGACTGGCCGGGCGTCGGTCACGACAGGCTCGCTGCGCGGGTTCGACCCGAGGTGATCGAAGTTCTCAGGAAAGCCATTCAACTGGACCCGGGCAAACGTTATCGCAACGCCGTTCAAATGCAGGCCGACTTCGCGCGGTCGCAGAGTCACGCCCGCAAGCAAAAGCGGTCCAAGGCAAAAACGGGCGGCCGCCGTGGCACATCCTGGCGGCAGTTGCAGTGGCGAGAGTTTCAAAGACAGTTCCGCAAAGCCCTGGACACTCACCACCATTGTCGACGCTGCGAAGGCCCGGTCTCGGAGAGCATGCAGGCGTGTCCGTGGTGCGGATTTGACAACCCGGCGCGCGGTTGTGAATCGAAGATGCCGTCGAGTTGTCCGCGATGCGAGCGCGGCGTAAAGAATGACTGGGATTATTGTGCCTGGTGCTACGGGCCGGGATTTGTCGAAGAGAGTTCTCGTCACTATCCGGACAAAAGATATTCGGCGCGTTGTGCGAGACAGCAATGTCGTGGTCCGCTAATGCCGTTCATGCGCTACTGCCCATGGTGCAGAACCAAAGTGCGGCGGCCCTGGAAGCTCAAGGGCAGCAAGCATTCCTGTCGGGCTTGCAACTGGGGTATCGCGCGGGACTTTTGGAACTACTGCGCGTGGTGTCGAGAGCCCGTACATCGTGAGTAAGGACAGCAGATGACGAACCTGGTCGAAGAGATGCTGTTGCTGGATGCGGCTCATGAGCCACAACAGGTAGAAATGAAAGTCGCCGGCGGCACGGCGGTCGCATACTCCTGTCGGGAACCGGGCAAGGAGACCGAGAATGAAGATTCCGTTGCGATCATTCCCTACGGTCCGGGCGCTGCGGCGATCGTCGTCGCTGATGGCGCCGGCGGATTGCCGGCCGGCAAGCGCGCGTCGCTAACGGCAGTCACCACGCTGGCCGAATCATTGCAGTCCGCGATGGACAAAACCACGTTACTGCGAACCGCCATTTTAAACGGTATCGAGGCGGCCAACGATTCGGTACTTGGGCTGGCCAACGGCTCCGCGACGACGATGACGGTGATCACGATCGAGGGGCTGATCGCGCGCTCCTATCAGATCGGTGATTCGGAGGCGATCATCGTGGGCCAGCGAGGCCTCGTCAAACTCCAAACCACGGCGCATTCCCCCACCGGATTCGCTGTGGAAGCGGGCTTCCTGGATGAGCGTGAGGCACTGCACCATGAGGAGCGGCACCTCGTTTCCAATTTTCTGGGCACCAGCGACATGCGTATTGACGTCGGTGCGACGGTTAAACTCAATCCTCGCGATACGATCATTGTTGCCAGCGATGGGCTGATGGACAATGTGCACGTCGACGAAATCCTGGAATGCATCCGCAAAGGGCCGCTCACAGATGCGGTCAATTGTGCCGCGGAGTTGGCGACGCAGCGCATGCAGGCGACGCATGAGGGCCAACCGAGCAAGCCGGACGACCTCTCCATCATCGTTTTCAGGAAGCCGGAGCGCGAGGCCGATTAACATTATCAAGGGCTTAAGAGTTGATCGTTTTCGTGGCGCGTATTATCGTCATCGATACGGAACATAACGCCCTGACAAGACTCAAACCTAAGATGTAAAGGGCGAAAGCGGCGATCTTTGCTGCCGTTCTGTCAAGAGAGGCTGAAAAAATGCGCCAGAACCACTCAAACTGCTTACCAACATCATTCCCCAGGGCCTGCATCGCCATCGCAGCGGCGGCTTTTCTTGTGACAGGTTGTGCGTCAGTCAGCGGTGGCAGCAGCGGATCTGAATCGGGAAGCTCCGGTACCGGAGGCGTGAGTCTGCCTGGCGGCGGCTCGTCCGGCGGCGGCATGCCGTCGCCTGGCGGTTCTTCCGGTGGTGGCATGTCACCTCCCAGCATGCCCGGCGGCTCATCCGGAGGCGGCATGGACGGTGGCTCGTCAGGAAGTCCCTCGGGCGGATCTTCGGGCGGCTCGGGCGGCTCCAGCGGTTCGGGGCCCATGGACAGCGTGGAGATTCCGGGCGGTGAAGGCGGCGGCGGAAGCGAATGTAATGACGGAGGCGCAGTAGGCGGCGGGATTGGCGGTGGTATGGACTGCGACGGTGATCAGTCTGGCAGCGTCGGAGAGTTTCCCGGCGGTGGCGACGCCGAGCGGGCTGAACAGCTGGGTAAAGAACTGGATGAATCCGTGGGCGACTTCGACGAAGTGCTCATGGAAGAACAACGCGAGATAGAGACGGTCGGACGCAATACCGAGGGCTACGGAACCGGTTCCGGCGGCCGTTCCGGAGGCACTATCAGCCTGGGTGAGCAGGCCGCCGGTGCTATGGGCGGCGGTGGGGCTTCCGGCGGTGGTGGTGGAGGCGGCGGATCTGCGGCGCGCAGCGACCCCCTGGAAGGCATGAGTGAAGGTGAGATCGAAAAACGGACGCCGGACGATATTTCCGTCATTATGGATGACGATATTGTGGCCAAGCAGCTTCGAGAGGCTGCTCTGGCAGAAGAGGATCCGGAATTGCGCGAACGCCTCTGGGACGAATACCGCAAGTACAAGGGAATGTAAGAGGCCGCGTTACGCACTATGGGCAGGATTTCGTTACTCGTTATTTTTGTGTGTCTGGCCAGTACTGGGTGCTCGGTCAACGAGGTCGTCGTTGCTGAGGAGACCGAGCTTGTCGTGGCGGAATCGCCGGTCGATGAGGCGTTGCTGCTCGATATTGGTATCGTCGAGTTTGCTGCCGGAATCCCGGACGACAATAATCCGGAAAAGACCGGCGTCTACGAGGAAATACGAAACGCCGAAACGAGATTCCTGGCCTACCATCTGAAAACGACGCTGCAGGAGACCGGACACTGGGGCGCTGTTCGCGTTATTCCTTCTCGAAGTGCTTTCACCGATGTCATCATCACTGGCGAAATCGAAAAGTCGGACGGCGAGTACGTCGTCATTAATATTTCGGTCGACGACGCGGCGGGTCGGCACTGGCTGGAGAAGTCCTACGAGACGCAGACTGGCATGACGTCCTATTCAGAGCGTCGCGATCGTCGCCGCGATCCTTACCAGAAAGTTTTTAATGATATTGCCAACGATCTGCAAATGTACGTGTCGCAATTGCCCGCCAAGCAATTGCAGCAGACGCGGCAGGTCTCCGAGTTGCAGTTCTTTGCGGATATGTCGCCGCTGGCCTATGGCGAGCACTTGCAGACCGATGAAGACGGCCTGGTTAGCGTCAATCGGCTGCCCGCCGAAAATGACCCTGCCGTCCTGCGCCTGCGTCAGATTCGTGAGCGGGACCGCCTGGTTGTCGACACGCTCAATGAGCACTATGCGAACTTCTACTACGGCATTTCGATTCCGTACCGCAGTTGGCGCAAGAACGCCCGCCAGGAGGCCATCAATTATCGGGAAGTCAAGCGCTCTGCGAGGATGCAGGCCCTGGTCGGCGTCGTCGTGCTTGCCGGTTCGCTGGCAATGGACACCGAGAGTTCGAGTAGCAGCAGAACGCGGCGAGTCAACCGCGGCTTGCAGAATATGGGAATCTACGAAGGTCTGAATCGCGTGATTGGCGGTATTCAGCGCAGCGGTGAGGCTGGTTTGCACCTTGATGCGATCGCGGAGTTGTCCGAGTCATTTGGCGCGGAAGCGGCGCCGATGGTTGTTAACATTGAAGGGCAGGAACGGCGACTCACAGGCACTGCCGAAGCACAATACGAAAGCTGGCGCAGACTGCTGAGAGAGATATACGAGGCGGAGACGGGTTTCAGCCAGGCCGCTGACGACGTTGCTCCGGTGCGCGCAGCTGAATCTACTCAATAAGACGGGCAGCAACTTATCAGCGCGCGATGCTTGAACTCAGCAAAGGCACCCAGCTAGCCGAAAGGTACACACTCGAACGCCATCTGGGCGGTGGTGGTGAGGCACAGACGTGGCTCGCGAAAGACCGGCTGACGGCCGCGGCAGTCGCGCTCAAGATAGCGGGCGGGGAGCCCGGGGCCTCGGAACGCCTGCGCGCCGAATGGCAGACCAATATCCGCCTGATGCACCCTCACATCGCACGTGTGTTTGAATTTCACGGCGACCGCGATGACGCGTTCTACAGTCAGCAATATATCGATGGTCCCGACTTGGGCGCACTAAGCGGCAAGCCCGTCGAGGAGGTCCTGCCCCCGATCGGGCTAATCGCCGATGCGTTGCGCTACGCGCACGGCAAGGGAATCGTCCACAGGGACATCAAGGCGTCCAATATCTTGCTGGACCGAAATGGCGCACCGTATCTCAGCGACTTCGGCGTCTCATCGAAAGTCGGTTCGCACAAAAGCGGCGGGTCGCTGATTTCGCAGAGCCCCCAGTCGCTGGCCGGCGAGGCGGCACAACCGGCCGATGACGTTTTCGCATTGGGTGGTCTTATTTACGAACTGGTCAGTGGCCGTTCGCCTTATTCATCCTCAGAAACTGCCATCGATATTCAAAGTACTGTGGTTGATCCGCTGCGTGCAGCCGACGGTTCACCGGTTTCGCCGACACTGCAACGACTGGTCGCCAGCATGCTCGATAAAGAGGCCGCGAAACGACCCACCGCCGAGCAAGTCCTGGAGGAATTGCGTGCTGCAGGATTCTCCCCGGGACCCGCGAAGGTCAAGGTCGCGGCGCGACCCGTGGTGGCGGATGAGCGGGTGCAGACGGTTGAATCAATTCATCCCGCCGCCCCGGCCGGTGCGATCGCCGCACCCGATGTTGCGGCGGCGTCGGACTCCGGGATCAGCGCAAAGACGCTGGGCATCGCGCTTGTCGTCTTGTTGTTACTGCTACTCGGGGTTGTCTTCCTTCTGCCGAAAACAGTCACCACAAATGAAGTGCCGGCGATCACCGGGCAACCCGACGTTGAAGGAACGGCTGCCGACGTTGATGAAGATGACGATGCATTGCTTGGTGAGCGTCGAGCCAGGCGCGATTATGTGCCTGAGTCCCGCGGTATCGATGGCGAGGAGATCTTGTTCAACGAGAACGAGGCAGATTTCAGCGGTCTCGACGAGATGGCCAGGGCGCAGCTGAACGCAGAAATGGTCCTGGGCGAACTCTTGTCGAACATCGAAACGCTCGAACGGCGAGGCGTGCAGCGATGGGCCGGTCCGGAATTCCTGCGAGCACAGGAACTTTATGACGCGGGCGACAAGGCCTACCTCGAGCGAGACTACGTGGCGGCCGAGCGTCATTATCTCGATGCGATTTCCGTTTTGGAGCCATTGTTCAACCAGATCGAGCCGGAATTTCAAAAAGCGCTAAGCGGAGCCCAGGCGGCGTTCGAAGCCGGCGACAGGCCCGAGGCGTTGCGCCTTTACGAGTTAGCCGTGGCGATCACTCCCAACAGTCCGGTTGCACGTGCCGGATACGAGCGCGCGAAAAACATTCAAAGTGTCTTGCGGCTTGTTGACCAGGGTCTGGAATATGAAGAGGACCTCGAACTCGAAGCGGCGGAAACCAGCTTCAGGCAAGCAGTCACTATCGATCCGCTGTGGCTGCCCGCCACGGAGGGCCTTGCACGCGTACAGAAGACCCGCACCAAGATGGAGTTCGACCAGCGTATGAGCGAGGGTCTCGATGCCCTCGCCGCCGGCGACTATCTCAGTGCGCGGGCGGCGTTTCGCATGGCACAGCAACTCATCCCCGAATCGCGCGAGCCGGGCGACGGGCTGTTGCAGGTTGATCAGGGAATTCGGCTCGATAACATCAATGTTCTCGAACAGGAGGCCCTGTCTCTGGAGCGGGATGAACATTGGGACGCGGCGGCGACGACCTATGAGGAAATCCTCAAAGTCGACAGCAACCTTGCTTTCGCGATAGATGGGCTTTCTCATGCGCGGGAAATGAGCGCATTGCACAAGAAGCTGGATGAATATATCAGCGATCCGGACAAGCTGAGCACTCCATCTGTAATGCAGGAGGCGACCTTGCTGGTCGTCGACATTACGCGCATGCCAGAGATTGGCGCGCGACTTTCGGCGCAGCGCGACGAGCTCTCGCGACTGCTCAAACGCGCGGTGACACCTGTTCCCGTTGCGCTGGTTTCCGATAACCTGACCCAGGTATCCATATACAGAGTCGGCAATCTCGGCAGCTTCACCAGCCGGGAGCTGACTTTGCGACCTGGCACCTACGTTGCTGTGGGCATTCGTCCCGGGTTTCGTGATGTACGCTTGGAGTTCCGCGTCGCGCCGGAAATCGATATGCAACCCGTCGTGGTTCGTTGTGAGGAGCAGATTTGACTGTCGATCACCTGTTGATCAGGGACGTTGAAGGCGAACGCCGCGTCGCTGCCAGCCAGCTGCCGTTGCGCGTTGGAACCGGGAGCGAATGCGCGTTAAGAATGCCAGGCCCTGGAGGCGCACCTGTGGCTCTGCTGGATCTGCTGGACGGGATTCCATTCGTGCAACCGGTTGGGCGGGATACGTCACTCCAGATCAACGGTTTGCCGCTGGAGGCGAGCCGACGGCTTGAGGATGGCGATGAGCTGCAGTTCTTCGGCAGCCGCATCTGTGTCACGGTCGATGATGAACGCGTATTGCTCGACGTCAAACTCGAGGACAGCGCCTACGTTACGAAACCGCCACAAGACACCGAGGGCGAAGGGCTGCCCGAGGATGAGGCGATCGCGCCAACCGCGTTCCGGCGGGCTGCGGAGACGGCGGCGCAGATCGAAAAAGCGAGGAAGAGTCCGCTCAAGATGATTGTCGGCGGTGGTTTGGCCGTTTTGCTGATTGCGTCGTACCTGTTGTTCAGCGCGAAGTCGGTGGAATTCGAAATCGAGCCGCCGGGCCCGGACGGTTTCGACATCGATGGCGGCTGGTTCCGCTTGCCGATCGGGGAACGGACCCTGCTGCGCAAAGGAACCTATACCGTCAACGTGAGAAAGCAGGGGTATTACGACGTCAATCAGAGCTTTGTGGTGGGCGACGAGCAATCGATGACGCTTTCTTTGCGCATGCGCAAGAAACCCGGCAAGTTACTGGTCTACGCCGAACCGCCGGTAGACGCAATTGTCACAGTTAATGGCGATCAGGTTGGAAAAGCGCCATTCGGTCCGCTGGAATTACAGCCCGGCACGCACACCGTGAAGGTTGAATCGGCACGGTTTCTGCCGTTCATGGACATTATCGAGATGCCCGGACTCGAGCGCGTCGAGACGCTGCACGTTCAGCTGGTGCCGCGATGGGCGGATGTTTCCGTACAGTCTGAGCCAGCCGGCGCCGCAATATTTGCGGGTGAGGAACAGGTGGGCGTCACGCCCGCCATCATCGAATTGCTGGAGGGTACGCACGAGATCACGGTTGCCAAGGACGGGTATGCGGCCTGGGATGGCAACGTGGAAGCCGAGCCAAACGCTTCCCAATCGATACCGCTGATAATCTTGCAACCTGCGGACGCGAAGTTGCTCGTAAACACCATTCCGCGCGGCGCAAACGTCACGGTAAACGGACGCTACCGTGGCCAGTCGCCAATCACCTTGTCTCTGTCGCCGGATGTCGATTATGACATCGGAATGTCCAAAGCCGGCTATGGTGTTACCAGCCGCAAACTGAGGTTGGAGTCGGCAGCGAGTGATTCGATAACGGTCGATCTTTCAGCGCGCCTCGGCACCGTGACCGTAAGCGTTCAACCACAGGACGCCAGCGTGTACGTCGACGGCCGTGCTCGCGGCAGCGGCAAGACAACCCTGCGATTGAGTGCCGCGCCACACCGAATCGAGGTCAGGAGGCAAGGGTACCAGTCATGGTCGCGCACCATAACGCCCCGCCCCGGGTACCCGCAGTCCTTAACGGCGCGGTTGCGGTCGCTCGAGGCCATTGCGCGCGATTCGGTCGCCCAGACCGTGGAATCGGCGGCGGGTCAGACCATGCGTCGAATCGAGGGAGGCACATTCTCGATGGGCGCATCGCGAGCCGAGGCCGGCCGGCGCGCCAACGAGGTCATCCGACCTGTGACAATTACGCGGCCGTTCCTGATCGGCATTCATGAGGTGACCAACAAGCAGTTTGCGGCCTATCGCAAGAACCACGATTCGGGCGCCGATATACACGCGTCGCTGGCGGCCGACAACAATCCGGTTGCAAATGTCAGCTGGGCTGACGCCGTGCAATATTGCAATTGGCTGAGCAAGCAGGAGGGGCGAACGCCGGCCTACAAACAGGAGTTCGATAATTGGGTGCCGATTTATCCGATACCCGACGGCTACCGCCTGCCAACGGAGGCCGAATGGGTGCTGGCGGTTCGCTATTCGGGGGGCAAGCAGGCGAAGAAATTCGCGTGGGGAGACAAATGGCCACCGCCAAAGGACAGTGGCAACCTGGCCGATGTTTCGGCCAGAGCCCTGGTACCGTCTATCCTGCCCGCGTATGACGATGGCTTTGCCTCGACCGCACCGGTGGGCAAGTTCAAGCCCAGTTCGATCGGTTTGTACGATACCGCCGGTAACGTTGCGGAGTGGGTAAACGATCTGTACACGGTGCCGACGCCGGGTATCACCAAGCCGGTTGTCGACCCGGTTGGTCCGGAGCGAGGTAACAGCTATGTCATCCGCGGTTCCAGCTGGCGTCATTCGGGCGTCACCGAGCTGCGGCTTAGCTACCGCGATTATGGTGCTACCCCGCGGCCCGACGTCGGCTTCCGCATCGCACGGTATGCGGACTGAAATTTCATGAGACAATTGCAGGTTATCGTTGTCCAATGCTTACGCGGGTCCGAAGGAGGTCCAACATGCATCCAATATTGTTCTTGTTGTCATTGCTGTTAATGACGCAACCGGTTTGGGCACAGGACAGCGACGAAACCGGTCAGGATTCATCGGAGGCCAGTTCCCCGGCGACGACCGAAACGGTCGACGAAACAGCGGAGGAACCCGTCGATGATGTAGACGACCTGATCGAGCTCTACCCCGAAGAAGACGAGGACGTGTTCGTTCCGAGCGAAGACGTCAAGTTCGGCCAATCCATACCGTTCCCGACGGACATTTGATTCGTAGTCAGGCTCGCTTTATGAACAAGAAAAACTTTCCGGTTGAGTTCGTCTTCCAACTTTTCGCTCTTATCATCGCGATCATCGTTGTGCATGCTTTCTACGTTTCGGTAGTGCGTCCGAATGCTGTCGAGGTGATCGAAGAACAGAACATGATGGCTGAGGCCGACCCGGATTTCGTTCGTGAACGCAGCATCTGGGTGCTCATAAAAGACTTCGAGCAGGAAGCGTGTTTCATCCTGATGTTCTGGGCGCTCGCGATCATGGGGTACAAAACCGTAAAGATCAGTGGGGAGCGGCGGCTGCTGGAAGTGGACCTCGTGCCAGTTGCCGAAGGGATGCGAATTCTCCCCGAAGACACTCGCGAGTTTGCCCGCCAGGTGCAGGCGCTGCCCGATGATCGCCAGCAGATGTTGTTGCCGCGGGCATTGCTGAATGCACTGCGCCGCTTTAGCTCGACACGAAATATTCAGGATGTTGCGACGAGTACGCACACGATCTGCGAATCAGAGGCTGACCGGCTCGAGTCGGAACTGGCGATGATTCGTTATATTTCCTGGGCAATTCCGTCCATTGGATTCATCGGTACCGTGCGAGGTATTGGTGAAGCGCTGGCGCAGGCCGACAAAGCCGTTCAGGGCGATATTGCCGGGGTAACACAGAGCCTTGGCGTCGCCTTCAACTCGACGTTTATCGCACTGCTCATCAGCATTTTTCTGATGTTCCTCGTGCATCAGTTGCAGCTGATGCAGGAGCGGCTGGTATTTGACAGCGAGACGTATTGCGATGACAAAGTCATCCGGCACATGAAGGCGGACTAGGCGCGGACGGGCTGAGCATTGGCAATACTTGCAGCACATTTAAACGATGCCGCGATTTTGGTCACCAACGATGAGCGGATTCTCTACCGCGAGCCGGGTTTTGCGCTGCTCGAAGATGATCACCTGGCCACGGGCAACGAAGCCTACTCGAACGCCAGGCTGAAACCTCGCCGAATTCAAAATCACTATTGGTCCGACCTGAAAGCAGAGGCCCTGGCCGATCCTCGTTTCCAGCACATCAGCACGGCAGATCTGGTCAGCCGCCAACTTGAACAAGTCTGGAAGGCTGTCGCGAAACCGGGCGATCGACTCGCTATTGCCGTGCCGGCCTATATGAATAATGACAATCTTGGTCTGTTGCTTGGCATTGCGATGGAACTCGATATTTCGGTCGTCGCGATGGTGGATGCCGCGGTTGCGGCAACGCGCCGGCATTATGAGCGTGCCGTTCCCGTGCATATCGATCTCAGCCTGCATGTAGCCACGCTGACGCGCCTGATGCAGGATGGCCAGGCACAGGTGGAGCGCTCCGCGGTAGTCGATGATTGCGGTCTGTTGACCCTCTATGACAACTGGCTGCGTATCATTGCCGAGTCGTTCGTCCAGCAATCGCGTTTCGATCCGCTTCACACGGCGGAGACGGAACAGGTCCTGCAGAACAGTATTTCGAACTGGCTGGCTGTTGCCGCGAGCGCTGATTCCGTCCCGATGGAAGTCGAGTATCGTGGCATTGCGCATAAAGCCGAGCTCGAGTCACTCGAACTGATCGCGGCTGCGGCGCCCGTGTATCAGAACATAGTGAGCAATCTGCGGGCCCTGTACCGGGCCGAGGACAGGCCCGCAATCCAGCTATCCGATCGGGCGGCGCGAATGCCAGGCCTGGCCGAAACCTTGAAGACGCGGGTCGGCGGAGAGGTATTTCTGCTTGAGTCCGGTGCGACTGCGCGAGGGCTGTTGCGGCGCTGCCGTGAGACTCGTGGCGGCGGCGGGCTGACCCTGGCGCGGCATTTGCCCTGGGATCAGGCGCCCGTCGAGGTAAGGGCGAGCGATGCCGCGAGCAGCGGTGGCCAGCCAACGCACCTCCTGTTTGGTAACCATGCGCACGCGGTGGGTACGGATCCCCTGGTATTGGGTAGCCAGCCCGCGGATGGCGAGCGCTGGCTGGATTTACAGCAGGAGATGCCTGGAGTATCTCGCCGCCACTGTGTTGTCGGTCAGGAAAACGGCCAGTGCGTTGTTACCGACTACAGCCGATACGGTACGTTTCTGAACGGACACCGCATCGATGGGTCCGCGGTACTTCAGACCGGCGACCTTTTGCGCGTGGGTACGCCGGGTTTCGAACTTCGTTTGATATCAGCAGAAGATCGAGATGGCACGTAAACGCCGGCAGACAGAGATATTCAGCATGTCGTTCCTCGACTGCATGAGTTGCGGTTTCGGCGCAGTGATTCTGTTCTTCATGATTATCAACTCACACGTCAATGCGACGACGGACAGCGATACGACGCCGTTGATGGCAGAAACCAACCGTCTCGAGATCGAGATTCTGGAAGGACGCAAGAACCTCGCCCTGGCTCGCAATACGAAACAGAAGCTCGAGACAGAGCTGGATGATGCGGACAGCCAGATTGCACAGATCATTGCGCTGATACAGGAGTTGCAGGCCGAACTCGACAAGTACGATAACGACACGCTGGCCAAGATCGAACGCGTCGAGAAATTGCAGTCGGACATCAAGTCGCTGGAGGAAGAAATCAAGCGCTTGCTGGCGTTGAAGCAGCAACAGGACGCGGCAGGCAAACAAATTAGAACGTTCAAGGGCGAAGGAGACCGGCAGTACCTGACCGGGCTGAAGCTGGGCGGACAACGGACCCTGATACTGGTCGATCGGTCGGCCAGTATGCTGAGCGACAAGCTCATCAACGTCCTGAGACGGCGCAATCTGCCCGAATCCGAGCAACTCCGATCTCGCAAGTGGCGCCAGGTAGTCGCCAGTGTCGACTGGCTGACGTCGCAGTTTGCGCAGGGCAGCGAATATCAGATCTACATGTTCAATAACAAGGCGGAGCCGGTCATCAAGGGCAGCGAAGGCATCTGGTTGAAAGCCGAAGACGATACGCAGCTCAATGAAGCGGTACGCGTACTGCGACAGACGGTACCGAAAAACGGCACCAACATGCATGCCGCATTCAGGGTTGCCAAGGAGCTGTCACCGCGACCGGACAATATCATTCTACTGGTCGACGGGATGCCGACCATGGAAGCGCAAACGACCAGCAAGACGGTCGTCAGTAGCGGTGAGCGCGGCAATATCTTTGCCAAGGCGGTTCGCGAACTGCCATCTGGCGTGCCCATCAATATCTTGCTTTATCCGATGGAAGGGGATCTCAACGCCCCGATTTCATTCTGGTCGCTGGCACTGACGAGTCGCGGCTCTTTCGTCAGCGTCAGCAGAGACTGGCCATAACAGGGGCCGAAGACGATGCGCCGCAAACGGAATATCGAAGCATTCAGCCTGTCATTCCTTGACTGCATCTGTTGCGGTTTTGGCGCCATCATTCTGCTGCTGGTATTGAGCAAGATCTATGAACCCGTGGTCGTCGAAGAGGCGCAGGAAGATCTCGAACAACTGATTGCGCTATTGCAGGAGGAGCTGTTTCAGATCCGTGGAGAGACGACGATTCTCGACCGCGAGCTCAAGAAAGTCAGAGACGATGCGGCGTCCACGCGACTGCATCTCGCTGAATTGTCGGGTGACCTGAACAAGGTCCGGGGGCAATACGAAGCCACGAAGCAGGATGAAGAAGAGACCATCGATGAGGGCGAAATGCAGGCCGCCAAACAACGTTTGACCGAAGAAATGCGCCGCCTTCAGCCGTATTATCGGCGTCCGGACGAAGATGCCGTGGCGGGTATTCCTGTCGACAGCGAATACGTCATCTTTGTGATCGACACGTCACCCAGTATGCAGAATTACAACTGGGGCCTGGTGCAGCGCAAGGTCCGCGAAACGCTGGAAGCTTATCCGACGGTCAAGGGCATCCAGATCATGAACGACGACGGTCGTTACATGTTCCCGGACTACGTGGCCCGTTGGATACCCGATTCACCCGGACGCCGCCAGGCGATCGTCAACAGAATGCGCACCTGGAATGCGAGCAGTGACAGCGATCCTGTCGATGGTATCCAGGAAGCGATTACGCAGTTCTGGGCGGCGGACAAGAAAGTGAGCGTCTACGTATTCGGTGACGACTTCCAAGGTAATTATTCGATCGACGCCGTCGTGGCCACAATAGACCGGCTGAACCGCGCCGGTGCCGATGGGAAACGTCGTGTGCGCCTGCATGGCGTCGGATTTCCGAGGGGATTTCGCAAAGGTGGGCAGATTCCAGCCACCGCGATTCGCTTTGCGACATTAATGCGCATTCTCTGCGAAAGAAACGGCGGTACCTTCGTCGCCCTGACCGATGAGAACCGCTGAGGGCCGGCGATTCTGTTTGCCATCATTTGCCACAATTGATCAGTCACTTTCCACGATAGCGACCTTTCCTCACCCGTATTTCGCCGTGTAATGGACTCTGAAGCAGGCCACAACCGTGGCGTTGCAATGAAGAGGACATTCAAATGCGTAACACGACCACTGCAATAGTAACTGCCACCCTGGCTATATTCCTGGCCGCTCCGCCGGCATTGGCTGGCAGCAAAGCATCAAGAGAAGAAACGATAGGTGTCGGATCGGGTGCCGTGATCGGCGCTGTCGCCGGCGGCCCCGTGGGCTTCATCTTCGGTGCGGCGATTGGCGCCAAGCTTGGCGACACGATATACCGTAAGAACGATCGCCTCGATACCCTAGAAGGCGAACTGGATGAGTCCCGCAATACGGTTGCCAATCTCGAGAAGGGCATCGATGTCCTTGGGGTCGAGATCGAGCGGTTGCACGATATTGCCCGTCCGGAGCTGGTGAGCCTGTTGCAGGCCGGGATTGCCATGGACCTTCTTTTCAGGACGGATGAATTCGCGCTTGCCGATACGACCGGCGATCGCCTGGCAGAGCTCGCAAGAACGCTGGCCTCGATGCCCGATATCCGGATCCAGCTCGATGGTTTTGCCGACGAGCGTGGTGATGAACAATACAACTACGAGCTGTCTCAAAAGCGCGTCGATTTCGTCCGCGAACAATTCGAAGCGGCCGGTGTGCATCCGACACGAATCGCCGTGTCCGCTCACGGCGAAGCCGTGGCGCAGGATGATACCGTCGACAGTTTCGCACTGGAGCGACGTGTCAGCGTCACGCTGTTCATCGACGACACACCTTCAGTGGCTTCAAACCCGAATTAGCCTTCCCTGTGACTCATCTCGAGTCTCCGCCTGGCCGGCCCGCGAGGGCCGGCTTTTTTTGCAACGCTTGTTCCGCGTCCGGGTTAGCTTTCATATAAGCTTCAGTACCTGATAACGGGGCGGCGAATAGCTGTCTGGCGAGGTGTGTCTGATGTCTGAGAAGCTTGTGAACAAACGCTGTAAACCCTGCGAGGGCGGCGTCGAGCCGCTGCGTGCTGACCAGTCCAGGGAGCTACTCAAGGCATTGCACGATGACTGGGTGCTGAGTGACGATGAGCTGGAAGTTTCTCGCGTGTTCGACTTTCCTGCTTACAGTCGAACGCTGGCGTTTGCCAATGCTGTCGCATGGATCGCGATCAGCGAAGGACACCACCCCGTGCTGACGGTCAGTTATGGGTCCTGTGCCGTGAGTTATACGACCCACGCGATTAACGGCCTGTCGGACAATGACTTTATCTGCGCCGCGAAGATCGACCGGCTGTGGAAGGAAACCGTCGGATGATTGGGATCAATGACATCGAAGCCGCGGCTGCGCGCTTATCCGGCGTCAGCGTCATGACGCCATTGTTGCGAAACTTCGAGCTGGACCGGGTCGCGGGTGGCACGGTATTGATCAAGCCGGAGTGCCTGCAGGTTACGGGCTCGTTCAAGATTCGTGGTGCCTACAATTTCCTGAATCAGCTTACGAAAGAGCAGGCGCGACGCGGCGTGGTTGCCTGGTCGTCAGGAAATCATGCGCAGGGCGTTGCGGCGGCTGGCGGCATGCTGGGCATATCCACAGCTATCGTGATGCCCGAAGATGCGCCAAAAGCAAAGCTCGAGAATACGAAGAAGCTGGGTGGCGAGGTCATCACGTACGATCGCTACACGGGAGATCGCGAGGCAATCGCACGAGGAATCGCCGCAGAGCGCGGTGCAGAGCTTGTGCCGTCCTACGACCACGAGTACATCATTGCCGGCCAGGGCACTGTCGGACTCGAAATTGCGGAACAATCGATCGAGATAGATCTGCCGGTCGATCAGGTCTTGATCTGTTGCGGTGGCGGCGGATTGACGGCGGGCAGCGCGATCGCGCTCAAGGCGCGCTTGCCGGACGTATCGGTGCACACGGTCGAGCCGCAGGATTTTGACGACACTGCTCGGTCGCTCGCGTTGGGTGAGCGTGTTTGCGTCGATGCCTCTGCGCGATCGATCTGTGATGCGTTACAGGCGCATACGCCGGGTGAGCTGACGTTCGAAATCAACCGGCGCTTGCTCGGGCCAGGTCTCACCGTCACTGATGACGAGGTGCGCGAGGCAATGCGCTTCGCGTTTCAACACCTGAAACTCGTTGTCGAACCGGGCGGCGCAGTCGCGCTGGCCGCTGTGTTGGCCGGCAAAATCGACACCAAAGGAAAAACGACGGCAGTCGTCCTGAGCGGCGGCAATGTTGATCGCGATCTCTACGCCGAGATTCAGAATACCGTCTCAGGCTGATCCGAATTGCGGACGACGCAAAATGGCCCGTTGGGACAGCGATTTTAGATTTGATGACGTCGCAGAGGTCGAGACACGCCGCCGTTGCGGCCAGGCTTCCAGCCATCGCACGATTCTCTCGATCTGTTCGACGTCCTGCCTGACGCGGGATGGCTGCATTTCGCACAGGCCAATGCCTTTCTCCGCGGCGTGAACAAAATTCTGGCTATCGCGCAGGACGGCAATGATCGGTATACCGAGCGAATCGAGGAAGCGCATGAGCTGGCCAAAACTCTTCGTGTTCTTGCGAGTGCGGTTGGCCACGACCGCGAGCTTGCGATCGCGACGATCCACTTTGGCGACGAGCAGCAGGTCCGCAATGCACCGGGATGCCGCGTGAATGTCCATCGAGGATGGCAGGACAGGCACCAGGATGCTCGTTGCATCGCGGGTCAGTTCGCGGAGATTGTCATGGCCAAGGCTCGCCGGCGAATCCACCAGCACATTGACAGTCTCGCGGGGAACGCGCAGTTGCCAGCTTCGGGTAGCCTGCATGGTTTTCTTGAACGCAGCGATGCCGTGAATTTCAGCCAGGTGTTGCGGCCGACGATTCAGCCAGGCGACGCTTGAGCCCTGTGGATCAAAGTCCATGATGGCAGGTATCGGGCCATCCTTGGCGTAGCAAGCGGCGAGATTGGTCGCGAGCGTGGACTTGCCGCAACCGCCCTTGGGATTGAGGATGACGATCTTGTTCAGGTTGTCGCGTCTTGGCGTATTCAGCATCGTTTCGTGACCTTCATACGGTCGTGCTCCAAATGTCGCCGATATCCGGCGGAGGTTCCCTGCGCCGGTTCACATAATACCGGACCGCACGGCATTAGGAAACTGCTGAAAAATCGGCCAGTTACCGGGAGTAGCTTACGCGCGGTATCAGCGGGCATCTGGAGCGGCGGGCTGGCTAATCGGCGCCCGGGTAGGTCTCGTGGCGGGCCAGGTCGCCGCTGTCGCAGGACCAGGGTGCCCTGGAGTCCTGGAAAATGCGTCCCTGGGGGCGAATACCCGGGTCATTGTCCAGTGTGCCGGCAGGAACGACGGCAATGCTCATATCCGGCGCGACGCGCGGCATGAGACTGCCGCAAACGCTGCAAAAGACCGTTGCGAAGCGTTGCGCATCCGGCACTTTGTAGTACTTGAGAAGATCCTTGCCTGCGGTCCAGTCAACCGTCTCGGGCTTCATCAGGATATTGGTCGCATGCCCGGTGCCGGTGGCCTTCCTGCACCGACTGCAGTGGCAGTGCCAGAATTGACCGGCGTCACCGCTTATCTTGTAGCTGACTGAGCCGCAAAGGCAGCTGCCCTGCAAGCTTATATCACCCATGATCGCTCACCTGTCAGAAGTTTGAGATTCGATTATGCCTTATGCCGGTGCGTTCGCATGAAACCCATGGCTTCGTGCAGCCACTGGCAGTTGTCGCATTCGCAATGATGCGGGTGCGGCGGTTTGCTCTGCCGGGTCGACCGCAGGTACTTGACGGCCGTTTCGAGTGCTTGCAGCAGCTCATCCAGGGAAGCATCGGGTGGCGGAGGGGCCCTGTTCAGATTCAGCCAGCGGCAGGCTTCGCCAAAGCGACAGGATGCGCAAAGTCCGTCTTTCTCGTCGAAGTCACCTTGGAGATGACAATCGGTGAAATCGACGTCGCGCTCGATAACATAACGCGGGTAGGCGAGCAGCGTGATTACATAGCCCGTTAATGTGCGTGTATTCCTGCCCGTGAGTGTTGTCATCAACCACTCCTGCATAGGCGCAAAAGCCTATTTCACTGGCACGCGTCGGCGCAATTCGCATTTTTACGTAGGGGGGGAGAGGGGACATTCTGCTTTTGTTGGAAACAACAAAAGCAGAATGTCCCCTAGAACATCTCGCTGGGTCCCGGCGCCTCGTCGCCGGGTTTTTCGCGGCTCTTGATGAAGTCGCCCGTAATCATCTTGTCATAGCTCAGACCCGGTCCGACCATCGGGTAAACGCCGGCGTCGCGATCGATGATGACCTCGAGGAAGGCAGGGCCCTCGAACTCCATGAACGCCTTGATGACTTCGGGTAAGTTGTCCCTGTTGTCCAGGCGTTTCGCGAATTTGAAGCCGTCGGCTTCGGCCGCTTTCACAAAGTCCTTGTTGTGCAGCGACTTGTCACTGCCCGACATGCGCCCGCCGAAATAGAGCTTTTGCCACTGGCGCACCATGCCGTCGCCGTAATTGTTCATCACGATGACCTTGACGGGCAGCTTGTAGGTCGTCGCGGTCTCGAGTTCGCCGATGTTCATGCGAATGCTGCCGTCACCGTCGATGTCGATGACTGTTCGATCCGGACGAGCGAACTGCGCGCCGATAGCGGCAGGCAGACCAAACCCCATCGTCCCCATACTTCCGGAGGTAAGCCACAGCCTTGGCTCGCGAAAATCGAAATACTGCGCCGCCCACATCTGGTGCTGGCCAACGCCCGTGGAAATAATCGCCTCGCCTTTCGTATGTTTGTTGATCTCTTCAATAACGGCATAGGGCTGAATGAGCTCGGAATCGCGATCGTAGTTCAGCGCATACTCGCTCTTCAGTTCGGCGATTTCCTCGTGCCACTGGTCGAACGTCTTGGCAAAGCAAATACGATGACCGTAGGCCAGCATGTCCGTGAGATCGCGTTCCAGCACGCCAACGTGGTGCCAGTTGACACGTTTCACTTTACCGATTTCGGCAAAGTCGACGTCGAAGTGAGCGATGTTCTTGGCGTTCGGCGCAAATTGCGCGGGGTTGCCCGCGACGCGGTCGTCGAAGCGCGCGCCGATCGCAATCAGAAAATCGCAGTCCTCGACAGCGTAGTTGGCGGACGCGATTCCGTGCATGCCGAGCATGTGCAAGGCCAGGGGATGCGTCGTGTCGCTGGCGCCCAGCGCCATCAGCGTGGTCGTTACCGGAATGCCGTACTCGCTCGCGAGGCGACGCATCGCTTTGGTCGCATTGGCGTTAATGACGCCGCCACCGGCATAGATGAGCGGACGGTCGGACTCCGACAGCATAGTGAAGAACCGCTCGCTGGCCGCATCGCTCAGCACATTTTCGTCGACTTTTGCCAGCCGACGTCGATAGCCGTGTAAGGGCAGCACGCCATGGCCTTTGAAGGGGCCTTCCCAGTTCTGAACGTCTTTCGGAATGTCGACAACGACGGGTCCGGGTCGCCCCGTGCGTGCGAGTTCGAACGCACTCCGCATCGTATCTTCGAGTTGTTCCGGGTCCGTCACGAGGAAAACGTGCTTTGCGACGGCACCCATGATCGCCGCGACCGGTGCTTCCTGGAACGCGTCTGTGCCGATCGCGGGCGTGGGTACCTGGCCGCAGATCACGACCAGCGGCACCGAGTCGGCCATGCTGTCCCGAACCGGCGTGACCGTGTTGGTTGCACCGGGGCCTGAGGTCACCATCACGGCACCAACCTTGCCACTGGCCCGAGCGTAGCCCGCCGCCATGAATCCGGCGCCTTGTTCATTGGCCGGCACGACAAGCGGCATGGGTGAGCTGCCGTCAGCACGCTTGTGCCGGTCGTTGTAACGAAAGACCGCGTCATAGATAGGCAATATGGCGCCGCCGCTGTAGCCGAAAATAGTATCAACGCCCTCGTCGGCCATGACCTGCACGACCGTATCGGCGCCACTCAGGGGTTGGCCGGAGAGGGGGTGTTCACTGACTGCCGCAGTGTTGGCCTGATCATTCATTTTCGTGCTGTCCGAGCCTGTAAGTTACGGATTTTTGGCGAGTGTTTACTAATTCTTGTGGCATTGCAATACGGGAAATTATGCGCCACCATCCGCGGTTGACGCAGGCACATTGGTTTCAAACGTAATTCAAGGTTTCTGGCGGGAACGAGCACCTTATGCGACACGCAATTTCAGTCCTCTTGCAGAATGAGGTCGGCGCACTGACGCGCATGACGGGCATGTTTTCGTCGCGCGGCTATAACATCGAAACACTTAACGTGGCTCCGACCTACGACCCCAGGGTGTCGCGGGTGACGCTCGTCATCACCGGCTCGGATGCGGCGATCGCACAGCTCAACGCGCAGCTCGCCAAGCTCGTGGACGTCGTCAATATTCATGACATGACCTTGGGTGAGCATTTCGAGCGAGAACTGGCGATCGTCAAGATAAAACTGGGCAGAGGCGGGCTGGCCAAGGCGATGTCGCTGGCGAAGCGTCTGGGGGCCGAGATGCTCGACGAAGCGCAGGTCAGCTGCACGATGCAACTCACGGGCAGCGTGAGTGAAGTCGACGAATTCGTGAACGAAGCGGCCAAAGTCGGCGAGATATCGGCCGTGGCGCGCAGCGGCACGGTCGCCGTCTCGAAAGGCGAGGTCACCTTGACGTCCTTCGACCGGCAACACCTGCTGGTCGGATAGCCTATGCCCGAACTGGCGCTTTCCGATTATCGCCGGCTGGTGGTCAAAGTCGGGTCCTCGCTGCTGATCGACGAATCAGGCCAGCTCAACCGACACTGGCTCGAAACTCTCGCCGACGATATCGCGTACCTGCAGGCTAACCGTCATGAGACGCTCATCGTCTCCTCGGGTGCCATCGCTATCGGCAGCTCGGTGTTGGGCATCAACAAACGCCGCGCGCGTCTTGAAGACTTGCAGGCGGCTGCCGCCGCAGGCCAGGTCCAGCTCGTCCACGCGTATCAGGAAGTGCTGGGCAATCACGGCATATCGGCGGCCCAGATTCTGCTGACACCCGATGACACGGAAAATCGGCGTCGGTTTCTCAATGCTCGCGGTACCCTTGGTCGGCTGCTTGACCACTCTGTCATTCCAATCGTCAACGAAAACGACACAGTGGCGACCGAGGAAATTCGTTACGGTGACAATGATCGGCTGGCGGCCCGGGTTGCACAGTTGGTCATGGCGGATGCGCTGATCCTGTTGTCTGACGTCGATGGCTTCTACACGGCCGATCCAGGCTCCGACCCCGACGCGCAACTCATCCCTGAGGTCCGCGCGATAAACAGCGAGATGCTTGCGATGGCCGGCGAAACCAGATCCGATATAGGCAGTGGTGGGATGGCAACCAAGGTTCAGGCAGCACGCATCGCGACCCATGCAGGATGTTCGACGATAATTGCCAGCGGCGCGGTTGAACACCCGCTGCACGCACTCTCGGCAGACGGCCGCTGCACGGTGTTTCGTGCAGAAGGCACACCGGCTTCGGCCCGCAAGCAATGGCTTGCAGGTGTGCTCGAGGTCAGGGGCGAGATTCGAATCGACAGGGGTGCGGCCCAGGCATTGCATAATGGCAACAGCCTGTTGCCGGTAGGGGTTGTTGAGGTCATAGGCAGTTTTCGACGGGGCGACGTCGTTACCATCGTCGGCGCAGACGGTAAGGAACTGGGCCGCGGACTCACGGAGTATTCCGATACCGATGCATCAAGGCTGAGAGGCTGTCAGTCTGAGAAGATCGAAGAACGACTGGGCTACCGTGGCCGCTCGGTAATGATTCATCGCGATGAACTGGTGCTATTTGAAAGTGTTAGCTGACAACAAAACAGAACCGCCGATTGCCAAAACGATGGACGACATGGGTCGTGCCGCGCGTCGGGCGGCAGCAGAACTCGCCACGGCCGGCGGCGAACAACGGAATGCTGCGCTTGGAGCGTCGGCCGCGGCAATTCGCAAGGCGGCGTCCGACATCATCGAGGCCAACAGGCTCGACATGGCGGCGGCCGAATCTCGCGGCCTCAGCAGCGCGATGCTGGACCGGCTGATGCTGGACGCGGAACGTATCGAAGCCATGGCTTCCGGCATGGAGAGCATAACGGCGCTGCACGACCCGCTCGGCCGGATTCTCGATGAATGGGAGCGTCCCAACGGCCTGAAGATCCAGCGCGTGTCGGTGCCGCTCGGGGTCATTGGCATCATCTACGAGAGCCGGCCGAATGTGACAGCTGATGCGGCCGCATTGTGCGTCAAGTCCGGGAATGCCGTGATTCTGCGTGGTGGTTCAGAGAGTTTTCATTCCAGCCAGGCGATCTACGCATGCTTGCGCGAGGGGCTCGCCGAGGCCGGCGTCGACGCGGACGCGGTGCAGATGGTGCCGACGACCGATCGGGCAGCGGTGGGCTACCTGCTGTCTTCGATGGCCGAGTGGGTCGACGTCGTCGTGCCGCGCGGCGGCAAGAACCTGATCAAGCGCGTTCAGGACGAGGCGCGCGTACCCGTCATTGGTCACCTGGAGGGCATCTGTCACGTCTATCTCCATCAGGATGCCGATATCGACATGGCGCGTCGCATTGTTCTCAATGCGAAGATGCGCCGTACCGGAATTTGCGGTGCTGCCGAAACCGTCCTCGTCGATCGTGCCGTCGCCGAGCGCATGGTGCCCGATGTTGTCAGCGCGTTGCAGGTTGCAGGGTGTGAGGTTCGTGGCGACAATACGGTTGCATCGTTGATCAATGACGTAAAAGACGCGACCGAGGCGGACTGGTCTACCGAATACCTGGACGCGATCGTATCCATACGCGTGGTAGACGACATCGATCAGGCGATCGCGCATATCCGGGAGTATGGCTCCGGTCATACCGAGAGCATCGTCACCGACAGCGCCGATGCGGCCGAACAGTTTTTCCGCGAAGTCGATAGCGCCATCGTGCTGCAAAACGCCTCGACGCAATTTGCCGACGGCGGGGAATTCG
>Ga0209567_10000231_pt1 | contig 29935 bp, 29 predicted proteins | sample COG_12_FD_184756 | JGI IMG/M metagenome (GOLD analysis project Ga0209567, IMG submission 184756) | Pelagic marine sediment microbial communities from the LTER site Helgoland, North Sea, for post-phytoplankton bloom and carbon turnover... | ecosystem: Environmental > Aquatic > Marine > Neritic... | reverse complement strand
TAAACAAGCGGAGTCGTAATTAGGACAAATGCTAACAACGTCGTCGGCGCAACCATCCAGATGTGAAAGAACTGCAGCGAGTACAAAGTACCTATCCCTATTGCAACATAGAATGGGAACAACAAGAAGATGATTTTCGATCGGTAATTAAGGTATGCCGCGAACGTCACAATCAAGCTTGCCACTACTACGCCCAGAATCAGGAGGGCGACAAATCTGCCAAAACCAATGCCGCCGGAAATTCCGCCGTCGGCAATAGCTTCGCGAAAAAGTACAAGAACCAGGGTCGCTAGAATTGCCTTTCTGATGACCATCACCCATTTCGCAGATGTTTCTTCTGAACCGGTAGCGCGGCGTAGGCACCGCAAACCGGAGGTAGGTGCAGCCTCGCCACCCCGAATCCTTCCATAAATGGCATCAATTCGACCGATATCCGTGTGGCTGCTTCGGGTCACAAGCCGTCATTGTAACTCAGACAAACCGACCGGCTGCCGAGGTCCTTCTCAGCTAGTACGATTTCTCGGAGCCAAACCAATTAGCGGACCGTTATCGGGAGCCCTCACCGGTGAGGAGAGTCAATAACAGGTCTTGCCCAGCAGGCTGACTGTGGTCTCTTTTAACCATTTGTGTAGAATTCGAGCCTGACCCGGAAGATCTGGAATCACCTCTTGATGAAACGAATATCGACAATCGGACTCGCGGTAGCCGGCTCCTTCTTTGCCACTCCGGCCGTCGCCGATGAGTTCTCGTTCGACATTGGCGCGAGCTATGGGAGAACCCAGTATGAGGGTTCTTCGACGACAGTTTTCGAAGGCCATTCGTTCTACTCCGATGGAACCCTGTTTGTTACTGGCGAGTCGGATACCGACACATTGACCCTCTTCGGGACCTGGTACTTCGCTGGTCTGTCAGACGACAACGGCCCAAGAGCTCGAGCGGCGTTTGTCGATCGGGCGTCTGCTGTCAGTGCTCTGTACAGCCATCAGGAAGAATCTTCTTCGTATTCCATCGTGAGCAGTGTGCCTGAGATCTCGTCCGGGCAGAGAGAATTCGACGAATCGGCCGATTTCTATGCGGTTACGGGAAGGCTGGTCGGACGCGAGAGTGGCTGGTTCGCAGAGGCCGCGGTAACCGAATCGGACCTCAGTTTTGGCAGCAAGAGATCAGCGTGGAGCCTCGGGGTCGGGAAGTATCTCTTCGATACGACTGCGCTAAGCGTCAGTGCAGGAAACGTCGACGAGCGATTCGGGTACGAAACCGATATCTATGCGCTTGGCTTTACCCACCTCGGTCAGATGGGACAATCGTGGCAGTACGCCCTCGATCTCGCGTACGAGCACGAGCGTCCCAATACTGATTTTGTCGACGATGCCGACAACTGGAGCACCAGGCTTGCGCTGTACCCAACCCGCAATCTCGAATTCGGTATTGCCTATGCAGATAGTGAACGTCGAATCGGCGATCCGACGGGTTCGAGTATCGAAGGATTCGCAAGCTGGTTCATAACGCCGAAGATCGAGCTCGGAGCCCGGTATCGCGTTGATGAGTTCGACCGCGCATTTACGACTGCCTCAGGAAGCGGAATAGTAGAATCGACGTCGAATGACGACCAGGACAGCTTCGGCGTAACATTCAATATGCGTTTCTGAGATACCTCGGCAACGGCCGGGCCGCGAGCACGACGCCGAGCGAATGGTCATTGAAGTTTCCGCGGTAACGTGGGCAAGAAAAAAGGTCCCGTTGTGGGACCTTTCTTCATCTTGATTGCCAGGTTGTGTGCGTCACTTTGGCCGCACAACGCGGATCATTTGCTTTTCTTATCGCTCGGTGCGCGCATCTCGATGTTGCCGTTGAAGGTGGCGCCTTCGTCAATCGCGACCGAAGGGGCAACGATGTTGCCCGTCACCTCACCGCTATCACGAATCGTAACGCTTACAGTCGCTGAGAGATCACCCTCGACGCGGCCTTCGATGAATATCTTGGTCGCGTTGACATTGGCCAGCATGACGCCTTTGGGTTTTACGGTCAGGCAGCATTTGCCCTGATTTACCGTTCCCTCGACCTTACCTTCGATGACGAGGTCCTCGCCCGCCGAGAGCTCACCCTTGAAGTGAAGCGTCTCGCCTATGACGGACACGTCCGCAGACTGTTGCTCTCGCTGTACCGATTTGGGCACATCCTTGAATGCGATTACTTGCGACTCAGTAAGCTGCTCGCTGTCTTTGTCGGCCCTGGTTTCCGAAGGCATTCCCATGAAATCTGTATCTGACATTTCGGTTCCTCTCCTCATGCTGCGTTAGCCGACTTTTTGTCGGTACGCTTGGATTTCTTCTCGGCCGAGCGCTTCTCTGCCTCAGGCTTCTTCGCCTCTTCACCTGCTTCGTCAGCGGCCGATTTCGTGGGCTCGTCTTCTTTGGCAACAGCGTCATCGCCTGCTTGGGCGACCGGCTTGTCCAGTGCTTTTGCGCTTGGGTCGCTGTCCATATCGATCTTGCCGTTAAAATTCGCTCCCTCAACCAGCGACACACTCGGGCTCACGATGTTGCCGTCAATCTTGGCGGACTCGCGAATCTTCACGCACTTGCTGCCCTTGAGGTCTCCCTCAACTCGCCCTTCGACCACAATGTATTCGGCGGACACATCCGCTTTGATATGGCCGCCGTCACCGACTGTCAGACTTGATGAATGATTGATAGTCCCCTCAATACGCCCTTTGATCAGCAGATTCTCATCTGCAGTCAGTTCACCTTTGAATTTCAGTGTCGGGCCAAGGACAGAAGAAATACTGTCGTTGTCGTATGGATTGCTCATTAATCCCTCCCTGGATCATCGTCGCGGTTGCCAGGAAACATCCTGACGGGTTGAAACAATAGAACTACGTCACACAATTCGCAGTGACCAGCATCACAAAATTGAGCTTATGCGACGAAGATCAGGTACCGATAATCTGACGTGCCCATTGCACGATTGAGCGCACGCGCGGCGTACCGAGGTCGAATGCCTCGTCGAAGCTCACCCAGCGCCACTCGTGGTGCTCGGGCTCGCCGGTCTCGGGAGATATACCCATCTCGACTTTGTCCTGGGTCGTCGTGGCGATGAAGTAGCGCGCAATCTTGCCGCGGCTGTACGGCCCTGTTTCGAAGTACCGATCGCCCCAGTCGAACGACAATTCAGTCACGCTGGTTTCCTCGCCGACTTCGCGTATTGCCGCCTGCATTGGCTCCTCGCCGCGCTCGCGAATGCCCTTGGGGAAGTCCCAGTGGTGAAACGCCCGCAGCATCAGCGTCACCCAGCCCGTATCGGTCTGCCGCGCAATGACGACGCCGCAGGACAGTCTCGACTCGCTCATGCCGGCGCACCCCTCAATACGTCGACAGGCGCCGCATTAACCGCACCGCGCGCGGCGAAGAACCCGCTGATACACACAACGAGGATCCCCGCGCCGACGCCCGCGATCCAGATCAGCGGGTTGAACTGATAAGGCAACTCGAACAACTGCACCGCGACTACGGCGGCAAGGATGGAAGCACCGGCCGAGGCAAGTATTCCGGCCGCGGCACCAAGTGCCGCAAACTCGGCCATGACTCCGGCAAACACGGTTCTGCGACGTGCGCCTAAAGCACGCAGCATGGCGCTCTCGAAGCGCCGCTCGTCGATCGTCGATTGCACCGCAGCGAACAAGACCGCGATTCCCGCCGCCAGTGTGAAGACAAACACGGCCTGCACGGCAAGGCTGGCTTTTTCGATGATGCCCCGCACCTGCTGCAGAATCGCGCCGAGGTCGATCACCGAGATGCTCGGGTGCTTACGCATCAACTCGATAAGCATCGGCTGCTTCTCGTCGCTGATGCGCATGCTCGAAATATACGTCGTAGGCATGTTGTCCAACGCGCCGGGTGACAGCACGAGGAAGAAGTTCGGCTGGAATGAATCCCAGTTGATCTTCCTGACGCTCGCAATCTCGGCTTCGATCTCTCGTCCTGCAACGAAGAAGGTCAGCTTGTCACCGAGCCCAAGCCCCGCATTCGTCGCCGCCTCTTCCTCGATCGATACCAGCGGTGGACCCGCATAGTCGGCCGGCCACCACTGACCCTGCAGTATGTCGTTGCTCGAACTCAACTCCGCGCTCCAGGACAGGTTTGCCTCGCGGTTGGCGAGCCACTTGCCATCCTCATTCGGATACTCGCGGTCCTTGACGGACTCGCCGTTGATCGTGGTCATGCGCGCACGCACGAGCGGTGTGAACACAGGCGCTTCGATGTCATTCGCAACAAAGAGTGCACCGACCTCCTCGACCTCGTGCGGTTGGATGTTGATCAGGAAATGATTTGGCGCATTTTCGTCGAGCGTCTGCCGCCAGCCTTCGAGAAGGTCCGTACGGACCAGCGTCAGCAGCAACAGGACCGTGATACCCAGGCCGAATGCAACGACCTGCACTGCGCTGTCGCGCCCACGTCGCGCCACGTTCGCCAGACCGTAGCGCCAGGCCACACCAACGCCGGAACGCGCTCGGCCGATCATCGCCACGAGGCCGCGGCCAACCAGGTACAGCGCGCCCGCGATGATGATAATCCCGCCGATCAGGATGACCAGCATGCGCGGGTCTCCGACGGAGCGATACAGCAAAGCTGCGACGGCTGCGAGTGACAGGCCGCCGACCAGCAGGCGAGATGGCGATGCCGGCATTTCGTCATGCCGCAGAACGCGCAATGGCGGCGTGTTGCGTAACTGGATCATCGACGGCAGGGCGAAGCCCAGCATCAGAACCAGTGCGCTGCCGCTTGCGAGAACCACGGGTCGCAAGCCAATGCTCGGCAGATCGCCGGCCAGCAGGTCCGACAGGATGCTGGCGAGTATTTCTTCTGCGACGAATCCGACAACACTGCCCGCGATGACGCCGAGCACGCCCAGCAACATGAGCTGAACCAGCGAGACTGTGATTACAAAGCGCTGCGTTGCGCCAAGGCTCTTCATAAGCGCTACCGTGTCCATCCGGCGAGTCGCGAAGCGTCGCGCCGACATGGCAACGGCGACCGCGCTGAGCAACAGGCTGATCACGGCGGTTAACGAGAGGAACCGCTGCGCTCGGTCCGCGGCATTGTAGGCGCGTTCGCTGCTCTCCTCCTGGCTGCGCACACGAATCTCGTCCGGTAGTTTGTCCTCGATGGCCTCGTTGAACGCTGCAACATCTGTGTCGTCGCCAGCCACGAGCAGTGCGTAGCCGACGCGACTGCCCTCACCGATCAGGCCGCTGGAGCCAATGTCAGCAATATTCATGATGACGGTCGGTGCGAGCGAGGCGAATCCGATCGACTGGTCCGGCCGGTAGGTCAGGACCGCGGCCACCTTGAGATGCAGTTCGCCAATATCGAGAATGTCGCCGACATCGGCGCCAACCCGGGCAAGCAGTGCACCGTCCGCCCAGACTTCTCCGGCAGCCGGAATTCCGTCAACGGCTCGCTGCTCGCCGAATAACTCGTCCGCGATGCGTACGGCTCCGCGCAATGGGTACGCGTCGCTGACAACCTTGATCGTCGACAGCGCGTTATCGTCACCGTGAAAGACGACCGATGGAAACGCCAGCGTGTCCGCTATCTGCAGATTGTATTCCGCCGCCAGTTCGCGCCACTCATCGGGCACGGGCTCCTGCGACCGCAAGCGCAGGTCGGCTGCGAGCACCTCGTTCGCCTGCCGTGCCACTGCTTTGCCGATGCGGTCTGTCAGGAATCCGACAGCTGTTAATGCGGCGACCGCCAGGCTGACAGCCGCAAGCAATACGAGAACCTCGCCGGAGCGAAGCTCACGGCCGAAGCTGCGCAATGCGAAGACGACCGCTTTCACGCAGCAGCTCCGCTGTCGCTGACAAGGCTGCCCGTATCGAGCGCGAGCACGCGATCACAGCGCTCCGCGAGGCTGTTATCGTGCGTCACGAGAATCAATGTTGTCGATGAGTTGCGATTGAGCTCGAACATGAGCTCCATGATGTTGGCGCCCGTGCGGCTGTCGAGGTTGCCCGTCGGTTCGTCGGCAAACAGCACGGCCGGCTCGGTGGCAAATGCGCGGGCGATTGCAACGCGTTGTTTTTCACCGCCGGACAGCTGCGCCGGGTAGTGACTCCAGCGATCGGCCAACCCGACCTGTTCAATGATATCGCTCGCGGCCTTGCGTGCATCGTCGTGTCCAGCCAGCTCGAGCGGTAGCATCACGTTCTCGAGTGCGTTGAGCGACGGCACGAGATGGAAGGACTGGAACACGAAGCCGACGCTTTCGGCGCGCACGATGGCCCGGCCGTCCTCGTCGAGGTTCGAGAGATTGGCGCCATTCAGGTCGACGTGGCCTTTTGTCGGCAGGTCCAGGCCCGCCAGCAACGCCAGCAGCGTGGACTTACCGGCCCCGGAAGGACCGACTACGGCTACCGTGTCCCCGGCATCGATGCTGAAACTCACGTCATTGAGAATGGTCAGAGTCCCTTCGGGGCTGCTAACCTGCTTACTTAACTGATGTGCTTCGAGCACCTTCACTACAGACTGATCTGGCATGCGAAAAATTCTTACTCTTGTTGTCTTGTTAATGGCAACGAACGCGCAGGCAACTGACGCGCCGACCGTCCTGATATTCGGCGACAGCCTTAGTGCCGGTTTCGGTATTGACGTTGACCAATCCTGGGCCGCTTTGTTGCAAGCACGGCTCGAGGAACAAGGGTACGAACATCGGGTGGTGAACGCCAGTATCAGCGGCGAAACGACCGAGGGCGGCGCAGCGCGCATCGATAGCGCGATTGGCAGCTTCTCGCCCGACCTGATCATCCTCGAGCTCGGCGGCAATGACGGCCTGCGGGGCTTTCCGCCGGCCCGGATCAAGGGCAACCTCGAAACGATTGCCCGGCGCGCCAGGGATTCCGGGGCCAGCGTCGTGCTTCTCGGAATTCGCATACCCACCAACTACGGGACCCGCTACACGCAGGCCTTCGAGGCTGTCTACGCCGAGGTGGCCGACGAACTCGGGATCCGGTGGATCGAATTCTTTATGGAAGGCGTTGCGCTCAATGACGAACTCTTGCAGGAAGACCGGATTCACCCTAACGTAGAAGCGCAGCCCATACTGCTGGATAACGCGTGGCCCGTAATCCGCGATACACTAGACACGCAGTAGAACGAGAGAGAAAACCGTGGAAAGAGTTTGGCTAAAGTCCTATCCGGAAGGAATGCCGGAGGAAGTCCCTGCGCCCCCCTGGCGATCAGTTCGGGATCTGTTCGAGCATAGTTTCGCTGGGTTCCCGGATAACCCGGCCTACTCGAACATGGGCAGAACGCTCAGTTACGCCGACCTGAATCAGCTATCGATGCGTTTTGCGTGCTTCCTGCAAAAGAAGCTGGGACTAACGCGCGGTGAGCGCGTCGCGATCATGCTGCCCAACATCCTGCAGTACCCGGTCGCGATGTGCGGCATCTTCCGGGCCGGCCTGGTCGTTGTAAACGTCAACCCGCTGTACACGGCCCGGGAGCTCAAGCACCAACTCAAGGATTCGGGCGCGCGCTGTGTCGTTATTCTCGAGAACTTCGCGCACATCCTCGAGGAAGTCATCGCCGACACCGATGTCGATCACGTCGTAACTACCGGCGTTGGTGATCTCCTGAGCTGGCCGCGCAGTACGGTGACGAATCTCGTTTTACGCCACGTGAAGAAGGCCGTGCCCAAATACAGCTTTGCGAAGGGCACGCCGTTCAAGCGTGCCCTGAAAGCGGGGGCCGGCGAGAAGCTCGAGGAAGTGGACATCGGCTTTGCCGACATAGCCTACCTGCAGTACACGGGCGGCACGACGGGCGTATCGAAGGGAGCTATGCTCAGCCACCGCAACATGGTCTATAACGTGCAACAGACCATTACGTGGCAGGGGGATGTCTACGATGACGTTGACCAGGTGGTCGCTATCACGGCATTGCCGCTGTACCACATCTTTTCGCTCGAAGGTAACTGCCTGACCGGTATGGCGCTCGGCGGCGAAAACGTGCTGATCACGAACCCGCGCGATTTCGAGGGCTTCGCCGGGGAAATCTCGAAGCACAAATTCAATCTGTTCACGGGCGTCAACACGATATTCGCCTCGCTGATGAATACGCCGAGTTTCGACAAGATCGACTTCAGTTACCTCAAAGTATCCATCGGCGGCGGCATGGCGGTACAACCGGCCGTCGCCCGGCAATGGAAACAGAAGACCGGGCAACCGATCCTGCAAGGCTACGGCCTTACCGAGACTTCGCCAGTCGCCATATGCTGCAGGGTCGGCGATGACTTCACCGGCACGATCGGGCTGCCCGTGCCATCGACCGACGTGATGATCGCCGCGGACGACGGCAACGCGCTGCCGCTGGGTGAGATCGGCGAAATCTGCATCAAGGGCCCGCAGGTCATGGAAGGCTACTGGCAGCGCCCCCACGACACTGCCGAGGTCATGTTGCCGGGTGGCTGGCTGCGCACCGGCGATGTAGGGCGTATGGACGAGGATGGCTTCGTCTGGATCGAGGACCGCAAGAAGGACATGATCCTCGTGTCAGGCTTCAACGTATATCCCAACGAGATTGAAAACGTTGTCGTCGAGCTCGACGGTATTCTCGAAGCGGCAGCGATCGGCATCGCCGACGAGCGATCTGGGGAGGCCGTCAAGATTTTCGCCGTACGCAAGAATGAGTCCACGACCGAGCAGGACGTGATTGACTACTGCCGCAAGAACCTCACGGGCTACAAGCGGCCGAAAGTCGTCGAGTTCCGGAAAGAGCTGCCCAAGACGAACGTCGGCAAGATCCTGCGACGCGAGCTCCGCGACGAGTAAACACATCCCGAAATTCGATTGCTCACCGTTGTGCGGTCGAGTTGCTTAGCGGATCACGGGTGATGTCGTCTTGCTAAACCTCGCGCGACGTCCTGTCGCGCTCGGCTCGGGTCTCGCTCGTTTTGGCGTCCTGCGTCACTTCGCTCGACACGACGCAATACGACATCACCCGCACTCCGCATTCCAATGATCACCATCGGTGGTGAGTCGTGGAATGTCGGGCGTGGGGTATCGCGTTGGACGTCGTGCGCAGCGCAGCGAAGCATGGACGCCCGAGCAAGCGGAGCCCGATCCGAGCGAGGCAGGAAGCCGAGCGAGGTTAAGTCCAACGCGATACCCCGCGACCGGCTAACCAAGTTGACCTTCGATTGAAAGCAATCGAATTTCGGGACGGAATCAGTCGTGGTACTGCGGGCTCATCTCGTGCACCGCGTCAACGAGTACGCCAAGATTGTCAGGATCGATGTCCGGCGTAATGCCGTGCCCGAGGTTGAACACGTGGCCCGGACCGTTGCCGTAACTGGCCAGCGTCCTTGCAACGCCGTCGCGAATCACCTCGGGGCTTTCCCTCAGCGTCGCCGGGTCCAGGTTGCCCTGCAGGGCGACTCTGTCGCCCACGTATTCGCGTGCCTGCGCCAGGTCGGTCGTCCAGTCCACACCAAGGGCGTCGCAGCCCGTATCGGCCAGGTCCTTGAGTAGCGGTCCGGCACCCTTCGTAAACAGGATGACGGGGATCTTGCGGCCATCCTTCTCGCGCGTCAGTCCGTCGACGATTTTCTGCATGCTTGCAAGCGAGAAACGGCGAAAATCGTCAGGCTCCAGCGCAGCACCCCAGGTATCGAAAATCTGCACGGCCTGCGCACCGGCCTCGATTTGTGCGTTGAGGTATTCAGTGGTTGTCTCGGCGACCTTGTTCATGAGTTCGTCGAGCGCCTCGGGTGCTTCTTTGGCGAGTCCCTTGATTGTCGGGAACTCCCGGCTCGAACCGCCTTCGACCATGTAGGTCCCACAAGTAAACGGGCTACCGGCAAAACCGATGAGCGGCACCTTGCCGTCCAGCTCGCGCCGGATCGTTCGTACCGCATCGAATACGTAACCGAGTTCGTTTTCGACGTCGGGTACTTTCAGCTGACGAATTGCGTCCACCGTCTGGACAGGGTTCCTGAACTTCGGTCCCTCCCCGGTTACGAAATACAGATCGAGTCCCATCGCGTCTGGAACCGTCAGGATGTCGGAGAACAGGATCGCCGCATCAAGCGCATAGCGACGCAGCGGCTGCATCGTAACCTCGCAGGCCAGTTCGGGGTTGCGGCACAGGCTCATGAAATCGCCGGCCTGCGCGCGCGTCTCTCGATACTCGGGCAGGTAGCGCCCCGCCTGGCGCATGATCCACAGCGGTGTACGGGATACGGGCTCCCGCAGCAATGCGCGCAGCAACAAGTCGTTCTTGAGTTCGCTCATCAGGCTCCAACCTGTTCGGCTATTGACGCCTGCATGGCTTCGGCCGCAGCTCGAGGGCTCTCCGCGTCGCGAATGGGACGGCCAACAACGATATAGTCACAGCCGTTTTGAAAGGCGGTTTCGACCGTGACGACACGCTTCTGGTCACCGACCGGCTTGTTGTCGACAGGACGAATCCCCGGTGAAACAACCAGCAGCTTGTCATCCACATGTTCGCGCAGGGCAGGAACTTCGAGGCCGGAAGAGATGACGCCGTCGCAGCCCGATTCCAGGCACTGTTTCGCGCGTGACAGGACCAGGTCGCCAATATTGCAGTCGAAACCGAGATCGTCGAGGTCGCCGCGATCCAGGCTTGTCAGTACCGTAACACCCAATACCTTGAGGCTGTCACCCTTGTTCGCGGCCGCCGCCTCCATGATCGAGCGATTGCCGTGAACTGTCACGAACGTCGCACCGCGATCCTTGAGCGAACGAACAGCGGATCCGACGGTGGCCGGAATGTCGAAGAACTTGAGGTCGCAGAAGATCTTCTTGTCGCGGGCCAGCATCCAGTCGAGCAAGTCAAAGTATTCGCCACTCATCATGAGCTCGAGACCAATCTTGTAAAAGGTCACGGAATCGCCGAGCTCGTCAGCAAGTTCCCTTGCTCGATCACAGGTCGGGACGTCCATGGCGAAGATCAGCCGGTCTTTGGCTGGGATATCTTTGTGTTGCACTGTCGTTCCTCAATTCGCGGCGGGACGCCGCTCCTACGGGGTGCGAATTCTATCAGTCTGCGAGCCCTTCGTGGGCCGCGATCGCGTACCGATCCGTCATGCCCGCTATGTAATCGGCAATTACTCGCGCCCGGTGCGCACCCTCAAGGCTGGTCGCCTTGTCGGCGAACTCCCGCGGCATCAGGGACGGGTCGCCGGAGTAGGCTTCAAACAGCTCGTGCACGATGGCCTGCGCGCGCCGCGTCATCTCGAGTTTCTGCTCGTGACGGTACAAGTGGCTGTTCAGAAAGCGCTTCAGGGACACATGTTGTTCATAGATTTCCGGGGACATTTGAATCAGTGGCGCGCCCGCGTCGCGGACATCGTCAATCGACGTAACGCCCGATTTCTCGATCTGCCGCTGTGACTCCTCGATCAGGTCCGTTACGACAGTCCCGATCATGCGACGGATGATTTCATAGATTAGCCGTCGATCCTCGAGGTTCGGGTGGTGAGTCCGCACGTCCTGGTACTGTGTTTCGAACAACGGCTGTTCGCGCAGCTGTTCAAGGCTCAGCAGGCCGGCGCGGAAGCCGTCGTCGACATCGTGATTGTTGTAGGCGATCGCATCAGCCAGGTTGGCAATCTGCCCCTCGAGCCCGGGCTGTTTTCGGGCCAGGAAGCGCTCACCGACATCCCCGAGTTCGCGCGCGTTGCGGGTCGAACAGTGCTTGAGGATGCCTTCTCTTGTCTCGAACATCAGGTTGAGACCCGGAAAGTCTGCGTACTTCGCCTCGAGCTCATCGACGACGCGCAGCGACTGCAGGTTGTGTTCGAAGCCCCCATAGTCACGCATACAGGCATTAAGCGTGTCCTGCCCGGCGTGCCCGAATGGCGTGTGGCCGAGGTCATGGGCGAGGCAAATGGCTTCGGTCAGCGGCTCATTGAGGCCCAGGGCGATGGCCACCGAGCGTCCAACCTGCGATACCTCAAGCGAGTGCGTCAGCCGCGTACGATAGAGGTCCCCTTCATGGTTAACGAAGACCTGCGTCTTGTAGACGAGGCGTCGAAAGGCTGTCGAGTGAATAATTCGGTCGCGGTCGCGCTGGTATTCACCACGATACGTCGGGCGTGGTTCAGAGTAGCGCCGGCCTCGGCTTTGCGATTCGTTAGCGGCGTATGGCTTCATCGAACCGGCCCTGGTCGTAGTCCGCCGTTACGTGACTGTCTCCAATAGCGCCAAGCAGAACGAAACGCAGTTTCTTGTCCTGCACTTTCTTGTCGAGACCCATGGCGCCAATCCAGTCCTCTGCGGCGATCGGCGGCGGTTCAACAGGCAATCCGGCGCTTCCGATAAGATCGGCGAGGCGTGCGATATCGTCGTCGGGCAGGCCGCTGAGTTTCGCGGCCATCACCATCCCAGCCGCAACGGCCTCACCATGCAGCCACTCCCCATAGCCCTGGCAATGCTCTATTGCATGACCGAAGGTATGGCCAAAGTTAAGAACGGCCCTGCGGCCGGCCTCGCGTTCGTCGGCGGCAACGACTTCTGCCTTGATTTCACAGGAGCGCCGGATCGCATGCTCCAGCGCCTCCGGGTCGCGCCGTAGCAGAGCCCCCATGTTGGCTTCGAGCCAGCTGAAGAACTCGGCGTCGCAGATCGCCCCATGCTTGATCACTTCGGCCAGCCCGGCCTTGAGTTCGCGATCCGGAAGTGTCTCGAGTGTCGCGGTATCGATCAGCACAACCTGCGGCTGGTGAAACGCACCGATCAGGTTCTTACCCTTCTCGTGGTTGACGCCGGTCTTCCCGCCGACCGACGAGTCGACCTGGGCGAGTAGCGTAGTGGGAACCTGGATGAAGTCGACGCCGCGCAAGTAGCAGGCGGCCGCGAATCCGGCAATGTCGCCGACGACACCACCGCCCAGCGCAATAATCGTTGTATCGCGATTGGCGCCTGTCTCCACGAGACTATTGATGATCGTCTGCATCGTCGGCACGGTCTTGAACTCTTCGCCGTCCGGCAGATTCACGCTTGCGACATTGCGACCCGCAAGATTCGGCAGCAGTTTTTCGTAGTAGAGCGGCGCGACCGTTTCGTTGCTTACGATCATGCAGTCGGAGCCGCGAACGAATTCAGATAAATCGAAGCCACCGCCGAGCAAGTCCCTGCCGATGACTATCGGGTAGCTGCGGTCACCTAACTCTACGTGGAGCGTGTCGACCATCAGGAGATAGTATCAACAATTTCTTTGGCTACCGCATGAACTCTGCGGCCGTCTGTCTCTACAACGAGATCGGCGACTTCGCGATACAGTGGATCACGCTGCTTTAGCAGGTCCTCGAGAATGCCGCGCGGATCGCCGCTCTCGAGCAGCGGTCGCTGCCGGCCTTTCTCGGTACGAGCCACCTGCTGGTCGACCGTTGTGTAGAGGTACACCACAAATCCGCGCCCGCCGAGGTAGCTGCGATTCTCGGGGCTCATGACTGCACCACCACCGGTCGCGAGCACCACACCGTCCATTCTCGTCAGGTCGTCGATCGCCGCAGACTCCCGCTTACGAAAACCCTCTTCACCCTCTTTCTCGAAGATGAACGGGATATCAACGCCCGTGCGCGACTCCACCTCGTCGTCGCTATCGACGAACGTCAGGTGCAGTGTGCGCGCGAGCTGCCGGCCGACAGCCGACTTACCCGCCCCCATGGGGCCTACGAGAAATATGTTCTTTGGATGCTTCATAAACGAAAGCCAACCCGAGGGTTGGCTTTCCTGGTTCTATCGAGAATGGCCAGCTTAGTAAATACTGGAACCTTCCTCAAGAATACGCGGCGTAACAAAGATCAACAGCTCGGCCTTGTTATCTACCCGCTGCTTGCTCTTGAACGCGTATCCGATGACAGGGATGTCGCCGAGGATCGGTACTTTCTTGATCGTCTCGCGGCGCTCGGTCTCATAGATACCACCCAGTACAACCGTCTGGCCATCAGCAACGAGAACCTGCGTTTCTACTGCACGAGTATCGATACTGGGTACCGTTCCGCCCAGGCCACCCGTCGAAATGATCTCACCAACATTATCCTTGTGAACCCGGAGGTCCATGATGATGTTGTTGTCCGGCGTGATCTGCGGTGTAACCGTCAGGCTCAGTACCGCCTTCTTGAACTGAATCGTCGTGGCGCCAGAGGATGCTGACTGCTGGTACGGAATCTCAACGCCCTGTTCGATCCTGGCTTCCTTCTGGTTTGCCGTAATGACGCGTGGTGTCGATACGATCTCACCACGGCCTTCAGCTTCGAGCGCCGTCAGCTCGAGGTCGACCAGGTAATCGCTTCCGAGTACCGCCAGTGAGAAGCGGCCGGCCGCATCTGCGATCGGGACGTTAACGTTGTAGCGATCGTTCAGTGCCGGGAACTCGATTGACGGGTCCGGAGGCGTCTCCTGGAGGCTGTCCAGGAACGAGCCGATCATGTTGTCCGTACCGGAGCCCGTTCCGGACCACGTTGACAGGTTGTCGTTCGTAAGATTAAAACCGGTAACACCAAGACGTACACCAAGGTCGCGGCTAAAGTCATCGTTAACGACAACGATGCGCGACTCGATCAATACCTGCTTGATAGGAATATCAAGCGTACGAACCATACGGCGGATGTCCTGCAAACGTTCGGCAGTGTCCTGTACGAGCAATGTGTTGGTGCGATCGTCGACGGCAATGCTGCCACGCTCTGAAAGCATCGAGCCGGCATCCGTTCCCTTAATCAGGTCCTGGAGATCAGACGCTTTCGCGTAGTTGACCTGGAGGAACTCCGAGTACACGGGTTCCAGCTCAGCGATTGCCAGCTGTGACTCCAGATCGGCGGTCTCGCGTGCCGCAATTTCTTCGGCAGGCGCAACCATGATGACGTTGCCATTCTGGCGCATGTCGAGACCCTTCGTCGTCATGACGATATCGAGGGCCTGATCCCAGGGGACATTGCGCAGACGCAATGTGACGTTGCCCTGTACCGTGTCCGACACAACGATGTTCTTGCCGGAAGTCTCGGCCAGGAGCTGCAATACAGCGCGCGTCTCGATGTCCTGGAAGTTCAGCGTCAGGCGCTGACCCTCGTACTCCTTCGTCTCGGAGAACAGGCTCGATTCAGCCTGGCCTTCTTCGGGCGCAGGATTTATTTCGATCGTGAATTCATTGTCCGACTGGTACGCAAGCTGCTCATACTTGCCACTGGCCGAAATTACTATGCGCGTATCCATGTTCGTGCGCAGCGTATCGACGGTCGTTACCGGCGTTGCAAAGTCGTTCACGTCGAGGCGACGCATCAACTCAGCAGGCAGGCTCGTGTCCTTGAAGACAGCAACTACGCGACCACCTTCCTGGCGAATGTCAACAGGGGTGGACGGATCGGTCAGGTTGACCACGACACGGCCGCCACCATCGCGGGTGCGGCGGAAATCTACACTGGAAATGGCTCGGGCGCCTGGTGCTGCATAGGAACGGGAATCGGATGCCGGCGCGCTGGCGAACTGGGTGGTACCTGCGCTGTAGTCATCTCCGTCACCTAAAGTGACGATCACCGTATTTCCGCTGCGGCGGGTTTCGTACGCGACCATGGTGTCAAGATTCAGTACGACACGCGTACGGCCATTGGCCTCTGCGGTCAGCACCGTATCCAGTGGGCCCATGTTCACGTCACGACGACGTGACGTGAGGCCGAGTGCCGTATCCGGCAGGTCAAGTGCGATCCGAGCAGGATCCTCGATCGTGAAGTCCAACGGCTCCGGAGCCGTGCCACTCATGATGAGTTTCAACTCGATGCGATCGCCGGGCAGACTCTGCACCTGAATGTCCTGCAGCCTGTTGCCTTCCTGAGCGCTTGCGAAAGCACCCCAGAAGAGCAGCAATGCTGCCTGTGCCAATGCGGCAAACTTCGCTATGCGATGTCCAGCCGTCGGTTTAGTTTTGAGCATCATTCCCATTACTCCCAGTTCCACTCAGGTGTCAGTCCGAAAGACCAACCGCGGCGTCTCTTTCGACGTAACCGCCAATACCGTCAGAAATAATTTCTACCAGTGCGATTTCTGATTCAGAAATATCCGTAATTCGTCCGTCGTTTTGTCCCATGTAGTTGCCGGGAACGACGCGGTGAATCAGACCGTCTGCGGTTTGCACGAGGCCATACATCGTTTCACCGATGTAGAGCGTTCCAACCATGCCGAGCGTATCCAGCGGAAAGCTCTCGAGGAATTCCCGGCTTCGATCAGGATCGGGGCGCGTACCACCAACGCCGCCGCCGGACGCCTGCGGTGTATCCGGAACAAACGGTGAACGCAGTCCCTGTACATCCGCTACATACGTAAATGCTTCGTACGGCGTAACTTCAGGCAAATCAGCAATGCCATCACCCGGCCTGGCCTTCACTTCGTTGATGTACGTGTCCAGCTCGTCCATATCGCCGCCACAGGCCGTGAGACCTAAAGCAACAAGGACCAGGACCATTCCGCACTTGATGACGTGTTCTATGTTTCGGGAAGCGCGCATTACTCTGCCTCCTCATCAATGTAGCGGTAGGTTTTCGCTGTAACTTCCATGCTCAGGTTGTCGTAACTGTCTCTTCCTTCCGGCGTGATGTTGATGTCATGCAAGGTCACGATTCGGGGAAGTGCAGCAATGCCGCTCACGAAGTTTCCGATCTCGTGATAACTGCCGGTCAGGCGAATATTGATCGGCTTCTCAGCGTAGAAATCCCTGGGGATTTCGGGCTGCGGTACGAACAGCTTTTCCTGCAGACCAGCAGCAAGGCCGGTTTGCGAGATGTCGACGATCAGGCTCGGGATTTCTGTCTCACCTGGAAGCTGACGCAGCATCGTGCCGAACGACTCTTTAATCTCTTCCAGCTGATCTTCGTAGGCCTGGTAGTTCGCCGCCTTGTCTTGCTTATTCTCGAAGGTAAGCCGCAGATCTGTCTCTTCCGCGCGCTTGCGATCAAGTTGCGGTGCCTTGTCTTTGATAATGAAAAAGTAGATCCCAAGACCCGTAACAAGCATGAATACAATGACTATGACCGCGACGCGGAAGGGCAGCGGCCAACGGCCGACATCATTCGCGTCCAGACTCTGAAGTTCTTCAACGAGGTTCATTCCATATCCTCCGCATCAGAATTCGAGCGCATCTGCTTCAGGTAGACCACAAATTCGGACTGCCGCGATGAGCCGGATTGTGTGGTTTCAACCCTCTCGACTTCCGGATCGCCCATCCACTCCGATGAGTCAATCTGTCTCATCAGCGCAGATACACGCGTACTCGACTGCGCTATACCGCGAATCTCGACGCGACTGCCTGTCTGCTTCGCTCCGGTCAGGTAAACACCTTCGGGCAGCTGCCGGACAATCTCGTCAAACAGGTGCACGATCTCCGGACGGCTCTTCTGCAGTTCTTCAATAATTTCCATGCGCGCCAGGCGACGTTCCTTTTCGCGCTCAAGGCCGTCGATCTTGGCGATAGTCTTCTCGAGCTCGACGATCTCTTCTGTCAGGCGATCGTTGCGCCTCTGCTGGCCATCGATCATCTGCGAGAACGCGAGAAGCGTCAGCATGATAACGGCAACACCCGCGATAACAGAACCGCCCAACGCGACTCCGAAGTCTCGTTGGCGTTTCTTGCGTTCCGCCTCGCGCCATGGGAGTAGATTAATACTTGGCATCAGTCAAAACTCCTGAGTGCGAGGCCGCAGGCCGTGAGTAGCGCCGTTGCATCTTTATGCACACCTTGTGACTTGGCCTTGGAAGAGATTTTCATCTGCCCGAGCGGATCTCCGACCTCGGTCGGGATACCTACGCGGCTTGAGATGACGTCGGCAATTCCCGGAATGTTGGCGCAACCGCCACATACCAGGATCATGTCTGGCTGCTCGCGTCCACCGCCTGAGGCAAGGTAGAACTGCAGCGAACGGCTGACCTGTTGAGTCATGTCGTCGATGAACGGTTCCAGTACTTCCGGCTGGTAGTTCGACGGCAGGCCACCCTGCTTCTTCGCACGACCGGCGTCTTCCATCGACAGCCCGTATGTGCGCATGATTTCTTCGGTCAGCTGCTGGCCGCCGAAGTTGAAGTCGCGTGTGTAGACCACTTTGAGGTCCGCCAGAACACTGAAGGTCGTGCTGGATGCGCCGATGTCGACAACGGCTACCGCTTGACCCATGCCGCCGTCTGGAATCTGGTGACTCAGGAGGCGGCAGGCATTCTCAAGCGCGAATGCTTCGACGTCGACGATTTGCGTGGCCAGGCCCGCGGCATCAACCGCACCCTGGCGCTGTTCGACGTTCTCTGTACGAGATGCGACGAGCAACACGTCCATGAGCTCGGGATCCTTGTCATTCGGACCGATCACTTCGTAGTCGAAGCTCACCTCTTCCATCGGGAAGGGGATGTACTGGTCCGCCTGGATCTCGACCTGGCCCTCGAGGTCTCTCTCGGAAAGGCTCGAAGGCATCTGGATAACTTTGGTAATGGCCGCATCACCACTAATGGCGACGGCCACGTCGGTTGCCTTGGCTCCCGCACGCTTGACGGCGCGGCGAATTGCCTCACCGACAGCCTTGGCGTCGACGATGGCTTTTTCGCTCACCGAACTCGGGGGAGTAGGCTCTGCTGAATAGGACTCGACCCGATAGCGCTTCCCGCTCTGCGAGAGCTCTATCAGCTTCACCGACGACGTCGTGATATCGAGGCCCAGCAGTGGCTGTGATTTTTTGCCAAAAAGCACGTATTTTTCCTTCTAAGTCGGTAAGTTGCGAGTCAAATGTAAGTCGGAACTTAGCAAAGCGATTTAACTATATATCAATAAAATGTTAAATAAAACGTGACTGTGTTCACGATCCGACAATCCCTATGCTAAGCGGCTGACCAGATGCTTTCCGTGAACCAGTCGACGCGACAATCCGAGACTCGTTATTGCAGGCTTCGGCCAGGTATGACTATCATCGCCGCCATATCCTGCTTTGCTGAGCCTTTGCCCCAAGAAAACCACATTCTCGTCACCGGTCGCGCACCACGTTACTCTTTAATAAGGCCTTGCTAGGTCTTTAGAATTCGGGGTGTACAGCCGAAAACGATTGTAACTATGCATAATCCAACGAAAAAAAAATCCAACCCACGTCACATTAGGCGACATAAGATGATTCGGGCGCTTATCGTCCTGCTCGGATTGGGCACCATCGGCACTATTAGCGCGGTTGCCGGCGTGGTTGGCGCTTATTACTACGTGCAGCCGGAACTGCCGGCCGCCGAGACGATTCGCGATATTCCGCTGCAGATTCCGCTGCGAATATTCAGCCGCGATGGTTACCTGATCTCCGAAATCGGTGAACGCCGACGAATTCTCGTTACTTACGAGGATCTCCCCCGGCATGTTGTTGACGCGTTTGTTGCCGCCGAGGACCAGCGATTCTTTGTCCATCCGGGCATCGACTACCGGGGCATCCTGCGCGCGTTCGCCCAACTGGCCGCGACGGGTGATATTTCAAGCGGTGGTAGTACGCTTACCCAGCAACTGGCGCGTGATTATTTCCTGACGCGCGATCAGACGTTCACGCGCAAGCTCCGCGAGGCTTTTCTCGCCTACAAGATCGAGCAGGAGTTCACGAAGGAACAGATCATGTCGCTGTTCCTGAACAAGATGTTCTTCGGGCAGCGCGCATACGGCGTCGCGGCTGCGTCGCAAGTCTATTTCAATAAGAATCTCGGCGACATCAATCCGGCAGAGGCGGCGACCTTAGCCGGCGTATTGCCCGCGCCGTCACGCTACAACCCGGTGTACAGCACAGCGAACGCCGAGGTACGTCGCGGGTATGTGCTCGGGAGGATGCTTGATCTCGGCTACATCGATGAGCCCAACTACGAGGAGGCCATGGCCTGGCCCATGGAATCTCGCCTGCACGGTGCTGCTGTGGAGCTCAGCGCGCCCTACATCGCGGAGATGGTCCGCAGCGAGATGCTGAAGCGCTACGGCGTAGGTACCTATACCGACGGCTACCAGGTTGTGACTTCTTTGGATTCACGGATGCAGAAGGCTGCGAACTACGCGCTGCGCAACGGCCTGCTCGAGTTCACGCGGCGACGCGGCTACAAGGGGCCGATCCAGAACGTCGAAGTCACCGACGAGTTGCGGGCAACTCCGTTCGAGGAATGGCCGTTCGACATTCGCGAGCTGCTTGAGCAGTACGCGCCCGGCGGTCTTTCCGTCGCGCTGGTTACAGCAATCTATGAGAACAACAGCGCATCGCTGCTGATGCGGAGAGGTGTGACTGACATATTGCCGTGGTCGGGAATCAGGTGGGCGAAACCATTTGTTGATCGCTCGACGACAGGACCGGAACCGGAAGCTGCGGCCGACGTCCTGACTGTTGGTGACCTTGTCTATGTAATGCCGACGACGAAGGGATCATGGGCGCTCGCCCAGGTACCGGAAGCACAGGGCGCCGTCGTATCGATCGACCCATTCGACGGTGCGATCAGCGCATTGACGGGTGGTTTCGATTTCACGACCAGCAAGTTCAATCGTGCACGGCAAGCCTTCCGGCAGCCAGGCTCGTCGTTCAAACCCTTTATATACTCGGCTGCGCTTGAGCACGGCAATACCCCGGCCACCGTCATTCTCGACGCGCCCGTTGTGATTAATTCGTCAGAACTCGAGGCGGTCTGGCGCCCGATCAATTACAGCGGTCGTTTCTACGGGCCGACACGTATGCGTGAGGCCCTGAAGCGCTCGATGAACCTCGTGTCGGTTCGCCTCCTCCTGTTTGAGACCGGTGTCGGTAATGCCGTGCGTCACATCGCGAAGTTCGGATTCGGCGGTGCGGCCCTGCCCCACAACGGTTCGCTCGCATTGGGCGGCGGCGCGGCATCCCCACTCGATATGTCACAGGGCTACGCCATGCTCGCCAATGGCGGCCACGCGGTTAAGCCCTACGCGATCGATGCCATTTACGGGCCCGAGGGAGAGACCTTGTACCGCGCCGAGCCGGCGATCGTCTGCGAGGAATGCGTACCGTTGGACGGGCCCGAGCCCGCTTTCGACGACGAACTGGTCGACGAGCTGACGCTCGATGAAATGGCCGAGATCGCTACCGTGTACCGGCCGGACGCAACAGTGGCGCCGGAGTTGTTCGAAGACGTGGTACTCGCGCCGCAAGTCATTTCGCCGCAGAACATCTTTCTTGTGCAGGATATGATGCGCGACGTCGTGCGAGCCGGCACGGGCCGGCGCGCCATGGTGCTGGGCCGCAGGGATCTCTCGGGCAAGACGGGCACGTCGAACGACCGGCGCGACGCGTGGTTCGGCGGCTTCAATGGCGACATCGCTGCCATCGTCTGGGTCGGCTATGACGACGACCTGCCGCTCGGCCCGGGCGAAGAAGGGTCTCGAACAGCGTTACCGATCTGGATTGAGTTCGCCCGAATTGCGCTTGCGGGTGTGCCCGAGAACCAGATGCCCATGCCTGAGGGAATTGTCTCGGTCCGTATCGACCGCGAGACCGGATGCCCCGCTCGTGCCGGGCAGGGCAATGCGGTATTCGAAGTATTCCGGGAGGGCCAGCTGCCGGAGTGCGAGGTTGTCGACGACACCCCGAATATTTTCAACGATGCATCTGGCATCGATCCCGATCCTGATCCTGAAGAAGAGCCCGAGGAAGACGCCGAGTCCTTGTTCTGAACGATGGCCAGAAAACGTAATAACGGTACGGAGCGCGAGCGCCAGGTGCTTGCACAGGAAGCTGCGCGCATCATTGTCGATCACGGCATTCGCGACTACCGCGTCGCCAAGCAAAAGGCCGCCGAACGACTGGGCGTTGGTTCTCGCGGCTCACTGCCCGGCAACGCGGAGATCGAAGCGGCGGTCGTCGATCACCTGCAGATTTTCGGTGGCGACTCGCATGCGGATTTGCTGCGACTGATGCGGACAGCGGCGCTCTCGGCCATGGAACTGCTTGGCGAATTCTCACCGCGACTCGTTGGCCCGGTGCTGCTCGGTACCGCGGATGACAATTCGGCGGTCAACCTGCACCTGTTCGCGGACAGTGCCGAAATGATTGCGATGGAGATCGGCGACATGGGGATTCAATTTCGACCGTATGAGCGTCGATTGAAGAGTCGCCGTGGACAGGTCGAGATGTACCCGGGCTTCGAATTCAGTCACTGCAACGAGACCATCCAGGCGACGGTGTTTCCGGTCGATGGAATTCGCCAGGCGCCCATGAGCCCGATCGACGGCAAGCCGATGAAGCGCGTCGACTCGGAGGCAGTCCAGGCACTGCTGGAACATATTTGACAAGTACTGCTGGAGCGCAGTGTGTCTCCCGACCAGAAGGGGACACGCAATAGCATGTCCCCTCTTCTACTTGTCACCGATCAGCGATATCGACGTAGTCGCGGGCGGCCGGCCCAATATACAACTGACGCGGTCGCGCGATCTTGCCTTTCGGATCCGAGATCATCTCGCGCCAGTGCGCCGCCCAGCCAACTGAGCGACCAAGTGCAAACATTACCGTAAACATCGGGGTCGGAATTCCCAGCGCCTTGTAGATGATGCCCGAATAGAAGTCGACGTTCGGGTAGAGATTTCTTTCCTTGAAATAGTCGTCACTGAGTGCGACCTGCTCCAGTTCGCGAGCGAGATCGAACAACGGCGTATCTTCCCGGTCGAGCGCGTCGAGTACCTTGTGGCACATCTCGCGAATGATCGTCGCACGCGGATCGAAGTTCTTGTAGACACGATGGCCAAAGCCCATCAGGCGGAACGGGTCGTTCTTGTCCTTCGCCTTGTCGACGAACTTGCTGATCTGGCTGACATCACCGATCTCGTCGAGCATCTGGAGTACGGCTTCATTGGCGCCGCCGTGCGCCGGCCCCCACAAGGCCGAGATTCCCGCGGCGATGGCTGAATACGGGTTGGCGCCCGAACTGCCTGCCATGCGAACCGTAGATGTCGAGCAGTTCTGCTCATGATCCGCGTGCAGGATGAACAACAGATCGAGTGCTTGCGCCGCCACCGGGTCAATCTCATAGGGTTCCGCGGGAACGGCAAACAACATGTGCAACAGGTTCTCTGCGTAGTTCAGGTCGTTACGCGGATAAATGAACGGCTGGCCGATATTCAGCTTGTACGCGGCGGCCGCAATGGTCGGCAACTTGGCCACGATTCGATGCGCGAAAATATCGCGATGGTCGGGATTCGAGGCATCCATCTCGCCGTGGTAATACGCCGACATGGAGCCTACAACCGCCGACAACATCGCCATCGGGTGTGCGTCGTATCGAAAACCCTTGAAGAAGTTCAACATGCCTTCGTTGAGCATGGTGTGCGTACGAATTGTCGTATCGAACGCTTCCAGTTCCGACGTGTCGGGCAGGTGCCCATGCAGCAGCAAGTAGCACACTTCTATGAAATTGGATTTATCAGCAAGCTGCTCGACCGGGTATCCCCGGTACATCAGAATGCCTTTTTCGCCATCGATAAAGGTTATGTCGGACTCACAACTACCAGTCGCGACAAAGCCGGGATCGTAGGTGAATACACCCTGCTCCTTATAGAGTCGCGCTATGTCGATGACATCCGGACCCACCGTACCAGTGCGTACGGGCAAGTCGGACTCGGTACCTTTGGGGCTGATTAGCCGAAATGCATCCTGGCTCATGTCTCTCCTCTTATTTCCCTTCTATCAAACCAGACGAGCATAGCAGAGCGCTCCGCGCTGCGGAGTAGTGGAAGAACACTATTTGAGGACCAGGCGGGGCCCGCGCACTGCGTGCGGGGGCAGGTCTGGCCCTGGCTTATTCCGCCTTTGCGGAGCCCATTCCGTACTTCTTACGGAATTTATCAACGCGACCGCCGGTGTCGACGATCTTCTGCTTGCCGGTGTAAAACGGGTGACATGAGGAGCACACTTCAATATGGAGTTCCTCACCGAGCGTCGAGCGGGTTTCAAACTCGTTGCCACAACTACAGATAACCTTGATGGGTTCGTAATTGGGGTGGATATCGGCTTTCATCTTGGCTCTCCGGAGCACGCTTCTATGCGAAAAAGGTCGCGTAGGATATAGCGAAGGCGCCATCTCCGCAAGCCCCCATTTTTTATCCACAGAACCTGTGGATAAGACTGTGGAAGAAAATTGAACGAGTGCCGTAAGGTGCGGATTTTCAAGCAGCGTCGTCAATATGACTATTTTGTGTCCATTTTCGTTAGTCTAATAAAAACAATAAGTTATAGCGCTTTCGCGATACTCAAAATGAGATGAGGGCCTTCAAGTGCTGAAAATACAGTGCCAGCCGATGTCTTGTGCATAATTGAACAAGTCCGGGCGACGTGCCGCGGACGTGATTTTCGCCCCAACCTGCTCAAGAATTGCGCAAAAATTCGGTCTGCAGGTCGTTCAGAAACCGTCGACCGAGAGCTGTTGGCCTCCACATCTGGTCCGTATCGCGCTCGACGAGGCCTTTCTCGAGTGGATCGCGCATTGCGGAACTCAGCTGCTCCGCTGAAAGGCCCGTTCGACCCGTAAACAGGCGTTCCTCGAAGCCGTCCACGAGACGCAACGCATTAAGCATGAATTCAAACAAAAGATCCTCGTCTGAGAGCGTTTCGGACTGGGCAACATCGTCACCCCCCTCTATCGCCAGCATATATTGCAGCGGATTGGCGGGCTTGCGGTAGCGCACGACGCCGCCAGCGCCTGTTACTTTGCCATGTGCGCCCGCACCGGCTGCAAGGTAGTCGCCAAACTGCCAGTAGTTGAGGTTATGCCGGCAGCGCCGTTGCTCGTCGATTGCCCATGCCGACACTTCGTATTGCTGGTAACCGAGCGCTTGCAGCTTTTCCGCACCCGCATCCTGGATCTCCCAGGCACCCTCCTCTTCAGGCAAGCCTTCGGGCGGACGCGCAAAGAAGACCGTGTTTGGCTCGAGCGTCAGCTGGTACCAGGAAATGTGCGTCGGGCCGAGCCCCGCGGCCGACTCGATATCGGCGATGGCTGATTCGATAGTCTGGTCGGGGAGGCCGTGCATCAGGTCGATGTTAAAGTTCTCGAATCCGGCCGCCGCCAGATCGTCCACCGTACGGCGGATGTCATCGCTGCTGTGAATGCGCCCAAGGCGCCTGAGTGCAGCATCGTTAAAACTCTGGCCGCCGATCGACAATCGAGTGACGCCGGCCTCGCGATACGCCGCCGGCGTACCGAATTCCACGGTACCCGGGTTCGCCTCCATTGTGACCTCGACATCGGCAGCAACCGAGAATCGTCCGGCCACCCCGTCAAGCAGCCTCGCGATCTCGCCGGGCGAGAAGAGGCTTGGCGTGCCACCGCCGAGAAAGATGCTCTCGATGCTTCGCGACCCGGCCCTCCCGGTTTCCCGATCGAGGTCTGCGAGCAGCGCATTAACGTAGCGTTCTTTCGGGGGGGCGTCGCCGGCCGTATGCGAATTGAAATCACAGTACGGACACTTGCGCACGCACCACGGCAGGTGCACGTAAAGAGACAGTGGCGGTTCGTTCACGCGTACTTTTGCTGCAGCAGTCTGACGAGCTTCCTGAGTGCTTGTCCCCGGTGGCTGCGCGCGTTCTTCTCGTCCGCCGCAAGTTCTGCAGAACTGCAGTCGCAGTCAGGTACGAAGAAGAGGGGGTCGTACCCAAATCCGCCCTCGCCCTGGCGGGCATGCAGAATCGAACCCCGCCACTCGCCGTGAGCGACAAGCGGCTCAGCACCGCCCGGCTCGACGAAAGTCGCTACGCAGTGAAACGCGGCACCGCGATCCTCGACGCCTTTGAGCTCAGCAAGCAGTTTGTCGTTGTTAGCCTCATCGTCGCATTCGGGCCCCGCATACCGTGCAGAGTAAACACCGGGTACGCCGCCAAGCGCATCAACCGACAGCCCGGAATCGTCTGCAATCGCGGGCAGCCCGGTCGCGTCGGCCGCGTGCTGCGCCTTGATCAGTGAATTCTTTGCGAATGTCGTGCCCGTTTCGTCAGCATCGGTAACGCCGAACTCGGACTGCGCGACGACGTCGATTCCCAGGTCGTCGAGCAGGCGTGCGATCTCCCGAATCTTGCCCGGATTGCCTGTGGCCATGACGATTTTGGCTGTGCGCTCGTTCACGAGGTCGCGGCTTTGATGGCCTCGTTCTGCACGGTGATGATGTCCGCGATGCCCGCGCGTGCAAGACCGATCATGGCGGTGAATTCGTCATCGGTGAACGCATGCCCCTCGGCCGTACCCTGCACCTCGATGAATCGGCCCGCATCGTTCATCACGATATTCATATCCGTCTCCGCCTCCGAGTCCTCGGGGTAGTCGAGATCGAGAACGGGCGTACCGCGATAGATCCCAACCGAAACAGCGGCCACTTGTCCGTGCAATGGATTTTTCTTTAGCTTGCCGGCGGCATGCATACGCTGTATGGCAATAGCCAGGGCGACATATGCACCGCTGATCGACGCGGTTCGCGTACCGCCGTCTGCCTGGATGACATCGCAGTCGAGTGTCACCGAGCGCTCGCCGAGCGCCTCGAGATCGGTGACGGCGCGCAGGGAACGACCGATCAAGCGCTGGATCTCGAGCGTGCGCCCGCCCTGCTTCCCGCGGGATGCTTCACGACCCGAGCGTGTGTGTGTCGAGCGCGGCAACATGCCGTATTCGGCCGTGACCCAGCCGCGGCCCGTATTTCGCATCCAGCCCGGGACGCGCTCTTCGATACTTGCCGTGCATAGCACGCGTGTATCACCAAACTCGGCCAGCACGCTGCCTTCGGCATGGATCGTGAAATCGGGGGTGAAGCATAATTCGCGCATCTGTGATGCTTCGCGGCCGCTTGGGCGCATTCTTACTCTCCCAGAAGAGAAACTGATGGGGGCCGGCGCGGCTAGGCGCCAAGCCAGCGTAATGCCGTACCGGTCGTATTGTCGCTGTAGGGAGAGTTAACGTTCAACGCTTTCATGCTGAGCGCTTTGAGATTCTCGACGAGATTGTCGTTGCCCGGCATGCCAATCTCGGCCATATCCGCATCGCCGAGCCCGGACCATAAGCCGTCAGAGCAAGCCAGGAGGACGTCGCCGGGTTCGAGCGCCTGGCGACTCGTAATGCTCATATCCGGCACCGGGGCATCGCCGCCAATACAGCACTCAACAAAATTGCGCATCGGATGGTCCTGCGCCTCCTCCTCTGAGATCGCGCCTTCCTGGATCAGGACCTCCACATGACTGTGGTCGCGCGAGCGGACCAGTACTTCCTGATCACGCACCTGGTAGATACGACTGTCGCCAATGTGCGCCCAAAACGAGCCGCCTTCCTGCACCAGGCAGATCGCGCAGGTCGCGCGCGGTCGAAAATCGACGGCCACCTCGGCGCCCAGGCCCACCACTTCGTCGTGCGCTTTCGCCAGCGCCATGTAGAGGAAACCCTGTGGGTCGAAGATCGGCTGTACCGCTTCCATGAATGCTTCCTGCACCACCCTGAGGCCCGTTTCGGCGGCCTTGGCCCCGTCCGAGTGTCCGCCCATGCCATCAAACACGATGAGCAGTGCCGCCTCTTCGGAAACAACGATAGCCGCGCGATCCTGGTTGTCCTGGCGATCGCCGAGTGCGGAAACTTTTGCGTATTCGATTTGCATTGACTTCGGTGGTGTATGGCTATCAACAGCGGCCACAGCTTAGAATGTGCGTCCCTGGAAAAACGTGACGTGGGCAACAGATGTTACACAGTATGACAGGCTTCGCGAGAGAGTCTGCGGAATCCGCAATCGGCACTCTTACGTGGGAGATCCGTGCGGTCAACCACCGTTACCTCGATGTGCAGTTCAAACTGCCGGAGGATCTGCGGCCAAAGGAGCAGGTTTTTCGGCAGCAGGCGAGTTCCTCGCTGGGGCGCGGCAAGGTCGAGTGTGCGCTCTATTTTCGCCGGGCGTTTGACCAGGACAGCGAGATGCAGATCAACACCAATCTGGTTGAGCTCATCGGCCATCGCATCTCGGATCTGACCGCGAAGCTGCCTAACGTGGCAGCCGTTAACCCGATTGAGATCCTGCGCTGGCCCGGCGTCGTGCAACAATCCGACCTCGACGTCGAACCGCTGTTCGCGGAAGCAGGGCGACTTCTCGACACAGCGCTGGCCTCGATTGGTGAAATGCGATTGAGCGAAGGTGAGCGCATCGAGGAAATGCTCAAAGCGCGCGGTGCAGAAATCGAAGCGATCGCGAAGTCGGTCAGGGCGCGTATGCCCGAAGTACTCGACGCTGCTCGCGCCAAGCAAAAAGAGCGGCTTGCGAACTTCGATGTCGAGGCGGACCCGGCGCGCCTCGAAGTCGAGCTGGCACTCCTGGCAACCAAGATCGATGTGGACGAAGAACTCGACCGACTCGACAGCCACCTGGTCGAGATTCGCGACGCCCTCAAGTCGAAGAAGCCCGTCGGCCGGCGCCTCGACTTCCTGATGCAGGAACTCAACAGGGAAGCGAACACGCTCGGATCGAAATCGGCGGACACGGAAACCACGAAGGCCGCCGTCGATCTCAAGGTGTTGATCGAGCAAATGCGCGAACAGATTCAGAACGTCGAGTAAGCGAACGTGCAGGAAGGAAAAGGGAAGCTCTTCGTGTTCGCAGCGCCCTCCGGCGCCGGCAAAACCACATTGGTCCATGCGGTCGTTGCGAAGCATCCGGAACTCAGGTTCTCGATTTCGTACACGACGCGCAAGCCGCGCAAGAACGAAGCGCATGGAGCCGACTACCTCTTCGTCAGCGAGGAGGAGTTCATGCGGCTGCGCGACGAGGGCGAGATGCTCGAGTACGCGGAGGTCTTCGATAATCATTACGCGTCGAGCCGCAGCCAGGTGGAGAAGCACTTGGCCGATGATCGCAATGTGATCCTGGAAATCGACTGGCAGGGCGCGCAGCAAGTACGTGAGTCCATGCCCGAGTGCGTTACGATCTTTATCCTTCCACCTTCGGTCGCGGAACTCGAGCGGCGGCTGCGCGACCGGCGCACCGATGCGCCGGAGGTAATCGAGCGGCGGCTGCGCGATGCCCTTTCAGATATGTCGCACTGGGACGAGTTCGACCACGTCATCATCAACGACGATCTCAACCGGGCAATTTCGGATCTCGAGGATGTCCTGGCCGGCGAAGGCGAGGCCACGGCGACCACGAACGAGGCTCTGCGCCGCGCCGTTGAGGGAATCATCGGCTAGGGTCTTATAACGTTTGATTATATGGGCTGACCCGGGACCGGCCGCGTCGCCTACAATGCCCGCCTCGTCAAACGCCACTCCCGGCCCACTCTTTAAGGAACACATCATGGCCCGTATTACCGTCGAAGACTGCCTCGACAACGTCGAAAATATTTTCGAGATGGTGCTTGTCGCCGCGAAACGCGCGCGTCGCATCGCCCATGGTGCTGACCCGATGGTCGAGCTCGAGAACGACAAGCCCACGGTGATCGCTCTTCGCGAGATTGCCGACGGCCTCGTGACCTCATCAATTCTCGAAGAAATCGACCAGCCGGCTGCCGAAGAATTACTGCAGCCAGAGGCGACCGACGAAATCCTGCCCGTGCGCGGCATCTCCATTGGAGACTAGCCTGAGCGACTAGTCCAAAAAGTCGCGCGACCCCGTTACTATGGGGGCATGGATTACGCGGCTTCCATATTGTCCAGACTTCCTGGCGCTTCGCGCAGGGATCATGGCGTGCGCCAACTGGTCGAGACGCTTGAGTCCTACCTGCCGGACGACCAGGTCGCGCGGGTCCTGGAAGCCTACGAATTCGGTGAAGCGGCTCACAAAGGCCAGACCCGCAAATCGGGCGAACCGTATATCACGCATCCGGTTGCCGTCGCCCAGGAGCTGGCCGAGATGCATCTCGACTCCGAAGCGATCTGTGCGGCCATCCTGCACGACGTCGTTGAGGATACGTC